>Ga0315281_10004417_pt1 | contig 20405 bp, 16 predicted proteins | sample YL17G07_0_MG_FD_204540 | JGI IMG/M metagenome (GOLD analysis project Ga0315281, IMG submission 204540) | Sediment microbial communities from Yellowstone Lake, YNP, Wyoming, USA - YL17G07_0 | ecosystem: Environmental > Aquatic > Freshwater > Lake > Sediment | place: USA: Wyoming | collected...
GAGTGGCTGCGCGCCGTTGGTAGCGCGGCGCCTCTACGACGCTTTGCCAGCGGCGATGCGAGTGGTCAGGCGCGACTTGTAGCGGCCGGCCGCGTTCCTGTGAATAATGCCCTTGCTGGCCATCTTGTCGATGAGCGAGATGGTCTGCTTCAGCCCACCTTTCGCGCCCGCCAGATCGTTGCCATCGATGGCGGCGCGGATGACCCTGAGGGCGTTGCGCAGGCGCGAACGAAACTGCCGATTGCGCTCGCGGTTCTTGAGACTCTGCCGATGCGCTTTGAGCGCGGATTCGTGCGATGCCACGTGATCTTTGACCTCCGGAAACCACTAATCTTAGCACAATGGCCCTTTCAGTCGAGCATTTCGGCCGCACCTACGCGACGGCGACGGGCACCTTCACCGCGGTCGCTGACCTGTCGTTCACCGTCGGCGCAGGCGAAATCGTCGGCCTGATTGGCCCGAACGGCGCCGGCAAGACCACGACGCTGCGGTCGCTCGCGGGCATCCTCAGGCCCTCGTCCGGGCGTGTGCGGATCGACGGCCACGACCTCATCGAGGCCCCGCTCGACGCCAAACGGTGCCTCGCCTTCATGCCCGACGAGCCGCACCTGTTCGAGTACCTCACCGTCGAGGAGCACCTGCGCCTGGTGGCGCGCCTCTACGAGGTGACCGACTTCGAACGCCGGGCGGCCGCGCTCGTCGAGGAGCTCGAGTTGAAGGGCAAAGAGCGATCGTTGCCGGGTGAGCTCTCCCGCGGCATGCGGCAGAAAGTCATGATTGCCTGCGGCCTGGTGCGACACGCGACGACGCTGCTGTTCGACGAGCCGCTGACGGGGCTCGACCCGATCGGTATTCGGCGCATGCGCAACACGATCGTGGCGCGGGCCCGTGACGGCGCGGCGATTCTCCTGTCGTCACACCTGCTGCACCTGGTGGAGGAGGTCTGCTCCCGCGTGATCATCATGGACCGCGGGCAGAAGATCGCCGACGGCACGTGCGAAGAACTTGCGTCGCGCGCCGATCTGGCGACGGTAGGATCCAGCCTCGAGCAAATCTTCCTGCGCGTCACGGGCCACGATGCGCCATGAAGCGCTCCACCACGGGGGACACGGGGGACACGGAGGACGCGGAGGACCAGCCGTGTACGATTTGACCTCTGTGTCCTCGGTGTTCTCTGTGGTGGAGAGTTGCCGCCGACATGCTATCAGCTAGCCTCTACATCATCGTCTGCAGCGCACGGAACCGGCTCCGCGTCCGGCTGCAGCGGCTGCGGGAGCCGCGGTATCTGATCGGCGCGATCGTCGGCGTGGCGTACTTTTATTTCAGCTTCTTCGCGCGCTTCCGCGTGTCGCGCGCGAGCACGGCGCGGCGCAACGCGCGCCAGGCGCAGTTGCCGGCCTCGGTGGCCGCGCTGATGGCCTCCGGTCCCGCCCTGGCCGGCCTCGCGCTGATGGTCGTCACCGCGGCGAGCTGGATCATGCCGTTCGAGAGCGGCCTGTTGGAGTTTTCAGACGCCGAGATTCAGTTTCTGTTTCCGGCGCCGGTGTCGCGGCGGCAGCTGCTGGTGTACCGGATGCTGCGCTCGCAGATCGGGATGCTGTTTGGCGCGGTGCTCGTTGGCTTCGTTTCGCCCACAGGGTTCACCGGGTTGTCGCGGCTGCGCATGTCGATCGCCACCTGGGTCCTCCTGGTCACCGGGAAAATCTACTTCACGGGCGTCACGCTCGCACGCGTGCGGCTGCGGTCGCGCGACGCGCGCAGCCGGCGCATCGCCTGGCTGCCGATCGGGATCATGACGGTCGCGCTCGCTGTTGTCGGTACCGCGATCGTGCGCGAGTACCTGCAGGCGCCCCCGACAGGACCTGGGGACGCACTGCTCCTCCTCGGCCGCGTCTCGCTGCGTGGCAGGCCGCACATCGTCCTCTGGCCGTTCATGGCCGTCGCGCGTCCGCTGTTCTCCGCGTGGCCGCAGCCCTACCTCGCCGCCCTCGCCTGGGCGGTCCTCGTCCTGTGCGCGATCACGGCGTGGGTCCTGAAGAGCGACGAAGCCTTTCAGGAAGCCGCCGCCGACGTCGCGGAGCGCCGCAGCCATGAGCCGACGAAGAACGGCGCGGCGAGCTACACGGTGCGGTCGACCGGCTGGACGCTGGACCCCGTCGGCCGGCCGGAGATCGCGTTCGCGTGGAAAGCGGCCATACAGACGCTGCGCATGGTGGACACGCGCAGCCTCGCGCGGGTCGGCGCGATTCTCGTGACGCTCACCGTCGTCGCGGTGTCGCTGGGCCGGGCGAACGGGCTCGCGTCGATCCTCGGCGCCTTCTCGCTCGTTGGGACGCTGTTTGCGATCCTGATGGCGCCACAGGTGCTGCGCATCGACATGCGTCAGGATCTGCGGCACCTGGAACTGCTGAAGACGTGGCCGGTGAAGGCGTCCGCGGTGGTCCGCGGTCAGCTGCTGTGGCCGGGTGCGCTCATGACCGTTGGCGCCTGGACGATGCTTGCCGTCGCGATGTGTCTGTCGGGGACGATCCTGACGAAGGTGACGTTCGGATGGCGGATGGGAGGCGGCACCGCGCTCGCGATCCTGGCGCCGTCGCTCGTCTTCTCGCAGCTCACGATTCACAACGCCGTGGCGCTGATGTTTCCGGCGTGGGTGCCGCTCGGCAATCAGCGGCCGCGCGGCCTCGATGCGATGGGCCAGCGCCTCATCATGCTTGGCGGCACGTGGCTGCTGCTGATTCTCAGCGCGGTCCCAGGCGCGCTCGCCGGCGGCATCGTCTGGTTCGCGCTGGGACAGTTCATCGGCCCGGCGGCGCTGGTGCCGGCGGCCGTGGTCTGCACGGTGATTGTCGGCCTGGAGGTGCTGCTCGCGACCGAGGCGCTCGGCCCGGCGTACGAACGGCTGGATATGTTGGCGGTCGAGAGAGCGGAATAGTGCTCAGTGTGGCGCGGCCCTTCAGGGCCGCGTCCGCAGGGCTGAAGCCCTGCGCCACGAGTAACGGACCGTGCCCGCAGGGTTGGCCCTGCGCCACGAGTAACAGTCGTCAGTTGTCAGTCGTCAGTCCGCTACCGACTAATGACATCGTAGATCCCGGTGGTCGGCTTCTTGTCGGTGTAACGCACGATCGGGCGGCCGTCTGGGGTCGTTTCGGTGACCCTGTAAATCGACGCGCCGCGCAACTCGATCGGCCTGGCGGCCATCTTGTTGATCTGCGCCACGTAGTCTTGCGTCTCGCGGTAGGGCGGCACGCTCTGGCCGTGCTTGTCCACCGCACCGGGTCCCGCGTTGTACGCGGCGAGCGCCAACTCCTCGTTGTTCTGATAGCGGTCGAGCAGTTCGCGCAGATATGCCACGCCGGCGCGCACGTTCTCGGCCGGGTTGAAGGCGTTTCTCACGCCGTACTGCTTCGCCGTCGCCGGCATCAGCTGCATCAGTCCCATCGCGCCCTTCGGCGACCGCGCGGAGGGGTTGAACGCCGATTCCACCTGCATCACGGCGCGCACGAGATCGGCGCGCACGTTGTAGGTCCGGCTGTGCTCGACGATGAGATCGTCGTACGCTCGCGCGCGTTCCGCGGCGACGGAACGGGTGGCCCGGAGGCCCTGCGCTCTTGGCACCGCATAGGAGGCAAGCTCGGTGCTCGCGGCGGGACGGCGGTTCGACAGGACCAGGTTGCCCTTGGCGTCGCGCCACGAGTAGATCTGCGCGTGCGCTGGCCCTGCAGCGGCCAGAGCGACGACGCTCAGACACACGACGGTCAAGTTGTGGCGGAGGCCTTCAGACCTGAATGGGATGAGCGTGCGAAGCATGTCATGCAAGGTCAACAGTTTACACCCCGGCTGTCGCGGAGACCAACATTGGGAATATCGGCCCCACGGGGGCTGGGGGCCAGGGGTTCTGGGAGGGCTCAGACTCAGGGCTCAGGGCTCGGGGCTTACGGCCAGCAGCTTGGCGAGCACCGCCTCGCTGGCCTTCAGCATGTCATCGATCTTCTCCGGCTGCTTGCCGCCGGCTTCCGCGAAGTCGGGGCGGCCGCCGCCGCCCCCGCCGACGATTGGCGCGATTTCCTTGACGATCTGGCCGGCCTTCACGCGCCCGGTCAGATCGGGCGTCACCGCGACGACGATCTGCACCTTCCCGTCGCTCTCCGAGGCAATGACGACGACGCCGCTCTTGATCTTCGCCTTCAGGGAATCGGCGAGGCCGCGCAGCGCATCCTTGTCCAGGTCGCTGACCTTCCGCCGCGCCAGTTTCACGCCGGCCACCTCGGTCGTGTCGTCGCCGCCGCCGGCTGTCGCTCCGCCGCCCATCGCGATCTTCGTCTTCAGCTGCGACACCTCGCGTGCGAGCCGTTTGCTCTCGCTGTGCAGCTTGTCGATCGCTTCGACTGCCAGCTCTTCAGGTACGCGCACAGCGTCAAGGATTGTCCAGAGTGTCCGACGAAGACCCTGGATAAAAGCGACGGCGCGAGAGCCTGTGAACGCCTCGATCCTGCGCACGCCTGCGGCCACACCACTCTCGGCGAGAATGGCGAACAAGCCGATGTCGCCGGTGGCGCTGACGTGCGTGCCGCCGCACAACTCCTGACTCAACCCCGGCACGCTGACGACGCGGACGCGGTCGCCGTACTTCTCGCCGAACAGCGCCATCGCGCCCGCGGCGATCGCTTCCTGCGTCGAACGAACTTCCGTGGAGACCGAGGTGTTACGGGTGATCTGCTCGTTGACGATGCGCTCGATCCGATCGATCTCCTCACGCGTCACCGGCTGGAAGTGTACGAAGTCGAAACGCAGGCGATCGGGCGCGACGAGCGAGCCCGCCTGCTTGACGTGCGTGCCGAGCACCTCCCGCAACGCCGCGTGGAGCAGGTGGGTCGCCGTATGATTGCGTCGTGTCGCGTCGCGGACGCCCGCGTCCACCTCGGCGGTGACCGTGCCGCCGTTCGCGACATGTCCCAGGGTCACGGTGACGCGATGCAGCCGCGGCCAGCGCGGCACCTTGAGCAGGCCGTCGACGACCGCCTCGCCGGCCTCGCCGTGGATGCGGCCGGAGTCCGAGACCTGGCCGCCCGCCTCGGCGTAAAACGGGCTGCTGGTGAGCGCGATGTAACCGGTCTCGCCGGTGCCGAGCCGATCGATCTCGGTGCCGCCGTCGGCGAAAATCGCCAGGACCCTCGCGCCCTGGACGCGCGTGCCCGTGTACCCTTCGAACTGATCGCCGGCCCGCTCGAGTGTCTGGTCCGTGCCGCTGGCCGGCGTCCAGGTGATGTCGGCTGCCTTGGTCTTGAAGCTGCTGCCCGCGCGCGCCTTGTCGCGCTGGCCTGCCATGGCCGCGTCGAACGCAGCTTTGTCCACCGTCACGCCCTGCGTCGCCGCCGTGTCCTCGATGAAGTCCGAGGGAATGCCGAACGTGTCGTAGAGCTGGAACGCGACCGCGCCAGGGAGCACCTTCGACTTGGTGCCGGTCACTTTGGCGAGCTCCGCTTCGAGACGCGGCAGACCTTCGGTGAGCACCGTCTCGAACCGGTTCTCCTCAGCGAGGATGGTGTTCTCGATCATCTCGCGATGGCGGCGAACCTCCGGGTAGGCGTCACCCATCTCGCGGTCGAGGATTCGCACGAGGCGGTGCATGAACGGCTCGGTGAAACCCAGATGCTTGCCGTGCCGCATCGCGCGCCGCATGATCTTCCGCAGCACGTACCCGCGCCACTCGTTGGACGGAATCACCCCGTCCCCGATCAGGAACGTCGTCGCGCGGATGTGGTCGGCGACGACGCGCATCGACACGTCGGAGGGGCTCATCGAACCGGTGTAGGTCCGCCGCGACAGCCGGCCGATCTCGGTGAGGATCGGCATGAACACGTCGGTGTCGTAGTTCGATTCCTTCTGCTGCAGCACGGCGGTGATGCGCTCGAGGCCCATGCCGGTGTCGATGGACGGCGCGGGCAGCGGGGTGAGCGTGCCGTCGGTGCTGCGCTCGAACTCCATGAACACGTTGTTCCAGATTTCGATTTCGGGGTCGGCGCCCGTGCCGCCGCGCACGAAGTAGATCTCCGAGCAGCGGCCGCACGGCCCGGTGTCGCCCATCTGCCAGAAGTTGTCGTCGGATCCGAGCTCCAGGATGCGATCCGCGGGCACGCCCAGGCCGCGCCAGATGTCGAACGCCTCGTCGTCGCGCGGGATGCCGTGCTCGCCCTTGAAGATCGAGACGACCAGCCTGTCGGCCGGCATCCCCCAGACGTCGGTCAACAGCGTCCACGCGAAGGGGAGCGCGTCCTTCTTGAAGTAGTCGCCGAACGAGAAATTGCCGAGCATCTCGAAGAACGTGTGATGTCGATGCGACGGTCCGACGTTGTCGAGATCGTTGTGCTTGCCGCTGACGCGCATCACCTTCTGCGACGTCGTCGCGCGCGTGTAGTCGCGCGTCTCGCGGCCGAGAAACAGATCCTTGAACTGGTTCATCCCGGCGTTGGTGAAGAGCAGCGTCGGGTCGTCGGCCGGCACGAGGGGAGAACTGGGCACCACGCGGTGGCCGTGCTGTTCGAAGTAGCTCAGGAAGGACGCCCGGATCTCGTTCGCCGTCATCGTTTTATTCTATAGGCCTTCAGCGTCTTCATCACGCGATCCGATTCGAAGCCCTGTCCGATGAGATAGCGGAAGAGCCGCTGGAATTCGCGGTCGTCGGCGATCGACTCCCGACCGCGGAGCCGCTTGCGCAGCGACGCCTCGATCAGCGCCTCGTCGTCGATCGCTTCGAAGACCTCGTCGATCGCCTGCTTGGCGGTACCCTTCGCGATGCCGGCGCGCTCGAGCTGCATCCGGACACGAATCTTGCCGCGCTTGCGGAGGCCGGTCTCGGTGCGCACGATCGCTTCCGCCACACGAGCGTCGTTGATGGCGCGCTCCTCGCGCAGGCGGGCGATGGCCTGGTCGATGTCGTCCGGCTCGTATTCTTTCCGGGCCAGGCGCTGGCGCACCTGCTGCTCGGACAGCTCACGCCGTCCCAGCATTTTCAGGCCGTCGATGTAGGCGGAGGCCATGGCCCCTTCAAGGTCCGGCTAAAGCCGGACGCCACTCCTGGTCTGACTCCAGCCGGACGCCACTCACGAACCGAACCGGCTGATCTCCGGGGACCCGATCACGCTCCGCGCCATCTGGTCGCGGCTCATGTCGGCGGTCGTCGAGATCCCCTGCACCTTCAGCTTGAACTCGTCGACGTTGCTCGCCCAGCGGAGCGCCTCTTCGTAGGACACGAGCTGCTGCTCGAACAGGCCGAAGATCGACTGGTCGAACGTCTGCATGCCGTACTGCGACGTCCCCGCGGCGATCGCGCCGTGGATCAGGTGCGTCCGTTCCTTGTCGACGATGCAGTCGCGGATGAACGGCGTGCTGATCATCACCTCGACGGCCGGGGTGCGGCCCAGGCCGTCGATCTTCGGCATCAGGCGCTGCGAGATGACCGCCTTCAGCACGCTGGCGAGCTGGAGGCGAATCTGCTTCTGCTGGTGCGGCGGAAACACGGCGATGATCCGGTTGATCGTCTCGGTCGCGTCGAGTGTGTGGAGCGTTGAGAAGACCAGGTGGCCGGTCTCGGCGGCCAGCAGCCCGGTCTCAATCGTCTCGAAGTCGCGCATCTCGCCGACGAGGATGACGTCCGGATCCTGCCGCAGGGCGCTGCGCAGCGCCTGCGCGAACGAGCGCGTGTCGACGGCGACCTCGCGCTGGTTCACCATCGACTTGTTGTCGCGGTGCAGGAACTCGATCGGATCCTCGACCGTCATCACGTGCGCCGAGCGCGTCGCGTTGATGTAGTCGATCATCGCGGCGAGCGTGGTGCTCTTGCCGCTGCCGGTCGTGCCGGTGACGAGGACGAGCCCGCGTTCCTCGGACGCGATGGTCTTCAGCACCTTCGGCAGCCCGAGCTCGTCCACGGTCAGGATCCGCATCGGGATGACGCGCAGGACGATGCCGACCGTGCCGCGCTGCTGGAAGATGTTGCAGCGGAAGCGGCCGAGTCCCGGCACGCTGTACGCGAGGTCGACCTCCTGCGATTCCTTGAACTTCTGCCGCTGCGTCGTCGACATGACCGCCGCGCCCATGGCGACCACGTCCTCGTGATCGAGCTTCTTGTCCTCGCTCGCCGGCATCAGCGAACCACGCACGCGCATCATCGGGTAGCTGCCGACCTTCAAATGCAGGTCGGAGGCACTGTTGTCGACGGCGATCTTCAGCAAATCGTTGACGTGCATCGTTTACCCAGCTCTCAGCTCTCGGCCCTCAGCCCTTACCCCCGCGCTCCCACTGTCCCTGGCGCGGTCCTGAACGGCGCCTCCTCCGCGTACACGTACGTGAGCCAGCCGTGCGTGTCCGGCACCTCGCCGTTGATGACGTCGAAGAAGGCTTGTTGGAGCGCCGTCGTGACGGGACCGCGTGTGCCGGCGCCGACCGGCAGCTTGTCGACCGAGCGGACGGGCGTCACCTCCGCGGCGGTGCCCACGAAGAACACCTCGTCGGCGATGTAGAGCGCTTCACGTGGAATGATCGACTCGTTCACCGTGTAGCCGAGATCGCGCGCGATCGTCATCACCGAGTCGCGCGTGATGCCGCCGAGAATCGATGACCCGAGCGGCGGCGTGTAGACGATGCCGTCTCGGACGATGAAGACGTTCTGGCCGCTGCCTTCGCTGATGTTGCCCGAGACGTCGAGCGCGATGCCCTCCGCGTAGCCGTCGGCGAGCGCTTCCATCTTGATCAGCGCGGAGTTCGCGTAGTTCGCGGAGCTCTTCGCCATTGCCGGCAGCGTATTGGGCGCCATGCGCGACCATGAGGCGATCTTCACGTTGACGCCCTGCTCGAGCGCTTCCTTGCCGAGATAGGCGCCCCATTCCCACAGCATGATGGCCGCGTCGACCGGGCAGGTGAGCGGGTTGACCCCGAGCGACTCGTACCCGCGATAGACGATTGGCCGGATGTAGCAGGCCTTCATCGCGTTCGCGCGGATGGTGTCGAGCACGGCGTTCTGCCAGCCGGTCAGATCGAGCGGGTAGTCCATCCGGTAAATCTTGGCGGAGTGCTGCAGGCGACGCATGTGCGCGTCGAGGCGGAAGCACGCGGAGCCCTTGGGTGTGGCGTAGCAGCGCGCGCCTTCGAACACGCCGCTGCCGTAGTGGATGACGTGGGTCGCGATATGTACATTCGCGTCCTTCCAGTCGACCAGCTTGCCGTTCATCCAGATTGTGCCCGTGCCTGGGAATGCCATATCAACTCCTCGCCTGGATCTTAGCCCCTTCGGCTCGAAAACACGAAAGCACGGAGGGCTATTGTGCTTCGCCGCAGAAGGGGCAGCGGTCCGATCGCGCGTGGAGTGGTTTTCGGCAGTGCCAGCAGAAGCGTGGCTGCGGCGCTTCGCGCGCCTTGAGGCGAAGGTGGATGTCCTGCGCGACGCTGTCGCCGACCACGGGTTCCGCCGGTTCCGGCGTCCTCGGCCCGCGCCGTGAACTGGTCGATCGCGCCGCCAGCACATCGTCGAGCAGATCGCCGGCGCGCTGGTAGCGCGCGTGGATCTCCGGCGCCATCGCCTTCAGGACGATGTCGTTGATCGACTTCGGGATCTTCGGGTTCTTCAGCCGCGGCGCCGTGAGGAGCTCGCCTGTCATCAGTCGATCCAGATCGGCCGGCGAGGGCGTGTCGTACGGCAGCACGCCGGTCATCATCTGGTACATCGTCACGCCGAGCGAGTAGATGTCGGAGGCGAACACCGCTTTGCCGTGAAACTGCTCGGGCGCCATGTAGGGCGGGCTGCCGATCACGGTCGTGCCGTGCGCCGCGATTTCCAAGAAACGCGACGTGCCGAAGTCGGCGACCTTGAGCATCCCGCTCTCGGCGACCAGGACGTTGGAGGGCCGGAGGTCGCGGTGCAGCACCCCCTGGCGGTGCGCGTGATCGACGGCGTTGCTGATTTGGCAGGTGTAATCGAGGGCACGCGCCACGTCGAGCGGGCCCTCGCGGGCGATGATCGTCTCGAGCGTTTCTCCCGGCACGAACTCCATCACGATGAAAAAGATGTTGTCCTGCTTCTCCGCGGTCAGGATCGTGACGATGTTCGGGTGGTTGAGGCTGGCGAGGAGGCGGGGCTCGCGGAGCAGTTCGCCGAAGTCGACGCCCTGCTTGTGCGGAACCTTGAGCGCGACTTTCTTGTCGATCCAGGTGTCTTCGGCGAGATACACGGTGCCGAAACCACCGCTCCCGATCGTCGAGAGGATTTTGTATTTCCCGATGATCTGTCCGCGGAAGAACATCCCGGCGCGAGTATAGCAGCGAACGGCAACGCCGTTTGGAGGCTGCCCAACACATGTTGCGCCAGAGGACCGCTGATGCCATCATGAGCGGCCGCTGGTGCAGGCTGGCCGTCCGACGTGCGGCAAGGGCAATGACGGAGGAACACGATGAGCCGACGCGCGCAGGCACTCGCAGATCGACTGGAACAAGGGGCGCTGGCCCTCGCAGGTTTTGCCGAAGGCCTTTCTGATGCCGAGTGGCGTACGGCCGTGCCCAAGGACGGACGGACCGTCGGCGTGATCGTCCATCATGTGGCCAGCGTCTATCCTCTCGAAGTTCAGCTCGCGCAACGTATCGCGGCCGGGACGCCGGTTGCGGGTGTGACGTGGGCCGCCGTGGCCCATATGAATGCGGAGCACGCTCAACAGCACGGTGCTGTGGGGAAGGCCGAAGCGCTCGCTCTCCTGCGCAGCAACAGCAAAGCGGCCGCCGACACGGTCCGGGCGTTTTCCGACGAGCAACTGGACGCCGCGGCGACGGTCTCGCTCAACGCGGACGCGCCGCTCACCGCGCAATTCCTCATCGAGGACCATGCGCTCCGTCACAGTTTCCATCATCTGGCGGGCATTCGGGCGGCCGTCGGGCGATAGGCCGCCCAGTACCTGACAGGCGCCGCTTGAGCGAAGGACGTGGGGCCGGGGCTCTTGTCGACGTCGTGCTTCATGCAGCCGGCGTCTTTCCGCCCATGCCTCAGCCGATCAACGACGCGCTCGCCCTGCTCTCCAGCTACGAGCTGCGGTCGGGCAAGAGCTGAAGGCCGTGCATCGGTTCTTCGCGCCGTCGCTGGACCCAGGGGATGAAACCGTGACGCTGCCGCGCGGGGAGGCGGAGCACCTGACCCACGTGCTGCGGCTCGGTGCCGGCGACACCGTGACCGTGTTCGACGGTCGCGGACACGAGTTCCTGGCGCGCGTCACGAGCGCGGTTCGCCGCGACGTGCGCGTGCAGATCGTGTCCCGCCTCGAGCCGGTGGCCGAATCGAGTGTTGCGCTGACGCTCGCGCAGGCGGTCCTCAAGGGCGACAAGATGGACGAGGTGATCCGCGACGCGGTGATGCTCGGCGTGTCGGCGATTCAGCCCATCGTCACCAGACGGAGCGAGACGACGGTTGCCGCGCTGATGAAGGGTGCGCGCGTGGAGCGGTGGCGGCGCGTCGCGCTGGCGTCGGTCAAACAGTCGCGCCGCGCCGTACTGCCCGAGGTTCGTATGCCGTTGACGCTGGAGACCGCGCTTGGCGAGCCGGCGACCGCGCTGCGGGTGATGCTGGTCGAGCCGGCGGCGTCAGCCGACGTGGAGCCGATGTCCGTGCTGCAATCTGCGCCCGCGCCGGCGGATGCGACGCTGTTTGTCGGTCCGGAAGGCGGATGGACGGTGGAGGAGTGGACGTCCGCCGCCGCTCATGGCGTGCGCCTCGTCACGCTCGGCCCGCGCACGCTGCGCGCGGACGCGGTTCCAGTGGCAGCCATCAGCGTTCTGCAATTCTTGTGGGGCGACAGCTAAGCAGAAAGGCGGCAAGGCAGAAAGGCGGGAAGGCGGGAAGGCGGGAAGGCCGAAAGGCGGGAGGGCCGAACGGAACGCCAACTTCCTGCCTTCCGACCCTTCTGCCTTCATGCCTTTCAGCCTTCCTGCCGTTCAGCCTTTCTGCCTTTCATCGTAACGTGACCTTGAAGTCCTTCGTCTTGACGTCGCCTTCGCCGAGCACGAGTCGCGTCGCGCCGGCGCGGTGCTCGTCGAGATACGCGGGCTCGAACCACTCGCCCTGTTCCGACGGATCGACTGTCGCAAGGTAGTAGTCGCCTGGCGGCAAACCGCGAATGCGGTACTTGCCAGTCTGATCGGGCCGCGCGGTCATGATCTGGCGCGCCTGCGGACGCCAGAGCGCGGCGTCTGTCGGGAAGGCGAGCACCGTGAATTCGGGCACCGGCGTCCCGCTTTCGGTGGTCAACGTGCCGCTGATTTCGCTTTGCTTGTCTGTGAACACCACGGTCACGTCGGCAAGGTCCTGGCCGCCCCGCACCTGAAACGGGGTGTCGGTCATGTCGCGGTCGCCTACGGTCACCGACTTCAGGACCCAGGTCCGCGAACCGTTGCTCGGCCGGATGAGATGCGCGCCGGCCGATACACCGCTGATCGTGAAATGCCCCTCTTTGTCCACGCGGGCGTTCGCCTGCGGGCCGACGTCGGACTGATCCGTCGCCGGCGCCGTGATCCGGAACTGGGTGAAGTCCGGTACCGGCGATGAGCCCGGCAGAAACGAAATCGTGCCGCTGATGGTCGCGCCTTCCGACAAGACGACGGTGAGATCGGATAGGTCGTCGCCGTTCACGGTGACCGGGAGCGCCGCGAACTGTGGCGTGTCGGCATCGTCGCCGCGCGCCCGGAGGATGTAGCGGCCGGGCGCGACGCTGTTGATCGTGAACGAGCCGTCCCACTGGATGCGGCCGCCGAAGTTCATGCCGATCTGGTTGCCGCGCGCGCCGCCGGTATCGGCCATCAGGTTCACGTTGCCGCTCGTCACCGGCGTGCCGTCCGGGTTCGACACGATGCCGCTGAGGCGCGCCACGCGCACGAGCTGCATGTTGAAGCTGATGTCGAGCAATTCCTGGCTTAGACCGAGGGTCACCGGCTTGGCCTCGTTCACGGAGGGGGCGCCGGGGTAGTACGTCGGCGCGTAGTTGATCGGTTCCTGAGCGGAGGGGTCACCGGGACCACCGGGACCGCCGAAACGTCCGCCGCCGCCGCCTCCGCCTCCGCCTCCGCCGCGTCCGCCGGCCCCGCCCGGCCCGCCCAGCCCGGCGAATGGTCCGCCACCTGGGCCGCCGCCGCGCGCGTTCGCCGTGACGTAGTAGTCACCGGGCATCAGGCCCCACACGCGGTACAGGCCCTTGTCGTCGGTCTGCCCCGTGCCGGCCGGCGTCAGCCGACGCTGGCCCTGCAAATACTGGTAGCGCATGACGCGCACGGTCACGCCCGGCATCGCGTCGCCGTCTTCGTCGAGCACGTGCCCGCTGATGACGCTGCCGCGCGGGAGCTGAAACTGGATGCCTTTCAACTGCTGCCCGTCGGCCAGCTGCAGCGGCGTGCCGGCTTGCAGTGGTCGCCGCTGACCGTAGGACAGCGACACGAACCCCGACTTTGCCACCGTCAGCGTATAGCGTCCCGCCGGGAGTTCGGTCAAGTCGAACGTCCCCGCGTCGTCGGTCATCACGCCGCGTCCGCCCGGCAACTCGGCGGCGGCCGCGAACACACGCGCGCGCTTCACCGGCCTGCCATTGTCGGCCGCGAGCACGCGGCCCGCGATGCGGCCGGCCGGCACCGGTGGCGCGTCTTTCGGCTGCGCGGGCGTGTCGCGAGCCGGTGTCTGAGTGGATGGCTGGCCCGGGCGCTGGGCCGTCTGCTGCGGGCCGCTCGCGAAGGTGGACGCCACGGCGAGCGGGACGAGGAGGGCAATCCGTGAGAGTGCCCTGAGGGCGCTGACTGCGCGAATCATCACACCTATTAGACCGGAAGAAGCCGCTTCGGGTTGACTGTCACAATTTTTTCACCGCGAGGCCGACCCAGCCGTCCTCGTCCCGCTCCCAGCACACCACGGAGTCCGCGAACGCCTGGCGCACCTCGCCGCGCTCGTGCGATTGGATGCCGCTCAGGATCAGCGTGCCGCCTGGCCGCACGGCCGCGAGCAGCGCGGGGGCGGCGCGAACGAGGAGCGCGCCCGTGAGGTTCGCCGTGACCACGTCCACAAGCGGCAGCGCGTCCGCTGTCAGGTCCACGGCGTCGAACGTCACGTGGCACGCCTCCCGGTTCAAGTCAAGGTTGTCCCGCGCCGACTGAATCGCGTCCGCGTCGCAGTCGATCCCGATCGCGCGCGCGGCGCCGAGGCGGTCCGCCGCAATCGCCAGCACGCCGGATCCCGTGCCGACATCGAGCACCTCACGGTTCGTCAGATCGATTGTCTGCAACGCCATCAGGCACAGCCGCGTCGTGACGTGATGTCCCGTGCCGAAGCCCATCGAGGGGACGATGACGATGTCGATCGTATTGCGGATTGCGGATTGTGGATTGCGGATCGATTGTGGATTCGGGGAAACCGTGATTCGGCCGATCGTGACCGGCTGCAGGCCCTCCTGCGACCGGCGCGCCCAGTCTTCGTCGGGCACATCAACTGCGGTGACGTCGAAGCGCGGCGCGAGCGCGCGGTGCGCGGCGTCACGGTCGCCGGCCGTCACGAAGAACACGCGGACCGAGGCGTCGCGCTCCTCGACCGCCGTGGGGCCAAAGTCGTCGATGATGGCGAGCAGGAGGTCGGGCGCATCGGTGCGGACGTCGATCGCCGCGTACTTCTTCATACGAAAGACGGAGTTGACTTGTCGAAAGTGCCTCGGCATGAGCGGCGGAGCCGCACTCGATGCCGATCACTTCGTCGGCACGCGCGCCTTCAGCTCTTCGAACCAGTTGAGCACGACTTCAATCTGCGGAGCCACGGCCGTGCCGGACTCGGTGTCCTGTCCGGCCGCGACGACGCCGAGGAACCGCTTGCCGTCCAGCGTGATGTCGTTGTCTCGTTCGAAGTCCGAATTGCGCTCTCTGAACGGTCTCGGCACCGGCACCGGGTTGCCGAATGTGAAGGTCGGCCGCATCGTCACGCTCACGCCGACGAATTGCGGGCCCGCCGCAGAGTAGAACAGTTCCTTCCCGTCGCGCGCCCACGCCGGATGGTTGCCGAAGCCTTTCGAGATGGGGTAGGTCGCCCCGGTCGTGGGGAACGGCTGGACGAACAGGGCGACAGAAGTCCTCCGTGTTCCGGTCGAGTACGCCACCCATTTTCCGTCAGGCGAAAACGCCGCCGCGGGGGGAACGCTCGACTGGATCCCGCCGAAGGGCGTCGCCGCCTTGTCCGAGAGCGACAGCGCCGTGAGGGCGTAGCTGGCACCTTTAGCGACGCTGAACAACAACGTCTTGGCATCGGGCGACCAGGATTCCGGAACGTGCGCCGTGTCCTTGTCGGGTTTCGTCAGGCGCTCCGCCGCTGCGGTGCCGTCGGCGCGCTGCAAGAAGATGGCGAGATCGCCCTCGCGGTCGGACTGAAACGCCACGTGCGCGCCGTCGGCCGACCAGACGGGAAATCGATTGCGTCCGCCCACCGTGAGCCGGCGTATCGAGCTGGCGCCCGAGACGTCGTAGATCCACACGATGGCGTCCTTGCCATCGTCGCTACCGACGGCGATCTGCTTGCCGTCCGGCGAGAGGCGCGGGTACTCGTACGGACCGGGCGGAAGCTTCAGCGGCTGACGCGTGCCGTGGCGATCGACGAGCGCGAGATCGAATTGACTGGACGACGCGGACACCGGACCGCGGACGAACGCGAGAGACCCGGTGCTGGACACGCTGAAACGCGCGGCGCCGGAGGTGCCCGACACCCCTCTCTGGACCCCTTCGACGATCGGCACCGGGCCACCTGTCACCACGAGGTGCCGCGCATCGAACGGTACGGCAAGCAGGACGCCGCCGAGCGCGTAGACGATGTGGCCGGTCGGCAGATAGCGGGCATCACTGCCGCCCGAGACGAGCATCCTGCGTTCCGAGGTCTTCAGCGACTGCACGACGATCTGCGCGATGTCCCAGGCCGCGGTGTTGGCAGCCGTGGCGATCGTCATCAGCACCCACTCGCCACCTGGCAGCACCTGAGGGCGCCACGGTACCTCACCATCCTTCAGGCCGATGAGCACCGCCGGCTGACCCCCATTCGCCGAGACCCGCATGATGCGCCCGGCATCGTGGAAAAGGATCGCGTCTGCGTCCCAGGTCATGCCAAACGCGTTCTCTGTCGGACAAATCGTGACCGCCGCGCCGCCACTGACCGCGATCTTCTTGATCGCCCTCTCAGACTGCGAATAGAACGCAATGGACCGTCCGTCGGGTGAAAACACGGGGCTGTAGGGCGACGGCGTCTGCTGTGTGCCTGCGATGGGTCTCGCGGCGCGGTCCGGCATCGACCGCACGTACACCTGGTTGTTGGCGACGTAGGCCAGCGCCGTGCCGTCCGTGGAGAGGGCCAGGTTCTGCTGGTTGTTCACGGTGAACTGCTGACCCTCGTCGAGCGACAGTGTGAAGCGCGTGACCGTCAGCGGCGACGCGGGCGCCGGCTTCAGCGTCCATGCGGCGACGCCGACCAGTGCGCCGGCGACGACGGCCGCTACGATCGCGGGAAGGGCGCGCTTCCAGAGCGGGCGCGGCGCGGTGACCGTTGGCGTGGCGGCTCCCTCGGCGGCCGCTGGCGCGCTGAGAGTGCCCAGTTCGCTGAGGACGAATTTCGCCGCGGAAATATCCGCGACGCGCTGCCGGCGATCCTTCACAATTGATCGCTGAATCAGCGTGCGAATGGCCGGCGGGAGGTCGGCGGGCAGCGCCGTCCAGTCGGGTTCGAGGCGCACCACCGCGCCCAGCACGTCCGTCATGTCCTCGCCGTCGAACGCCCGCTGCCCCGAGAGCATCTCGTAGAGCACGCACCCGAACGACCAGACATCACTCCGCTTGTCGGTCGCGCGTCCCTTCGCCTGCTCGGGGCTCATATAGGCGGCCGTGCCCAGAATCATCCCCGCCTGCGTCATCGCGGGCGTCGTCAGCGTCGGCGAGTGCGAGAGGTCCGCCTGAAGGCGGACGCCACGTGGCTCGCCGTGGTGTCCGGCTTCAGCCGGACCGATGAGCTTCGCGAGGCCGAAGTCGAGCACCTTGACCGTGCCGTCCGTGCGGACCTTGATGTTCGCGGGCTTCAGATCGCGATGGACGATCCCTTGCTCGTGCGCCGCCTCCAGCGCGTCGGCGACCTGCTTCGCGATCGGCAGCGCCTCGTCGAGCGGGATCGGCCCGCGCGCGATGTGCGCAGACAAATCCTCGCCCTCGACCAGCTCCATGACGAGGGCGTGCACGCCGCCGGACTTCTCGAATCCGTAGATCGCCGCGATGTGCGGATGATTCAGCGATGCAAGCGTCTTCGCCTCGCGCTCGAATCGCGTCAGGCGTTCCGGGTCAGAGGCGAACGCGTCCGGCAGGATCTTGATCGCGACCTGGCGGCCCAGCGTGGTGTCGGTCGCCCGAAACACTTCACCCATACCCCCAGCGCCGAGCAAGGCGACGATCTCGTAGGGCCCGAGTCTGGTTCCGGCGGTCAGCATGCGCCCTTCGTCAAATGACCAGATGACAAGCGACCAGATAACCAGATGACCCGATGACCACATTCATCGTCGTCGTCGCCGGGGCGGGAACCAGGAGTGAAAGCCAAAGGTGAGGTGAGTATACGCGCGTCGCGCCACGATAGACCTCGCTCATCCCGCCCGCGCCGGTCGGCGCGACGATCTCGCACGGACCCAGGCGGGTGCGAGCCTTAAAGGTCATGCGCGTGCTGCTGGTGTGATGTCGAAAATCGTGTCGAGCAACCGGTTGATCTCCGGGTCGTGTCGATATACCTGGAGAAACGGGCCACTCGTCACGGCGATGCACAGTGGCGGCGTGCGGTCGGCGACGCACGCCTCGAGGAGACGACGAATCTCGGATTCGTCGCCGAGTCCCACGTGGATCGTCAGGGGTCCATATGGCGCGATGTACTCGCCTCGGATCGCGCGCTCGTCGAGTTCGGCAAGCAGTCGTCTGGCGTCTGCGGTGCGGCCGGCTTTCGCGTACGCCAGGCCCGCCTGTCCCACCCATACGGACGCGCGGCTGATCGTCAGGACGCGTTCGGAGGCCTCAACCGCCTCGTCGAAGCGTCCTAAGCCCAGGAGCGCGGAACTGAGGAACCAACAGGCCACCAAGTAATCGGGCTGCAGGTCGAGGACGCGACGCGCGGCGCCCTCGCCTTCGGCGAACCGCCCAACCATGACGAGCGACACAGCCTGCAGATAATGGACGAACCCCAAAAACGGCTCGAGCGCAGTGGCCTGTTCGCACGCGGCGACCGCCTCCTCGACGCGGCCATCACAGGCGAGGCACATGCCCAGATACGCATGCGCAGTGGCAAAGCGCGGGTTGAGCGCGATCGCGCGCCGCAGCTGATCGATGCCTCCACGCCAGTGCCGTTCAAAATACAAGGTGTAGAGGGCCTGCGCGAAATACGCCTCGGGGAGCTCCGGGCCGAGCGCCATGGCGCGCGCGACGGCCTCCCGCACGCGAGGCTCCGCCGTCTCGGCCGGGAACCAGCCGTACACGCGGTAGATGGAGTAGCAGTCGGCCAGACCGGCATGCGCCAGGGCGTACTCCGGATCGAGCGCGATGACCTGCTCGAACAGCCGGATCGCCAGCTGCAGGGTCGACGGCGTCCGCTGATGCCAGTAGTGGCGGGCTTTCAGATACAGCTCGTACGCTTCAACGTTCTCGGTGGGCCGCTTGACCGCCGTTTTCGCCACGCCGGCCAGCGCGGGCGCGACCGCCTTCACGATCGCCTCGACGATGTCGTCCTGAATCGCGAAGACGTCGGCCATCTCGCGGTCGTAGCGTGCGGACCACAGATGATAGCCGTCGGCGATGCTCGTGAGCTGCGCGGTGACGCGCAAGCGTGTGCCGGCGCGGCGCACGCTCCCTTCGAGCACGGTGGCGACCTGCAGCTGGGTGCCGATCTCCTTGATGTCGGCGTCGCGGCCGCGAAACCGGAACGAGGACGTCCGCGACACGACGCGCAACCCCGGCAGGCCCATCAGCGCGTTGATCAGTTCTTCGGCCAGACCGTCGCTGAAGTACTGATTGTCGGCGTCGGCGCTCATGTTTGCGAACGGCAGCACGGCGATCGATTTCTCGTCGGTGGTCTTCGCGGGCGTGGGCGCGGCCGGCTGGACGTCCAAGATCGACTCGATCGCGAAGCGCACGTCGCGGGCGGTCTGAAAGCGCTCGGCCGGGTCTTTCTCCAGACAGCGCCGGACGATGCGCGCGAGCGCCGGCGGCGTGCCGGTCCGGATGACGAGATCCGGCGGCTGCTCGCGGAGGACGGCGCTCATCGTATCCGCCGGCGAACTGCCGTGAAACGCGCGCTGACCGCTCACCATCTCGTACAGGATCGTCCCGACCGCAAAGAGGTCCGATCGCGGATCGGCCGCCTCGCCGCGCACCTGTTCGGGCGCCATGTAGCCGACGGTGCCGAGGATGACGCCGGCGCTGGTCGCGGCCATCGTCGCTTCCGATATGGGAGACATCGCCTTCGCCAGGCCGAAATCGAGAATCTTCACGACACCGTCGCGGGTCAGGAAAATGTTCTCAGGCTTGAGATCGCGATGAACGATGCCCCGGGTGTGCGCGGCGGCGAGGCCGGCGGCGAACTGTAGCGCGATATCGGTCGTGCGCTTCATCGCCAGCGGCCCGCGGTCCACGAGCGCGCGCAGCGTTTCACCGTCGAGCAGCTCGGTCACCAGGTACGGCGTCCCGCCAGAGCCGATGTCGAAGATAGCCAGGATGTTCGGATGCGAGAGCGCCGCAACGGCGCGCGCTTCCTGCTCGAAGCGCTGCAGACGCGACGCATCGGCGGCGAAGGACGGTGGCAGGACTTTGATGGCGACGTCGCGCGCGAGCCGCGGGTCGTGTGCCTTGTAGACCTCGCCCATGCCGCCGGCACCGAGGGCGGAAAGGATCTCGTAGGGGCCGAGACGCGTGCCTGGGGTGAGGGACAAGCTGCTGATTATAGGGGCCGAACAGGTTGCTTCTACCCGAACATATCCTTGACCCGATCGAACAGGTTCCGCTCGTCCTGTGCGTCGTGTTCGCCCCGCGGGCGCGGTTCGAACTTGTCCTTCGGCAGCGCTTTGGACAGGTCGTCGATCAGCTTCCGCTGTTCCTTCGTCAGCTTTCTCGGCGTCTGCACCTGGATGGTCGCAAACAGATCGCCGCGGCCGTGACCGTTGACGTCGGGCATGCCCTTGCCCTTGAGCCGCAGCGTGGTGCCGGTCTGCGTCCCTTCGGGCACCTTCACCTTGTCGCTGCCGTCGAGCGTCGGCACCTGGATGTCGCCGCCGAGTGTCACGGTCGTGAAGTTCACCGGGATTTCGCAGAACAGGTTCATGCCGTCGCGTCGGAAGAACGCGTGCTCGTGC
>Ga0315281_10004418_pt1 | contig 20404 bp, 18 predicted proteins | sample YL17G07_0_MG_FD_204540 | JGI IMG/M metagenome (GOLD analysis project Ga0315281, IMG submission 204540) | Sediment microbial communities from Yellowstone Lake, YNP, Wyoming, USA - YL17G07_0 | ecosystem: Environmental > Aquatic > Freshwater > Lake > Sediment | place: USA: Wyoming | collected...
GCTTGAGCAACTCCACCATTCGAACACCGCGCGCGAGCTGCATCTGCGTCGCTTTGTCCAGCTCGCTGCCGAACTGTGAGAACGCTGCCATTTCGCGGTACTGGGCAAGGTCGAGCCGAAGGGTACCGGCTACCTGCTTCATGGTCTTGATCTGAGCGGACCCTCCGACTCGGGAGACGGAGAGGCCGACGTTAATCGCGGGTCGAATACCGGAGTAAAACAGATCGCTGCCGAGGTAGATCTGCCCATCGGTGATCGAAATGACGTTGGTTGGAATGTAGGCGGACACGTCGCCGGCTTGTGTTTCAATGATCGGCAGCGCAGTCAGACTTCCTCCTCCAAGCTTGTCGCTGAGCTTGGCCGCACGTTCCAGTAACCGGGAGTGCAGATAGAACACGTCGCCCGGGTAGGCTTCTCGTCCCGGTGGGCGGCGGAGCAACAGAGACAACTGGCGATAGGCCACGGCGTGTTTGGAGAGATCATCGTAGACGATCAACGCATGTTTACCGTTATCCCGGAAGTACTCGCCGATGGCTGCGCCGGAAAAGGGCGCGAGATACTGCATGGGTGCCGCATCGCTGGCGGTGGCTGCGACCACGATGCTGTACTCCATGGCATGGCTCTCTTCGAGCGTCTTGACGACGCGTGCCACAGTGGAACGTTTCTGGCCGATGGCGACATAGATACAAAAAACGTTGAGACCCTTTTGATTGATAATGGTATCGACGGCAATGGCGGTCTTGCCGGTTTGCCGGTCGCCGATGATCAACTCACGCTGGCCGCGGCCGATGGGGATCATGGCGTCGATCGCCTTGATGCCCGTTTGCAAAGGCTCGCGCACCGACTGGCGCGTGTTCACCCCAGGTGCCACGACTTCAATACGGGAGGAGAGCGTCGACTTGATGGGACCCTTGCCATCGATGGGCTGGCCGATCGCGTTTACCACACGGCCGATCAAGGCTTCGCCGACGGGAATCTCTGCAATGCGTCCCGTACGCTTGACCGGATCGCCTTCTTTGACCCCCACGTCATCGCCCATGAGCACGGCGCCGACGTTGTCTTCTTCAAGGTTCAGCGCGATCCCGTAGAGACCGCCTGGGAATTCCAGCATTTCGCCTGCCATGGCGCCGTCGAGACCATAGACCTTGGCAATTCCGTCTCCGACCTGAATGACCGAGCCTGTCTCCTTGACATCGACCTGTTTGTCGAACCCTTTGATCTTTTCTTTGATAATCGAGCTGATTTCTTCTGCCTTAATCTGCATGGCTACTCCTTAGTCAACAAACTCCGCATTGCTTGTAATCGCCCACGGACGGTGCTATCGACCACCGTGCTGCCGAGACGGATCTGCAGACCAGCGAGATGGTTGGGATCCGTCTGAAAGGTCACCTCAACTTGACGTTTGAGCATCTCGCGTAAGCGAGTGCTGATTCGGTCTTGTTCGGCTGGAGATGTGGCAGCAGCGGAAGACACGGTGATTTGCAGGGTGCCTTTCGACGCATCGGCAAGTCTCGCAAAGGCCTCGGCGATTTCGGGAAGAAAGCCGACGCGATTTTTCTTGACCAACTGCGCGAGAAAGGTTTTTCCGACGGGAGGACACCCCAGGCGCGAACCGAGTTCTGCAAGAACGGCAATTTTTTCTTCGGAGCCAAAACTCGGTGATGCCACGACGTGGCGCAATGCGACAGAGTCCTCGATTGCTTGGCCTAACCCCGTTAAGGCCACACGGGTTGGTTCGATGCTGGACACGTCGAGTAACTCAAATAGCGCCTGTGCATAACGTCGCGCCACTGCTGTCTTAATCACTATACGGGTCCGTTCGCTCTTTATTTTGACAAAGGGAGAAGCCTTCGTGGCTCGCACGAAAAGCGGCGCGCCAAGTTAGCATTGGCGGATAAGGACTGTCAATACGATGGTGTGGATGATGGCGAGGCTATAGTGATTGGATGATGCCGCCGCCGAGCACGCGATTGTCTCGATAAATCACGGCTGATTGCCCTGGGCTCAAGGCGCGTTGTGGCTCATGGAAGAGAATGCGAAGGGCGCCTGCTGAAAGAGGCTGAAGGGTTGCAGGCGTGGCCGGCGTCGCGTACCGGACCTTGACCTCGATCTCTGTTGATCCGCCAAGAAGTGAGGAGTCGAAGAGATTGAGATCTGCGACATCACACTGACTGCGACGTAGAGATTCCTCTGTTCCAAGGACGACAGTATTGGTCGCGGGCTGTACTTGCTGAACATAGAGCCTGCGGCCTGTCGCAATGCCGAGACCTCGTCGCTGGCCTGGCGTATAAAAGGCGATCCCCTCGTGGTCGCCTAAATATCGTCCTTTATCGTCCACGAAGGCCCCTGGCTTCTTGGCAGTAGGCGCTTCTTTCTCGATAAACGTCCGATAATCGCCATGGCTCACGAAACAGATTTCCTGGCTTTCTTTCAGTTCCTCCGTGGGAAGGCCCAAAGCCTCTGCCTCCATCCATACGTCCGTCTTCTGCATGCCCCCCACAGGAAAGAGAAGGCGAGGGAGCCATGACTGACGAAGGCGATAGAGGAAATAACTTTGATCTTTTTTGAGATCGGTTGATCGTTGAAGAGTCGGCAGCCCCTCGGATTCGCCGATGCGAACATAATGGCCGGTGGCCACAAAATTGATGCCGCGTGTGTCGGCGAGTTCGATGAGGCTCCGCAGTTTGACGCGCTCATTGCACCGGACACAGGGATTGGGCGTGCTGCCTTCGAGATAGCCGGCAACAAAGTCGTCGATCACGCCGGCACGAAAGGTTTCTCTGGTGTCGACCACTTCATGGGGGATCTTCAATGTCTGTGCGACATATCGGGCAATACCGACCTTGCAGCACCCACGTTCTTCCCAGCGCTTAGAGACCGCGACCGTTTCGTCTTCATGCTCCCAGACTTGAAGCGTAACGCCATGAACGTCGTAGCCCTGGCGAACCAGAAGCGCTGCGGCGACAGAGCTGTCCACTCCGCCACTCATGCCTAGGAGAACTGTAGGGCGAGCCATACAGTCACCATTGTACTGGGAAGACAGGAAAAGGGCTAGAGGCCTGCTCCCTGCAGCTAATGGGTGGATGCAATAAGATCGGAGGTCGCGTTGACCGAGAGGGCGCGTTCGCCGCTCCAATAATGAGCGCCCATGTCGCACATGCCATGGAAGCGAGAGCCTTCTTCGATCGCAATAACGGGGGTCCGGATATCGCCAACAAGAACACCGGGCTTAAGAATGTGAATCTTTTCAATGGCGGTGATGGTGCCATTGATCTTACCGCTATTCATGAGCACCCCGGCTGACACGATGCCCTCGATCACGGCATGCTCTCCAACGATTAACATTCCGGTTGTATGTATCTCGCCTTCGACGTGTCCATCAACTCGGACGGTGCCATCAAAACTCACGATGCCCTTGAAGTCCACGCCTCTCCCCAGGAGAGTAATATTCTCGTTGCCTTGTTCGGCTTGCTGGCCCCGTTCTTTCGTTGCCCACATGATCGCCTCCTCAAACTCCTCCCGCACATGCATGGCGCATTGCCACGCAAATACTGTGGGGGATATAAATACCTAGATACTAATATTTCCCCCTAACCATTGGCTCGTTTGACGCTAGGGGGCATGATCATTCCGATGGGATGTAGGGAGACGTCTCGAGGGAGCTCACGCACACCGTGAGCCATTTCAAGTGCACCGTTGAATAGCACACCATCTTCCATTGAAAGGATCGGCGCCTTGACGCTCCCATTCATGACGGCCGGGGCCTGGAGCTTGATGCACTCTGTTGCAACGACCTCCCCGGTGATCTTTCCTTTGGACACAATCGTTCCGGCGGTGATTTTAGCCTGGATGATGGCATCTTCGCCGATTAGCAGCATGCCATCAGTATGAATTTCCCCGTCGAGATACCCATCGATTCTAACTGTTCCACTATATGAGATCGTGCCCTTGAACTCAACACCCTTTCCCACAAAGGCGCTAATATCCCCGCCCCCGTCTGTAATTGAACTGGCAGAGGCCACAGTCACTGTTTCACCTTCCTGCTCGGTTGAGTTCATTTCTTCTTTTTTTTCCTGTCCCCACATGGATGCGTCTCCTCAAGTCGGTAACTCCTACTATTCCATCGTAGCTGTGAGGCTGTTATGGAAAACGATCGATCAAGGGAGTATGGTTGCGAATACGTAGAAGCAACAAGTGTGCCTCTTTCTCCCGTAAGCATTATGAGACAGGGAGTAGTTACGGCTAATTCAGAAGTGTCTCAAGAATTCCGTCAAGTTCTTGAGGAGAGAAGTAGTGAATGACGATTTTTCCACCACGATTTCCTTTTTGGATCATTACTTTAGTACCCAATCGTTTTTGCAGTCGTTCTTCAACATCAGACCAGGGTGTTCGCCGTAATTCCTTTGCTCTTGGCTTCTTTCCGATCAGTAAGGACTCTATGAATTTTTCCGTTTCTCTCACCGATAAGACTTTTGCAACTACGAGCTGGGCGACTTTAAGCTGTTCGTTCTGGGCAGGAAGACCGAGAATCACTTTGGCATGTCCCATGGAGAGCTGATTCGACTCAATCAGCTGCTGGATCTCTGAAGGAAGCTGTATGAGACGCACGACATTGGCGATCGATGATCGCTCGCAACCAACTCGTCGCGCAATTATGTCCTGAGTCAGTCCAAATTCGTTCATCATCCGATAGTAGGCTCGAGCCATTTCCATGGGGTTGAGATCTGCTCGTTGAAGATTTTCTACTAGCGCCAATACAATCGATTCTTCATCTCCGCAATTGCGAATGACCGATTGAATCGTTTCCATCCCTGCTTCTTTCGCCGCACGCCAACGCCGCTCACCGGAAATGAGTTCATAAATTCCGTCGCCCTTGCGGCGCACTAAAATCGGTTGCAGTAATCCACTCTGTTTTAATGAAACTGTGAGTTCTGCCAGTTCCTGGGGAGAAAATGTCTGTCTCGGCTGATACCGATTCGGTACGATTGCATCGACCCGCAGATGTTGAACATCCGACGATTCCAACATTGACACGGGTTTGGTGGCAGGAAGCAGTGCGTCGAGCCCTCTACCGAGCGCTTTTTTCTCCATGACCCACAAACTCCTTGGCTAAAGACAAATAAGCTTGAGAACCTGCAGACGCAACGTTATATAACATGGCCGGACGTCCATAGCTTGGAGCCTCAGCCAATGTCACATTGCGAGGAATCACGGTGTTGTAGACGATCTCTTTGAAATGCTCACGAACTTGCTCAACGACCTGACGCGCCAACGTATTCCTCGCATCGAACATTGTCAAGACGATCCCTTCCAATTTGAGTTCAGGGTTAAAGGATTGACGAACTCGATCGATATTTCCAACCAGACGGCTTAACCCTTCCATGGCATAGTACTCACATTGAACCGGGACCAAAATACTTTCCGCTGCAACGAGTGCATTTACTGTCAAAATACCCAATGTAGGGGGACAATCGAGAAAGATCACGTCGAATAACTGCTTCACATCTCGCAAGAAATGCTGAAGCAGTTTTTCACGCTCTTCAACATTCACCAGCTCTATTTCTGCCCCTGACAAGTCAGCATTTGCCGGCAAAAGTGACAAACCGTTCACTTCTGTGGCTCGCACAACATCATGAAATTTTACGTAGTTAATCAGGCAATTGTACACAGTTGTTTGTAAGGAACGTGGGTCAACCCCTAATCCGCTTGTGGCGTTTCCTTGCGGGTCCATATCCACAAGCAAGACACGCTTGCCCAGGAGCGCGACACCAGCGGCAAGATTCACGGCTGTTGTAGTTTTTCCTACACCACCCTTCTGATTTGCGATCGCTACAATCTTTGACATATGTATTACTGCGGCGGGCACTCCTTTTCGCGCTATCAATAATGTTCCACGTGGAACATACGTATATAATATTGATTATATGATGAGTGAATTATTTTTCTTAATGATGGTGATGACTCTATTGCCAGATTCTTGTGGAAGAGTAAGTGCTGTTTCGCTGAACAGATAAAACCCCTCCCACATTTCCTGTTTTTCGATGGCCGATGTTCGATACAAGGCGACTTTTTCTTTTGAAGATAGCAATGAAGTGAGGTGTTTCCTTATTTCTTCATACTTCAAAGCCCTCACCACGACAATATCAACAGCATGACGGAGCGGTCTCTTGGCATATTGTTCAATGGTGCCATTGAATGTAGACACATCCTCAAGCCTTAACAGACCGATCACTGAGTTGAGAAATGAGCATTTTTTCTGAATTGGCTCTACCAGGATCAGTTGCAGGTCAGATCTCACAATTTTAAGAGGGATACCAGGAAAACCTCCCCCGGATCCCACATCAAGCACTACGCTATTTTGTGGAAAATTTGTCGCGACAAGCGCAGCGAGTGAGTCCACGAAATGCTTGATGATGATTTCTTTAGGATCGATGATCGCCGTGAGATTGGTTGCCTTATTCCACTCAATAAGATGAATGAGATAGCGTATGAATTGCTCCGCCTGGACTTCCCCGATTGTCAATCCAAGCTTTTTTACTGAACTAATCGTGAATTCGCGTAATTCTCGTTCATGTTCCACGTGGAACAATTACGTGAATCAGAAGATGAGGTCAAGATATTCCGGAATGGATAGTAGAGATTTCTGCGTTTGCCTGTCTAGGGTGAGACTTGTAGAACATTATCTCGATTGGATTCTCCCTTGTATTTTTCAAGCGCCACAAGGAGAAGTGAAATTGCCGCTGGTGTGACTCCTGAAATTCTCGATGCCTGACCAATTGAGGCAGGGCGAACTTTATTTAATTTTTCACAGACCTCTCTCGAAAACCCAAGAGTTCCATCATAATTAAAGGCTACCGGAATGGGCTTCGTTTCGAGTTTTTTGAATCGGCCTATCTGTTGAAGTTGGCGTTTGATATAGCCTGAGTACTTAATTTGTAACTCTACTTCATCAGCAGTTTCAATGTCTTGTAATGAGCTAACTCCAAGTGCTTCCAACAGAGTCTTATAGTTCGCCCCCTGTCGCCGCAGAAGGTGAGCTGCGGTGCAGGGTCCAGAGATCTCTTCTATCTGAACCTTGGCTAGGTTTTCTCGAACAGCTAAGGTGAGTTTTGGCCTGAGCTCTTCCAGACGTACGAGTTCAGATTCAATGGATTTCTGTTTTAACTGAAACCTTGCATAGCCCTCGTCACCAATCAACCCAACTTGCCGCCCAATATCAGTTAATCGTAGGTCGGCATTTCCATGGCGCAACAATAGGCGATATTCTGCCCGTGATGTAAACATACGGTAGGGCTCACGCGCATCTTTCGTAATGAGATCGTCGATGAGTACACCAATATAGGCCTGGGATCTGTCGAGTATTAATGGCAAGTCTCCTCGAAGCTTCAGAGCTGCATTGATCCCAGCCATGAGACCCTGAGCCGCTGCTTCCTCATACCCGGATGTCCCATTGATCTGTCCCGCGTGGTAGAGACCGTCCAGAAGTTTGGTCTCCAGAGTCTGGTGCAATTGCCGTGGGGGAAAATAGTCGTACTCAATCGCATACCCAGGCTTGAGCATGCTGGCTTGCTCTAACCCTGGAATGGTCTTCAGCATTGCGGCCTGCACATCAACTGGCAGGCTGGTGGAGATCCCATTGGGATAGAATTCACGGCTATCCAATCCTTCCGGTTCGATAAAGATCTGATGCCGCTCTTTGTCGGCGAAGCGTACAACTTTATCCTCGATCGATGGACAATACCGAGGTCCCACCGACTCAATGATGCCACTGTAGAGCGGTGATCGGTCCAGATTACGTTGAATTAACTCGTGGGTCGCACGGTTGGTATGGGTCAAATGACAGGGGAGTTGACGGTTCTCAATCCGACCGGTCCGATACGAAAACGGAGGCGGCGGATCATCGCCAGGCTGTGGAACCATCACGGAAAAGTCGATGGTCGTCCCATCCAAGCGAGGAGGCGTGCCGGTTTTGAGTCTTCCCACTTCGAACCCCAGGTCGCGCATACAATCGGACAGGTGCTCGGCGGATGCCTCTCCGGCTCGTCCCGCAGGAAAGTGATTCAGACCGATATGGATAAGTCCCTTAAGGAATGTACCTGATGTTAGAATAACCGCTTTCGCATGGATGTGGTCGCCTCGATCCGTCACCACGCCTGCAACCGCGCCGGCATGCGTCAACAGGCGATCGACCGTCCCTTCGCCGACCGTCAGCCCTGCCTGCAGGCCCAGCGTCCGTTGCATGGCATCACGATACAGCTTTTTGTCGCATTGGACGCGAAGGGCTCGCACCGCGGGGCCTTTGCTCGTATTGATAAAGCGGAACTGGATGCCGGCTTGATCCGTGTTCCGCGCCATCTCCCCACCCAGCGCATCGATTTCTTTGACCAGATGTCCTTTGGCAATTCCCCCGATCGCCGGATTACAAGACATTTGTGCGATTCGGTCGCGATCCATCGTGAGCAGCAAGGTTCGCGCCCCCATGCGGGCCGAGGCCAAGGCGGCCTCACAGCCTGCATGCCCTCCACCCACCACAATGACATCAACAGTTTGTCCCACGCCCAACCGTCTCCTACTTGCCGATACAGAATTCTGAAAACACCTGGCCAAGGATCTCGTCCGTCGTAATAGCACCCGTAATTTCACCGAGCGCATCAGCGGCGGCGCGCACATCGATCGAGACAAATTCTCCGGCCATTCCACAATGCACGGACTCAAGAGCCTGGCTCAAAGATTCACCGGCTCGGCGCAACGCGTCACGGTGTCGCACGTTCGTGACCGTGACACTCTCCGACGCTTCAAAGCCTACAGACAACAGCTGAGCGCGAAGCGACGACTTCATCATCTCAACTCCCCAACCTGTTTTTGCGGAAATACGGTATGAAGAATGGTCCGCAAGCGCGGCATCAGAGTCGACCGCATCGGCCAAATCGGCTTTGTTCAGCAGCACCATATGCTTACGATCCTTGACCGCACTCAAGAGCTCTCGATCATCGCTCGTGAGTGGCACACTCCCATCCACTACCACCAGTAAGAGGTCCGCCTCGTCCTGCGCGATACGCGTCCGTTTTATCCCTTCCTGCTCGACAATGTCGTCTGTTTGCCGCACTCCTGCCGTATCAACCAAACGAATCGTCACTCCGTCAAGATCGATGGACTCCTCGATCACATCCCTCGTCGTTCCAGGAATGGCCGTGACAATCGCTCGCTCTTCCCTTAGGAGACGGTTTAAGACACTAGATTTGCCGACATTCGGGCGGCCAAGAATCACGACATGCGCGCCTTCACGTAAGATCCGCCCCTCCTGCGACGTCCCTTCAAGTTTCTGAACTACCGCACAGGCTTCCTTCACAATACGCATCAGCTCATCGCGTTGGAGAAAGGAAATATCTTCGTCCACGAAATCGATCCCTGCCTCCACATGGGCCAACACTGTCAGAAGAGAGGTTCGAGCCTGTTCCACCTCACGAGCGAGATCACCCCGTAGCTGGCGTTGTGCGATATTTAATCCAACGGATGATGTGGCTCTGATTGTATCGAGTACGGCTTCCGCCTGAGAGAGATCCAATCGTCCGTTCAGAAACGCCCGCTTCGTAAACTCTCCCGGCTCCGCCATTCGTGCACCGGACTCAACACATACGGTGCAAACCATACCCAGCACCAACGCCCCGCCATGAGACTGAATTTCCACCACATCCTCTGCCGTAAACGATCGAGGAGCCTTCATATAGACCACAAGCGCTTCATCGAGCAGACCCGCAACGGGCGGCCGAGCATGGCCAGGTCCGGTAGCTTCTCGCCTTTCCAATGCGGGAATAACAAGATCGGCAAGATGCAGTGTATGTGAAGAAATCGATGAGAGGGGACGGCCAGACCGTAAGCGAACAATTCGGGAAGCCACGCCAAGTGCGTGAGGTCCACTCAGACGAACAATCCCAATGCCGCCCTCGCCTACAGGGGTGGCAATAGCACAGATCGTGTCTTCGAGTCCTCCATGCATGGCGTTTTCCCGTTGTTTCAGACGCCTGCCGAAAATCCTATGGCCCCCAGGCCTGGGGTTGCAGTACACGACCTCGTACGATTGCTGTGAGAGATAAACTGGACGAACGAGAGAGAGTGGGGGCTAGGTCAGGAGTCCAAGGTTTTCAGAACTTCAAACCACGAACCTCTGACCGGATCTTTCTCCCAATGTCTCTCCCGTCACGCATCACAGTGCCTGCGCGAGTTGACTGACGGTTTCAGCGCCCCGATAGGTGGCCACACTCATTAGCGTCGAGCCTATATCGCAGCGGGCGACGTACCCGAGATGTGCTTACGCGCTTGTAGTACCGCTCTGCTGAGCCCCTGCCGAAATGAGTGCTTTGTCGGTCAACAGAAAACGATCCGTGACCAATTGTTGGGTGATGGTCAGAACATTGTTCGTCAGCCAGTACAGCACGAGGCCCGCAGGAAAATTTACGAACAGGAATGTTAAGCCGATCGGGAGAACCAACATGATCTTCGCCTGTGTCGGGTCCATCGTGGTGGGCGTGATTTTCTGTTGAATAAACATCGTGATTCCCATAAGCACCGGCAGCACATAGAAGGGATCCTGCAGCGATAAATCGGTAACCCACAGCATGAAAGGGGCTTGGCGCAAATCGATCGTCATGTAGAGGACATTGAACAGGGATATGAAGACTGGCATCTGTAAGAACATCGGGAGAAACCCGCCTAGCGGATTTACTTTCTGCTCTCGATATAGTTTCATTAACTCTTTGTTCAGCCGATCGCGGTCACCCTTGTATTTTTCCTGAACTTCTTTGATCTTCGGTTGGATCAATCGCATCATTTTCATCGACTTGTAGCTCTTGTATTGCAACGGCACAAATAACAGCTTGATCCCCATTGTCAATAAGATGATGCAGACTCCATAGTTACCGACGTATTCATGGATGAATCGCAGCACATAAAAGATCGGCTTGGCGACCGTTCTCACAATCGTCCAACTGCCATAGATGAACCATCCGAAATCGATCATATCTTCCAGACCCACGTCCAAGGAGCGGAGGGTGTCGTATTCCTTCGGGCCTGCATATAGCTGAAGCGCAACAGAGGAGGCTGCACCTGACGCGGCCATCCGCACCCCGGCCGACACAATTTTGGGGTCTTCAGTCTTGGCGAAAGCTGCGGCACCTTCCTTCGGCATCAACACCGATAGAAAATACTTATCCTGCAAGGCGACCCACTGAACCGCTCCCTTCCGTTCAAGTTCCTTCTCCGGCGTTTCTTTTTCTACCTTGTCGTCAACCCGCGAGGCCGATCCGATCAAACCGATGAACCCATCGCCCCATTCCACGATACCGAAATTCGTCCCTAACCCGATATCATAAGACTCGGTCACGCCCTCGATGGCGAATGACACATCCACCACATAACTATCATGGTGAAATGTCAGCCGTTTCTCCACGCTGAGATGGCTAGCAGAATCGTGAAACTGCATCGTGACATGCCCGACAGGATGAGCGGCATCGAGTTTCGAAAAATCTTTCTCAATAGTATAGAGGCCTTCTCGAATCGTCTTGTCGATGTCGGCATTCGGGATCGTAATCGAGAGTGGGCCTTTGAACTTCCCCCCTTGATAGACAAGTTGCACCGGCTTATTTTCGGGAGGCGTCGTATGGTATCGCTTCAGCTCCCAACTTCGAATCACTCCACCACGATTCGACAATTCGACCCGAACCAGATCCGTCTCAACTGTCACCGTCTGTTCCAATGTTGGTAGAGAAACACCTGGGGCAGGAGCGCCAGGTGTTAGACCCGATTGGTTTGGGACAATGAGACTGGTTGAACTGCTGTCCTTGGCTGCCTGGAGAGCGGAAGTTGGCTCTCGCTCCGAGGAGGGGGAGGCAGGGACAGAGCCGTCTTGAGCAGGAGGCGGCTCAGGAAGCCACCCCATCTGCCTGAGGAGCAAGTCAAAGCCCAGAATGATCACTAACGATAGAACGAGAAATACGACAACGCGTTTGTCCATAAGTAAACCGCTACGATGATGTGAACAATTGTGTCCCTACTGCTTCAACAAGATCCATTCCTCCAGGAAGAATTGGATAACTTTTCAGGAGACGAAAGATCTCACGATAGCGTCCACTCAGTGCTCCTAATCAACTGATCGTGGGCCCCTTACATGATTGAGAGCAGGTGACCTCAAAAGGGCAGGTTGGCCTAAGGAGGGGCGAGATCCAATAGGGTAACCGGCAAGCAGAGTCTGGCACCACTGGCGCACACTAGTCCTCATACATACGAAGTAGCCGTTGGCGCTGAAGGGTCGCTAACCATACCTCTTTCAAGACGGCAAAGGGTTGTAAAATTGAATCCCGTTTGGGGAAGACCACCAAAGCGTATCCAGGGTGCAATTGACCGCGTAGTTGACGCGTGAGCTCCCGAAACAACCGCTTTACTCGATTTCTGCTGACGGCTCCCCCGAATCGCTTCCCCACTACAATACCGATCCGGCTGCCATTCATGTCAGTCCGGCAAACCACTACATTAAATAAGGCGGTTGAGATACGATGACCGTGCTGCTTGGCATATTCGATGTCGCGGCTACGTTTCAGGAACAGATTCCTGCCGCCTCCACCCTGCGACATCGCCATCATCCTGGGAGAGGGCCAGCTTGCACAGGACTTCCTCTTCGAGCCCAGATCGCCGGACTCGGTGATGACTATGCTCTGCCATCCTGTGATGGGAACTACCTTGTCTGAGACACATAGCGGAGGGCAAAGATCTCTTCGTGCAGCCCTAATCAGTGTCGTTCAATCTATACTGTTAAGCGAGCTCGCCCCTTAGCGCGCCGACGAGCCAAAACCTTCCGACCATTCTTCGTGCTCATCCGCTTACGGAATCCATGTTCACGTTTTTTCTTGAGGTTCGATGGCTGCTGAGATGTAAACGACATACGATCACTCCTTGCCTAAGAAGATTCACAAATGATCCGGGCATTATAGGGACGGGCTGACACCCTGTCAAACTATGTGCTATCCGTCTTGAAATGTTCATTTTGCACCAAAGCATCATAGGCCCATCCTCTCTAACAGCATGCTGAAATGGTCCGTTAGCCCGTCTTGTTCATTTGGTCTGTTCGGTTTGTCTGGTTTCTTGTGTTGCATGAGACTAATCAGATGGTCCTGACAGACGGAGTATTGGATTATGGCAGGCCACGTTATTCCCAGCCTGCTAAAGCTCCGAGGATATCGGTCATAACCGATTGATAACTCTTTCGTATTGAGGCGCTTTTGTCGCTGACAGACTAGATCGCCCCAGGATTTTGCGATGCTCTCGCGCTTTCACATATCTACACCATTGTAACAACGGCGTTTTATCCCAGCCCTTGCTATGTTTTTTCTGGCATTACCCTTGCGCATTAGCCAGTGCTCTCAATACCCTGGGTGGGAGAGCGCTAATGTTTGGGTGAGAGGTGCGGGACCAAGAGGATGGGGGCAGGACACCAGAAGGAATGTTTTTCCTGTCGTCTCGTATCGCCTCCCCCTCGCCTGGCGTCAGCTATGTGATTTCATGGCGAACCGTTGGGAGTAATGTGGGTTAAGTCATCTTTCACGCGTGCGGCTGGCAATCGGTATGGTTGACTATTCGGCCGCACATACTAAGACGAAAGCCATATACGGAAAGTGCCAAGCCGTCTCCTGCGATATCGAGACAGCCCCCGCAAGATCGAAAAAGGATAATGCTCTGCGTCCGAGAAGAAGTACGGTAGACTTGCTGTATGTTTAGTCATTGTTCACGAATAAAATGGGCGTTCTTGGGGTGGGGGGCCGTGGCACTGGTCGGCTCCGTCTCAGGCTGCGTGGAGGCCGTCCCTCAAGACGTGGTCGAGGCGGTTGAAAATCTCGATCGAGATTTGATGGAATTGCGGGCGGCTGAATTATCGCCTACTGACTATGCCCAGTTCGCAGACCAATGGATGGTTCTGAAATCTCGTATCCAAGCCGACGAAGATCTGATCCGTTGGCCCTGGGAGCCCAACGACTTAGAAGCCTCCCTTCTCCAGCTGAAAAAAGAAGGGGCCCGCACAGTTGCTCGCCTCACAACGGAACGTGAATCGCTCCGCCGTTCAGCCGAAGACAAGATTGCCCAGATCGAGAACCGATTCCGGATGATAGCCCTGCAAGTCAGTGCTCTTGATAGTCGCTTCCTGTTGGGACAGAAGACCGATGAAGTCGAATTACTTATGAAGCAGGCCCGTGCGCTCTATGAACAAGGTCAATACAATCGGTCTCTCGACGTATCCGACCGAGCTGCACAGAATCTGGCGACGCAATCGACCGTGCTCAACAGTGAATTAGGGCGGTACGCCGATCGAAATCGAATCAGCCGATGGCAACAGATGGCTAAGAGTACCATCACTTGGTCACGCATTCACCGAGCCTCGGCGATTGTCATCAATAAGGCGGATCGAGAATTGACTCTCTACAGAAACGGACAGAAGGTGCTCTCATTCCCCATCCGGCTCGGGTCCAATGGTATTCGAGAGAAGCAATACCAGGAAGATGGCGCCACCCCGGAAGGCCGATATCGGATCAACAGCAAGGGAAGGGACGGGCAGACTCAGTCTTACCGAACCTTGGTCCTCGACTATCCAAACGGAGAGGATCGACGACGTTACCAGCTTGGGCGGAAGACGGGACAGATCCCGGCATCGAGAGCCATTGGCGGAGAAATCGAAATCCATGGAGTTGAGAACGAACTGATGGCTCAAACATTGGGTTGTGTCATGCTGGACAGTCCCCAAATGGCCCTTCTCTATGACCGAGTCGCGATGGGAACACCGGTCACCATCGTCGGCGCGCTACACGAACAGAACTCGGTGGCGCTGACCTTAGCGACGCTCGATGATCGAAAGGAAGAAACTTAGCAAAATGCTAAAAAGTCGCTCTTCTTATGCCGCCCGACCCCGGCGGCTACTTCACCCTCCCGCCCTGAAGCTGCCAAGACAGCCTCTTTGCCCAGGGACGCACCTTTTCCCAAACGGCGTTCTCGCATCGTTCAAATTCTTAACGTACCCCAGAGGGTATGTCTCCGGTCTTCACCAGCTGCGGTCTTGCTGAACGGGCTTTTGAGTATGCTGCGCAGTGTATTCCTGTGAATGCAGACGTCCAGACCAGTGAAATTTCAGCATGCCCATAGAGTTTTTCCGCAGCCTGCCAGGCTCCATGATTCATGAACGCTTTTATGGCAATCGCCGATCCACTGCTACGGCGAGCCTTCGTTCAGCTGGCTCGCCCATCGGCGTAGACCTACATGCCCATTGATCTTGAGGCGACCACCATTCCGATTCAAAACCTTGCCGTCGAGACCCCTCACCTGCCGAATCTTGCCCACTCTCACACCAAGGGCTATCCCTCGCGATAGGACACACAACAAGCATGAGCGTGCGGCTCAGTTCACATCATGGCACCTCACCCTCTTGTCAGGAGGCAAGTTCTCGTCATCGCCTCCTCTATATACTCACCGTCTCTCTCGACCACGCGCAAGATCCGCCTGGATGATCGCAGAAGGCATACCCTTTCCCATTCACCGAATCACAGACCATAGGTGAGATCTCATGTTTGTGTTTCTCTCATCCGATATCTACAATAGGAGAAAGGCTTGCCATGAAACTTGAGACTCATCGATCATTTCCCTCTGAAATTCAATCCCTGGCCGCTGCGGCGAATGCACGACTCGACGCATCCCATGCGGTCGAGCGGCTGTGGGCCCGCGACCATCGACTCTGGAAAGAAGATCCCACCGACATCACCAACCGCCTCGGTTGGCTGACCATCATCGAATATATGAAAGATCGGATCGAGGAGTTGCGCATCTTCGCCACTTTGACCAAAAAGCGCGGCATCCGCGACGTGGTTCTACTCGGGATGGGTGGTAGCAGTTTGGGACCTGAAGTGCTGCGCGCATCATTTGGGTCACTCAATGGGTTCCCCCGTTTATGGGTTCTCGATTCCACCGTTCCAGGCTGGGTTCGGCAAGTCACGCAGGCGATTGACCCGGCTCGAAGTCTATTCATCCTCGCCAGCAAATCCGGCGGGACTATCGAAGTCATGTCCCTCTTTGCCCACTTTTGGGAATATGTTCACCAGACTCCGGGCCACCAAGGCGGCGCACAGTTCGTCGCCATTACCGACCCCGGCACCGGGTTGGAAAAGCTGGCCGCAGATCATCAGTTCTGGCGCATCTTCACCAGCCCACCGGACATCGGTGGACGGTACTCTGTCCTCTCCTATTTTGGATTAGTCCCTGCCGCCCTGATGGGAATCGATGTCGCACGATTGCTCACACGGGCCACAGCTATGGCCCAGGCCTGTCGAATCCAGTCCCCTCTTGAACAGAACCCCGGCGCCGACCTTGGCGCAGCGATGGCCTCACTGGCGGGAGCAGGACGTAACAAGATTACCTTGATCGCATCACCGCAGATCGCTGCGTTTGGTCTGTGGGCGGAACAGCTCCTTGCGGAGAGTACGGGCAAGGAAGGAACCGGCCTCATCCCCGTGGCGAATGAACCGATTGTCTCACCAACCTCTTATGGTTTGGACCGGCTCTTTGTCTATCTGAGGCTGAAGGGAGATCAGAATAGGCAGCTAGACCGACAGATCGCCGGGCTTGCGCGACAGGGCCATCCAGTCCTGACGTTCACGCTCCAAGATCGCTACGATCTTGCGGCAGAATTTTTCCGGTGGGAAGTCGCGACAGCCCTGGCAGGCCATCTCCTTAAGATTCACCCGTTCGATCAACCGAACGTCCAGGAAAGCAAAGACAACACCGCCCGTGTTCTAGCGACCATCCAGTCAACTGGGCGGTTACCGAAACAGGTTACCGCGACCGCAGCACAAGCTGCGGTACAACTTAAGCGAAAGTGTCGCCCCGGCGCCTACGTTGCCATCTTGGCCTATACGACACCATCCTCTAAGATGGAACAGGCCATTCGCTCGCTCCGAAGAGCCCTCGTCTCTCATCATCATGTGACCACGACAACCGGCTATGGTCCGCGCTATCTCCATTCGACAGGCCAACTCCACAAGGGGGGGCCGAAGAGCGGAATATTCTTACAGCTTGTCGATCGGATGATTCCCGACCTCAGTATCCCTGGAAAACCGTTCACCTTTCGCACGCTCGCACAGGCCCAAGCCGTGGGCGATATCCAAGCACTCCACGCTCATGAACAACAGGCTATCGTCTTGCCTCTGGGCAAGGACCCCATCGAGACGATTCAAGCACTGACGAAATCCCTGGCCCCACGCACGCCGGTTCGGCGTCTAACGATGCGGCGTACCCGCAAGAAATAGGATGCCCGTCGTCCCCGACATCCGTATCCACAGCGATAGCCAAGCCGTGGCTGAAGCGGCAGCTGAATTCGTACTGGAGGTGGGGACAGAGGCTGTTCGAGCGAACGGTCGATTCTTCATCGCCCTCTCCGGAGGGGCGACGCCGGAAACCCTTTATAGAGCCCTGACCTCTCCCGCCTTCGCCGATCGGTTCGATTGGGCTCGGACCACCTTTTTTTTCAGTGATGAACGCTGCGTTCCTCCGAATGACCCTCGGAGTAACTATGCCTTGGCCGACAAAACCCTGTTCACCCCTCTCAAAATTACGCCCTCGCAGGTCTATCGTATGGCAGGGGAATCCAGTGACTCACAGGCGGCAGCCGCTGAGTACGAACAGCAGCTGCGCTTTGCGACGAAGACTGTACCATCGGCACAGCCATCCCTTGACCTCATCCTCCTAGGGCTAGGTGAAGACGGACATACGGCTTCCCTATTTCCCGGGGCATCAATCTTACGGGACCACCAACGCCTGATTGTGACAACGCAATCTCCGAAAGATCCACCCAACAGGCTGACCATGACTCTAGCTGCGATCAACAGGGCGAGTGTGATACTGTTTCTCGTGACAGGAGCCGGCAAAGCAGAAGTCGTAAGATCCATCCTCGATCCGAAGACCGAGGCAGAACGACTGCTCCCTGCATCGTTGGTCGAGCCAGAGGACGGCCGACTCATCTGGTTCCTCGACCGAGCCGCCGCCGCCGAGCTTTCGTTACATCAACAGCGGACAAGCGCATGAGGGTGAGATGATTGTTGCCGGAGATATCGGGGGCACGAAAACTCACCTGGCCTTGTTCGACTGGAAAAATGAGCGCGTCGATCCCGTCCGGTTGGAATCATTCCACAGCGCCGATTACACCTCGCTCGAGGACATGCTCACGGAATTTCTTGTCCCGCCGAAGCCCCCAACATCAATAGACGAATTCGCAACCGAGAAGAGGGGCGCCGCCGAGCCGGAACCGGAGCGTCCTGCGGAAAAACCTCAGAAAATCGATGCGGCCTGTTTCGGCATCGCCGGCCCTATCATTCAGAACCGTTGCCATACAACCAACCTCCCGTGGGTGGTCGATGGCGGCACCCTGGCGAAACAGTTCGACATACCGAGAGTGACGCTGCTCAACGATCTCGAAGCCATGGCCTACGGCATTCTGTTGCTCCGGCCGGACGAAGTCGAAACCCTCAACGCCGGAACTCCACCGGCGCACAAGCAGGCGCTCGCCCTGATCGCAGCGGGAACCGGACTGGGCGAATCCATCCTCTTTTGGAACGGCTCGCGCTATCAGCCTATGCCGTCAGAAGGGGGGCATGCGGACTTCGCACCGAACAACGACAACGAAATTGAACTGCTGCGTCATCTGCGCAGCAACTATCTGCACGTGAGTTACGAACGTGTGTTGTCCGGTCCCGGCCTGCACGCGATCTACGACTATGTCCGAGACAGTAAGAAGAATGAGCCGACGTGGCTCTCAGAGCAAATAAAAGCCGGCGACCCTGCCGCAGTGATCGCAGAAGCCGGGCTCAAAGGGCAGGCAGACATCGCCAAGCAGGCGCTGGACCTATTCGCCTCCATCTACGGGGCCGAAGCCGGAAATCTTGCCCTGAAGGCCATGACACTCAACGGCGTGTATGTGGGCGGAGGCATCGCACCGAAGTTGCTGGCCAAACTGAAAGACGGAACATTTATGAAGGCGTTCACGAACAAGGGCCGTTACAAACGGTTGATGAGTTCGATCCCAGTGAAAGTGGTGATGAATCAGCAGGCCGCCTTACTTGGCGCCGCGTCCCTTGCCGCGTCCTTCTCCCGTACCCCCGCGTCATGATGAACATCCAGGATCTCGACAGTCTGAAGAAAGCCGCGGCGATAACAGCCGTCGAATTCGTCCACGATGGGATGGTCGTTGGCCTTGGGACCGGCTCAACGGCCAAGCACATGGTCGTCGCGCTCGGAGAAAAGGTCCGAGCGGGGATGAGACTTCGCGGAGTGCCCACATCGAAGGAAACGGCCATGCTCGCCACGCAACAAGGAATCGACCTCATCGATGCCGATAATGCCTGGGTGATCGATGTTGCGATCGACGGGGCGGATCAGGTCGATCCTAGTTTCAATCTCATTAAAGGTGGAGGAGGGGCTCTCCTCAAAGAAAAGATTGTTGCAGCGTCGGCCAAGCAGTTCATCGTCTTGGTCGACCAGACCAAGCGAGTCCCGGTACTGGGGGGATCCTTCCCGCTCCCCATCGAGGTGATCCCCTTCGGCTGGGGAAGTACGGCCCGAGAGATCGAAACTCTCACGCAGAGTCGTGTGGTACTCAGAGAGCTCAACGGGGCTCCATTCAAAACCGAGGCTGGCAATATGATTGTGGATGTGCACCTCGCGCGAATCGACCAGCCGCGAGACCTGGAAATCGCCTTGAACCAAATTCCCGGAGTCGTCGAAACCGGCCTCTTTGTGGGACGAACGGACCTCCTCATCGTAGGCACCGTCAACGGAGTCGAGACATATTCTGCGACGAGGACATGACTGAGCCGATCAGCAGGCGGCAAATCCTACAGGTCCTCACGACACATGTCCGATTCCTCTTGGCCCTTCCACTTGCATCATTCTTCAGCTCGTGCCTCCAGACTCCCTTCGCGCAAACGACGACCGAACGACAGAAAGGTGACGTGATGACCCAAGCCTCTTCTCCGGACATACTCGATCCATACCGGCTTCCCAGACATGTGCTCCCTATTCGCTACGATCTTCGATTGGAGCCGGATCTGACTACCGCAAGCTTTGCCGGACAAGAAACTATTACCCTCACGGTCCTCCAGCCAACCTCTGACATCGTCCTCAACGCCATTGAACTCGACATCACTTCGGCCAAGATCGAAGGAGCCACTGGTTCAGCGAGACAGGCGACGATGATGTTGGATGCATCGCTCCAGCGCTGCCATCTCACATTCAGCGAGCGTCTTTCGCCGGGCACTTGGAAGCTGACGATGACATTCCGCGGGACGCTCAACGACAAACTCCGCGGGTTCTATCGCAGCACCTA
>Ga0315281_10004419_pt1 | contig 20401 bp, 22 predicted proteins | sample YL17G07_0_MG_FD_204540 | JGI IMG/M metagenome (GOLD analysis project Ga0315281, IMG submission 204540) | Sediment microbial communities from Yellowstone Lake, YNP, Wyoming, USA - YL17G07_0 | ecosystem: Environmental > Aquatic > Freshwater > Lake > Sediment | place: USA: Wyoming | collected...
CAAATGCAGCTAACGCCGTGCCCGCAAGAATGGCTGTTAAGGCATAAGCAAGAGCCATATTGTAATCCGGTCCTGGACCAAGTATTACTTGAAACAACGCAAAGAATAAAATGCTAACCACAACCAGGCCGATTGACCACCAGCCCAATACACTCTTAGGTAGAATATTAATCTTCATGCTCATCACCTCCATACCGGATATCTTCTGGCTGGATTGTAGTCCCGGCAGTAGTGGGTGTCAATGGTGATTTGATTTGGTTGTTTAGAGTAGCTGGGTATTAGTAAAAAGAATGGCAGTATCTGTATTCTGTTAAGACTCATGCTGGTTCTGCACAGAACGAAGAATCTACTTTATTTGCTTTTTACTTCTGACTTTCCCAACAACAAGTCCTACGACCCACATTACTAATCCAATCAGAAAGACAAGAACACCAAGGATATCAGAATCAAAATCCCAGAGGGATAATAATACAGGAGTAAGAAAAAAAAGAATTAGTCCGGCACCCATTATTATAAATGTGGCTACGTTATACTTACCAAACTTCCCCACAAGCTTTTTCATTTTAGCGTCCCCCCTCGTTGCAAAATTGTAATTCCTCGCATAGTACGTGTCAACGGTGATTTGATTAGGTGTGGTGCGGGGGGGGGCTAAGTATTGTTAAAGGGTAAAACAAGCTCTACGGCAATCCTGGCAAGTCTGAGGCGTATTGTAGCGTATAGGGGACAACTTAATTGGTCGTCCCTATTTTTGTGCCTGTAGTGGGAACTTCTGGTGATTAATTATAAAATCAAGTCCTTCACGATTAAGTAGACCATAAATCCAACTGTAATTAATATTATTGCCCCAAAAATCGCATTTCTTATGATGGTTGCATTTAAAGTTGGTGGCTCCAGAACTGACGTACTGGGATGCGCCTTGAGAAAAAATACTGTGACATGTGTGCCACTTGAATACATTAATGCAACTTCAGTTGCTCTATCCAGGTTATGGGTAATTATTGAGTCAGCACCCAAGCGAACACCATTAGAGCTGTAAATTTTGCCATCAACAGTGTACTGGTAAGAAATGCTATGCCTGTAATATTTTTGAAGCTCATCGTTGGTTTTTTCCTCCCATTCAGAGGATAAAATTGTCCCTGATGTTTTTGACCATAATGATTTCCGACTTCGTTTTGCGTCATTAATTGCACTTACAAAAAATATTAAACCAACCAATATACCGATGGCACATATAATTAACCCAATAAGGTGAGCAACTACTTCCATTGGACACCCGCTGATCAGAATTTCGCTCTGAGTATATGGCGGTCTTTACGATATGTCAATAAAAAAACAGTCTCTACAGAAATCCTGGCAAGTTCCAGGCTGGCTCTTTGGTGACACCTCAGTAACCTGATTCAATAGCGACTTCTATCACATACGCCTTTCCATGTTAATTGTATTCTAGCAATTAGTGAGGATGTAAGGAGAAGTTGATATGTGGTTCATGAATAATTATGGAGGCTGGGGGATGGGTTGGGCTGGCGGTTTATTAATGGCTTTAGTCGGTATCGTATTTGTTGTTTTGGTCATCTGGGGTTTCGTGAGGCTAACAGGACACAACGGCTGTTGTGCAACGACAACTGTAACAAAGCAAAGTCCGATTGATATAGCAAAAGAACGGTATGCCAAGGGTGAGATTACCAAAGAGCAATATGAACAAATCAAGAGAGATTTGAGTTAAAACTTCTATTCGCTTTATTGCATACTCCGGATAATTCGCTGATGGTATTTCATTCCAAGAAGTTGGCGTACCTTTAAGTATGGTGTATGATTTGTAAAAGTAGAAATAAAAGGAATCATTAATCAATAGTCGAGAACGTTGTATCTTCAGTCTGGGTTCCGCAAGGGGCAAATTAAACATTTATAACAAAAGTGGACTGAAGCATCAAACGTACCTGTCATTGCGAGGAGTCCCGATTACATCGGGACGACGCGGCAATCCGACACCGCAGCGTCGTACTGAGCGAACCTTAAGTGAGTCGAATGTATCTCAGGGTGGGGATTGGGACTTAATAACTCCTTATTCAATTGGCGTAGAACGATTAATAGAAATGAAAAATCCTTATAAATTACTCGTTGTTGATATTGACGGAACTTTGTTGAATAGCCGGGGGACCATTTCCGAAGAGGATACACGGGCGATTGACGAGGCTAGGAAGTCCGGTATATATGTCGCCCTGTCAACCGGCAGGGCTGCGATCGCATCTCGGTGGGTCATGGACCATCTGAAACTGGACGGTTACCATATCTTCTTCGATGGCGCTCTCGTTTACAATCCTGAAAAAGACCACGAAGTTTATGCCGAATCCATCGACGGAGCGCTGGCGTGTGAGGCGATCGATTTCGCCAGGGAGAACAAGATTAACTGCGACCTCTATACGAGCAGTCATTATTACATTGAACAGGATTCCTGGGCGGTCGATATCAGGCGAACCTTCTTCCGTATCAATCCTACCTTCCGTAACCTCGACGACGTGTGCCGGCAGGAACGGATTATCAAGGGTACCGTCATTGTCCGCGCTCCGGAGGAAAAGTCAATCGCCCATGAGTTTCAAGAGAAGTTTCGCGGCAAATTATCATTTTCGTGGACGATGACGCCGGCATACCCTGACGTCGATTTCATTAATGTAGTTTCGCCCAAGGTTTCCAAGGGTAAAGCTCTCGAGGAGTTGTGTGCCTTCTACCGAGTACCTCTTTCCCAGGTGGTGGCAATTGGCGACGGCGCTAACGACTTATCGCTTCTCAAGATGGCAGGACTGGCGGTAGCAATGGGTAATTCTGTTGACGAGTTGAAGTCAATCGCTGATGTAATTACCGAAGATGTCGATCACAACGGAGTCGCCGAAATTATCAAGCGGTTTCTGGTTTAAATCCCTTTTTATATATAACAGTCTGAACCATACCTTCAGGGGGTGAAACATGGAACTCAAAGGAAGCAAGACCGAAGAGATTTTATCTAAAGCTTTGACTCTGGAGTTGTACCAGGATTTTAAATACCGCTGTTTCGGAGAAGTAGCGCGGCAAACTAATCTGCCCCAAATAGCAGAAATGTTCGAGGCTATCGCCGGCAATGAGCGTGAACACGCCCGGCGCGAATTCGAGTTTCTCGGCGGCGCGGGGGATGTGGCGGAAAACTTGCAGCATGCAGCCTATAGCGAACATGAACTGGTAGCTAATTTTTACCCGAAAGCAGCCGAAACAGCCGACGCAGAAGGTTTCAAAGAAATAGCTGATTTCTTTCGCCGGGTTATTCCCGTGGAAAAAAGGCACGAAGACAATTTCATCGAATTGCAGGTTGGGCTGGGAAAAGGGGCTGAATTCGAAGGGAGAACGGTAGGGCATTCAGCAGTCGAGATGGCGCAGTTGATGCTGCCCGCCCAGGCTAATCCCGCGGGTTTTGTTCACGGCGGAGAACTGATGAAGCTGATGGATAACGCTGCCGGCGTGGTCGCTGCCCGCCATGCACACTCAAATGTTGTAACCGCACGCGTCGAAGATATAGTTTTTCACACCCCGGTGCGTGTCGGCAGCCTTGTTGTTGTACACGCCCGGCTTGTATTCACCAGCCGCTCCTCGATGCAGATCCGCGTGGAGGTAGAGGTCGAGAGTATCTCCCAGGAACGCAGGTCGCCGGCATTAACCGCCGATTTTGTCATGGTGGCTTTGGACGGAACTGGCAAACCGGCTGCAATCCCGAAGCTCATCCTTTTAACCGAGGAAGAAGAAAAGCTCCACGCTGCTGCTAAAGAAAGGTACGATAAAAGGAAGAAGTGACTAGTTAGTCATTGCGAGGAGTCCCGATTTCATCGGGATGACGTGGCAATCTCAGGGGGGCGAAAACATAATGAACAATATTTTACTAGAGAATTTGATCAGCCATCGTTTTCGGTTTTCTTCTCTCTCTTAAATAACCTTTTCCACCACGGTTTTTCCATTTTCAAGCCCTTGATAGTAAATATGTTCTCGCATTTACCGCAGCGCCAGACTTTAAATTTTTCGTTGTAGTAGGTCTTATCACTGCCACATTTTGGGCAGGTTGTACGTATCTCACGGGCGGTCTTTTTACCCATCCGCTTCCAGTTATCTTCGTACCATGTAGGACGCGGCGGCATTTGTTACTCCTTGAAACCAATCCAGGTGGTCAAATCTTCCACCGGCACGCGGCTGCTTTTATATTGGTTTGCGGGGTTTGCCATGTCAGGATAACCGATGGCAATCGCTATCGCCATTATTACTGAATCGGGGATATTGAACATCTCCCTTATCGCGTTCGGATAACTTACACCCTGTGCCTGGATGCACGTACCCAGTCCGTGTTTGACAGCCGCCAGGCACAATGTCTGTGTAACTAGACCGATATCAAAAACGTGAGCGTCGCCAAGTGATTTTTCCATGGTGATAATAATGGCGGCAGGTGCTCCAAAGAAGCTGAAGCCCCGTCTCATGAACTCGGCACGCTGCTCTTTATCGTCGCGTAACAATGCAGCATTGCGCGACTGCAGTGCTCTTAGTCGCTCCAGATATTTTTCGGGTAGTTGGGCCCGCCCCACACCCTTTCTTATTTCCCAGTTTCCAATTTCACCTGCTTTTGATTTTTCGATCATCGTAGCGGATAATTTTTTCAGTGGCTCTCCGGTTATAACCAGGAACTCCCACGGTTGGAGGTTTGCCGCCGAAGGTGATAGCGTCGCTGTTTTAAGAATATCTTCGAGGACTGCCTTTGGTATAGGATCTGATTTGAATGCGCGGACACTCCTGCGGGTCTTGATTGCTTCAATTACGTCCATTTAATAAATTCCCTTTCTTTGTTTATTTTATTCAATACTAAGCAATGATTTCATTTAGCCCTTCGATTACTTTAGCGATTTCCTCATTAGAGACGTTACCGATGACCTTTCCAATTCTATCTATAGACATGGTCCTTGTTTGACTAATTTTGACCCATAATTGTCGTGGTAAACTGCCCGTCTTCAAAGGTAAAGTTAATGGAAATCCGGACTTTTGAGCCTGGCTGGTAATAGCTGCGACTATCACGGTGCCGGAGCGCTCGTTAAATATATCATGGCTTAAAATGACAACAGGGCGCAAGCCTGCTTGTTCATGTCCTCGTGCTGGATTTAAGTCAGCCCAGCGAATCTCACCTCTCAATATTCGGGCCATTCACCTGCATCCTCGATTAATCCCTCATCAGCCATCGCCTTTTCAAATTTTGGATCAAGCTTGGCACATTCTGTTGCCAGCCGGTTGTGTTTCATGCGGGCTAACTTCTCACTGACCGCTTCGCTAATTGCCTGGCTCCGATTTTGAAAAACCTTTTCGTGAACAAGCCTGTCCAGTTCTCCAACGTACTCTTCGTCCAGTGTGATAGCGATTTTTTCCTTTGTCATGCGGCACTCCGATCACCGGTATTACAAAATATCATACCATATTACATATTTCGCCAGCAATTCAGATATCGTAAGAATGATTTATCTTTGACTTTTGACTTTTAATCTTTGACTTATTTTGGCACGTGCAGCTCAATGATATCGCCTTCTTGAAGGACGTGGTCGCGGCTTACCATGACGCCGTCGTGCTTACCTGAACCCCAGACTCGTGCAAACTTGAGCCGAGCCAGCAGGTCTTTGTGTATATTGAGGGCAGCGTCGCCTAATGTTGAGCCCCGGGGCAGCACCACTGGCTCTGTCATGTCAGCCTTGCCGCCCGGTCGTTTCGTGTAGACCCGGATAACATCAAGTAATTGATATACAGCTTTTTTCATTTCTTCGATACCGGTGCCGTCTCTTGCCGAGATGCCGATTACCGGAAAGCGGTCGCCGTACATTTCTTTCAGGTCTTTCAGGTTTTTTCCTTCACTATCCCGTTCCAGCTTATTGCCAACAATAATCGATTTCTTATAGACAAGCTCGCGTCCATCTTCCATTACAGTTTTTTGGGGGTCAAGTGAAATTCTCATCCCGGATAACAAGGATATAATCGTTTCCATTTGCGCCAGGGGGTCAGCACTTAAGTCCACGAGAATGAGCAGGATGTCGGCCCGTTTTAAGAGCGGTGTGAACCAGAATACCGAGGTACTGACGACGAGTGGAGGTGTATCGATGAGTTGGATCTGGACATTTTCAAATTCCATCATCCCGGGCGTAGGAGCTTTGGTGGTAAATGGATATTCGGCGACGGTTGGCGCGGCTTTGGTGACTTTAGCTACCAGCTGCGATTTACCCGAATTCGGCAGCCCGATGATTGCTACTTGCGCGGCGCCTTCTTTTGGAATGGTTGTGGCTGCACGAGTCCCGCCCGTCTTTTTGCCGGACATTTCTGAAAGCTTGGCGATTTTCCGCCTGATGTCGGCGCGGAGATGGTCGGTGCCCTTGTGCTTGGGCATAATCGCCATCATTTCCTCGAGGAGTTCTATTTTATCCTCGGGGGTCTTAGCTTCCCGGAACCTTCTTTCAGCTTCGTAATACTGCGGTGGTAGATTAGCCGGCATAATTTACCCCAGGCTTTCTTTTATAATCTCGGCGCTGGTGCGCGAAATCCCTTCCACCTTCGTCAGTTCGTCTATTGTAGCATCTTTAATCGCCTGTAACGTGCCGAATTGACGCAGTAATGCGCGTTTACGTTTCGGTCCGATCCCCGGGATTGTGTCGAGAGTTGAAATAAAACTATTTCTTCGACGTACCCTCGTATGATAAGCCAGTGCAAATCGGTGTGCCTCGTCCCGGAGACGCTGGAGCAGTTGTAATCCAGGTGAATTACGCGGCAGGACGATGGCAGTCTTGCGGTTGGGGATGAAAACCTCTTCATTCTGTTTCGCGAGACTGGCGACGGGTAATGAAGTTGCTCCTACCGATTGTAATGCTTTACGCGCGGCATTAAGCTGGCCTTTGCCCCCGTCTATCAATATAAGGTCAGGAATATTCTCCCACCCATCAGAAGAGGGCGTCTCGGAAGCTGCAAACCTCTTAAAACGCCTTTTCAAGACTTCCTGCAGCATTGCGTAGTCATCGGCGCCTGGTACAGTTTTTATGCGGAACCTACGGTAATGGGAAGGCTTTGGTTTACCGTGCTCGAAGACAACCATGCTGCCCACTGCTTCTTTACCTTGGATGTTAGAGATGTCGTACCCTTCAAGACGGGTTGGAATCTCAGGTAGTCCAAGTGTTGTTTGTATTTCATGAAGTGCTTCCTGTAGTACTAGCGGTTGCTCAAAATGCCTGATTTTTTCCAGTTGAAATCCCTGTTCGGCGTTTTTTGCTACAACATCGATGAGTTCTTTCTTTTTACCCTTTTGAGGCACGATAATATCGATCGAACCGTTACGTTTCTGCCGCAGCCATTCACTAATTGCGGTTTCATCATCAATCGGGTACTGGAGAAGTAGATGCGGGGGAATGTAGGTAGACGAATCGTAATATTGTTTCACAAAGCTGGTCATAATTTGCTCAGGAGCTTCAGCCCGTGTGCCGGTAAGAACAAATCCTTCCCTGCCGATAAGCCTGCCTCCGCGGATAAAATAGACCTGCACATATGCCTCGTCATGATTGGTGACAAAGGCGATCACGTCGTGTTCGCCTGAAAGCTGGCCGGTGATACGCTGTTCCTCGATCACGATCTTTATAGCCTGGATCTGGTCGCGTAAACGTGCCGCTCTTTCAAATTCTTCCATTTGTGCGGCAGTCTTCATCTGGGCTTCAAGCTGGCGAATAATATGTTCCTGTTTACCTTCGAGGAAAAGGACAGCTTGTTTTACAATGTCTCGGTATTCTTCCCTGGTGACGTTTCCTATGCACGGCGCCGAGCATCGTTTCATGTAAAATTTAAGGCAAGCTCTTTTATTGGTGCCGTTGAGGGGTTTGGAGCATGAACGGAATCCAAAAATGCCTTCAAGAGTTTTTATTGTATGTCTCACCGACCAGGCGTTGGTAAACGGTCCGAAGTAGCGAGCGCCGTCGTTTTTCAGACGCCGCGTGAAGGTTATATTCGGCCAATCTTCTTTGAAATCGATTCGAATGTAAGGAAAGCCTTTATCATCCTTCAATCGTACGTTATAAGGAGGGCGGTACTGCTTGATGAAGTTGCATTCGAGGATCAGGGCTTCCTGTTCTGAGCCGGTCACAAAGAAATCGAGATTGTTTGCTTCAGCTACAAGCTGCCGGGTTTTTTCAGGTAAACCGTTAGAAGTCTGGAAGTAGCTGCGAACCCGGTCTTTGAGATGGGCGGCTTTGCCGACGTAGAGGATTTTCCCGCTAGTGTCTTTCATGATGTAGACACCCGGGTTGGAGGGTAACTGCTTTAATTGCTCGGTAATCAGGCTGCTCGTCACCCTTGTGTCCTCAACATTTATTAGAAAATCAACGAAAGTGTCGAATTATAACAAATTAAGAAAGTTGTGTGTCATGGAGATGTTAATCGTCATCAGAGCGCGATAGCTTCGCAAGAAATTCTGCATTAGTCTTTGCTTTCCGCAGGCGTTCAAGCACTCTTTCTGTCGCTTCAGCGCTTTTATTGCTATCGGAAGAAATCATGCCTACCATGCGGCGCAGCAGCCAGACTTTTTGCAGGGTTGCTTCGTCCATTAGCAGCTCTTCACGACGGGTACCGCTTAATTCGATGTCAATCGCAGGATAAATACGGCGCTGTGCCAGGTTGCGGTCGAGATGGACTTCCATGTTGCCGGTGCCTTTGAACTCTTCGTAGATGAGGTCGTCCATGCGGCTCCCGGTATCCACAAGGCAGGTTGCCAGGATAGTAAGGCTGCCGCCTTCCTCGGTATTTCGTGCCGCTCCAAAGAAGCGCTTGGCGGGGTGTAAAGCCGCCGGGTCGATACCGCCAGAAAGTGTGCGGCCGCTTGAAGGCATTGCCAGGTTATAGGCGCGGGTTAGACGCGTAATCCCATCCAGCAGGATAACCACGTCCCTTCCACTTTCGACAAGCCGTTTCGCCCTCTCCAGCGCCAGCTCTGCGACGCGGGTGTGGTTCTCCACAGGCTCATCGAACGTGGCGGCGATCACTTCACCTTTAACTGACCGTCTCATATCCGTGACTTCTTCCGGGCGTTCCCCGATGAGGCAGACCATAACGTGGATATCCTCATAGTTGTGCGTAATAGCGTTGGCGATGGCTTTTAACAACATTGTCTTGCCGGCTTTAGGCGGAGAAACAATCAGGCCTCGCTGTCCGCGACCAACCGGTGCGATTATATCGAGTAAACGGGTGGAGAGGTTATTTCCCTGGACTTCGAGATTTATCTTTTTATCAGGGAAAGTAGGAGTAAGTGACGTAAAATGAGGTCGGCTCTTAGCAAGTTCGGCATTAAGCTCGTTAACAGCCTCAATCCGAAGCAGGCTGATATATTTTTCACCGGCACGGGCAGGCCTGCCCTGTCCGGTTACCATATCCCCATTTCGCAAACCGAAGCGTCGTATTTGTGATTGTGAGACATAGATATCCGAAGGACTCGGCAACAGACTGCTCTGGCGAAGGAAGCCGTATCCATCCCCCATTATCTCGAGGATACCGCGGCAGAAAATGTTTCCCTGCTGCTGAGCATCTGCCTGTAAAATTCGGCGGATTATATCCGGCTTCTCCAGGTTTTCCAGGCTGGCAGGGTCATTTAATTCCATTTCCTTTGCCATGTCCCGCAACTCATCGACAGTCTTGTTTTCTAATTGAGCAATGTCCATTTTCCTAACCTCCGGGATAGTGCCGTTTTCCAATTATTTTTATATAACGGCTGAATATTGAGACTAATTTACTGGAACAATTGACTTAAAAGCGGATTTTTCGGGTGAAATAACTCGGGTGAGAGGCGTGGGGAAAGCTTTAGTCCATACTATTATCTCATACTTTTCTCACTTTTGCGAAAGTTTTTTCCAATCAGCGATAAACCGGGCTATACCGATATCGGTTAGCGGATGACTTATCATCTGCATAAGCACATTGTATGGGATGGTCGCAATATGCGCGCCAGCCTTGGCAGCGGCAACACAATGGAGCGGGTGGCGGATAGAGGCCGCAATCACCTGCGTTGAGTATTTGTAATGGTTAAAAATATCTACGATGTCTTTAACAACCTGCATACCGTCATGTCCGGCATCGTCCAACCGCCCGACAAAAGGACTGCAGTAACCGGCGCCGGCGAGCGCCGCTAACAGCGCCTGGTTGGGTGAAAATATCAGGGTCATATTGACCACAATGCCTTCTTTGCTTAGTGATGATGTGGCTTCCAGGCCGGCAGCGGTGCACGGGATTTTGATGATCACGTTCGGCGCCCATTTTGCCAGCCGCTTCGCTTCTGCGATCATGCCATCGGGGTCTTCTGCAATGACTTCGGTTGAAATAGGTCCATCCACGATGCAGCAAATTTCCTTGATAGCCGATTCGTAGTCAACATGTCCTTCCTTAGAAATCAGGCTCGGATTGGTAGTGACGCCGCTGATCACGCCAAGTTTTGCCGCCGCCCGGATTTGTTCGATGTTGGCTGTATCAAGAAAAATACGCATAATTACCTCGTACGATAGCTGTCAGTATTCAGCTTTCAGCAGTCAGATTTAATAACTCCGAAATATCGTGGATAATGGCATCAGGTATTACTGTTGAATCAGATGGCAGCCCCTTTTTTTGATAATCGCACCAGATACCTTTTATTCCCATATTTTGTGCCCCAAGGATATCGAATTCAAGCCGGTCGCCTAACATCCATGTATCTGCCGCTTTCACCTTTACATTGTCAAGGGCTAGCTGAAATATCCTGGGATCGGGTTTCCCAAAACCTAACTCTCCCTCGATCAGGCATACCGGGAAATAATCTTTTAATCCAAGTTTTTCCACTTTAGCTCGCTGGCTTTCAGCCTCGCCGTTGGTGATTAATGCCAGCTTTATTCCCCGTGTTATCAATTGATTGAGAGTTAGCTCTGCATTGGGCAATAGTCTGACAAGTTTTGCTTTCAGGTCATTATAAGTGACAACTATCTCACGTGCGATATCGTCATTTGGATGCCCGAGTTGAGTCAGTGATGTCCTGACTATCGTCAGGCGGGATTGATATAGATTTTTCCAGGCACCTTCACGAAGGTTCACCGGGTTATCCCAGAAGATTATTCTTTCGTTATTTATTACGGAAAAGAGTTCGTTGCTGGAAACCGGCGCAACGCGATAGGCTAAAATTTCGCAGGTCTCTCGCCAGGCTTCTTCAGATACAGTATCATCGCTCAAGATGGTATCATCAAGGTCGAATAAAATGGCTCTTGGTAACTTTGGTTTTATCATGCGCCTGGTAATGGGAGGGCAGGTTGCGCGCCCTCGCGTAAAATATCTTTAGCAACGCCAATAAAATCACGGAATAAAGGATGTGGACGGTTAGGCCGCGATCTGAACTCGGGGTGGAACTGGCATGCGACCATCCACGGGTGGTTAGCCACCTCGCATATCTCTACAAGCCGTTTATCAGGTGACAGCCCGCTTGGGACTAAACCCTTCTCAAGTAAATCCTTGCGGAACCGGTTATTGAATTCAAAACGGTGCCGATGCCGCTCTTCGATACAATCACAACCATAGGCGTTGGCAGCGTGCGTGCCTTCTACCAGGTCGCACGGGTAATTCCCCAACCTCATCGTATGACCTTTGGTGTCGACGCTCTTCTGGTCGGGCATAAGATCGATGACAGGATATGGAGTTACCGGATCGAATTCAGTGGAGTTGGGTTTATCCGAATTCAGCGCATATCTTGCGAATTCGATTACCATGACCTGCATTCCAAGACAAAGACCGAGATAGGGCAGTTTTTTCTCACGCGCGTAGCGTGCAGCTTTAATCATGCCTTCGATGCCGCGGACTCCGAATCCGCCTGGAACTACGATTCCCTGGACTGTTCTCAACAAAGGATCGACGTCGTCCATTTTTTCCAGTTGCTCTGAGTGTACCCAGATAAGGTTGAGGTGCCGGTTATGAAAAAGCGCCGCATGCTGCAGGGCTTCACGGACGGAGTAGTAAGAGTCTGATAACTCAACATATTTGCCTACCAGAGCAATGTTGACCGGCTCCTGCGAATCTTTAAGACGGGAAACCATTTCCGCCCATTCGGTCAGATTTGATTCAGGTGTTTTCATGCAGAGTTTATCAGCGATTAGTTTTCCCATACCCTCCTGCTCTAGGACAAGAGGTACTTCGTAAACGCTTGATACGGTGGTCAAGGGGATAACTGCTTCCCGGTCTACATCGCAGAAAAGGGAAATTTTATCTCTTAGGTTTCCGGGGATCGGATAATCGCTGCGGCAGATAATTATATCAGGCTGGATACCGATGCGGCGGAGCTCATTAACGCTGTGCTGGGTAGGTTTGGTCTTTAATTCGCCGGTCGTGTTGAGAAAGGGCAATAGCGTGACGTGGATGTAAAGTACGTTGTCACGTCCGGCATCCTTTCTCATCTGTCTGATAGCTTCGAGGAACGGTAGACCTTCGATATCGCCGACCGTACCCCCGACCTCAATTAAAATAACATCTGCTTTCGATGTTTCTGCCAGTCGCTTGAAGCGGTCTTTGATTTCGTTTGTAACGTGGGGTACAACCTGGATAGTGCCGCCGAGAAAATCGCCGCGTCTCTCACGCGCGATTACCGAGCTGTAGATTTGTCCAGAGGTAATATTCGAATTCTGGGTAAGATTGATATCGATGAAGCGTTCATAGTTGCCGAGGTCGAGGTCGGTTTCCGCGCCATCCTGTGTCACGAATACTTCACCGTGTTGATACGGAGACATTGTGCCAGGGTCGACGTTTAAATAGGGGTCTAGTTTCTGGACGGATACGCTTAATCCGCGACTTTTCAGGATGGTGCCGATCGAAGCGACAGCGATACCTTTACCTACGGAACTAACAACACCACCAGTCACAAAAATATACTTTGACATAAAGGAACTTAGTGTTAAGATCGGAAAATCTATGCGGAGAACGATAGCTTACTTGCTACACAATATAACTTACATAAATTAGAGAAACTTGTCAAGTAAAAAAGCGGGTTGCTTTTTAGAAAAAGCGTTAATTCGTAGTCTCTGTTATAATATTTCTTACCTATCTCACGTAATATAAATCATGAGGGTAGCTATATGAGCATTGTGACCGAACTAAAAGCCAAGGGGAAAGCCGCTAAAGCTGCTTCGCGGAAGCTGGCTTATCTCTCTACTGACATCAAAAACCAGGCTCTCCAGAATATTGCCTGTGATCTGCTGGCCAAAAAAGATGAAATCCTCAAAGCGAATAAAAAAGATATAAAAGCCGCACAGGCTTCAGGGATGAATCCGGCAACTCAGGACAGGTTATTACTCAACGAATCTCGGCTGGAAGCAATGGCAAAAGATGTCATCAACGTAGCGATGCTGCCTGACCCGGTTGGTGAAGTCTTCGATATGCGCACCATGCCTAACGGTTTGATTATCGGCAGGAGACGGGTACCACTGGGTGTGATCGGGGCGATGTACGAAAGTCGACCGAATGTAACGGTCGACATTTCTGTGCTTTGTCTGAAAGCTGGCAACGCTGTCATTCTTAGGGGAGGCAGTGAAGCTTTTTATTCAAACTGTGCACTTGCCTGTCTCGTTCAGGACGCCGTCTATAGAGCCGGAATACCCGAAGGCGCAGTGCAGTTTGTCGATGATACCGACCGCGCCCTCGTTGGGGAAATGCTCAAGATGAATGCATATATCGACCTGATGATACCGCGCGGCGGCGATACCTTCGTCAAATTTGTTGCTCAGTATGCCACCATGCCGGTAGTGGCGGGTGGCGTGGGCGTTTGCCATACATATATTGACTGCACTGCGGATATGGATAAAGCTGTGTCGATCGTTTACAACGCCAAGGTGCAGAAACCTTCTGTCTGTAACGCGCTCGATGCCATTCTTGTCCATAAAGGGATTGCTAAGACATTTTTACCCTTAGCGGCTAAGGAACTGGCAAAGGCAGGCGTGGAGCTTCACTGTGATAAAGCCTCGATGGAAATTTTAAAGTCAAAACGCGGACTCAAACTGAAACCGGCGACGCGTGAAGACTGGGGCAAGGAGTTCCTGGCGCTCATTGCAGCCGTTAAAGTCGTCAATTCACTGGATGAAGCGTTACAGCACATAGAGCGTTATGGCTCCGGGCACTCTGAAGCCATCATTACCGAAGATTATTCCTCTCAATTACGCTTTCTAAATGAAGTCGATGCCGCAGCTGTTTACGTTAACGCGAGTACACGTTTCACCGATGGAGGTCAGTTTGGATTGGGAGCAGAAGTAGGTATCAGCACTCAGAAAATACACGCTCGTGGACCTCTCGGGCTGCGGGAGATTACGACATACAAGTGGATCATATTCGGCAACGGTCACGTCAGACCCTGACGGGGAAGTAACAAGCACTAAGAAAATAAACTTCGTCGTCACAAGCTCCCGCACCTCAAGCCGCAGGCAAATAATCGTCGTCACAAGCCTCCGTGCTTGTGATTAGAATGCATTAGATTCGCTCCCGCACTTTAAGCTGCAGGCAAATAATCGTCGTCACAAGCCTCTCTGCTTGTGATAATGATTAAAATGTGAGCTTGACGTCAATGCGAAGTCGGAATAGCATTGAATAAATGAACATCCGCCGGTTTCACACCTTTGACTCTCTTGCTCTTCGCGACTACCGGCTCTTATGGATGGGACAGCTAAGTACTTCTCTCGGACAGTGGATGGACCAGACCTCGCGAAGCTGGTTGATATATCAGTTGACCGATTCACCTCTTCAACTGGGATTAGTAAGCGCGATACGCGGAGCCCCATTATTATTTTTTGGCGTAATCGCTGGCGTGGTTGCCGACCGTTATGGTCGCAAGGCTCAGCTTATCATTGCCCAAGTAGTTAATGCTATTCTGAATGCCGTGCTCGCCACCCTTGTATTAACCGGTCGCATCGAAGTATGGCACGTGTATGTCACGGGCTTTCTAGCCGGTACCGTACAGGCGTTTCAGCAACCGGCACGTCAAGCTCTGATCAACGATCTGGTCGGCGAAAAACATCTAATGAATGCCGTGGCTCTCAATTCTGCGGCGTTAAACTTGAGCCGGAGCGTAGGACCGGCAATCTGCGGCGTGATTATTGAAGCCTTTGGGGTTGACATATCTTATTACATACAGGCAGTGATGTATGCTTTCGCAACTATTTGGACAGGTCAGATACATTTGCCTGCCAAGGCCGCAGGTTATTTAGAATCGGTCAACCAATCGATGTTTGCGAGCGCTAAAGAGGGTTTTGCATATATCGCCAAGAATAAAACTATCCTTGCTCTTATGGTGCTGGCGCTGGCGCCGATTCTCCTTGGCATGCCTTACACTTCTCTGATGCCGGTGTTTGCGATCGATGTTTTGCACGGTGATGCGGAAACACAAGGCTTACTGTTGACGATGGTCGGTATTGGAGCGGTTATCGGGGCGCTCATTATCGCTTCACTGGGTCGACAACAGGGCAACGGTCGGCTGATGATCTCCGGAGCGGCGGGTTTTGGTTTGAGCCTGGTAGCGTTTTCGCAGTCGAAAGTCCTGGGGATGGCGATGACATTCACCTTTTTAGCAGGTCTGTCTAATAGCGGTTATACTTCGCAAAATCAGACGATGATCCAAATGCTCACACCAGCCAAGCTAAGGGGAAGAGTCTTAGGCGTCTACTTCCTGAATCGAGGATTGATGCCGTTGGGTAGTCTACTTGCAGGTGCGCTAGCTTCAGGACTTGGGGGTCCATGGGCGGTTACCATAATGGGCGGGTCGTGCTGCTTACTGGCTATAGCTGTGGCTGTATTTTCACGTGAATTGTGGAACATGAATTCGGTACCAGTTATAGTTGAAGAATCCGAAGATAGAGGACCTTAACGCTTCCTGGACGAATCTATCGCTGCCTGCTGAATGGTGAAAAGCTCTTTAATACCTTTCTCTGCCAGTGAGAGCATGACATCGACGCTTTCCTTATTGAAGGGCTTCTTCTCAGCCGTGCCCTGGATTTCCACAAATTCGCCGCGGCTGGTCATGACCACGTTCATATCAGCTTCGGCATTCGCGTCTTCATCATAACAAAGGTCAAGTAACCGATGACCGTGTACTACGCCGACACTCGTGGCTGCGACAGCACTATTTAAAGAGACTCCATGGATGACGCCCATCGTCGCTAGTTTTTCCATCGCAATATAAAGAGCTACATAGGCGCCCGTGATAGCAGCCGTCCTGGTGCCGCCGTCTGCCTGGAGAACATCACAGTCGATAATAAAAGTCCTCTCCCCGAAAGAGGTCATGTCTGCTACTGCCCGTAGGCTCCGTCCAATCAAACGCTGTATTTCATGCGAGCGCCCGGAAATGCCGCCTCTGCCAGAATCGCGCTCGGTGCGGGTAAGAGTACTTCTCGGTAGCATTGCGTACTCGGCGGTAATCCAGCCGGTCCCGCTGTTGCGAAGAAAAGGGGGGACTCTTTCTTCACAGGTCACAGAACACAGCACCCGTGTTTTGCCAAGCTCGATTAGTACTGAGCCTTCAGCAAAGCTCTGGTAGCCAGTTGTTATTTTTACCGGCCGCATTTGATCGTATGTTCGACCGTCGCCTCTTCTCAATCGTCCATTCCTTCCTGTTTCAACCAATAATTTCTGCCCAAGTATACCATAAAAAAGTCAGAGCGCAAATCTCAAATTCAAAGCTATCAGCTTTCAGCGATCAGCTCTCAGTAAAATGTTTTAAGCTCGACGGATTTTGTATGACAAAATACGACAGGAATAAATCCCCATTGTCGTTCCTGTGTAAACAGGAATCCATTGGTTCACCCAACGTAGTCTGCAGTGATCTGCTTATGTTTACAGGAAAACAAACGGTGCACTCTGTTAGCAATTTGCGATCAGCTATCTGGTTCTATCAAATCAGGATTTCGTGTTTAGTGTTTGTTCAGGTTACCTGCCCAGTTCCCTCAACCGCTCATCATCAATCCCAAAGTGGTGGGCGATTTCGTGCTTCACGACTCGTTCAATTTCCGACACGATTTCATCATCGCTGTGACACTTCGTTTCGATTGGTCGCTGGAAAATGGTGATTTTATCCGGTAAAACCATACCGTAATGGCTGCCTCTTTTTGTTCGCGGGACTCCTTCATATAGTCCGAGCAGGTTATATTTTCCAGGCACTTTTGATTTGCGTATCTGCAGTTCGCTTGGATAGTCTTCTACCAGTATATCGACATTTTCGAGATTTTCTAGAAACTCAGGAGGCAGGCTTTCAACCGTGCGCCTCACCAGTTCTTCAAACCGTTCTTTTTCCATCCTGTTTCATTATATTCTGATATGGGCTCTTGACGCTACCCGACTGCATTGCTAATATCAGGTTGCCGATTGAATTGACGGAGATAAAAATGATATTTATCGAAAAATTAAATGCAATCATGGACAAAAATAACAGCCTGGTGTGTGTCGGCCTTGATACAAGTCCCGAGTTAATTCCGTCCGGGATGAGCGTTCTCGAATTCAATAAAAGTATCATCGACGCGACCGCCGATCTTGTTTGTGCGTATAAACCAAACCTCGCCTTCTATGAAGCCCAGGGCGAAAAAGGACTGGAGACTTTACATAAAACTGTCCAATATGTTCCAAAATCTATCCCGGTTATCGGCGATGCCAAGCGGGGCGATATCGGCAATACGTCGGAAGCTTATGCGAAAGCGCTTTTCGACCAGATCGGTCTGGATGCCGCCACCATCAATCCGTATCTCGGTTTCGATGCTGTCGAGCCTTTTCTTAAAAACAAGGAAAAGTTCTCTTTTATCTTGTGTCGCACCTCTAATAAAGGTGCCGCCGATTTCCAATCGCTTCTATGCGAATTCGAAGGTAAAATGCGCCCATTATATGAGGTGGTTGCAGAGAAAGCCAGCCGCTGGAATACCAATCACAATGTTGGCCTTGTGGTAGGTGCTACCTATCCCGAGGAGCTGAAAAACATTCGTCAGGCTCATCCGGACATGGTGATACTTATTCCAGGCGTGGGGGCACAGGGCGGCGACCTAAACCTGGCAGTCCACTATGGTGTGGATAAGCGTCTTCGAGGGATTATCATCAACTCGGCGCGACAAATAATTTATGCATCGAAAGGTCCTGATTTTGCTTTAGCTGCGAGACGGGCTGCAATAGCTTTGCGTGACGAAATCAACAAACATATTACCGAAGTAAAGGGATAGGCTGTGGTCCTGGAAATCAAGCTCGGGGATGTGGTTAGACTCAAGAAAAAACACCCGTGCGGCGGCGATATCTGGGAAGTGGTGAGATTGGGCGCTGATATCGGGATTATTTGCCAGACATGCCGGCACCGGGTGCTTATCCCCCGCGTCGTTTTCGAGAGAAGGATAAAAGAGTTTATTTCAAGGAAATAGGGATTTAGCCCGCTGCTTTTACCTTTGCCCTTATTTTCTTGTCATCCCGTACCCCGATACGGGATCCATTACCATAATCTCTTCGCCCTTGATGGGAGAAGATCGTGATGAGGGTGACATCAATCGTTGTCATTCCCAGCAAAAGCGGTGGAATCCGTTAGGGTAGCTTTTACTTTTAACTTGTGGCTTTAACTTTTGAGCTTTGACCTTTGAGATTCCTGAACTCCCCCACAATGTCCGGTTTCCTCACCAGTGCATTCTTGATACCGTAGACCTTGCTCAAACGCATCGGCACGCAGCAGCAGGAACAGCAGTTGCAGATAGCGTAAAAATCGTCCCGACACTTGATAATGTTGTGAATAAGCCCTCTTTGGTGACAGTCTCGCAGGATAGCTTTCGCTTCATCTTTTGAAATACGTCTATAGTCCTGCGGGCGCTCGGTCACAAACACATTGCCGTCCATCCCGAGCATGATTTCTGCCTGGACCGGATTATCACATTTGTGCGTGATTTGACGGCAGGCACACGGTCCAACCGCTAGCTCCGAAGCCATGTCTACGATTGCTTCCGCTTCCTCGGTCTTGAGCAAAATCGCCCCTTCGAGACGCTTTCCCCACCAATTCCCCACCCCCCTCACTATCCTCCCAATCACCGGAATCTTCGTCCAACCCGCCCAGAAAAGATAAAACTTCAGTGAAAATTCCCGGTACCGACTATACAGCTTAAGAGTATGATGCATCACCTTTAGAATATCATACTTGTCGTTCTCTCAACTGTCATTGCGAGCCCCGATGTAGTCGGGACGTGGCAATCTCAGGGTGGCCGGGTATTCTTTTTTTTGTCATTCTGAGCCGCCCCTTTTCTCCCGTGTCATCCCCCCCCCTTTTTTTTATTTGTCTTCGCGAGGAGTCAACGACGTGGCGATCTCAGGGCGGTGAGGACGCCCTTCACCTGTGTCATCCCGACATGATCAGTCATATAAAGAATTATCTCCCTCTCTGCGACGGAGAGAGCCTGCCCCGATGTAAATCGGGGGAGTCAGAGGGTGAGGTTGAAAACCTTCTCCGTTTTTCTATGTCATCCCCGCCCCGATTTACAACGTGTCATCCCAGACTCCGATCTGGGATCCAAAAAAGTAAACACGAAGCAGGAGTGTAAGAGGGCGCAGCCCTCTTAATAAACATCCCCTCGCCCTACCTCCAAGGGCGAGGGTAAGGGTGTGGGTCGCTGTGGACGGAAAGCTCTGGCAAGGACTACTTCCCCCCACCCAGAGATTGCCGCGTCGTCCCGAAGTTATCGGGACTCCTCGCAATGACTGTTTGGACTCTTGATCTTGACTATTGGCTATTGATTATTGATTATTCGTTGCTTGATATCATTGACATTATGTATTATCCACCCTAGAATTCAATAGGAAGTAGTCCACGCTGATAGCTGATCGCTGATAGCTGAAAGCTACTCTGGAGGCATCAAAATGAAAAAACCTGACATGTTAATTCTCATCGCGGTCTGGCAGCTATTCACTGCTTTTATTGCGGTCGTCGGCATCGCCGCGATTACATTATTTGCTTTCCCGGCTGTAACCGATAGCTTTAACTATGGCTGGATGGGCTGGAACGGACGCAGCGGCATGATGGCCGGCATCTTCGGCTTGAGTATCGCCATTTTCGTCCTGGTGTGCTTACTCGCCCTTGCTCTTGCCGGCGCCGTCGGTCTGATGCAAAGTAAAGGCCGCGAATGGGTGCGCGTCGTCAGCATTGTCCACAGTGCGCTCAGTCTGTTTGCCGTTCCTATCGGCACCATTGTCGGCACATTGAGCATCATTTACCTCACCAAGCCCGAAGTCCGCGACTACTTCAACCCCCCACCGCCTGTGAAGGAAACTCTAAATCCTAAAAACTAAACCCTAAAGGCTTCTTTGTCATTCCGTACACCGATACGGAATCCATAAAAATAAGTCT
>Ga0315281_10004421_pt1 | contig 20396 bp, 20 predicted proteins | sample YL17G07_0_MG_FD_204540 | JGI IMG/M metagenome (GOLD analysis project Ga0315281, IMG submission 204540) | Sediment microbial communities from Yellowstone Lake, YNP, Wyoming, USA - YL17G07_0 | ecosystem: Environmental > Aquatic > Freshwater > Lake > Sediment | place: USA: Wyoming | collected...
AGGCCGTCGTAGAACCAGAACGTATCCTTTTCGTATTGGTTGCGCACCGGGTCGTCGGTGACGAACTGGTACTGGTAGGGATACATCCGTTCCCAGCCTTCGGTACCGGGAATTGTTTTGGCCTTGACGTCATGCGGAACTGGGAATTTCATCTGATGCCTCCTCCTTGAATTCGTGGATACCCCGGGGAATTGGCAATGCGTACTTAGCGCACTGCAGTAGAAGTAGAAGTAGCTCTTTCGCAAGCACCGTGCCAGCTATTGTTTGCGCAACGCAGCAAACTCGCGCGTCCAGGGCGCACTGGATTCGCCTGAAACAAAGCAGGAGCAGGCCAATCCGCGATTTGATGCGCCCGCGCGAAAACATCGCGGCGCAGCTTCACAAACAAGGCATCCAGATGCGACCGCGCTTTTTCGGCGCTTGTTCTTTTCATTATTTTCTTCTTCCGTGAACTCCGGGAAATTGATCATTTGGTGATTTGTGATATAAATGGGCGAACCACTGGATATAGCGCCCAAATCGTGTTCGTTTGATCCAGATCAAAGCGCATCGCGTTGGGGTAGCCCTCAATCGGTGCTGGAAGGAGGGCTCGCTCATGGTAAAGCTCCGTAGCGTCACGCGCGCGGACAGCGACGATCTGCGCGCACGCGTCCATTTTTGTGCGGAAACGGGTCAGATCTGGCTGCACGAGCACCGCATGCTTCTGGTTCACGCCGAGGCGCAGGCCTCGCTGCGCAAGGAACTCATCGATACCCTCGGCATGAACCGAACTCAGGGGTTGCTCATGCGCATGGGCTATGCCTCGGGCGTGCGCGACGCGGAGCTCGCGCGCATCCGCGCCCAGGACTCCAGCGACATCGAAGCCTTCATGACCGGCCCGCAGTTGCACACGCTGGAGGGCATCGTCCGGGTCACGCCGATCAAGCTGGAACTGGATCGCGTCGCCGGCAAGTTCTACGGCGAGTTCCTCTGGGAAAACTCCTGGGAGGGTCAGTGGCATCGGCACTACTACGGCATTCATTCCGATCCGGTGTGTTGGACCCAGATCGGTTACGCCTGCGGCTACACTTCGGCCTTCATGGGCCGGCCTATCCTGTACAAGGAAGTCGAGTGCGTCGGCATGGGGCACAATAGCTGCCGCATCGTCGGTAAGCCCATAGAGGAGTGGGAAAACGCCGGCGAGTACGAACATTTCTCCAACCGCGAATCGATCGCCGACCAGTTGTTCGACCTGCAGACCCAGGTTGTGCAGTTGCGTTCCAGCATCGGCGAGAAGGAGAAACTGCCGACGGACATGGTGGGAGATTCGCCCAGCTTCCGCGCCGCCTACGAATTGCTCAAACAGGCCGCAAACAACCGCATCACCGTGCTGCTGCTCGGCGAAACCGGCGTCGGCAAGGAGATGTTCGCGCGTTCGCTGCACAACATGGGTCCGCGCCGCAATGCGCCTTTCGTCGCCATCAACTGCGCCGCCATCCCGCACGATCTGGTGGAATCGGAGTTGTTCGGCGTCGAAAAAGGCGCCTACACCGGCGCGCTTGTGTCCCGCCCGGGCCGCTTCGAACGGGCAGACGGCGGCACGCTGTTTCTCGACGAAATCGGCGATCTGCCCCTCTCCGCCCAGAGCAAGCTGCTGCGGGTACTGCAGGAAGGCGAACTCGAGCGCCTGGGCGACCAGAAGACACGCAAGATCAACGTGCGGCTGGTGGCGGCGACCAACAGCGATCTGCAGCAGCTGGTCAGGGAACGCAAGGTGCGATCGGACCTGTACTACCGGCTCAACGCCTATCAGATCGATATCCCGCCCCTGAGGGAACGCAAAGAGGATGTATCGCCGCTGGCCAAGCGCTTCCTGGCGAAGTACTCGGTCATTCACGCGAAGAAGCTGCGCGGATTCACCGACAAGGCGAAGCGCGCGTTGCTCACCTACGATTGGCCGGGCAACATCCGCGAGTTGCAGAACATGATCGAGCGCGGCGTGATCCTGGCGCCGAGCGGAACCCGTATCGAGGTGAACCATTTGTTTTCTCCCTGCGCTGAAGAGCATGCGCGGGAGTTCGGTTTGGACACCAACGGCGCCCTCGGCGTCAATCGCGGGGAGAGCAGCAAGAGTCTGTGCGAAGCCGTGTTCAATGGCGTGCTGACGCTGGACCAGGTCGAAACCATGCTGCTCGAAACCGCCGTCGACAAGGCGCACGGCAATCTTTCATCCGCGGCCCGGATGCTCGGCCTGACCCGCCCGCAACTCGCCTACCGGCTGAAACGCCTGCAGGAGAGCGGGCCGGGCGGCTCGGACATCAACCCGGCGCCTTCCGCCGAACCGCCGGCCGCGCAAGCCTGATGCCGGGGGCGCTAGCCGAGCGGGTGCAGAGCTACCTGAGAGAACACCACGTCCTGACTTTGGCCAGCCACGGCGATGAAGGTGTCTGGGCGGCAGCGGTGTTCTACGCCAACGACGGTTTCGCGACCTATTTCCTCTCTTCGCCAACCAGCCGGCACTGCGGGAACCTGACCCGGAACCCGCGCGTGTCGGCCGCGGTGCATGAGGATTACACGGACTGGAGAGAAATCAAAGGCGTGCAAATGGAAGGGATTGCCTCCGTGCTTGCCGGTGAAGAAGAAGAAAAGGCTCGTCGCCTCTATGGCGCAAAGTTTCCCATTGTCGGCAATCTGGAGCAGGCACCGGCTCCAATTGTCAAAGCGCTGGCGAAAGTGCGCTGGTACAAGCTCGTCCCGGAACGACTTTATTTCATCGACAACTCAGCGGGATTCGGCCACCGCGACGAAATCGACCTGCGCCAGCGCCGGTCATAGCTCAGCTACCTTGGCCGATCGGGATAATGCACATCAGAAAAGAGTGAAGCGTTCGGTGTGGCGGCGCGAATCGGATGCCAGACAACCATCGAAGCCATGCTGCGCCAATAAACGATCTAGCGCCGCCTCGAATCGGTTCGGATCGGCGACGGCTTCATAGATCTCCATCCAGGTGGACGAGTCGTCGTCGCGCCGCAGCAAGCGGCCCTGGATGCCCGTGTTCTGGCGCAATGCCGACTGCACTGCGTCGACCACTGCGCGCACACGCGCCGCTTCGGACGGCGCGACGCGATAATAGATGTAGTAATTCAGCATTTGAAGATTTTCCCTTTGGCACGTGAGCTTGAATATTCTATCCCCTCCAACGAGCCGGAAGTATACGGCGGCCATCTTCGACTTCGAAGGCACGCTGGTCGATTTCCAATGGCAACTCGAGCCGGCCGAAGACGAACTGCGCCGTGCGTTCGCCGAACTTGGGTTCGACGGCGGCGAGTTCGCGCGCGGCAATTACGCCACCATGTGGAATGCCGCCGCCGACCTGCTCGCGCGGCAGGGGCGCATGGCCGAGTTGCGTCGGGCGCTGTGCCCTATCTACGACCGCTGGGATTTGGACGCCCTGAGCAGATGGGCGCCGCGGCCCGGGGCGGCAGAGTCGCTCTCCCGGCTCGTCGCCGGGGGCGCGCGCGTGGGCATGGTCAGCAACGTCGGGCGGGAGGCGCTCGCAACAGCTCTGGCCCGTTTCGACTTCGCCCGCTGGCTGTCCCCGGTCGTAACCCGCGACGAGGTGACCTGCATGAAGCCCAGAGCCGAGGGCATATTGCGCGTGCTCGCGGACTGGCAGGTCGCGGCCGGCGACGTGCTCTTCATCGGTGACAGTCGAGCCGACGTGTTCGGCGCGCGCGCCGCCGGCATGCCGGTGGCCATCATCCGCGGAGGCGAGTGCGACGAAACCGCCTTCGCCGATGCCCCGCCCGATTACATGATTTCGCGGCTGAACGAGCTGGTCGCGTTCATCGCCGAGGGTTGAGCGCGGCGACAGCACGACATTTCCCGTTGGTGCCTATACCGTGGGAATGTGCAGGTGCCTATCTCGGTTGACGTGGTTGAGGAATCAAGGACTTAAGCGTAAGCTGGCTGTGCTAGATCCCGCTGTTGGGGCCTTATAATGCCCCATCAAAGGGGCCGACTTCTTGTTAGATGCCATCATGAACCCTCTTGAGCGACTCAACCGCACTCTCATTTCGGCCAGCATCATGCTGGACAATGCGGCAGGCCAAATACGGGACGCTGCGCTCTCACCCACCAAGCAGCATATATATTCTGTCGGTGAAGCTCTCACATCAATCCATGATATTCAGCGAGCAATCTACAAACTAAAACCTGAGCTAGAGCCACAATACGCGGAAGAGTCTGAGGAAACCCAAGCCGCAAACCGTCGCCTTGGTGAAACTCTAATTGCTGCATACGTTCTCGCGGACAAAGGCCAAGCTCAAGAAGGCGTTGCATTGCTAGGCGAGTTCGCGAACAATGATCCATCGAAGTACCACCGCGAGTTGGCGGTCACCGAAAAGGATCGGCTTGCGAGGAACTATGGCATCTAACCCTACGTTCAACCCGGACTCCGCAAAAGCGCGGAGCCGGTTAACTCCACGTTGGGCCATCAGCACAGCACCCGGGCACTAAGCATTGACAACGTGTAGCCAGTAGGCTACAGTGCTCCGTGACTCAGATCCGTAAGACGGAGACTTTCGCGCAGTGGCTTGACGGGCTGCGCGATCTTCGTGCCCGGGCACGGGTTCAGGTCAGGATCGAACGCCTCGCCGCGGGCAACGCCGGGGATGTCGAGCCGGTTGGCGAGGGCGTCTCCGAATTGCGGATCGATTACGGACCCGGTTACCGGGTGTATTTCAAAAAACACGGGCGCGAAGTGGTGATCCTGCTGGCAGGCGGTGACAAGCGCACGCAGTCCGCCGACATCAAAACTGCATTGCGCCTCGCACGCAACCTTTAGGAGCACATGATGCGCAAGACAAAGACTACTCGCTACGACGTCGCCGAACATCTTCGAACGCCCGAGGAAATGGCGGCGTATCTGGAAGCTTGCCTTGAGGAGGCTAAGGGTGATGCAGCGTTCATCGCCAAAGCGCTGGGCGATATTGCGCGCGCCAAGGGTATGACGCAGGTGGCTCGTGATGCCGGCCTGTCGCGCGAGAGTCTTTACAAGGCGCTCTCCGGCGAGCGTAGTCCCGACTTCGACACAATCCTCAGGGTGATAACCGCCCTAGGGTTGAGATTGCATGCCGAGGCGACTCATGGCTGATACGGCGGCCCAACTTTAGGCGCAACATGCTGAACGGCTCGAACTCGTTTTGGGCAGGTTAAGCGCGGCCAGAAAGGCAGAAAATCATGAAGAAAAAAACTGGGCGCGTCACTACCGGAAGCGGCGTTAAGGGCAAGACGGATTGGGCAAAGCTCGCCGCGATGCAGGATCGCGACATCAACTTTACGAAGGACGCTCCACGCACCTCGCCCACGGATTGGGCGAATGCGGTAGCCCATCGCGGACTTCCGCTTCCATCGCGTAAAGCGCAGATTGCCTTGCGTGTGGATGAAGATGTGCTCACGTGGTTCAGGGCACAAGGCGCCGGCTACCAGACGCGCATGAATGCGGTATTGAAAGCGTATCGAGACGCTCACAAATCGTAGGCTCCTTGCAATGACGCCCAACTCAGTTGGTGCGGACGGGCCGGAAGCGTCGCGCCTCTATTGACATCCGCAGCGGCCTGCCGCGCACCACGACGTTTGGCGTCAGATTGCCCTCATCCCAAGCGGTGGTGTACCATTCCCGTATGCAAGTAGCTTCCGGCACAGTAGTTGATGGCAAGGTGGTCGTGGAGGGCCTCTCCCTCCCTGAAGGAACCGTTGTCACTGTCATTGCACGCGGTGATGAAGTCGCTGTACGACTGCCCGCCCAACAAGACGCGGAACTTCTCAAAGCCCTCGACGAGGCTGATCTTGAAGAGGGCATTTCAGCCGAGGAACTGTTCGCGCGGCTCCGCCATTTTGGTTGACCTTGGCTCTCGACGTCAGAATCAAGTCCCGCGCACAACGGGAAATTGAAAGAGCCGCCGAGTGGTGGGCCGAGAACCGGGTCGCCGCGCCCGGGGCTGTTCGCAAGGATCTTGACGCCGCTTTGGCCTTGCTCGTTGAGGAGCCAGGCATAGGCACCAAGGTGGAAACATCGCGTGCCGACGTAGTTCGCAGGTTGTACCTTGCTCGAGTTCGATACTTCGTCTACTACCGTGTTCGCGGCGCGTACCTGGAAATCGTCGCCTTCTGGCACTCAAGACGCGGAGAAGGTCCGTCGCTCTGACGCGATGACGCCGAACCCCTGCATCGAGCGGACAGCCACCCAAGCGGGAGAACGAGGCGAGGGAACACCCCCTCTCCGAATCAGCGCAGTGCTCGCCCCGTTGCCGGTCGACGCAAACCCCGCGTGCCCTACTCGTCGCTTACCGGCGTGGTGGCGACAATAAAGGTGAGGTCGGTAAGTCCGGTGTTGGAAATCCCGTGCTCGACACCGGGTGGGATATAGACGACGTCGTGCCTGCGCACCAGCCGGCGCTTGCCGTCCATTTCCATCATGCCCTCTCCGTCGAGAACGTGGTAAACCTGCTCCTGGACCTTGTGCGTGTGCAGCGCCACATGGGCCATGGGCTGATAGGTGGAGATGCGATAGTCGATCAGTTGCGAGCCGGCCGTTTCCGGGCGCACCAGCGCTTTGGACAGCGCGCCGTCGAAATGGCCGGGGAATTCCTGCCACGGCACCTCGGCCACGTTGCGGATCAGCGCTGCAGGTTTGGCTTTGCTCTTGGCCATGATTTCCTCGATGTCATTTACCCGGGGTGTACTTGGCGCCGAATACCGGCTCCTTGTGCGGGATCGGCGGCAGCGCCCAGGCGCCGGTCCCGGGTGGACGGATGTTGGCGTCGACATGCACGTCGATGAGGCAGGGTTTGTTGAGCGCGACGGCGTGGGCCAGCGCGCCCTTGAAGTCCTCCGATTTGGTGACCGTGAAGCCTTCAACGCCGGCGGCGCGCGCCCAGGCCGCGAAGTCCGGGTTGTAAGGCTTGCGCTCGGGCCCCTGGTAGAAGCCGGTGCCGATCTCCCGTCCGTCGAAGTAGGCATACTGAAGATCGCGGATCGCGGCCCAGGAAAAATTATTCCACACCACCCATACCGCGGGGATGTTGTATTCCACCGCGGTGCAAAGCACGTGGGGCACCATGGTGAAGCCGCCGTCGCCGCAGATCGAAACGCAGGGACGGTCGGGGGCAGCCAGCTTCGCCCCCAGGATCGAACTCGGGCCGAAGCCCATGCCGGAGTAGCCCCAGGTGTTGAGCATGGTCTGCGGCCGGCGCGCGCTCCAGAACTGCATGAACCAGTTGTGATGAATGCCGGAGTCGAGCGAGATGATGGCGTCGTCCGGCAGCACCGCGCGGCAGTCGGCGACGACGCGCTCGGGCCGCAGCGGCGAGGCATGAATTTCGAAGTTCGGCCGGATGTACGCTTCCCACTCGGCGCGCCACTTGGCGATGTCGGCATGCCACTCCTTCAACCGTCCCGTCTTGTCCACTTTGCGCCGGGAAAGCTCTCCCAGAAGCTGCGACAGGAAGGTGCGCGCATCCGCGAGCACGCCGAGGTCGGGGGCGTAATTGCGCCCGATCTCCGCATGATCGACATCGACGTGAATCAACCTGGACTGCGGAAAGTTCCAGGAATAACCCGGCATCCACGATGACGACGAGCGGTCATCGAAGCGCGCGCCGATCGCCAGCACCAGGTCGGTGTGCCGACCCGCCTGGTTCGCCTGATACGCGCCGTTCCTGCCGATGAATCCGAGCGACAGCGGGTCGGTCATATCCAGGCACCCCATGCCGTTGGGAGAGCTGATCACCGGGATCTGCAGCGCATGCGCGAACTCCGTGAGTTCCTTGCCCGCCTCGGACAGCGTGACCCCGTGGCCGATGAACATCACCGGGCGCTTTGCCTGCAATACCATGTCCAGCGTTCTCTGGATGTCCTCCGGCGAGGCGCCGCTGCGGCGCAGCCTGAAGCCGTCCCACGCAGCCTCCGGTTGAACGTCGGCTTCCTCCTGAAACAGGTTGAACGGTATGTCCACGTTCACCGGGCCGGGCCGTCCGCTGGTCATGGTCGTCACCGCCTGGCGCAGCGCGAGCGGCAGCATGTCCACCCGGCTCGGCTGAAAACTGCGCTTCACCACCGGGCGAATCACATTCGGAAAATCCGCCTGATTGTGCCGGTTGAGTTCCTGAAACGGGCCACGGTTGAATTGCGATGTCGGCACATTCGCCGTGATCGCAAGCAGCGCGGAAGAATCCGTCTGCGCCACGGCGAGCGCCATGATGAGATTGGCGGAGCCCGGGCCGGTCGAGGTCAAGGTGGCAACCGGCTGATGCTTCACGCGGAAATATCCGTCGGCCATGTGGCCCGCAACCTGCTCGTGGCGCGGCGAGACAAGCTTTATCCGGTCGCGAACTTGATATAGTCCATCCAGCAGGCCGACGTTGCCGTGGCCGCAGATGCCGAAGACATATGGAATTTTTTCTTTTACCAGGAACTCCGAGATGAGAGTCGCGCCCTTCATTTTTGGCATGATTCTGTGACCTTCCGAAAGTTATCAGCCCTCGCTCCGCCCCGGTTCCGAGGACGAAATTCAGGCCGGTCTTGCCTGTGCATAGGGAAGAGGAATTGCAGCGTAATCTAAAAAACCTTCACATCGTCGCATGTCCACCGACATTGTAGCAATTTCTTGTGTTAGGCTCTGCGGCAACAGCAAACCAAGGAGAATGATCCATGTCGCTGAAGCTTTGGTACTCCCCCGCATCGCCGTTCGCGCGCAAGGTGATGGTGTTTGCCCACGAAGTAGGCCTGGCCGGTTCCATCGAACTCGCCACCGGCAATGTCTGGGAACCGGACAGTCAAGTCGTGAAGGACAATCCGCTCGGCAAGGTTCCGGCCCTGGTTACTCCCGATGGCGTCTTCGCCGGATCCTACCTGTGCTGCGAATATCTCGACTCGCTGCATACCGGAGCCCGCTTGATTCCGCCCGCCCCGCGCCAGCGTTGGCCAGTGCTCCAGCTTCACGCATTTGCCGACGGCATCATCGAAGCCGCGGTCGCCGTTTCCATAGAGAAACTGCGGCGGCCGAAGGAATTCGTTTATCAAGGCACGCTCGACCGGCAAAGCGAAAAAATCAATCGCACGCTCGACAGGATCGCGCCGATAGCGCTCGACCAGGCGCCCGACATCGCCACGATCACCCTCGGCTGCGCCTTGGGCTACCTCGATTTTCGCATGCCGCAGCTCGGCTGGCGCAACGGGCGCCCCGCGCTGGACCAATGGTATGCGTCGTTCTCGCAGCGCAAATCCATGCAGGCAACCATACCTCACACATAGCGCCCCGGTTCAAAGCCGGTCCACGGCACGCGTCGCCGCATGCATCGCCGCAACGTAGCCGAAGGTCATCGCCGGCCCGAGCTGCGCACCCGCGCCGGGGTACTCTCCTCCCATCACCGAGTGCATGTCGTTGCCGCAGGCGTAGAGTCCCGCGATCACCCGACCGGAGGCGTCGCACGCCTCGGCATGCGCGTTGGTGCGCACTCCCAGGCTGGTTCCGAGCGGCGTGGGATAGACTGCAACGGCGCAGAACGGCGCCTCGCCGATTGCGCCGATACAGGGGTTCGGCCGGTTGTCGGGGTCGCCGTTGTTCAGGTCGTAGGCGTTGGCCCCTTTGCCGAACTCGGGATCGACTCCGCTGTTGGCATAGGCGTTGTTCTTGCTCACTGTCTCGGCCAGTCCCGCCGCGTCCACGCCGATCTTCGCCGCCAGCGCTTCAATCGACGGCGCGCTGATCAGATAACCGCTATCGACATACCCCTTGAGCGAAGGCGTCCGCGGCAGGATCATCCCCAGGCCATACTTCCAGATGAAGCGACGGTCGCACACCAGCATCGCGGGGATGCAAGGCATCTCGCGATGTGCCCGGTACATGGCACGCACGAATTCGTGATACGACACCGCCTCGTCGACGAAACGCCGCCCCGCCTTGTTGACCGCAATCAGACCGGGTTTGGAGCGGTCGAGCACGATATGCGGATAGACGATGGTGGAGCCGTCGCTGCGTTTTCCGATGGAACTCGGAAACCACAGTGCGTTGTCCTCCCCCGGCGTACCCAGCGCCGCTCCGGCGTCGAGCGCGAGTTGCAGCGTCTCGCCGTGACAACCCTCGAAGGCCGCGGTGTGTTCGGCCACCGGCTGCGGCAGATAGCGCTCGCGCATTGCGGGGTTTGCGGGGAAGCCGCCGCCGGCCAGTACCACACCGCGCTTGGCGCGCACGCGGACACTGGCGCCATTGCGCTCGACGACCAGTCCGCACACCCGTCCGTCTTCCGTCACCAGTCTGGTCGTTTTGGCCTCGTACCAGATCGGCACGCGGCGATCGAGCAGGCACTTGAACAAACGCGCCGCGAGCGCATTGCCCAAGACCAGTCTCGTACCGCGCCGATATCGCAGCCGGTCCGCGAGATAGCGCAGCGTGAGGCCGGCGGCCAGCAGGAACGAATCCAACGAGGTGGCGAAACGCAACAGGCGCGCCGCCTCGGCGCGTGTCACCATCATTCCGCCGAAAAGCATCAGTTCGCGCAGCGGCGCACGCACCCGGCGAAATTCGCGTCCCAACGTGCGGCCGTCAAACGGCAACGGTTCCAGCGGTCGCCCGCCGTCGGCAGCCCCCGGCAGTTCCTGGCGGTAATCGGGATGGCGACGGTAGATCTGGAAGCGCATGCCGGCGCGCTGTTCCACGTATTCAAGCATTTTCGGGCCGGCGCCGATGAAAGCCTCGCGCAGGGAGCGATCGGCGCGGTCGCCAACGAGCGCGTCGAGGTAGACGCGTACCTTTGCCTCGTCGTCCGTGATGTTCAACCGGCGCTGCTCCGGATTGTCGGGAATCCACACCGTGCCGGAGGAGCGCGCGGTCGTGCCTCCGATCTGATCGCTTTTTTCGATCAGCAGCGTGCGCATGCCCTCGATGGAGGCGACCAAGGCGGCGGTCATGCCGCCCGCGCCCGCGCCGAGGACGACGATGTCGTAATCTTCGTCCCAGGAGTCGTTGGCTGTCATGGTTTGATCACGCCACGAACGCAACCGCGGTGCTCAGTCGACGGCACGCGCGTCACATGTTTAACGCCACGTTCGTACGCACGTTTCATTCGGTCGGGCGCTCCTATTCGATGACTACGCCCGCGCCCCTGATCAGCTTGCCCATCTGTTCCAGCCTCGACTTGGTCAGCGCGCCGAGCTGCTCCGGCGTCGAGGTTTCGATCTCTATGCCCTGCGCGACCAGTTTCTCGCGCACGTCCGGCGCCGCCAGCGTCTTGGACAATTCGGCGTGCAAGCGCCCGATGATTTCCTTCGGCGTGTTGAGTGGCGCGAACAAGCCGAACCAGGTAACGAACTCGAACCCCGGCACGCCCGCCTCCGCGACGGTCGGCACTCCCGGGAGCAGCGGTGACCGCCTGCCGCCGCCCGCGCCCAACGCGCGCAGCCTGCCTTCGCGCACCTGCGGCAGCACGGCGTTGGTTCCGGAGAACATCATCGGTATCTGGCCGCTGATTACATCCAGGGTCGCCTGGGTCGTGCCCTTGTAGGGCACGTGCGTCATCTTGATGCCGGCCAGCGACTGGAACAGTTCCATGGCGATGTGCTGCGGGCTGCCGTTACCGCCCGAGGAGTAGTTGAGTTCCCCGGGCCTGGCCTTGGCCAGCGCGATCAACTCGGTCACGCTCTTCACCGGCAAGCTGGGGTGAGCCACCAACAGCCAGGAGTTGTTTCCCATCAGGCTGACCGGGGCGAAGCTCTTCAGCGGATCGTAGGCGATGTTCTTGCGCAGGTTCGGCACCATGGTGAGCACGGCGTCATTGAAGGCCGCGATGGTGTAGCCGTCGGGCGTGGCGCGCATGACGCGCTCGGCGCCGATGGCGCCGGCGGCTCCGGCCTGGTTCTCGATCACGATCTGCTGGCCCAGGCCCTCCGACATCTTCTGCGCGACGATGCGGATGACCACGTCGAGCGAGCTGCCCGCGGCGAGGGGCACGATCATGACGATGGGCTTGACCGGATAGGCTTGCGCCTGGACGAAAGAAACCGCGCTCGCGGCAATCAGACCCAGCAGCCATTTGATGCAGACCTTCATCGTTGCCTCCGCGAGAAATGGGTTCATTCTATTTTCGCTCCGGAAATTCTGACCAGTTCCTTCCATTTACCGACCTCGGCGGCGATGAACTGCCTGAACTCCGCCGGTGAATTGCCGACCGGCTCCGAGCCCTGCTCTGCCAGGCGTGCTTTGACGTCTGCCTGATTCAGCACCTTCACGATCGCCTCGTTCAGCTTGTTCACGATATCGGCGGGCGTCCTGGCGGGCGCGAGAATAGCATTCCACAGGGCCACTTCATATCCGGGCAGAGCCTCGGCGATCGTCGGCACCTCGGGCAACAGCGGCGAGCGCTTCTTCGTGGTAATGCCCAATGCCTTGACCTTGCCTCCCCTGATGTGCGGCAGAACTTCGACCAGCGGCCCGAAATATGCCTGGATCTGGCCCGCGAGCAGATCCGCCGTCGCCGGCGCCCCGCCCTTGTATGGGACATGCACCATATTGCCTGCGACCATGCTGTTGAAGAGGGCGCTGGACAGATGCTGCGACGAGCCGTTTCCGGCCGTGCCGTAATTCACCGTGTACTTGCCGCTTTTCACATAGGCAATGAACTCGGCGAGATTGCCGACGGGCAGGTTCGCACCGACCACCAGCACATTGGGGATGAAGGTGATCTGCGACACCGGTGCGAGGTCCTGCACGAAATCGTAAGGCAGATTCTTGTACAGACTCATGTTGGTCACGTGCGTGCTCGTCGCCATCAGCAGCGTGTACCCGTCGGGAGCGGATTTAGCGACCGCCTCCGCCCCGATATTGCCCCCGGCCCCGGGCCGGTTGTCGACGACCACCGACTGGCCCAGCAGCGGCCGCAGGTTTTCCGCGATCACACGCGCGGTGACGTCGGTGCTGCCACCGGGCGGATAGGGAACGACCAGCTTGATCGGCCTCGATGGCCAGGTGTCGGCGAACGCGGGAAATGCGACAAGTGCCAAGAGCAAAACACGGCCGATTGCCTTGATGAAACTACTGATCATGATGGTCTCCGTTGTAATCGCTATCTCACCCGCCCGCGAATCGCACCTGCTGCGCGACCGCGTCCACCGACTCGCCTGCCGCAGTATAAGATTCACCGGCCTTCTATTCCTTCAGCATGTGTTCGTAATTCGCTCCCATCACCTCGGTGATCGGGCGGCCCGCGCGCAGTGCCTTTGCCATGGCGGCCTCGCGCGCGGCTATGGACTCGGCCGCATCGAGCACCCGTTCGATGTCTCCGGGCTTGATGAAAACGACCCCGCTGCCGTCGGCGATCACGTAGTCACCGGGGTTCACCGCGACAGTCCCTATCGTTACCGGCCCGTTGGTCGCGAGCTCGACCACCCTGCCACGGGCCGTGTGCGCCGTGCAACCGCGGGCGAACACCGGGAAACCGAAAGCTTTCGCCTCGTCGATGTCGCGCACCGGGCCGTCCGCGATGACGCCTGCAACTCCGCGCAGCTTGGCGCCCAGCGCCAGTATCCCGCCCCAGCTTCCCGCCTCGACGCCGCTTTTTTGCTCGACCACGATCACGTCCCCTGGTTTGGCCGCCTCGATGGCGGTCGTCCCGAGATGCCGGGTCGGTCCCGGCAGCGCCGTGCCCGTTCCAAGTTTGATGGTGATCACCCTGCCCGCCATGCGACCGGAACCGGAAAGCTGCGGCAGGCCGGACACCACGCCCGAGAGCTTCAGCTTGTCCAGCGCGTCGGAGACGGCGCAGCAGTCGAGGCGCGCGAGCCGGTCGGTCGCCGCGTCGCTCATTTTTTCTTGCCCTTGGACGAAGGGTTTCCCTTGGCCGAAAGCCTCGTCTTGGCCGGCTTCGCGTCCTGGATCAGAGCGACCAAGGCATCCAGCCCCATGAGGTAGGAACGCAGGCCGAAGCCGGCGATCATGCCGCGGGCGGTTTCAGCGGTCACCGAGTGGAGCCCGCGCTTGTCGATGTTGCTCATGTGAACTTCCACGTAGGGAAACTGCATCGCGCGCAGGCAATCGCGAAGCGCGTAGCCGGCGTGGATGAACCCCGCCGGGTTCATGAGCAGGCCGTCGATGCCCTCGTCCGCCGCGCGGTAGATGCGTCCGATCGCTTCGCCCTCGATATGGGTGTAGAAAATATCCAGCTTCACGCCTTTCGTCCCGGCGTGGCGCTGCAGCATCTGGTCGAGTTCGGCCGCCGTGGTGGTGCCATAAATCTCCGGCTGGCGCTTTCCCAGATACGCCATGTTGGCGCCCTGGAGGAGAAGAATTTTGGTCATTTCCTATCACCTTTGCGAAAATATTCAGTGGCAGTGCGCAATCGGCCGCAGCATCGGCCTCAGGATTTCCGCAGAAAAGCTTCCGGGGCGCGCATGGACAACTGCCGCGCACGCCCCGCCATCTGCTTGCGCGCCGCGCCTACTTGCTCTTGCGGACGTGCTCCATCTCGGCGTTGAAATCGCGCATGAACCCCGCATCGTAAGAGGCGGCATATTTGTCGGACACCGGCTTGAGCTGTTCGCGCATGCGCGCCAGTTCCGTCGGCGACAGCTCATTGATTTGCATGCCCTTGGTTTTCAGCTCCGCCAGCGCCTTCCCGCTGTCGGCGCGGCTTACTTGCCGCTCGTAGGTGCGCGCCTCGATTGCCGCCTCCTGCAGAATCTGTTTCTCCTTCGGAGACAGCTTATCCCAGAATTTCTTGCTCATCAGGACGATGAAGGTGTTGTAGGTGTGCCGCGTGACGCTCAGATACTTCTGCACCTCGTTGAACTTGTTCGCGAGAATGATGGAGAACGGGTTTTCCTGGGCATCGACGGTCTTGGTTTCGAGCGCGGTGAACAGTTCGCCGAATGCCATCGGAACCGGATTCGCATGCACCGCCTTGAAGGTGTCCAGATATACCGGATTCTGCATCACGCGGATCTTCAGGCCGTCCAGGTCTTCCGGCCGCGTGATGGGGCGCTTGCTGTTGGTCACGTTGCGAAAGCCGTTTTCCCAGTAGGCAAGCCCAATCAGCCCGTGCTCCGGCAGCCGGTCCCTCAGGCGCGTGCCGATCGGTCCGTCGAGAAGCGCATCCGCCTCTCTCTCGTTCGCGAAAAGAAACGAAAAATCGAGAACGCCGAATTCCTTAACTATTCCTGCCAGCGTCGTGGTCGAAGCCGACATCATTTCCTGGGTTCCGCCCTGGAGCGCCGACTGCTGCTGGCTTTCGCTGCCTAATGAGGATGAAGGGAATTCCCTGACTTTGATCTTGCCGCCACTTTTCTGCTCGACGATCTGGGCGAATTTGTTCACGCCGGCGCTCAGAGGGTGGTCCTTGCCCTGCAAGTGACCCCAGCGGATGGTTCTCTCCTGAATGTCATCGGCGGCGCTCACCAGTTGCGTCGCGCAAAGCATGCTCGCGAATAGCGTGAGAACGGTTGCCTGACGGCGAATTGCGCTCTTGGTCATCGTATGCTCCTCCTTTTGGTAATTGCGTTGAGTTACAGTTTGCCGCTCGAGTGATGCTGTTACCTGCTACCTGAACCATGCCGCGGGAACCGTGACCAGAGCCGGGAACAGCGTCATCACGAACATGATGATCACCTGCGCCAGCAAGAAAGGCGTGACTCCACGGATGACCCCATCCATCGGGACTTTTGCGACCCCGCATACCACATTCAGGACCGTACCCACCGGCGGCGTAAGCAGGCCGATCGAGTTGTTCATGATGAACATCACGCCAAAATACACCGGGTCGATGCCCGCGGCGAGAACGATCGGCATCAGCACCGGCGTGAGAATCAGAACGGTGGGAACGAAATCCAGCGCCGTGCCGACGACCAGGACCAGAGCCATCATCATGAACATCAGCAGGATCTTGTCGCCCATGAACGGCTGCAACAGCTTGATCACCTCGCCCGACAGGTCCGCAACCGTAATCAGCCAGGACGCCACCATCGACGCGGCGACCAGGAACATCACCACGCTGGTGGTCTTGGCGGCGCTGACAAAGCAGATCTTCAGTTCCTGCCAGTTGATGTTGCGGTAGACAACGACGCCCACGAACCCCGCATAAACCGCGGCCACTACCGCCGCCTCGGTGGGTGTGAAGATACCGAACTTGAGCCCGCCGATGATGATCACCGGCAATAGCAGCGCCCAGAACCCGCTCAGGACCGTCTTGATCATCTCTAACGCCGGACGCCGCGGTTGCGATTCGCCGCCTTCCTTGCGGCAAACCATCCACCATGCGACGACAAGACTCAGGCCCATCAACAGGCCCGGCACGATTCCCGCCATGAACAGCTTGGTGATCGATACGTTGGCGGCGACGCCAAAAATGATGAACCCGATACTGGGCGGGATGACAGGGGCGATGATGCCGCCGGCAGCGATCAGGCCGCAGGAGCGATTCACGTTGTAGCCCGCCTCTTTCATCATCGGAATCAGCAGCGCAGCCAGGGCAGCGGTGTCGGCCACTGCCGATCCAGACAGGCTGGCCATGATGACTGCGGCAACTATGGCGACGTAACCCAGCCCGCCCTTGATGTGCCCGACCATGACCATGGCGATCTCGATGATTTTTCGCGACAACCCGCCCGCATTCATCAGTTCGCCCGCGAGGATGAAGAAGGGCACGGCCAGGAGCGGAAAATTATCGGCGCCGTTGATCAGGTTCTGCGCCAGGATCTGGGTGTCGAAAATATCCATATGCGTCATGAGCGCCACGCCGCATATCAACAGCGCGAACGCAATCGGCATCCCCAGCGCCATCGCCCCGAGCAGGGAAATCAGGAAAATCGTGATGGTCACGAACGCCGCCCGGATTCAGCCTCGCCGGCGGGTGCACCGGCCCCGCCAACCTGTCTGGACAGAAACAATCGTGTCGTATGCTCGAGGCCGGCCAGATCCTCGGATTCCACGCTGAGGACGAGGTCCTTGTCCGCTACGCCGACGAACAACACCTGGTACAGATTTCGCAGAATCAGAACGCCCATCATGACGCTGGCGACCAGGCCCGCGACATAAATCAAGGCAAGCGGAACTTCCGAGACAGGCGATTTGGTTGCTATGTTGATCACCGTCTGCCTCCAGCTACCGTGGAACAGGAGTCCGACTGCGGCGAGCATCAGCAGGTCACTGACCACGACGCAAAAAAGCTTGCCCTTTCTCGGAAGCGCCCGCACCAGGGAGTCGACGCCCAGATGTGCATGCTCATGCACGGCGATAATGGCCCCGAGGAAGGTGAGCCAGATGAAAAGATAGCGCGATACCTCTTCCGAAACGGTGATTCCGGAATTGAAACCATACCTGAGCACGACGTTGCCGAAGACCAGGATGACCATCAGCGCAAGCATCACCCCGATGACCGCTTCGAGGCGCCGCATCAGGGAATTGACTAAGCGATCGGACATCGCGTCATGATGTGATCGCGCCGCCCTATACGGCCGGACCGCATGCTACCGATCGCATCGGGCTGATGGGGCGAAGCAGACTAGACAGTTCATGGCCTTGCACTTGCCGATCATGACGCCCCTGATTTGGAGAAACGGCTGGAATGGGCGCTTTACCTGTCGGGTAGCGCCTACTTTGTTTCATATTGCCAAATGTACTACCATAATGTCAAATCATTCCCAACCTTATCGAAAACGCACAATTGCGTTCAGTTCTCCATCCCGGCTTCGGCCGCCCGGCTGTCGGTCCGGCTGGTGAGCCAGATCCCGCTGAAAATGAGCGCCATGCCGGCGACGTGAAACAGGTGCAGCCGTTCGCCGAGAAATGCAATCGCGAGCAGGCTTGCGAACACCGGCAGCAAGTGCATGAACATCCCAGCCGTGTTCGGGCCGACGCGCGAGACGGCGTTGTTCCAAAAGATGTACCCCACCACCGATGGGAACACGCCGGCGTAGGTGAGTCCCACCCACGCCTCCGCCGTCCAGTTGACATTCAAACCCCTGGCGAGCGACCACAGATACACCGGCAGCATCGCAACCAGACCGACGACGGCATTGGCGCCCAGCAGCCCTAGCGGGTGCAGTTCCGGCGGGCGCCATCGCAGGCAGACCGTATACAGCGCCCAGAGCAACGTCGACGCGAGAATCCATAGATCGCCGACGTTGAACGTAAGCGCAAGGATCACCATCGGATCGCCCCGCCCGACGATACTCAGCACACCGGTCAGCGAAATCACGACACCCGCCCACTGTGACGCGCGCAGCCTCTGTCCGAGGAAAGCCCAGGAAATCGCGATGATGATCACCGGAACGAATGAATTGAGGATGGAGCCGCTGACCGCAGTGGTGTACTTGAGGCCTGTGTACGACGTCAGATTGCAGAAGGTAGTGCCGAGGACGCCGAGCACGAGCATGATCGGCCACGACCTGCGCATCGCCGGCCAGCCGCGCACGAGGTGAGGCCATGCGAACGGAAGCAACAACGTGCTCGCAATCACCCAGCGCCAGAACGCGAACGAGTACGGCGGCACATCGTCCCGCAGCGCCCGCCCGGCGATCCAGTTCAGCGCCCAGAACAGGACCGTGGCCATGAGCAGCAGGTAAGGTGAGACGCCGGCGAGGGTAGCGGTCTGGCGCAAGGTCTGGAGTGGGGACGAAGGCGAAGGAAGAAAGCATTATAGCTTTCGCTAATGCCTTAAACTAACGACTGGCGTGCCCGGCTTCTCGCGCGGAACAAGGATCAAAGGCGTGGGCAATCGAAAAAAATGTTGCTATCGCGGTTCAAGAAGGCAGGGAGAACGATGAGATCGATGCTTGCGGGCTTTGCCGCCGCTGCAGTTGCGCTCGCGCCGCAGTTTGCAGCGGCCGAGAGCTATCCGGAAAAGGCCATTCGCTTTGTCGTGCCCTACGCCGCGGGGGGCACCACCGACCTGTTGTCGCGCGCGATTGCACAGAAGCTCGCCGAGGCGATCGGGCAACCAGTGGTTCCGGACAACCGGCCGGGCGCCGGCGGCAACATCGGCGCCGAAATCGTCGCCAAGTCGCCACCGGACGGCTACACCATACTGATGGCACCCGTGAGCCCGATGGCGATCAACGTCACCCTCTACGGCAACAAGATGACCTTCAATCCGGAAAGAGACTTCGCCCCGGTCACGCTGGTTGCGAAAGTGCCGCTGGTGCTGGTGGTGCACCCATCGGTGCCGGTGAAGACGCTCCGGGAACTCATCGCGCTGGCGAAGTCGAAACCGGGCCAACTCAATTACGGCTCTGCCGGCAACGGCAGCTCGAACCATCTGGTGGGCGAAATGTTCAAAACTGCCGCCGGCATCGACCTGGTTCACATCCCCTACCGGGGCGGCGGACCGGGAATGATGGCACTGGTGGGGGGGCAGATCGATATGCTGGTCGGCCAGGTACCAACGGTGGCGACGATGGTGAATGCGGGGCGTCTGCGCGCGATTGCGGTTTCGGGTGCCAAGCGCTCGCCGGCCCTGCCGGAGGTGCCGACGATGGCCGAGGCGGGCCTGCCAGGATTCGATGCGACAGCGTGGTACAGCATTGTCGTTCCCGCCGGAACGCCGAAGACGATCATTTCGCGCCTGCATGCGGAACTGGTGAAAATCCTGAAATCCCCGGACATTCGCGAGCGCCTGATCGGCGAAGGCGCCGACGTCGAGACCAGTACCCCCGAAGAACTGGCCGCCTTTATCCACGCCGAGATTCCGAAGTGGTCGAAAGCGGTCAAGGAGTCCGGCTCGAAGCTCGATTAGCGACTATCCGGCCGGAGCCACAAACCACAAGCGGCTAAAGGTTCCGCATGTGCTGCACCATGCGCCGACGCATGGCCGCATCGGGCAGACGCCCCAAAGCCGCGCCCATGTTGTCCACCAGGTAATCGGGGTTGCGCGTGGCGGGAATGACGCAGGTTACCGCGGGGTGGGCAAGGATGAACTTGAGGAAGAACCGCGCCCAACTGTCGCAGTCGAATTCCTGCGCCCACTCCGGCAACTCCCTGCCCTTCACCCGGCGAAACAGTTCGCCCCCCTCGAACGGGAGGTTGACAATCACCGCGGTCCGGTATTCCGCGCAAACCGGCAGCAGACGCTCCTCCGCCGCGGTGGCCACCAGGTTGTAGTTGAACTGCGCGAAGTCGAGCTGCTCCGACTTGATCAAACGTTCGAGTTCCGCATAGGCGCCCTCGTGGTAGTGGGTGACGCCGATATAGCGGATCCTGCCCTGCGCCTTCCACTCGCGCAGAGTTTTGAGCTGGGTTTTCACGTCCGAGAGGTTGTGCACCTGCATCAGGTCCATGCGCTTTACACGCATGCGGCGTAGCGACTCCTGCATCTGCCGCACGCCGGCTTCGCGCCCGCTGGTCCAGACCTTGGTGGCGAGAAACAGTGATT
>Ga0315281_10004422_pt1 | contig 20394 bp, 18 predicted proteins | sample YL17G07_0_MG_FD_204540 | JGI IMG/M metagenome (GOLD analysis project Ga0315281, IMG submission 204540) | Sediment microbial communities from Yellowstone Lake, YNP, Wyoming, USA - YL17G07_0 | ecosystem: Environmental > Aquatic > Freshwater > Lake > Sediment | place: USA: Wyoming | collected...
GGTTATGATTGCGAGTCCTCGCTTGAAGCACTTCATCATGATCTCCTGAGACAATTCAGCGCCAAATTCCTTCGTGTCGGGGTCTTTGACGATCTCCGCGGCTACCATGAGCCCTTTGCCGCGCACATCGCCGATTATCGGATACTTCTTCTGCATCTCTTTGAGGCGATTGATTAGGTGGGCTCCCTGTCTAGTCGCGTTCTCCAGAAGCCGTTCCTCTCTGACTGTTTCAATTACAGCGAGGGCTGCTGCACAAGCCACTGGATTTCCACCGAAGGTGTTACCGTGAGATCCAGCTTCCCAGTCCATGAGTTCGTCTTTGCTAACCACTGCCCCTATGGGAAGACCTGAGCCCATGGCTTTGGCGATGCACACTGCATCCGGAACGATACGAAAATGCTCAATTGCAAACCATTTGCCCGTCCTTCCGATCCCTGACTGAATTTCGTCGTCGACCATGAGTATGTCGTGTTTGTCGAGGAGCTTACGTAGCCGCGTGAAATAGTCGTCCGGCGGGACCACGTATCCTCCTTCGCCTTGGATACTCTCAACAAACATGGCCGCAACATTCTCAGCTGGAACGTACTTGGCCAAGACCTCTTCCTCGATGAAGTCTACACACCAGAGATGGCATTCAGGATAGGACAGATGGAACGGGCAGCGGTAGCAGTACGGGTACGGCACATGTGTCACGCCTGGGACAAGCGGGAAGAAATGTCTGCGTTGCACAGGCTTGCTTGCGGTGAGACTGAGAGCGCCAAGTGTCCGTCCGTGAAATGCTCCGGTATACGCGAGCAAGAGACTGTTTCGCGTGTGCCACTTGCACATTTTCATCGCTGCTTCAACCGCTTCTGCTCCACTATTGCAGAAGAAGGCTCTCTTCCGGAATGTGCCAGGGCTGATCTTGACGAGTTCAGCAGCCAAATCTACTATGGGCTTGTAGTAGAAATCCGTGTACGAATAGTGAATCAGTCTCTTGGCCTGTTCCGCGACTGCACTGACGACCTTGGGATGACAGTGGCCGACATTCATGACAGCTAGGCCAGAATTGAAGTCTATGTACTCGTTTCCGTCGACATCTTTGATGATGCATCCGGACCCAGATTCTGCGACAAGTGGATACAATCTGATCAGGGACTTTGAAAGATATGATTCGTCGCTACGAATCAGTTCGCGCGCTTTGGGGCCGGGTGGAGTCACAACTATCTTCGGATAAACAGCTTTTCCCGTCATTACGGTTTGCCAACCAGCTCGGTGCTACGCCTCCCGGGTCAAAAGGCTTTGGGAAGGTCTTCAGCCTCGCCAGATTGACTTCCCGCTACCTTCCGGGCAGGATCTCACGAGTTTCTATGCAACTGTCACCTACCACTTTGAGGTTGTCGGAAAACAGGCGAATCCGCAACCTTCGAACGCAGGGGGCTGTAGCATCGAACGATCTCCCTCGTCAAAGTGCAAATCACAATGCCGGCGAGGAGCAGAACTTGGCTGGTTCCCTGTGAAGCGTTATCATCCGCTTTCTCCTCTGGCGCGCAGAACGGCGTGGGCGATCGTCGCAGTGCTGCAGCTCGAGCGCGTCTACGCTGTCTCCTTTCCAAGATGGCTTGCAGAAGGCAAACGTCTTCGTCGAGGCGGCCTAAGAACCTCTAAGACTATGTGCCGAATAGGTCTCCCATGAAACAGGTGGAAATCTTGGCTGGCTTCCTTCGCCTGAGCGGTTGGCTGAGTCTCTCAGGGTGTAGATGACGGATCAAGCGGTAACACAATTCATAAACATGCTCTCTTCGCTTCGCCATGCGCCTCGCCAACACTCGTGTAGACATGTAAGAGTGTCTGGCGTTCTTTCTTCTGTGGGCCTGCCACATTCTGTACGAGGGACTCTGTGCATGTCCAGAATACTTCTGCACCAAGGGAGGCGCGCCAGATCCTTGTCCAGCTGTGGCATGAACTTCCTGCCAGCAGTCTCATAGTATCCTCACGCGTTGGCAACATGGTGCTTGCTTCAATCACTGACGAAGAGGATTCTCAATCAGAGCAACTATTCTGCCAATCTCTTCAATAGACATGGTTGTCTCGATCGAAAGCTCAAGGTGTTTGTTGTTGAAGGGAACTATCAGCATGTGTGCCTTCTCATGTTGTATCAACGCGAATCTTGCACGCCCCAGAGACTGAGCCTAGGTTCGCATGACGCCATCGAGAATCGCCACCTGAAAATCGATCTTCTTCATCTCTTCAGGAGTCGGTTCCAATGGAACGACGCCAGGTCGCATCCCTCCCGCCAGAATGTTGCAGTCGCTATCGGTCACCGCGGCATACCTGATCCGTTCGTCCGCGGAGAAGATGTGATTGCACAGCCGTTGATAGTCCATTTCCCTCACCGTTGTTCTCAATTTGTTGTGGTATGAATTGAAGGAATGCTCGTTGGAGGGGCCAGCGGCTCAGGCGCTTGTAGTCCGGTCGACGATGGCCAACTCACGTCGCATGCTTTGGGCCCTGTTTCTGGGGGAAGTGTCGGCTGAGTATCTCCTCGAGGTTCGGGCTATCCAGTTCCTGTAGTTCGTAGCGGGCTCGGACTGCGGGTTTCTTGAGTGAGACAACTTTTCGCAGATCTATGGGGGTGCCAATGACTATCGAGTCGCATGGTACCGCGTTTATGGTCTCCTCAAGTTCCCGCACTTGAGCTTCGCCATAGCCAAGCGCAGGGAGGATCGAGGTCAAATGTGGATACTTCTTGTATGCTTCAAGGATTGATCCTGTTGCGTACGGTCTAGGATCCGCTATCTCCCTTGCCCCAAACTCTCTTGCTGCTATCGTACCGGCTCCGATGGGCATGCCACCGTGTGTAACAGTCGGCCCGTCTTCGATGACTAACACCTTCTTCCCCTTCACCAACTCGCCGTTGTCAACTGTGATGACTGATGCGCCCTTGACTATGATCGCCTTCGGGTTTAGTTCCTGCACGTTCTTCTTGACAGTCTCCACATCTTTCGGGTCTGCGGTGTTTACCTTGTTGATTACAACCACATCCGCCATTCGTACGTTGGCTTCGCCTGGATGATACTTCAGTTCATGACCTGGCCTGTACGGGTCAGCGACGACAATATGGAGGTCTGGCCTGTAGAACGGCAAATCATTGTTGCCTCCGTCCCAGACGACTATGTCAGCTTCCTTCTCTGCCTCATGCAGGATTCTGCCATAGTCGACTCCAGCGTAGATGACCATGCCTCTGGCCACATATTCTTCGTATTCTTCTCGTTCCTCGATCGTGCACTGATATTTGTCAAGATCTTGGAAGGTAGCGAAGCGCTCACAGATCTGTTCTTTCAGGTCACCATATGGCATGGGGTGTCTGACAGCGACAACACGGTAACCTCGATCCTGCAGAATCTTGCAGACCGTGCGTGAGGTCTGACTCTTTCCAGAACCGGTCCTCACAGCGCAAATCGAAACCACAGGCTTCTTTGACTTGAGCATGGTCGTGGAGCCGCCCATTAGGCGGAAGTCAGGCCCGGCAGCCAGAACAGACGAAGCCTTGTGCATTACATACTCATGCGAGACATCACTGTAGGCGAAGACAACTTCCTCAATTCCGTGCTTGTGGATGAGTTCTCGCAATTGCTCTTCCGGGTAGATCGGGATTCCCTTCGGATATCGCGAGCCCGCCAGTTCGCGTGGATATACTCTCCCTTCTATTCCGGGAATCTGAGTAGCAGTGAAAGCTACGACGTCATACTTCTCGTTGTCACGGTAGAACACGTTGAAGTTGTGGAAGTCTCTTCCGGCGGCGCCCATGATAATGACCTTGACCTTTCCTCGAGCTGATCGACTACTGCCGGACCTTCTCTGAGGCCCTAGATGCCGTCTACTAACTCTATGCGACTTGACCATATACATCCGCATCGCAGCACCAATTGCACATCGGATCGCAAACAGTCAGTTTGCCGACTAGACATGCCTGGTCTATTCAGGCGGAAGTTCTCTGAATGCCTGGTTGATGTCGATTCCCTTTCCTTTCTGATAGATCGAGTTGAGGAAGTACCAGACGAGGCAGACTAAGAGGATGCCGAACTGATAGATGATGGGAACAGGTGCAGTGTACCCAAGCTCTGGAGAAGTGAGGTACATCGCAACCAACGCAAATGACACGATTGCTGCAATGGCGCCGATGATCTCGATAAGTGGTATGTTTCCGATCCTGTATCGAGCGGCCGGTGATGATTCGAAGGTTTGGCGGCGTCTCCTCCGGAACATGATCGCAGCAATTGCGGTGACAAAGACGACGGCCGTAGGACCCATAACGGCGCCGACAATGATGACCGAGTAGAACGGCGGCCAAAAGTCAAAGAGGTACGCTGCAATCAAACTCACAGCGAAGCAAAGAATTGTTGGCTTCACTGGCGTATGGGTTCGTGGACTAACGGAGCCGAACCAAGCGGGAAGCATTCGATCGAGAGACATCGCTATCCAAATTCTGGTAACGATAACGAACTCGCTGGCCGCGATGAAGAAACCGCCAGCTATCGTTCCTAGGGAAACAAGCACGATCAGCGCAGGGTTCGTCGTCAGCATCGAGGCGAGGAGACTGACCGTCGGGTAGAACGGTACGACACTGTTAGGCATGTAGAAGGCATTCGCAATCGCATTTGTGAAATCCCAACCCACAACATTGGAAAAAAGGATGATTGGGATGAAGAGCGCAATCCATTGTAGATAGAGGCCTGCCCCTAAGTAGGAGCCAAACAGACGTGGGAAATCGTTAGCACGTTTGACTTCCCCAAGTATTCCTGTCGAGGCCCACGCAGTCCATGCGATGTAGATGCTGAGAACGCTCATTAGGAGGATTGTGCTACGCCAACTGAATGCCGGCGCAACGAAACCTGCAGCTGAGGTTGCTTGGACTATGCTCTCGTAGAGCTGTGAGCTCCCCATCAGTCCGCCCCAGTAATTGAACGCCTGATGGAAACTCGTGCTGTTGGCTGTGCCCAGCAGGTAGATGAGGAGAATGTTTGTGATTACCGTGAATGGGAAGAGTATGAGCCGTTGGCTTCGGATCCACCATTTCAGCGGCAAGATTGTCACGATTAGCGACAATACACCTATGACAACGGAAGTCGTGAACTGGCCATCCGGAATCTGCAGCCAACCAGCCCAGGAAATGAACGCAGCATTGTTCCAAAGGGTGCCGAGAAGAAGCAGGACCGGCGTCAGCCCTAAGGCCGCAATGACGTACCCTCCAAATGCCACGAAGGTTGCGATCCATATGACTGTGAACCAACCCAACGGAAATGCGACTCCGATGGCTGGATGCAGGATTCTGCTCTGATAGACATAGTCGCCTCCCGCTCTAGGCATCGAGGATCCCATAGCAGCGTAGAGCGCGTACAGCGGAACCATGACTACCAAGCATAGCGCGATTGCCAGTCCTAGGTCAGCGCCCGGGAGGAAATACTGCGCGTAGGGCATGAAGTAGAACAGAAGATAGAAGCCACCCGAGCCTGCAACTCCCCACCAAGCAACATCGAACATTGACATCTGACGAACAAGGCCAGAGGATCTGCGTCGAAAGAGCTCCTGAGTCATAAGACCAACAGCTCAAGGTCCCCTGAGATCTGTAAAAAGCTTTCCCACAGGCGAGTTCGGCGGCTGCGTTATTCGCAGAATTCCGATGCAAGTCTTACGAAATGCGCTGCCAAACTGCTAGGCCGGCAGGAGAATACGTGATCGGATCACAAACAGGACAACGCGAAGGACCGGGGAGGGCGGCGCGATATCATATCTCTTCTAGACCTTGAGATGGTAGCTGCCTCTCCACTTGTATGTTTCCATAACGATCGACGTGTCCATACCACGGACCCCTGCTGTTCTGCCGAGCCTCTCAAGGACGAATTTCTTCAGGTCATCAAGGTCTTGTGCTAGGACATCCACGAGAACGTCATGGGTTCCTGTTGCGAGAGCGACAAAGTAAACTTCGTCAAACTTTGCCAACTCCTGTGCAATGGTCTTGAGTTCTGACGGTGAGGCATCCACGCCGATTCTCGCGAGCACCTTGTTGCCTAGTTTCTCGCGGTTCATCGAAATCGTGAATCTCTCAATGACGCCGTTCTGAACGAGTCTCTTCACCCGCGCCCTCACAGCACCTTCCGTCAAGTCGACCTTCTTGCCGATCCTTGCGAGCGGCGTTCTAGAGTTCTTCTGAAGCTCCAGTAAGATCTGGACATCCGTTTGATCCAGCTTCATTTCTACCATGGAGGGCCTCGCTGAGGCTAGGGATAAGGATCACGGATTTCGTAACGAACGAGGCGAGCCGATTAGGATTGGGCGAGACTGGGCCATGGTCACTGTTATATACGGAGCAGAACCCTTTCAATGACAGGCGTTTCCGAAGTTGGCTTCGTCTTCTATCGATGTTTTTGCCCGTAAGGCAAGTGGGCTTGTGCGTCAGGCGTCTTGGTTTGATGGGTTCCTGACTAGTATTGGAACAATGAACATGGTGTGGATAGCGGTCTCCTACATTTGGGCAATATCGATCTTTCCTGGTTCACTTTTTGATGTTTCACTGGTCTTAGCGACGGTTTTCTGTCTGTTCAATGCGGTATTGTTTGCGCAGTTCGCGTCCATGATGCCGAGGTCAGGAGGAGACTACGTCTTCAATAGTAGAGGCATGACACCAGGCCTCGGGTTCATGTTCAATTTTAGCATGGTCGTCTGGAACATGTTCTGGATTGCATATACCAGCTGGATTCTCAGCGCCGTCACCGCATCCTCAGCCTTCACAATCATCGGCGCCGCTACAGGATCCGAGTACTGGACCAACCTCGGGGCCGCAGCGGCCACCGCAGAGACATCTTTCATCATCGGCGCAATCGTGATCCTCTTCATAGCTCTCATCACATATCTCGGAATCAGACCATTCTTCAGAGTCATGAAAATCGCATTTGCACTGGGCATGATAGGGATCTTCGCTCTCCTGTTTGTCCTTGCGACATCGTCTCAGAGTCAGTTTGTGAGTGTTTTCGATGGATTTGTTGGAGCAGGCGCATACCAGAGCACAATCAAGACGGCCACAGAGAACGGGTTCACCCTTGGAGCAAGCAGCTGGGAGAGCACATTTCTCGCGATAGCTATTGCATTTCAGCCTCTCGGCTTCTCCATCTGGTCATCATACATTTCCGGAGAGATCAAGGACGCCAAGCGGTTCAAGATCAATGCACTGGCTATTGTCGGAAGCCTGCTTGTGATGGCGGCATTCCTACTCATCTTCTGGTACCTCTCGGTGGCAGTTTTCGGCTACAACTTCATGGGAGCAGTCGGTTTCCTCTACTACAACGTCCCGGAGGCTTCTCCTCTCGCTATTCCCCCAGGTGTGCAGTTCTTTGGCTCTCTTCTCGCGCAGAACTTGACTCTGAACTTAATAATCGCTATAGGCTTCATCGCGTGGGCTTTCCTGTACGCGCCCCAGTCGATGCTCATGGTCGTACGCTGCATGACAGCTTGGACAATAGACAGGCTGGCTCCCAAGAAACTCGGCGAAGTCAACCCACGTTACCACACACCAACATGGTCAATCGTATTGGCAACGGTCATCTCGCTAGCATTCCTCGCGTTCTTCGTCTTCTCCACGGGATGGTTCTCAATCTACGGATTCAATGCATTCCTCGGAGGAGGCACGCTGACATTTATGGCAGTCGCCATCTCAGGCATAATCTTCCCATATCGGAAATCGACGAAACAAATATTCGAGTCGTCCCCAGCAAACCAGCGACTCGCTGGCATCCCGTGGCTTACAATAAACGGCATCGTCACACTGCTCTTCATGGGCTACGTCACGTACCTGTACCTCATGCCGTGGGCAGGAGTCACAACGGAGGCGTCATTGGGATTCATGATCGGAGTCTACGTGCTCGGTCTCGTAGTGTACTTCGTGGCTCGCGCATACCAGAAGCAGAAAGGAGTTCCTGTGGAACTGATCTTCAAGGAGATTCCACCAGAGTAACCGTAAACTCAATCCCTCACCTTCCGTAGCTTGCATGCATGATGGGTAGAGATGAGCATCGACAGAATCGCGATACAGACGGGCAAGAAGAGAATCCGCATCTTCTACGCATCTGATGTGCACGGCTCCGACGTCTGTTTTAGAAAGTTTCTGAATGCTGGCAAGGTCTACAATGCCGACATCATGATACTCGGAGGTGACCTTTCCGGGAAACTAATCATACCCATAATCAAAGGCGACGCGGACCATTACAGGGCAACATTCCAGGGCAAGAGTTGTGAGGTCAAAGGCTCCCAAGAACTCGACGATCTCATCAAGAAAATCCGCTTCACCGGACTATACCCGTACCTGATGGAGAAAGCCGAGGCAGAAAGATACGAGTCTCAATCAGACAAGGATAGACTGTTCGTCAAGCTCCTCGGTGAATCGATTGAGGAATGGGTCAGGCTCGCTGATCAGCGTCTGAAAGATTCGAACATGAAATGCCTCATAATGCCCGGAAATGATGATCCGCTCGAAATCGACCAGATACTCGCAAAGGGCACACACATCATCAACCCTGATGGGAAGATAGTCGACATTGATGAAACCTACGAGTTGGGAAGCTGTAGTTACGGTAATTTGACGCCGTGGCAGTGTCCTCGAGACATGGACGAGGTTGACCTACGTGACAAGATCGAGAGCATCTGCGGTGGTATCAAATCGTTTGATTCAGCCATATTCAACTTTCACGTTCCACCCTACGATTCGGGATTGGACACGGCCCCTAAGATCGCCGACGATCTGAAAGTTGTCGCTGAGATGGGACAGCCTGTGATGATTCCTGTGGGAAGCCACGCTATCCGCGAATCGATTGAGACACATCAACCCCTACTCGGCCTGCACGGTCACATACACGAGTCGAGAGGAACCATGACCATCGGAAGGACCCTGTGCATAAACGCCGGCAGCGAATACGGCGAAGGAATCCTCCACGGAGCCGTCATCGATCTAGAGAATCGCAAGATAAAGTTCCACATCCTAACAAGCGGATAGACATTCTGTCCGATCGATATGGACGAAAGCTGTTGATGTTTCTTGGGGCGCTCATCTCGGGTCCCGCGTTGATCGCACCCGGGCTGACATGCGATTTTCTGATCCTTGAGATGTCGGCTCTGGTGAGAAAAGTGGCTGAAGCCGTGTTCATTGCCACATGGAACACATACCTCACAGGCGCCAATCCAGTCGGCGACAGGCCAGCAGCGTTTAGTCTGTCCTTTGTTGTCTTCGCAGCGATCTCCGGCATCGGGAGCTTCCTCCCCTGAGTCTTTCGTCTGCCCCCGATGGATTTCTTGCAGGCTCACTGAGTCACGTTGGTGCCGTTGGGGCTTGCAGGTCTCCTGACACCTGCGCCGGTCCAATTATCGGCCATCGACATCAGACCAGCCCAATCTCGAAGAGGCATCTTGCTCCGCAAATCCCCAAGCGTGATAACTAGGTTCTACATGGCGGATCAGAAGATCGGCCTTGGTGCTGGCCCAATTGTTCCCCTGAAGGCGACATGGTTCTATGTCCGATTCAATATCACAGAGGTCTTCTCCGGCCTCTCGATAAAGATGTCCAGCATCGCTACGGAAGCAGCTGCCGCCTCCTCCTCCGGCATACCTAGAAGGATTGGCCTCGTTCTAGCAATCGTGACTGCACAACTCGAATCAGCAATCCTCATGCAATCTGCGAGAAGACGCCCCCACTTGCTCCGGCGAAGGTCGCTGCTGTGTTGCATGACTAGGCATTGTTGGCTACATGTCTCGGTTCGGGGTGACGTTTTCTTGGCATGGGCTTGAATGAATGGCTGATACTCTCTTCGAGAGAGCTATGCTCTGCGACCGCGTTTGGCTAGAGACAGAGATTGGAGACGCGTCAACGAGGGTCTCGTGAAGCGTGGCGAGATCCTCCTCGACCTACGCATCCTTGACCGTTGGGATTCTGAGCTGAAGAGGATGAATTCAGGTAAGGAGGGTGGGCGATACGTCTACCCTGAAGTCTTCGTTAAGCTTCTAGGCTATCTGCATCTCCTATTCCACCTGCCGTACAGGCAGACTGAAGGCTTCCTGAAGGCGTTGAGAAGATTCGACTCAAGGATCCATGTGCCTGACTACTCAACGATTGATAGACGCGTGAACCGGTTGGGCGTGAGGCTGGGCGATGAGGAGGACCATTACGGCGACGACCTGGTCATAGCAGTGGACGCTTCAGGCATCAAGGTCGCCAACAGAGGCGACTGGATACGTCACAAATGGAAGGTGCGACGCGGATACCTCAAGATCCACATCGCCGTCGACGTGAAGCGGAAGAAGATACTGGCATTGAAGGTGACCGATGAGAAGACTGGAGACGGGGGAATGCTTCAACCGCTAGTGAAGGAAGCCTCCAAGAAGGGTAAGATCTCCAAAGCGATAGGCGACGGCGCATACGACACGAGGAGCAACTTTCGCTATCTGGCTGAGAATGGGATTGAGCCAGTCATCAAGGTACGCGGGAACACATCCAGCAAAGCAGGCGGATGCGTGCTCCGAAAGCTTGCAGCCCACGGATACCTACACGATCCGGAATCTTGGAAGCGTAAGCATGGTTACGGGCAACGCTGGATAGCCGAGTCCGCGTTCTCATCCCTGAAGCGAACCTTCGGAGAATACGTCTCAGCTAAGACGATGCGAAACATGGCGAACGAGATCATGCTCAAAGCCTCACTATACAACCTCCTCATAGGGTTAACCGTAAACTCGTAACGTCAAACGACACGGATACTCCACCAAGAGAGAACTGTCAACAACCAGTCATGCAACACAGCAAAGATCGCCAAACACATAAATCCATAAGACTGGATCGCTACAGGGCTAGGTTCGAAATCTTTGGGCGAGTCGAGGATGTCTGGAAAAACGATCATCAATGCATGGAATGAGTGGGATCCGCTCAAGCATGTCATCGTCGGCCGCGCCGATGGCACCATGGTCCAGGCGCCTGAGCCTCCGATTGAGCGGGACTGGCCTGAACATGGTTTTCCGCTTGGAAAATACGGGCGCCTTCCGAAGAAAATGGAGGAGAAGGCCAATGAGGAGCTGAACAATTTTGCCGCAATCCTTCAGGAGCGCGGTATTCGAGTTGACCGGCCAAGTCCACTCGATTTCAGTCAGCCGGTCCAAACCCCGGACTGGAAGCAAGAAACGATGTTCGGCTGCATGCCTCCTCGGGATCTGCTGCTCACAGTGGGCAATGAGATGCTGGAGGCAACTATGTCCTTACGGAGCCGATGGTTTGAGTATCTCTGCTACCGCCCACTCCTTGAGCAGTACTTCAAGGAAGATCCGAACATGCGTTGGGAGGCGGCGCCCAAACCTCGTCTGACAGACCGCTCCTACAAGAAAGACTACTACAGGAGATTCAATTCTTGGAGCATTGAAGAGCGACTGGAGAGAACGAAGGCTAGGGACTGGGTCCTAACCGAGGTAGAACCGCTCTTTGATGCCGCAGATGTCGCGCGTCTTGGAAAGGATCTTATCGTGCAGGCCTCAACGGTCACGAATGCTGCTGGCATCAGCTGGTTGCGGCGTCACTTTCCTGACCACCGAATCCATGTGGCGATCTTTCTGGAAGAGCATCCGATGCATATCGACGCGACCTTTGTTCCGATTCGGCCTGGCCTGGCGCTCAGCAACCCCCAACGAATCATCCTCACTCCGGAGCTCAAGGAACTGTTCCGAAACAATGACTGGGAAATCGTAGAGGCTGCGGAGCCGGCCCACAAGGAGAAGGCGCCTTTGTCGTTCTGCAGCGTCTGGCTCTCATTTAACCTTCTCGTGCTTGATCCGAAGACGGTCTGCGTGGAAGCCAACGAGAGAGCTCAGATCAAACAGCTCGAAGGTTTTGGGTTCGATGTCATACCTGTTCCGTTCTGGGAGGTTTCGGCTTTCGGAGGCGGCCTGCACTGCGCGACGGCGGACGTCTACCGTGAAGGCACATGCAAAGACTACTTCCCCAACCAGATTGAAGGATACTAGGCGCAAACCATCTCAGAACCTCCATCTTCTTTGACTTGGACGATAAGGCTCTGTAGGATACGTGCAGCGCTGTCATTAGTCTTCGGAATAGTTGCTCGTCTTCAAGCGATATGTTGGCCGAAAGGGAATGGATAATCGAGTCTCGAGAAGAACATGCTCGTGGCTCCGTTTGGCGGAACCTAGAAATAGTCTGTTAGAGCAATCTTTCGAGCTGCATAGTCTAGAAGTCACCATGATCGTGTCTGTTCCAAACGGTAGATATGGATGATCATGATGCCGCTCAAGAGAGCCAAGAGGAACAGTAAACACACGGTCACGCGCCACGCTGCCGCAAAGACTCTTCCAACTCTGATCCAAATGGAACTACATTGACAGGACACACGTCCATCTTCTCGGGACCTAGCCAGATGTGAAGATATAGTTCTTCACTCTATCATTCTCAAGTGTAAGGAGGACGCCCCGAAGGATTCCCTCCGAATATTCGCTCCCCGGATTCACGCAGAGCGTTCTTCCAAGTTTCTGGGCGGCCTTCGATTCATGAATATGCCCATGAAGCCCTAACAGAGGTTGGTAGTTGTTGATCGCTTCCGCTACTGCTGTGCTCCCCACGTTCGACGCACTACCCGGTTGTGGTTCCATGTCTTTCAACTCTGGGGCAACGTCGAGAAGTGTCCCGCGCGGAGGAACATGAAAGTTGAAGATCGCGGTCTCCATCCTCTTGACCTTGCTGGCCAGTTGGTCGATCTTAGATCTCAACTCTTCTTCACTACACTCTCTCGGAGTATTCCAAGGAGTCGGATTTGCGAAAGCTGTTGTAACCACTTCATAATCACCAATGTCGACAACCCTCTCGGCCAAACTCGTCATACGTTCTGAGCGGTCCAACACGGAATCTATGATGAAGCAGTCATCGTTTCCAGCTCCAATGTAGGCCTTGGCAGTCGAATCTCGAAGCTTTTCATCTGCAAGTCCTATCCATCGGTTCAACCTTTCGACTACGAGCCTCTGAAAGACTTCATCGCCTTTCTCGGGATTGCTCTGCAACGCATTGATCTCTGACTGCGAGCCTACATAGCTATAGTAGCCGATATTTGAGATTCTCTTCTCAATGTCCGCCAGCTCAGCCGAGTTCTTAGCAACCATTTCCTGTCCCAGAAGAGAGCAATCGTAGCCATCGTCTTTTCGTTGAATCGGGACAATGACCTTCCCCGAGAGGTCGCCCGCCAGCAGTGCGACATCAGCTTTGTACTCTCTGATCGCGCTGAAGAATTTCCTGAAACAGATCTCGGAGCCATGGATGTCTGTTACGAAAAAGAGTTTCATCTGGATCGTTGCGTGTTAGCGGCCTTCCAGTAGAAAAGTGCATCGCCCTTTGAAGAGGCTGAATTCACCCGATCTGAATCGGCGCTCCTAGGTGATAGTCGGGACGCCAAATGGAAACGTCGCTTGCACCTAAGAGCATAGGGTAATTCATCGCTCGATCTCTTCTACGTCGTTGTACCATTTCATCTTGGTCCCGATTCTTGCGCGCATTTTCCATTTCGACGACTTTGGATGTGCCTCGACAATACTCATGAGCTCTCGGAGTCTACTCTCCACGGTCTGCTGCTGATCGAGGCTCAGAGTCTTGAAGTCCTTGGCTGCATTTGAGATTCTCTTCAGATTCTCTGTCGTGGTATGATAGAACCCCCAGTCGTCTGAAAGCAGTTCAGCGATGTACTTTCCGTTCACACTTTCTCTATCATCATCTCCAATAGGGTGCTCGAGAAGGAGAACTATGGCATCCTTGATGTCCTTCTGGTTAAGGTGGACAATCTGCAACTTCTCAAGTAGAAGTTCCGCGAGCGGAATAGTGGGGAAGTCCGCGTCCGTACGGTTCTGAAAACGTATTTTGTGGCACATATACAGCTCGTCGAAGAATATGTCGACGACACGTGAATTGCGCTTGTCGTAGAGAAAGATCCGATTCGGCGCCATTCCTTGCGTCTCGACAAGTGCTTGCTCGTGGATACTGTAACCGAGATCGAGCATCAGCTTCTCAATCTGCCTTCGCTCACTTCGCAGACCCACGAAGTCCAAGTCGGAGATCTCCCTCCCAAGCGCCATGTGAAGTGACTCGTTTGCAGGGCAGTGGATTCTGAAGGCAACAGCGCCCATAATGCGGAGTGTCAAGCCGCCTTGGCGAGCAGCTTCGGCTACCCGTCTCGCTTCCGCAAGGAAATCCGTTTGAGGCTGCATCAAAGATCGACTTATTTCTCAAACGATTCGGCGTCAAGTAGATCAAGATTGTGATCCAAGCACTCGCGCCGCTGCCTCAGCGGGAAGAGTCCATCCCACATTCATTTGACTAGGCTTCGTTATCCTAGTTGAACGTGAGAGGATTCTCTTCCGTCTCATGCTGTGCGCCGCGTATATGTACTTCTGGGGTTTGAGTCTGCGATCCGTGTTCACGTGCCTGGAGGATCTCTGTCCGCGGAGCTGTGTCTCGGTTTGGCGTGGGGTTTAGCGCTTCAGCCATCTGAGCCAATTGCTTCACTGTTCGTCGTGTTCGATGCTTTTTGGTGCATGAGACGTGGATCAAGGCTGGGAGTCATGAGGCTTGGTTGTGGTTGGCCTTCGAGCCGCATGGGGGATTCTTTGTCGGCCTTCATCTCTCGCGGAGGGCCAACACCTCGACAGCTGAGCTGTGCCCAAGCCTGATCGGCCGTTATGGCAGCAGTCCAGTCTACTCCGACGGTGCGGATTGTTATCCTGCCGTATCCTGATCAGCCAACACAGCTGATCAGAGGACCAACGGATCCGGCCTAAGGTAACAGGGCTCAACCACCTCTTCATGACCACACAACTCTTACATCTCGGCCTGCGAACCACAGGTATGCGGAAGGAGATGAGCCTTTGAGGATCATTGATCTAACTGGAGAAATCTCTGTGGGTGCTTGGACATACGGCAGCCCATTCCCACCGATCGAGATTGAGAAGATCGCCGGCATTGGAGAGATCGGATATGATGCATATCGGATAGTGATCGCGGACCACGTCGGCACACACGTGGATTCACCCTCGCATTTCTTCGCCGGAAAAATGCAGAGCGTAGAGTTGCCTTTGGAGGTTATGATTGGAGATGCCGAGCTACTGGACTTTCCCGAAAAGGCAAAACCTCTCAGCTGTATAGCACGCGAAGACTTCGAACTTCGCGCCTCACGCCTGAAGAAGGGTGATATCGCAGTCATTCGAACCGGATGGGAGACCCACTGGAATGCGAGCGACTACGTTACAGCTACTCCATACATTTCAAACGAGGCGGCAGAGTGGTTGGTCGAGAAAGGCGTTAAGTTGGTCACTGGTGACACTGCACTCTTCTGTGATCCACGGCTTCCTTCGACGGAGCTGATTCCCGACAAGATCCTCCTAGAGCACGGCATTCCCTACATCAATGGCTTAGTCAATCTCGCAGCCGTCTCAAAGCGACGTTTCAGGATGATCGCGCTTCCTCTCAAAGTCAAGGGAGTCACTGGCGCGCCCGTCAGAGTAATTGCATTGGAGGAATGAGAGAAGCCGACATATGATCTTTCTACTCTTTCAAGCTCGTCATTCGTGCTGCCTGTGGATGTTCTGGACAATGTCATCTTCCATGTAGGCTGTGGTTGGCCGCTCCTAGCTCAATTTGCAACATTGTTCTGCCGCAACCTAGCCGTTCCGAAGTGTTAGATTGATGCTGTTGTCCTTTTGAACGCTGGTATGGAGCGCGGTTCAACATTAACACTCCTATGGCTGTCTATTGACAGCTGGAGGGAGTCCGGCCGCTTCGAGGGATGCCGTCACATATTCCAGTCGGTATGCTCGCTCAGTGGTCTTCATGGGGGAGCTGCTCATGCAGAAATGCCCGAATCGCCTCACCCAGTTCCTTTGGCTTCTCTAGAGTCACCATATGTCCACACTCGGGAAGAATCTGGAGTCTCGACCCTAGGATCTTCTTGTTCAGACTCCGAGAACATGCGATAGGCGTGGCGAGATCCTGATCTCCAACAACAACTAAGGTGGGAACAGTAGTCCTTGAAATGCTATCTCGCGCATCCCACTCCCACATTGCTCTCAATGAACTCATCGCTGCGTCGACATTAGTTTTCAATTCCTCAGAGATAGCGTAATCCACTATCTTCTGGTCTGTTCCTCTCGCGAACAGGAAGCCGGCACTATTCCGCACCGACTTCTCGAAACCGTCACGTTTGATTTCCTCCTCAGCTGCGAGACAATCGAATCCTCCTGCGTTCCTCATTTCCGGACCGCTGCTCGCGGTGGAACAAAGGACTAGCGTTCGGACAGATTGGGGATGTGATATGCATAGTTGTTGCGCGACCATCCCTCCCATCGAGTGCCCTATGACAATCGTGCTACCAGCATTGATTCTCTGGAGAAAAGAGAAGGTATCCCGAGAAAGGGTCTCCAATGTGAAGTCCTTTTCGCCCATGTCCGAATTGCCGTGTCCTCTCAGGTCCACGGCAGTCGTCCTGTAATTCCGCGAAAAGAGTTCTAGTTGAGGTACCCAAAACTTGCTACAGTCTGTGTATCCGTGAATGAACAGCATCGATTTCCCCTCTCCGTAGGAAGTGTAGCTCAGTGTCACGCCGTCAATCCGGAGTCTCACGTGTTGAGCACCCTCGGAAGCCAAGGAGCTGCTCATACGGCAACGTACCTTTATCGGTGTTGGTCTATGGGACTGTCCGTGAGGTCAAGGAGTACTGCAAGAGACTGATTGAGGATTGCGCTGGAGGAGGGTATATTCTCTCTACCGAATGCGAGACGCCATGGGATGCACCAGCCCAGAATGTCAGAGCAATCGTGGACTCAGCGAGGGAGTACGGGCAATAGAGAAAATGAGAATGATGAAGATTCACACATCAATAGCGTCTCGCTTCTACAGTCTGGTAATCATAGAATACTTGTGCAGTATAGCACGCCGCATGCAACTATTAGGCGACAGTGATGCCAGCCATGCGGAGGAGACGGAGTCATGCGGTCCCTCGACCGATTGAAGCGCATCAACCAATGCTTGGCTTGCATGGTCACATATGCACATCGAGGGGTACCGCCCCTACTCGCAGGACTCTCTGCTTCAACACCGGCAGCGAACGCGGGAAGAGATCCTTCACGGCGCCCTATTCGATCTTGAAGACGGTAAGATAAAGGGTCACATGCTTACCACTGGGTAGATCGAGCTGATACGGAGTGATTTGCCATGAGCGGGCATCCTCCGGATCCGAGGTACAGCGAAATGGAAGCTGATGTGGAGCAGTATCGGGGCAGGCCATGGGGAGCAGCATCTGAAATCGGCAGGCTTTGCAAGGTCCTGGTGCACCGACCAGGCCCTGAACTCAGCGCGATCGATGATTCCACACGGTGGCTTTGGACCGGCAAGCCCAATGTCGCAGCGTGCCAGGAGGAGCACGATGCCATGGTCGAGGTACTGCGCAAGGAGAAGGTCGAGGTACTCTACTTGGATCGGTCTGTGGGCGACCGCGCCAAGACGTACTTCATGCGGGATCAGGCATCTGTAATCAAAGGCGGTGCAGTTCTGAGCCGCATGGCTCTGGACATCCGACGGGGCGAAGAGAGGTATGTTGCGTCACGCTTAGGAGAACTGGGGGTGCCCATTCTTCGTACGGTGCATGGCACAGGCACTTTGGAGGGAGGGGACTTCATGTTTCTCGACACTCAGACTGTTCTCATCGGTTCGGGGGCAAGGACGAACCGAGAAGGATTCAGGCAGGCATGCGAGGTCCTCACGACACAAGGCATCCGGAACGTGAGAGCTATACCACGACCGGGTTATCTGAACAGGTTCCCGATGGCATTCGCTCACCTTGATCTTGCGTTCAACGTAGCAGCCAGAGATGTCGCGGCTGCGTACCTAGAAGGCATTCCACACGGGCTTCTGGAGAATGTCAGAGCAAGAAAAACGCGCTTGGTGGAGGTGCCCGAGAAAGAAGCCATGAGGATGGCGACGAACTTTCTTGTCCTCAAACCGGGCAAGATAGTGACTGCTGCTGGCAACCCCAAGACGACAAAGGCCCTGGAAGAATTGCACGTCGAGGTTCTCGAGGTCAAAGTTGATGAATTGATGAAAGGCGGTGGCAGCGTGCGATGTATGACAATGCCTCTGATACGCGACGAAGTGGGAAGTGGGTGAAATTGGGCGACTTCGCAGGCAGAGATTTCCTTACACTGATGGACTACGCGAGGTAGGAGATTAAGCGCATGAGGAAAGACAATGCCCACCGAACCTCACGACACGGGCTTTCGAGTGGCAACACTTGGCATAGATTTGACCACAAGAATCAGAGATTCAGGGAAGTCAATCTCAGCTACACGTAATGAGATTGAGAGGGCTCAATTTCTCGATCTGGCCTTGACCGAATAGTTCTGCAACTGGTGCCTGACATGAGTCTGGATTCGACCCAGGCGCTCGGGATTAGCTTGCCCGTACATATTCTGATGATAATCCAGCGCTACTAACATTCAAGACGGTTTCAATTCCTGCACGACTGACCTGAGCGCCTTCTGGAATTCTCGATGAATGGATCTAGCTTGCAAGATCTTTGACCACCTGAGAAGCGACCCGCTGAATCGAAACCCTAGGCCGTTCTTGAGATCTAGGAATTCGCGTCGCGCTGCACCTTTTAGACCCGCGAACCTCCAGAACTCCATCTTGCCCTGGTTGGTTCGATATTCTTTGAGGCGCTTCAGGTGAGGAGGGAGATTGCGAGCGTACTCGTTGTCGCTTCGCTTACTGCTTTGTTTCTTCCATCCCGTCAGCAGCAAAGCCTCTCCCCGCCTGATCTGCTCCTTGACACGCTCAACTATGGCTTGGACGACCGATGTGATGTGCCGTTTCCATGCCTGCACCATGCAAGTCTTCTGAACCACCAATCCCGCGTTGAATTCTCCAAGCCTACCCCAATCAAGAACGTTCTGCCAGAGTTCCCTAGAGACGTGAATTCTCATTCGCTGCAGAAAACGCCTCAGCTGATGAGAGTAGGAACGAAGGTCTCGGGCCCTCACTTCTCTGACGGAAGCTGCTGTCTCATTCAGCGAATGGAGAAAACGGATAGTGGCCATCATTTGGCTGCTGCCTCTAGGTCAACTTCAGACGGCGGTAACTCCTCGACCATGAACCGGTACCGCTGAGCTTCTGGCAGACAACTTTCCCGCGAGCTTCTTCAACGAAGCCTTTGATTGCTTGGCCAGTTCCACTGCCACAATGGCCCAGTTCCATTGGTTTTCGTTTGGGTTGGGTTCGCAAAACCATTTGGGCGGCGTCTTTTCACTCAAACCTGATCGGAAAACGATTAGATGTAACTGAGCCACCTAAGAAACGATTCCGCAATTTCTGCGAAATTTACGCAAACTCTACCGCAGAAAGCGCGGAAGAGTCCCCTAATGGAAGGGTAAGGACCCTGTTGACTCCACGGACGTAGTATGCGGCGACGCGTTTCCCGTCCTCAAGTAGATACGAACGCGAGATGAAATCTCCCTTCACCAACCAACCTAGTGCTCTCCACGCCTCATCTTGCGACAAAGCAAGTTTCGTATGTGTTTAGCTGTTTTGCCATTTGAGGCTTGGTGTTGTTGGGATCTGTTGTTTCTGGTGAAATGATTTCTTGAGAAGAGAGGTTAGGAGGTTGTCCTGTTCTGGGATGTGTTTGCAGGGGTAGTTTGGGCATTGCTTGCAGATGCAGCCGTTCGGCATTTCTGTTCGTATCCTGCGAGTGAGGCGTTCTAGTTGGCGTACTGATAGGTGCTTCTTCCTGACCAGTTCGGCGAACTTGAGCTGCAGCTTCATGTCTTCTATGAGGGTGAGCCGCTCAGCGTGGCTAGGCGTTATCGGTGATTTACACACGTGTGTAACCAGCTCTCTCTGGATGGTTGGGTGAAGCCTATCCAATACCCTCAGCCGATCGTAGACGTAGCTGTCGCTTTTGCCGATCCTCTTTGCAATTTCATGCGATGTCCAGCCTTTAGCCATCAGACGTTTGTAGCCACGGGCCTCGGCGACGGGGTTTATGCGGATGTTGCGTTGAAGGTTCTCAATGAGGCCGGTTAGGAAGGCGTCCTCGCTTGAGATATGCTTAACGAAGGCTGGGATTTTTTTCCAACCCAGCCTTTTACAGGCTTCAAGCCTGTGCAGGCCGAAGACAAGCTCGTAGCCGTCGCCTGTGGGCTTAACCATGATGGGTTGGAGTAGCCCGCTAGCCTTGATGGACCCGGCGAGTTCCTCGACGGCGGCTTCGTCGAGGTCCCTCAGAGTGAAGCTGCTGGGTTTAACCCTGTCCACAGGGATCTCAGAAATCTTCTGAGGCATCAGGTTGC
>Ga0315281_10004423_pt1 | contig 20393 bp, 23 predicted proteins | sample YL17G07_0_MG_FD_204540 | JGI IMG/M metagenome (GOLD analysis project Ga0315281, IMG submission 204540) | Sediment microbial communities from Yellowstone Lake, YNP, Wyoming, USA - YL17G07_0 | ecosystem: Environmental > Aquatic > Freshwater > Lake > Sediment | place: USA: Wyoming | collected...
TCGACGGATTGATTTGGTGACTCAGTGATCGAGTGATTTGGTGATATCAATTCACCAAATCAACCATGTCACGCCCTCTTCCGGACCTCTCGGGCCTGCGCCCCGCAGGCAGCAAACGATCGACCAAGCGCGACCAGATACTGGGGGCCTTCCTGGAACAGGAAGGCCACCTCAGCGCCGACGATCTCTTCACGCTCGTACGCGGCAAACATCCCGGCATCGGCCGCGCCACCGTCTACCGCACGCTGCAGTGGATGGTCGACGCCGGCATGGCGCGCAAAGTCGACTTCGGTGAAGGCCGCTCGCGCTTCGAGCCGACGTACCGGCATCCCCGGCACTTTCACCTCATCTGCGAGCAGTGTCATCGGTCCTCGGAGTTCTTGAGCTCCGACGTCGAGACGGTGATGGAGGAAATCGCCGCGGCGCGCAACTTCTCGGCGAGGCAGGCCGTGGTGCAGATTCTCGGGACGTGCGAAGAGTGCCGGACGGGCGTGGCGGCGACGCCGGGAGCGTCCAAGCTCGACGGCAGCACGACCGAGCTGGTGTTTGCCAGGGACGCGCTCAGAATCGCGATCGCGACCGAGCGCAGCGGCTTCAACTTCTACAATCGCGCGGCGAAGTTCACAAAGGACGAGCGCGGACGCACGGTGTTCCACAAGCTTGCCGAAGAGGAAAAGGAACACCTCAGCACGCTCGAACAGCGCTACGCCGAGCTGCTCGCGACCGATCCGCTGCTCGAGTCGAGGCCGACGTTCCTGTTCTTCAGAGGCGCCGCCAACGGGATTTTCGCGGCCGGCGCCGAGGAACTGGGCCCGGGCGTCAACGACCTCGACGCGCTGCTCATCGGCATCAAGTGCGAGCGCGGCTCGCACAACTTCTTCAAGAAGTACGGCGAGCGGTTCGAAGACTCCGAAGGCAAGCGCATCTTCCTCGAGTTCGCCGACGAGGAGCGCGTGCATCTCGATCTGCTGATCAACGAGTACCGCGTGCTTCGCGAGCGCATGGCGAAAAAGGGCGCGAAGACGAACGCACGGCGGTGATCGATCTCCACACGCACACCACGGCGTCGGATGGCCGCTGCACGCCGGCGGAGCTCGTCGCCCGCGCGGCCGGCGCCGGCGTCGAGGTCCTGAGCGTCACCGACCACGACACGACGGCCGCGGCCGCGTCCACGGCGGCCGCCTGCGCGCATGCGCGCATCGAGTTCGTCACCGGCATCGAGATCACCGCCGTCGTCGACGGCGCGGACGTCCACGTGCTGGGGTACTTCATCGACCCGGATGCCCCCGCGCTGGCCGCGTTTCTCGTCGAACAGCGCAGCCGCCGCGTCGATCGCGTGCGTCTGATGGTGGAACGCCTGGCCGCGCTGGGGATCGAGCTGGATGTCGACGCGATCCTGCGTCCCGGAATGGAAGACACCTCGAAGGCGGCGGGGCGCCCGTGGATCGCGCGCGCACTGGTCAATGCCGGCGCCGTCAAGGATACGCGCGAGGCCTTCGACAAGTATCTGAAGCGTGGCCAGCCCGCGTTTGTGCCGCGCGTCGGTCCGCTGCCGGCCGAGGTGTTCAGCGAGATTCATGCGGCGGGCGGCCTGGCGTCGCTCGCGCATCCGGGCCTGCTCGGCCGCGACGACTTGATCCGCGGCTTTGTCTCGGCGGGCCTCGACGCGATCGAGGCGCATCACAGCAAGCACACGGCAGAGGACACGGCCCGCTATCTCGATCTGGCGGCACAACACGGCGTCACCGTCTCCGGCGGATCCGACTACCACGGCGACGCGTCGCACGATGTCGTCGGCATCGGCGGCGTCTCGCTGCCGCCCGAGTTGTTTCAGGTGCTCAAGGGCCGGCGTGCGACGAGACGCGCCACGGCTTCAGGCGCGTCCACCTCGACGTCATCGAGTTCTTCATAAAACAGCACGTCCCACCCCGCAAACCTCGATCGCAGTTCGCCCGGCTGCAGCAGATGGTCCGGTGACGTCGGTCCCGTGCCGAGCGCGAGCTGCGCGACCGTGAACGTTTCGTAGATCACGCACCCGCGCGGTCTGAGGGACGCTTTGATCGCGTCGAACAGATCCCGTTGCAGATAACGCGCGACCACCACGACGTCGAAGGCGCCCGCCGGCAGCGGCGACACGGTCAGGTCGGCGCACCAGCCGCGGATGACGAGTCCTTCGCGTGCGGCCGTCGCCACGGCCTCGTGCACGGCGTCCCACTTCACATCCACGCCGAACGTCTGAAAGCCGTGTCGCGCCAGCAGCCGCGCGTGGCGTCCGCGGCCCATCGCGATGTCGAGCGCCCGCGGCTGCGCCGGCGCCCTTCGACTTCGCTGAGGGTGAACGGCGAGCCCGGAGATCCAGGACTCGACGAACGGCGAAGGTGTCATATGATCGACAGACATGGCTCAAGCGTTGCTCTCGGCCGTCGGCATCGGCCTTGTCGGAATGGCGGCCGCGGTTGTTCTCGGGTTGCGCGGCGCGGACATCTCACGTCACATCTCGTTCGGCATCTTCTCGACGCTCATCATCCTGCTCGCGCACTCCATGATGATGTTTTATCTGATCGGCAAAGGCAAAGCCGTGAAAGACGCGATGGCCGAACACCACGTCACGGGCGACTACCATCGCCGCATCGCCGCCGCGCGCAAGCCCGTGTTCTCGATTGGCACGCTCGCGATGGCGGCGACGATGGTGACGGCGATTCTGGGTGCGAGCGTGGACACCGGCGTGCTGCCGCCGATTGTGCACGGGATGCTCGCGTACGGCGCGATCGCCTGCAACGTGGCCGCGCTGAAGATTGAGATCGGCGCGCTCGCCGCTTCCTCGCACGTCGTGGACGAAGTGAACGCCAAAATCACAGCGTGAACGATCCGGTTCTCGAGCTGACAGACGTCTCGAAGGACTACCACGGCCTCCGTCCCCTCCGCATCAGTAGCCTCAGGGTCGCCCCGGGTGAACAGGTCGCCCTGATGGGCTTCGATCAGTCGACGGCTGAAATCTTCGTGAATCTGGTGACGGGGGCGTCGCTGCCCGATCGCGGGACGATCCGTCTGTTCGGCCGCGCCACCACCGAGATCATCGACAGCGCAGACTGGCTGACGGTCGTCGATCGGTTCGGCATTGTCAGTCGCCGGGCTGTGCTGCTGGGCGGGCTCACGGTCGTGCAGAACCTCGCGATGCCGTACACGCTGGACGTGGAGCCGCCGCCCGCCGACATCCGGGCGCGTGCGATCGCCCTCGCGAATGACGTGGGACTGCCGGAATCGACGCTCGACCGGCCGGTGGCCGAGCTTGATGCCGCCGGCGTGTTCCGCACGCGCCTCGCCCGCGCGGTCGCACTCGATCCCGCGGTCGTGCTCTTTGAGCATCCAACAGCCGAATTGGCGCAGAGTGACATCGCCGAGCTCGCATCCTGCTGCCGCGCCGTGGCGTCAAGGCGTAATATCGCGACGGTCGCGTTGACGGCCGACCGCGAGTTCGCCGCCGCCGCGGCATCACGTGTCCTCACGTTGGAGCCGGCGACCGGGCGTCTGACATCGGGCAGCTGGCTTTCGCGTTTTCGGCGTGCCTGAGTTACGTCAAACGTCCGGCCGGACGAGTAGAATGTGCTCTCACTTAGAGAGGAGACTCACCATGAGAGTTGTGCGCCACCTGGTTTTGGCCGCGATTGCGGCCGTTGCGTTTTATGGAGTGTTGGCCCCGGCGGACGTCTCGGCTCAGGCCAAGCCGCGCATCTTTTTCGTCGAGCCGAAGAACGGCGCGGCGGTGAAGAGCCCGGTGCATCTGAAGTTCGGCGTCGAGAACTACAAGATCGCCGCCGTGCCCGACGGCGACGTGAAGACCGCCCGTCCGGGCATCGGCCACTATCACGTGGGCGTCGGCACGGGCTGCCTGGGCGCGGGCCAGACGATCGTCAAGGGCACGCCGTCGTGGGTGCATTTCGGCAAAGGCGACTCGGAGATCGACATGCAGCTGACGCTAGGGAAGCACCGGCTCGCGCTGCAGCTCGGCGACGACCTGCATAACACCGTGAAGGGTCTCTGCTCGACGATTACGGTGAACGTGGTGCCGTAGTCTGACAACCATTCTTCTCTTCGACATCGACGGCACGCTCGTGCTGAGCGGAGGCGCGGGCGGCCGTGCGATGACCCTGGCGTTCGAAGAACTGTACGGCGTACGGGACGCCTTCAACGGCGTCCCGTTCAACGGCCGCACCGACGCCTGGATTCTGTCGCGCACCGCCGCGGCCCATCACATCGACCCCGCGGCGCTCTCGAGCTTCAAGCCGCTGTATCTCGAGTACCTCGCGAAAGAGCTGCACCAGCCGGGACCGCGCAAAGGCGTCATGCCGGGGGTGCGGCCGCTGCTCGACGCGCTGTCGTCGCGGGACGATGTCTTTCTCGCGCTGCTGACGGGAAATTTCGCCGAAGGCGCGCGCATCAAGCTCGAATACTTCGATCTCTGGCGTTACTTCACGTGCGGCGCGTTTGGCGACGTCGTGCACGAGCGCAATCATCTGCTGGCGGATGCGCTGTCGCAGGTCGCGGCCTGCAGCGGCCTCGCGGCCGATCCGTCGAACGCGGTCATCATCGGTGACACGCCGCTCGATGTCGGCGTCGCGCTGGCCGGCGGCGCGCGATCGATTGCGGTGGCGACCGGCAGTCACACGACCGACGAGCTGCGCACGTCGGGCGCGGATGTGGTGTTTCGGGATCTGAGCGATCTGGAAGAAGTGCTGGCGGTGCTCTGAGAAGGCCGGGAACTGACACGGTCAGCTCCCGGGCCTTGGGGAACGATGGATCTCAGCCTTCGGTTAGCCGAACGTCTCCCGCGCGCGGACCTTTCTGCGAATCCTCGGGAGTAAATTCGACGCGCTGGCCTTCGCGCAACAGCTCAAACACCGCACCGCGCACCGAGCTGCGGTGGAAGAAGTGTTCGATGCCACCCTCATCCCGGATGAACCCGAACCCTTTGTCGATCAACAGTCTAGCGATAGTCCCGGTTGGCATACCCGCAAGCCCTCCGTCCGACGAGCCAGCCCAGTTTGGGCCGGAAGGGGGCAGTCTAGGCAGTACGTCAGAGGAAAGTCAATACAGCCGGGGCTATGACGTCGCGGGCGGCGCAGGCGGAGCCGCGGGCGCGGCGGCCTCTTTGGCTTTTTCTCTATTCGGCGGAGGATAGGTCGACCAGAAGTGCCGCTGGCACTTCGGGCAGACCCAGAACTGATCCGGCTTCCACGCGTCTACAGACACCGGGTCGCGCATTTCCATCTCCGTGCCGCAGCGCTGACACCGGATATGCAGACCGCTTTCGCTCATAGGCTCGGATTCTATACGATTCATCCGTGATCCCCGCCATCGTGCTCGCCGCGGGCAAGTCGACGCGCATGGGCCGGCCCAAGGCGACGCTCGCACTTCCCGGCGGCGACACCTTCCTCACGCGCATCGTCCGCACGTTCACGGCCGCCGGCGTCGAAGATGTCGTCGTCGTGGTCGGCCATGAGGCGGACGCCATCGTCGCCTCGTTCGCGAACGTCGATCTGGTGGCGCGATTTGTCGAGAATCCTGAGTACGAGCAGGGTCAGCTTTCGTCTCTACTGGCCGGCCTGCGCGTTGTCGATCGGCCAGGCGTTGAGGCGGCGCTCGTGACGCTCGTCGATGTGCCCCTCGTGAGCGAAGCGACCGTCCGGGCGGTCGTGGCTCGTTATCGCGAGACGCGCGCGCCGATCGTCCGGCCGGTGCGCCGCGATACGCATGGGCATCCGGTGCTGATCGGACGATCGCTCTTTGACGCGATTCGCCACGCGGATCCCGCCGTGGGCGCGAAGCCCATCATCCGTGCGAATGTGTCGGCAGCCGGAGATGTCGCCGTCGACGACGACGGCGCGTTTGCCGATGCCGACACGCCAGAGGACTACGATCGGTTGTTTCGTACGTAGGGCGGGCCTTTCAGGCCCGCCGGCAATCGACTGAAATCCAGGTTGCGATAGAACCACTCCCCATACAATGACTGATCATGAACGTGCGCGCTGGCGCCACGACCGTGATCGTGTTGGTCGCAGCCCAGGCTTTCGTCGGTATTCGGCTTGACGCGCAACAGCACCTGCTGATTCCCGCGCTGGCCAACGCGACCCACCCGTCAGACCTGGATTTCCAGGCTGCCGAATGTGACATCGCAGCGAACGGGCAGACGCTGGAGTGCCAGTTTCAGCAGGTGTTTCTCACTGCGGCGTCGTTCGATGCGGACACCTGCCTCATCACCACCAACCGTTACGCGCTGACGCTGCAGAAACAGACAGACCTCGCATGGGCGACGACTCACGGCCCGAACGGCGAGTGCGGCGTCACCGTGGTCACCACGCTGAAGAACGATGGCGGCGCGATGTGGGCGATGGAGATACGCACGACCGTGACGAAGCAGAACAGCGCACCGGCCTGCCGCAGCCTGGAGAACGCGACTGAAACGCTCAGCTGGCGGAATACGCGACGCAGCCTCCCCTGCAAGTTCGTCCAGCCGGGAGCAATGAGCCGCTGATTCGAGGGATGCGGTAAACTAAAGGTTCCTCTTCCTGACGAGTGGGCCTGTAGCGCAGTTGGGAGCGCGCATCAATGGCATTGATGAGGTCACCGGTTCGATCCCGGTCAGGTCCACCACCTTTTCCTTCATACTCCGGTCTGCACGAGGAGACATATACGACAACGAGACGCTACGGATCGGGCGAGGTCCGCCTGAAGGCGGACACTACGATACGTTCGCCGGTCTCGGGGTGGAGCGTGCGGTCGAGGAAACGCCAGATGCGTTTCCACGAGTCGGCCTGATCGGGCGTGTTTTCCGGTTCCCAGGTCAGCTTATTGACGCGCCGATCGAACGTATGGCCGCCGATGGGGTGGTCGTAGACTTTCGTCACCGCAAGCTCCGGCTTCAGTGCCCGCAGCGCGTCGACCAGCGGCATGTCTTCTTCGAACTCCACGTCCTGATCGTTTTTCGCGACGTGGACGAGCAGCGGAATCCGCAGCTTGTCCACCTGGAAGAGCGGCGACCTCTCCTTATATATGTCCGGCCGCGCCTGCGGCGGCCCGCCGAAGCGGTGCGCGGGGTCGATGAGCGCGAGCTGCTTCTCGATGCCCTTCCGCTCGACGCGATCGATCAGGTTCGTCACGGGCACGATTGCGGCCGCCGCGCGAAACGTCGACGGGTTCCTGAACACCGACAGCATCGTGATCATCCCGCCATGGCTCCAGCCGATGATGCCCACGCGCCGGCAATCGACGTCCGGATACCGCATCCTCAACACGTCCACGGCCGCGACCACGTCATCGACTTCCGCGCCGCCGTAGTCGATCGCGTCGTAGTGCCGCTCGCCGTAGCCGATGCTGCCGCGATACTCAGGCGCGATGACGACGTAGCCGCGCGCGACGGCTTCGCGGATGTACGGGATGTAGTGCTCGTAGAGATGGCCGCGGATGTCTTCGTGCACCCACACGAGCGCAGGCGCACTGCCCGGCGCGGCGGCCCCGACGGGACGGAAGACGAACGCCGGGACCTCGAGATCTCCGGCGCCGCTCGGGTAGGAGATCTTCTCCATCCGCATGTAGCCGTCGCTCGCTGCGCGCCACGTCCGATCCGTGGTCGCCTGCTGCCTGAGCTGGCGCTCGAAATCGTGCGACTCCGCACACAAGACGGCCGACGCCAGCAGCACCGCTGCGGCGGCTGGGATACCTCGAGTCAATTGGGTTGGAGGATTTTAGACGGAACCGCCCGGTTTGGAAACCCGTTCGTACGCCCGCGTCAGCCAGTTCGTGAGCTCATGCGCGGCTTCGGCGGGCGTCTTCCCGTAAAATGGCATCAACGCCGTGGGCACGCCGGGAATGCGGACGATGTACGCGCGCCATCGGTCCTTGTCTACGGCCTTGGCCTCGATGAGGTACGTGCGCCCCCCGATGGATTCTTCGAACCGATGTATTGGTATGTTCACTGTGCCCGAGAAAGACTGATGTTTTGGGAGCGGGCTTGATTCTACGCACTGCGGGCCAGGAAACAAGCGAAGCGCCGTACGAAAACGCACGAACAAACGCGATCAATTCGATTTGTTCGGCGCCACATCGAAAATATTTCGCTGTGTCGGTTCATCCACAGGAAATGCACCAGCCATCCACAGGTTTTCCACACTTGACGCTGTCAGACCCCGGCACTAGGCTTGAACTCCATGAAAACGAGGACGTTAGCAGGCGTCCTGATGCTCTCGAGCCTGATGCGTGCCCCGGCATTCGCGGCACCCGGGGCCGATGACGCCACGCTGTTCCGAGTGTTCCTGAAGGACGGCGGGACGCTTGTCAGCTACGGCGAAGTTGCGCGCGTGGGCGATCGCGTCGTGTTCTCGATGCCGACGGGCGCGGGCACGCCGCCGCCGCTGCATCTCGCGAACCTCGCCGCCGATCGCATCGACTGGCCGCGCACCGAACGCTATGCGATGTCGGCGCGGTCGGGCCGCTACATCGAAACGCAGGCCGAAAACGACTACACCGAGCTCTCGAACCAGGTCGCGCAGACGCTGAACGAAGTCGGTCAGGCAAGCGACACGGCGCGACGCCTCGAGCTGGTCGAGCGGGCCCGTCGCACGCTCGTCGCGTGGCCGCCCGATCACTTCAACTACCGGGAGCCCGACGTCCGCCAGCTCGTGACGATGCTCGACGCCGCCATCGCGGACCTGCGGTCGTCGTCAACACCAGGTCAGACATCGCCAAATTCCCCATCGCGAACGCAGTTCGCTTTCGATCTCGTGGCCTTCTCGTCGCCGCCGCCGCTGGTCGAGCCGCTCATGCCGGCGCCCACGCTGCGCGAGTCGATCGAGCAGGTGCTGCTGGCCGCGAGGACATCGGAATCGCCGACCGATCGCGTGCAGCTCTACACGTCGGCGCTGGGCGCGCTGGGTCGCAGCGCGAGCGACCCGTCGATCCCGGCCGGGTGGGTGAACGCGACCAGCGCGAGCCTCACGCAGGCCATCGCCGCTGAAGTCAGGATCGACAGGAGCTATCAGGCGCTGACGCAGCGGATGCTGCGGCTGGCGGATCTGCGCGCGCGCGCCGGCGACGTCCGCGCCCTCCAGCGGCTCGTCACGCGCGTCCAGGCGAATGACACGCTGCTCGGCAACGCCCGCCCCGACGTCGTCAGCTCGCTGCTGGCGGCGATCGACGAAAAGCTCGACGCCGCGCGGCGGCTGCAGCTGGCGCGCGATCGCTTCGCGCTGCGCGCGCCGGTGCTCGCGCAGTACCGGCTCGCGATCAGCGGCCCTCTCGTGCAGTTCGCGGCGCTCAAGTCCGCGCTCGAGGACATCAAGTCGCTCGCGGGCACGCCGCCGGGGACGCTGAGGTTCATCGAGCGCGCGATCGGAAGGCTCGTCAACGCCGCCACCGCGATTCAGCCGCCCGACGAGCTCATCGACGCGCACGCGCTGTTTGTCAGCGCCGTCGGCCTTGCCCAGAATGCCGCCAGCATCCGCCGTGACGCCGCGCTGGCGTCGAACATCCAGCGCGCGTGGGACGCCTCGTCGGCCGCGGCCGGCGCGCTGATGCTGGGCGCGAAAGCCAGAACGGACATCCTGACGCAGCTTCGACGGCCGCAGCTGAAGTGATTACGCCTCGCCGGACGCGTCTCGTCCGCGTCGCCGACTTACGATCTTTCCGCCGCGCCATCGCGCTTCTGTCGTCCGACGCCCCCCAGGATCTCTCCCGTTCTGTCGCTGTCGTCGTGCCGACCCGCGGCGCGGCGCAACAGCTGTCCCGCCTTGGCGACCCTGAAAGGGCCGCCCTACGTACGCGCGACTTGACGCGCGACGAGCTGTACGCGGACCTCAACGCCCGCCTTGCTGCGCCGCGACGGATGCTCACGTCGTGCGAGCGCGAAGTGCTGCTGCAGTCGGCGGCGAACGACGCGATTGCCGACGGGCAGGCGCCGCCGTTCGATGTCCGTCCGGGTCTCGTCGCCGAGATGATGCGCTTCTACGACCAGCTTCGGCGGCAGGGTCAGACCGTCCAGCGGTTCGAGGAGCTCATTGCCGAGCGTCTGCAGGGCGATGACGACCGCGGCGCCGTCCGGCTGCTCGAGCAGACGCGATTCCTCGCCGCGTCTTTCCGCGCCTACGAACGCCGGGTTCAGGCCACCGATGCGGTGGACGAGCATCTGCTTCGCGCGCATCTCATCGCGACCCCTCCGGCACGCCCGCTGACCGGTGTCGTCGTGACCGTCGGCGACTGGATTGCCGACGCGCGCGGGCTGGCGGCCGTCGATTTCGATCTGCTGACACGGCTGCCTGGCCTCGAGCGCCTCGATCTTGTCGCGACAGAGCGGGTGCTGCAGTCCGGATTCCATCAGCGCATTCACGAGTGGCTGCCCGGCATCGAGGAAGTCGCCGCAGCGGCGCTGGGCGTGCCGCCGTCGCCGCCGCCACCGCGCGAGCTCGTCGTGCCGGTGAGCCGCGATCGTGAGGAAGAGCTGGTCGCCCTGGCGCGACGGGTCAGAAGCGAGGGCGTGGATCCCGATCGCGTGGCCGTGGTGTTCGAACGTCCGCTGCCGTACCTCTACCTGGCGCGTGAAGTCTTCGGAAGTGCCCGCATCCCGTATCAGACAATTGACGCGCTGCCGCTGGCTGCCGAACCCGTGACAGGGGCCCTTGATCTCGTAATCGAATTCGCCTCGTCGCAGTTCACGCGCGACGCCACGGTGGCGCTGCTGTCGTCGCCGCACTTTACATTCATGACCGGCACGACCGATCAGCCGATCACGAGCGCCGCCATCGCCGCGCTCGATCGGAAGATGCTCGACACCAACTACATGGGCGAGCTCGAGAAGCTTCGCGCGCTCGACATGGAAAATGCCGCGTTCCGCGCGGCGGTCGCCGCCGCCGAGGAACTGCTGCCGCTCGTCGCCACGGCGTCCGCCTCGTGGCAGATCAACCTGCTGCTGAGGTTTTTCACGGCGCACGCGAACGACGAGGGCGATGAACGAGCCACCCGTGGACGCGCGGCGCTGGTCGAGATCCTCCAGCGGCTGGCCTCGGCGTATGCCGCGCACGGAGATCGCCAGGGCACGATTGACGATCTCGGCCCGGACATCCGCCGCTGGATCGAAGAAGCGACGTTCGTGCCGTCTCCTCCGGGGCCTCCAGGGACGGGCGATCGCGGAGTCCATCTGCTCGATGCGCAGGCCGCCCGCTTCGGCGACTTCGACGACGTGACGCTGGTGGGCCTGGTCGAAGGGGAGTGGCCCGAACGGACCAGGCGCAACATCTTTTATGCGCCGAGCGTGCTCAGCGCGCTTGGCTGGCCTTCCGAACGCGACCGGCGCGCGGCGGCAACGGCCGCGTTCCTGGATCTGGTCACGTCGGCATCTGGTCAGGTGGTCATTTCGACGTTCACGCTTGATGACGAGGCGCTGGTCGAGCCGTCCACATTGATAGATGACGTCGCGGGGCTGGCGCTGACCCGGGTCGAGCTCGCCGTGCCGCGGACCGAACATGAATCGCCGGAAGACGATGCGCCCGAGTGGGCGGCCCTGCGGGCCGGGCGGACGGCCGGCGTCGATCCCCGGTACCACGGCGCCGCGGGACCGCAGGCGCCGCGGGCGATCTCCCTCAGCGCGGTGGAAACGTACCTCGCGTGTCCGTTCAAGTATTTCGCGCAGTACGTCCTGAAGCTCGAAGAGGAACGGGAAGACGAAGAGGTGATGGACCCGAAGACGCAGGGACAATTCGTTCACGCCGTCTTCGAAGCCTTCTTCACGCGCTGGCAGGACCGCGGGCATCGGGGCATCACCGGGCACAATCTCGATGCCGCCCGCGCGCTGTTCGCGGAGATCGTCGAGGAGCAGGTCGGGCGGCTCTCGGAATCCGAGGCCGCGCTCGAACGAACGCGGCTGCTCGGGTCGACGGTCGCCGCCGGGCTCGGCGAAGTCGTGTTCCGCATGGAAGCCGAACGGCCCACCGAGGTGGTCGAGCGGAAGCTCGAGGAACGGTTCCGCGGCGAGTTCGACTTTGCCGGCAAAAACGGCACGAAGCGCATCGCCATCTCGGGCGTCGCCGATCGCATCGATCTGCTCGCCGACGGCACGTTCCGCCTGATCGACTACAAGCTCTCGTCGGCGCCGATCAAGTCGCGCGCGCTGCAGCTGCCGATCTACGGACTCTGCGCCGAGCAGCGGCTGAAACAGCACAACGGCCGCGACTGGACGCTGGGCGAGGCGGCGTACATCGCCTTCCGCGGCGCGAGGCGCGTGACGCCGCTCTTCAGCGCCCGCGCGGATCGCGCCGGCGTGCTCGCGTCGGCGCAGGAGAAGCTCATCGACGCCGTCGAGCACATCGAGCGCGGAGACTTTCCGCCGACGCCGGAGGACGTGTTCCTCTGCGGGTTCTGCAGTTACGCGGCCGTCTGCCGCAAGGACTACGTCGGCGATGTTTGACGCGGACGCCCGGCGCATCGCCGTCGATCCCACGCAGAACGTCGTCCTCGAGGCCTCGGCCGGCACGGGGAAGACGCGCGTCCTCGTCGAGCGTTACGTGAACCTGCTCCTCGCGGGCGTCGAGCCCGACCGCATCCTGGCGATCACGTTCACGCGAAAGGCCGCCGCCGACATGCGGCAGCGGATCATCGAGCGGTTGAAAGAGGCAAGCCGGACGTCGCAGTTATCCGCAGCGAAATGGAAGGAACTGCGCGAGCGGTTCGGCGACATCGCCATCTCCACGATCGACGCGTTCTGCCTGTCGCTCGTCCGGGAGTTTCCGCTCGAGGCCGGCGTCCCGCCTGGCTTCGACCTGGCGGACCAGACCCAGATTCCGCGCCTGATCGGGGAAGCGCTCGATCGGTCGCTCAGGATCGGCCGTCACCTCGCCCGGACCGATCCTGATGTCGCGATGGTCTTCATCCAGCTGCGCGAACGCCGGCTGCGCGAAGGCCTGGCGGCCCTGCTCGATCGCCGGCTGGTCGCGGCGAACGTCCTGCGGCGCTGTCTGCAGTCGGGTCCGCGCGACCTGACGCCTGCACGTGCCTGCGCGCACGCCGCGGGGCGTCTCGCCGACGCCCTGACCTCCGTGCCAGGCGGGCTCGACGTCTTCCTGCGCGAAGGCCCGCTCGGCCATCCGCAGTTCGCCATGCTCGCGCCGGATCTTCGCGTGCTTGGATCGGAGGCGGCGCACGACTGTGCGAGCGTCGAACGCCAGGCGGCGTTCCGGATGCTTGTCGATCGCGTCCGCGGATATTTCCTGACGCAGGCGGGCGAGCCGCGGAAGGCGCGGGGATTCGGCGCGTCGGAATTCAGGAAAGAGCACTGCGCGTCGGAGCCGGCGTGGAAGCGCCATCGCGAGGGCGTGGAAGCGATCGCGCCTGCGGTTGAACAGGCCGTGCGCGCGTTCCGTCGCGACCTCAACGTGATCCTGTCCCGGGGGGTCTGGCAGCTCTTCGGCCTCTCGCTCGCGCAGTATCAGAAGACGCTCGAGTCGTACGCCGTGCTCGACTTCGCCGGCGTGCTCGAACGCGCCGTCGAGCTGCTGAAGCAGATGGAAGAGTTCTCGCAGAGCCGCTACAAGCTCGAGGCTCGCTATCAGCACGTCCTGGTCGATGAGTTCCAGGACACGAACCGCGCGCAGTGGGAGCTGGTCTCGCTGCTCGTGCGGAGCTGGGGCGAAGGCTTCGGCGCGGCCGACGGCGCGCTGGCGCCGTCGATCTTCGTCGTCGGCGACCGGAAGCAGTCGATCTACGGCTTCCGCGACGCCGAGGTCGCGGTGCTCGACGAGGCCGGCGGGTTTGTCGCGAGCCTGCGGCCAGGGGCGCAGCCGCGGCAGGCGATCTCCACGAGCTTCCGCGCGGTGCCCGGGCTGCTGATGTTCGTCAACGATCTGTGTGCCGAGATCGCGACGACGACGGACGTGCAGCGGCGCGATGCGTTTCGCTACGCGGACACGGATCGGTTTCCGATCGACGACGAAGCCAGTCGTCGCGTCCGGCTTCAGCCGGACGTCGCGACGGACGCTGTCGCATTCCTCGGCGCGCCGACGGTCGAGGCCGCCGCAAAGCGAGTCGCCGATGAAGTGGCGTCGCTGCTCTCGTCCGGCGCGGTCGTCCGGGATCCGCAGACCGGCGTCGCGCGCGCGGCGACGCCCGGCGACATCGCCGTGCTCTTCCGGTCGCGCGACAGCCATCGCGACTACGAGTCCGCGATCGATCGCCGCGGCGTCCCGACGTACGTCTACAAAGGCCTGGGCTTCTTCGACGCCGACGAAATCCAGGACGCGATTGCGCTGCTGCGCTTCCTCGCGCGGCCGGCGTCCAATCTGCGCGCCGCGTCGTTCGTTCGCTCCCGCATCATCCGTCTCTCGGATGCCGGCGTCGCGCTGCTCGGCCCGTCGCACGCCGACGCGCTGACGAACGAGACGCTGCCGCTCACGTTCGACCAGCTCGACGCGGAAGATCGCGAGGTCCTCGAGCGCGTGCGGGCCGCGCTGCCGCGGTGGCTCGCGATGGTCGATCGCGTGACGCCGTCCGAGATACTCGATGCGATCCTTCGCGAAACGGCGTACGGCTGCGAAATGCGCGGGCCGCGCCGCGTGCAGGCGCGCGAGAACCTCAAGAAGCTGCGCGCGTTCATCCGCAAGGCCGAAAACCGCGGGTACGTCACACTTGCGCGCATCGCGGAGTTCCTCGACGAGCTCGCCGTCGGCGACGAGTCGAACGCCGTCATCGACGCGCTGGACGCCGTGAGTCTCATGACCGTCCACGCCGCCAAGGGCCTCGAGTTCCCGATCGTCTTCGTCGTGAACATGAACCGCGGCACCGGCGGGCCGCGCGCGCCGATTCGCGTGATGGTCGACGGCTACGACACGCCGTCGGTGTCCATCGGCGATTTCGAGTCCGAAGCGGATGAAGACGCATCCGCGCGCGAACGTGAGGAGACCAAGCGGCTGCTGTACGTCGCCGTCACACGCGCGCGCGATCGGCTCTACCTGGGAGCGGTCGTCAAGGACGGGGTGTTCAAGCCCGGCCGCGGCAGCCTGGGGGAAGTCCTGCCTCCGGGCGCCCGGGCCCGGTTTACGTCCGGCTGAAGCCGGACGCTACGAGTACTGTTCGGCCCACTTCCGGGCGGCCTCTTCGGCCTCGGCCTGGGTCTCGCCGACGATCAGGACCGAACGCTCGGGTTTGGTGGCGCCGCCGCGCGTGATCCACGCGACCCAGTGCGGACCGCGCTCGATGCTGTGGATTTCGTAGGGACTTGTGGGTGCCATGGGCGCCATAAACTTAGCAGAAATAATTCCCTTTGCGCCGGGCGGGGCATCCCATAGAATCAAATTCTTGGAGGTCCAATCGGTGACACTGACTTGTCCGAACTGCGGCAACGACCGGAATTTCCAGGTCAAGACGTTGCAAATGCACGTGGTACACCTGGAAGACGGCCGCGTCGAAGTGTCGGACGAAGATCGTCCGACAGTGCTCGAAGTGCTGTGCGACGAATGTGAATCGGCCCTGAAGTTCGAAGAGTTCGAAGAGACGCTGCGTAAGGAAGTCCTGCTGACGATCGGCGCACGCTAGCCTTTACTCACCTTCTCCGGCTTCTTCAAAGTTATCGCAGTCCGGGCAGACCCATTCCCGCACTGTTCGTGTGGTCGGCTGGGGATTGCCGGGCGTGTGCGACGTCACGGTCGACTCCTTCAGCTTCATCGTGCCGCCGCAGAGCGGGCATTCCTTGGCCGCCATACACGCTCGTTCACACTAACACAATCTTGACTTCGCGCGACCGCGCTCCTATCGTACGAGCGTGGCGCACGACTGCTTCGCCGACGAAATCGCGATTGATTTTCCGTCGGCCGGACGCGTCGTCGAACGGATGCGCGACTCGTTTCTCGGCGAGTCGGCCGCGCACGACGTGTTCGAGGCCGAACTGCCGCTCTCGCCGCGCGAGGCGTTCAACGGGCTCGTGACGCCGCTCTCGGTGCCGATTCGCGGCGCCTGTCCCGGTTGCGGTGGCCGCGGCGAGTCGTGGGCCGAGCCCTGCGGGCGCTGCGCCGGTTCGGGCGAGGCGCTCTTCCATCACATGGTCAGCGTCGCCGTGCCGCCGCGCGTCGCCGATGGCGCGACGTTCCGCTTCCGCGTCACCTCGCCGCACACCGGCTCTGTCCGCGTCCACGTCCGGGTCGCCATCCAACCGTCGCTCGTGTGACGACGCACGTCGACTTCGTCGCGATCCTGTTCATCATCTGGGGCGCGCTCACGGCGCTGGTCGGGGTGTCGACGCTCGCGCTCGGCGTCGCCGCCGCGTCGCTGGCGACCTCGGCCACAAGCGGCCGTCACGTCGCCGCCGGCCTGACCGCCGCGGCGTTCATCACGCTCGCCGTCATCGCGATCCTCTGGGGCGTCGGCCACGTGTGCATCGGCGTGCCGCTCCGCAAACGGAGCCCGCGCGCCCGGCTGCTGGCAATCCTCGCCGGGTCGATCGACCTGCTGCTGCTGCCGGTCGGCACGCCACTCGGAATCTACGCGCTGTGGGTACTGCTCAACGAACGTAGCAAGGCGCTCTTCGGCGTACGGTATTCTTGACGATATGGCCCTTGAACAGGCGGGCGTCGACAGCGTCCTTAGCGCGCTGAAGGTCGTCCAGGACCCCGATCTCCATAAAGACATCGTCAGCCTCGGCTTCATCAAAGATCTCAACATCACCTCCGGCCAGGTCTCGTTCAGCATCGAGCTGACGACACCCGCGTGCCCGGTGAAAGATCAGATGCGCGATCAGGCGCGCGCGGCGGTGCTCGCGCTTCCGGGCGTGACGGACGTGAACATCAACATGACCGCGAGCGTGCGGGCGACAGGCATCGGCGGCGAAGGCGGCCGCGCACCGGTTCCGGGCGTGAAGAACATCATCGCCGTGGGCGCGGGCAAAGGCGGCGTGGGCAAGACGACGGTCGCCGTGAATCTGGCGATTGCCCTCGCACACGCCGGCAGCCGCGTCGGGATCATCGACGCGGACATCTACGGTCCGAACGTGCCGCTCATGCTCGGCTTGAAGACGCAGCTCACGACCGACGGCCAGAAGATCCTGCCTGCCGAGAAATACGGCCTGCAGGTGATCTCGATGGGCTTCATGACCGCCGACGACGCACCGATCATCTGGCGCGGCCCGATGCTGCACGGCGCGCTGCAGCAGTTCTTCCGCGAGGTGAAGTGGGCCGACCTCGACTACCTGATCGTCGACATGCCCCCCGGCACGGGCGACGTCGCGTTGACCCTCGGGCAGACGGTTCCCGTCACCGGCGCGATCGTCGTCACGACGCCGCAGCTGGTGTCGCTCGCCGACAGCCGCCGCGCGGTGGCGATGTACCGGAAGCTCAACATCCCCACGCTCGGCATCGTCGAGAACATGAGTTACTTTGTCTGTCCGAACTGCAGCCACGAGTCGGACATCTTCGGCAAGAGCGGCGGCGAACGGATGGCGGAGGAGCTGAAGGTGCCGTTTCTCGGGGGCATTCCGATTTACCAGCCCATCCGTGAAGGCGGCGACTCCGGCGTCCCGCTGCTCATCGGCGAGCCGCAGGCGCCGGCGGCGAAAGCGATTGTCGAAGTGGCCGCGCGCGCGGCCGCGCAAGTCTCGATTGCGGCGTACAGGCAGCCGACCATTCCTCTCACCGTGGTGAGGTAGCCCCCGCTGGACATTCCGTTCAGCAAGCACACGCTCGCGAACGGCCTCGACGTGCTCCTGCACGAATCGCACGGGTGTCCCATCGTCGCCGTGAACATCTGGTATCACGTCGGGTCGAAAAATGAGCGGCCGGGGCATACGGGCTTCGCGCACCTGTTCGAGCACCTGATGTTCGAGGGCTCGGAGCATCACGACCGCGGGTTCTTCCAGCCCCTTCAGGCCGCGGGCGCGTCGCTCAACGGGTCCACGAACGCCGATCGCACGAACTACTGGGAAGTCGTGCCGGCCAGCGCGCTCGATCTCGCGCTGTGGATGGAGTCCGATCGGATGGGATATCTGCTGCCGGCGTTGACCGGGCAGAAGTTCGCGAACCAGCGCGACGTCGTGCTGAACGAGCGGCGGCAGAACTACGAGAATCGTCCGTACGGCCTCGCGTCGATGGCGATGCTCGCCACGCTCTATCCGGACGACCATCCGTATCACTGGACGACGATCGGCGAGATCGCCGACCTGCAGGCCGCGCAGGTTGAAGAGGCGCACGACTTTTTCCGCCGCTACTACCATCCAGCGAACGCGTCGATCGCGCTCGCCGGCGACTTCGAGTCGGAGACGGCGCTCGCACTGGTCCGGTCGTACTTCGAGGGCATTCCGGCGGGGCCGCGTCTCGATCCCGTGAAGCGGACGGCGACAATCGAGTCGGACCGCAGGATCTATCTCGAAGATCGGGTCGAACTTCCGCGGCTGTATCTGGCATGGCTGACGCCCGCGATGTACGCGGACGGCGACGCGGATCTGGATCTCGCGACCGATCTGCTCGCGAACGGTAAGACGTCGCGCCTCTATCGGCGGCTCGTGTACGACGAGCGGATCGCGACCGATGTGTCGGCGTCGCAGAGCTCGCGCGAGATGTCGAGCTTCGTGCAGATGTCGGCGACGGCCGCGCCCGGCCACACGCTGGCGGAGATCGATCGCGCCATCAGCGAAGAGATCGACGCGCTCGCGAACGGCGGCCCGACCGACGACGAAATCGAGCGCGGACGCGTGCAGGCCGAAACGCAGTTCATGCGGCGGTTGCAGACGGTCGGCGGCTTCGGCGGCAAATCCGATCAGCTCAACGCGTACAACACGTTTCTCGGCCGGCCGGACTACTTCACCGAGGATCTCGGGCGGTACGAGCGCGTCACGAAGTCGTCGCTGCAGCAGGCCTCGGCGCGGTATCTGCACGACGGCCATCGCGTGGTGATGAGCATCGTCCCGCGCGGCCGTCTCGATCTCGCGATTGCGGATTCCTCGGCCGTGGCGGTCTCGTGAACCCAGCCTCCACTACTGTCGATCGCTCGACACTGCCGGCGCTGCGCGCGGTGCCGCGCTTCGCTCTTCCCGCGGTCACGAAGTCGACGCTCGGTAACGGACTGAAAGTCTGGACGGCGCAGCATGCGATGGTCCCCATGACCGGACTGCTGCTGCTCGTGCGGAGCGGCTCGTCGAGCGATCCCGCGGGCCGCGAAGGCCTCGCCGCGATCACGGCCGACATGCTGGACGAAGGCGTCGGATCGCTGTCCGCGATCGAGGTGCATCAGGAGCTGGCGCGCATGGGCGCGCAGCTCGACACCGACGTCGGTGCGGATGCGACGCTCATCGGCCTCACGTCGCTCAGCAGGTTCACCGGCCGCGCGCTGGCGTTTCTCGCCGACCTCGTCGTCCGTCCGGCCCTTCGCGAGGACGACTTTCTTCGCGTGCGGCAGCAGCGGCTGCACCGGCTCATGCAGCTGCGCGACCTGCCCGGCGCCACCGCCGACCGCGCGTTCGCGAAGCTGCTCTACGGGAACACGCCGTACGGCCACACGGCCCTCGGCAACGAACGATCGCTCGGCGCGATGACGATGGACGATGTGCGCGCGTTCTATCAGCGCGCCATTCACCCGGAGGACACGACGCTCGTCGCCGTCGGCGATGGCGATCACGATACGATTCGGTCGCTTGCCGAGCACGCGTTCGGGGGCTGGAGCGCGAGCCGCGACGTGGTTGAGGCGCCGGTGGACGTGCTTCCGCAGCCGCCGCGGCTGAACATCGTGCCGCGGCCCGGCGCGGCGCAGTCGGAACTGCGAATCGGACACGTCGGCGTCGCGCGCTCGACGGCGGACTATCACGCCATCGTCGCGGCCAACATGGTGCTTGGCGGTCAGTTCGTCAGCCGCATCAACCTCAATCTCCGGGCCGACAAGGGCATCACATACGGCGCACGCACGGCGTTCGAGTTTCGTCGCTCGGCAGGGCCATTTGTGCTGAGCGCCAGCGTCGACAAGGCGGCGACGGCCGTGGCCATCAGCGAGTCGATGAAGGAAATCGCGGACATCCGCGATCGAAGGCCCGTGACGGCCGATGAGCTGGCCATCGGCGTGGCCGCGCTGACCCGCGGCTACGCGAAGAACTTCGAGACGTTCGATCAGCTCGCGCGAGCCATTGCGCAGCTCTCGCTGTTCGATCTGCCCGACAGCTTCTACAGCGAGTTCGTGCCCCGCGTCGAGGCGCTCACGCCCGACGACGTGTCGCGTGCGGCGGCGCGGTATCTCGACCCGTCGCGCCTAACGACGCTGGTGGTCGGCGACGTGGACGCGACCAGTCAGGAATTTGGCCGCCTGAATCTCGGCGCCCCGAATCTCGTCCCTGCTGATAGCATCTAGACTCGATCCTGTCATCGACGTCTGAATATGCGTCAGCT
>Ga0315281_10004424_pt1 | contig 20391 bp, 12 predicted proteins | sample YL17G07_0_MG_FD_204540 | JGI IMG/M metagenome (GOLD analysis project Ga0315281, IMG submission 204540) | Sediment microbial communities from Yellowstone Lake, YNP, Wyoming, USA - YL17G07_0 | ecosystem: Environmental > Aquatic > Freshwater > Lake > Sediment | place: USA: Wyoming | collected...
ACGTTGGGTGGTCCTCGGCACTTTGGGGGGGGCGGCCCCGGGCGGTTGGGGGGCCCCCCGCCCCACCCACCACCAAGTCCCCCCGCCCGTAACGTTCCCACATACTCCGCGGAGCACGGATGCTTCCCAGCGGCGGTAAACGCATTGCTGATGAGGAAGCTGTGTCAGATTCTCTGACCCTCGCTCTGGGATACATGAGCCGTAGCCGGCAACAGGCGACGCAACGCGCAGCGGTGGCCCCGATGGCCCTCGTGCTCGGCGCCATCGCCCTGCTGACCGCCGCCGTGTACCTCGCGACGCTCGCCCCCGACCTGTACAGCCTGGACAGCCCCGAGCTGGCTGCCGCGGCCTATCGCCTCGGCATCGCCCACCCGCCCGGCTACCCGCTGTACACGCTGTCCGGCTGGCTCTTCTCGCACGCCTTCCCGATCGGCAATGTGGCCTACCGCCTCAACCTCTTCTCGGCGCTCTTCGCCGTCGCGGCGACGCTCTGCACCTACCTGCTGGCGTCGCGGCTGATCCAACGGCCGCTGGTCGCCGCCGCCGGCGCCCTCTCGCTCGCCTTCTCGTACTACTTCTGGGCCGACGCGCTCGCCGCCGAGGTCTACACGCTCGATGCCGCGCTCTTCGCCGGCCTGCTGCTGGCCGCCTTCGCCTGGCGCGCGCGCCCCTCGACCGCGAGCGCCGCGACGGTCGGGCTGATCTTCGGCCTCGGCCTGGCCACCCGCACCACCACGCTGCTCTGCCTGCCCGCGCTCGCCGCCTTCGCTTGGCTCTCGGGCGAGCGCTCGCCGCGCGCCTGGGCCGCCGCCGCGGGCGGCACGGCCTTCGCGCTGCTGTTCTACCTCTACCTGCCGCTGCGCTCGGCCGCCGGCGTCAGCGTCGGCCCCGGCGACTACGGGCTCGATGGCTCGCTCCGCGTCTGGGACCTCGCCAGCTGGGGCGGCTTCTGGGACCACGTCTCTGCCGCCGCCTTCCAGAGCGATGCCTTCGCCTACGGCCCCATCGCCCTCGCGCGCCAGACCGCCACCTTCGCGGGCCAGCTCACCGCGTCGTTCCTGGTCGTCGGCGTGCCGCTCGGCATCGCCGGCGCCCTGCGCCAGTGGCGCACCGACCGCGCGCTCTTCCTGCTCTTTGCCGGCACGGCTCTGCCGATCGCTGTCTTCTTCATCGATTACGGCGCGCTCGACAAGGAGTTCATGTTTTTGCCTGTGTACGTCGTGTGGGCGCTCTGGGCGGCCATCGGCGTGGATTGGGCGGTGGGTGCGCGTGCGCCGCTACGAGGGCACGGCGCGGCAGCCTGGCGCGCCGGAGCGGTGGCGCTCGTGCTCCCTGCCGTTGCGCTGGCGGTCAACGCGCCGCTCGTCTCGCTGCACAACGAGCACCGGCCGCGCGCCAACGCCCAGGAGCTGTTCGCGCACGTGCCGCAGGGCGCCATCGTCTACGGCCCGTTCCTCGATGTCGCGCCGTTCCAGTACCTGCAGGAGGTCGAGGGCCAGCGCCCCGACGTGCGGCTTGTCAACAGCTGGACCGTTGACAGCGCGTTTCTGCTCGCCCTGGCCGATGCGAACGCCGGTGTGCGCCCGTTGTTCATCACGCAGGACGAGCCGGTCCTGCATGGCCGCTACGCGCTGGTCCCCGCCGGCGCGGGGTTCGAGGTGCGGCCGAAGAAGGGATAGGCATCACTCGCGTCCGCCGCGCGCAGCCGCTGCTGCGTACGGGCCGGGCGGGATGCAACGTGCGAGCAAGGCGGTGTGGCTGCTCCCTGTCCGCCGCAGGCGGGCAGGATCGTGAAGGAGGTGTGGACGGAACAACACAGTCAATCGCAGAACATCCAACCGTGGGTTCGTGCTCTGAACCCAACAGCCCTACGTAGGAGGATTTAGTCTTGAAGAAGCCCCATGCTTTGATCGGCCTTTTGGCCGCTCTGGGGACGGCGATCGGCGTTCTTGTAGCCGTGGTCGGCCTGCCTTACGGCCGCCTCAACTACACCGCCTTCGCAGGTCTCTACCACGGACCGACCGCGTTCGCGAACATGCAGTTCGAAGTGGACTGTGACACCCTGACCGTGGGCGTCCAGAACTCCTGCACGATCGACCCGACGTCGGTCGCCCCCATCCCGGTCGAGGTCGTTGCCTCGAACTGGACGGGCCTGCCGCAGACGCTCGGTGCGTTCGCGTTCGACCTGTTCAACCCCAGTGCAGCTTCCATCACCCCGGGCATCCCGCAGCCGGGTTCCGGCCTGACGGTTGCTGACTGGGCGGCGAACTGCGCCTTCGGTGGCCAGGTGGCCAACACGGGCACCGGCCCTGCCGGCTCGACCACGTCGTTCATCGGTTGCTTCACGTCCACCGGTGGCCAGACGATGGCCAACGGCGCCTCGCTGGTCGCCGCGAAGGAGACGTACGCCGACCTGGTGGTGGCTCCGACGAGCGTCATCCTGACGCTCAGCAACGTCGTCTCTGGCGACGACAACTCGGTGCCCTTCGCGCCGTGCAACCCGTCGTCCAACCCGCCGGTCGACCCGACCGGCATCGTGAGCGGCCCGTGCTTCCCGGCGACGCTGAACTTCGCGTTCCCGCCGCCGACGTTCACGCCGACGACGGCTCCGCCGACGAACACGCCGACGCCGACGAACACGCCGCTGCCGACGAACACCCCGACGAACACCCCGACGGCCACGGCCACCCCGGCCGGCGCCGTCCAGGCCAAGCAGCCCGATGGCAACGCGAACAACGTTGTCGCCGGTCCCGCTGCGAACCTCTGGCTGTGCAACACCTGCGGTCCGTCGACGACGAACCCGGGTGAGGGCTCGCTGGTCGTCCACGAGGTCGTCTCGAACGTCCAGACGGACGGTGGCGTCGGCCTCGGCGCCTACGAATTCAACGTTGAATTCGACCCCTTCGTCATCCAGTCGGTCAACCCGACCGACGTCGTCTTCTCCCCGGCCAACGTCCTGAACATTGGCGGGCTTGCCGGTGCGGGCGTCGCCCGCGGTCCGGCGAACTGCACCATGTCGATCGTGAAGGAGAGCTCCGTCACCTTCGGTTGCGTGACCGTCGGCCAGACCACTGGTCCGAGCGGCACCTTCGAACTGGCCCGGCTCTTGCTCAAGCCGACCGCTGACGATGTCAAGGACACCTTCCCTGGCAACGACAACGGCATCAACACGATCATCAAGGACAACGGCTGCGAGCTGGCTGACCGCCTGGGCCACCCGGTCCAGGGCACGGTCAACGCTGCGGGCGCTATTGCACCGCTGCCCGGCTTCCCGGTCATGGGCGGCGCTGGACTGCTCAAGCAGTGCAGCGACCTGGCTGTGACGCTCCGCATTCTCGAAGGCGACATCGACCTTAACTGCAAGGTTGACGTGGCTGACGAGCAGTTGATCGCACAGCACTACGGTGCGACCTTCGGCAGCAACTTCTACGACAAGTGGTACGACCTGGAGCCCAGGTTCCACGACCTCGACGTCGACATCAAGGACCTCCAGAAGGTCTTCGGTCGCGACGGCAGTACCTGCCAGAACCCGATCCCGGCTCAGCTTCCGATCGTTCCGCCGTTCAGCCTCGCCAACTAGGCGACTGTTCGTGCGGTAGACCGCTGGTCTAACCGGAATCGAAGAGAGGGGGAGCATACGCGAAAGCGTATGCTCCCCCATCTCCAACCGCCGGGACGCAGCCTCAGCTCCGTCCGAAATCGCCGGGACGCAGCTTTAGCTCCGTCCGCCAAACGTAGCGGAGGAGCTTCAGCTCCGTCCGCAGCCCGCAGGGACGCAGCTTTAGCTCCGTCCGCCAAACGTAGCGGAGGAGCTTCAGCTCCGTCCGAAATCGCCGGGACGCAGCTTTAGCTCCGTCCGCCAGCCCGTAGGGACGCAGCTTCAGCTCCGCCAGCCCGTACGAACGCGGCCGCGGCTCCGCCCCCTGTAAGACCAGGGGGACGCGCGCGTTTGAAGGAATGCCGTCAAGGCGACGATTAAGCCTTTTCCACGTCCGCAGGCAACAGATTCTTTACATCTCGGGAGTACACACAACGTATGCAGAAATGGTCGCGCGGAATACTGGGTGGTGGTGTCTTGCTGGTGGTGGCCGCGGCCGGCATCTGGCTGGCGAACGTCGCGGGCAGCGCGGCTGGTGAAGGCGGGACGGTGCTGGGCATCAGCCCCGCGTCGCAGAACATCCCGCTGGGTGCGGACCCATTCAAGATCGATGTAATCGTGTCGAGCGTAGAGAATCTTGGCTCATACGATGTCACCATCACGTTCAACAAGGACGTCCTCGAGTACGTTGGCATCGCCCGCGGCGCTTTCCTCGGAAGCACCGGCCGCGTGTCGACCTGCATCTCGCCGTTCCCCGGCCCGAACGGCGCGACCGCGACCGAAAACGTCAACAAGAACGGCGCCCTGCACTTCGGCTGCGACACCCTCGGCCTCGTCCAGGACAACGTCGGCAAGCCCGGGGCGAGCGGCAGCGGCACGCTCATGAGCATCGGCTTCAAGCCGAAGGCGCCGGGGCTCGCGGACCTTGTGTTCCGGGGCGACAAGCCACCCGAATACCTGCCACCGCCTGACGACAAGGCTCCCATCCCCGGCACCGGCCCGTACGCGGTCAGCGCGCCCGGCAACGACAACGGCGAGCACGGCGCGACGGGCCTCGGCAGCGTCGACATCTGCTCGGGCGCCAGTTGCAACACCGATACGTCTGCGTCGATTGACTTCGCCATGCAGGGCGGCGTCGTGCAGGTCATCGACCCCAACGCGCCCGCGCCGACGGCCGTCCCGGCAACGCCGACGCTCGTCGCCTCCAGCGCGAAGCCCGTGGGAGATCAGCGCAAGACGATCCAGGCTGTGCTCGGCACGCCGGAGCGTCGCATCGACGACACGCCGGTCCCCGGCTCGTTCGGCAGCGCCGGCGACGGCAGCGGCGGCGCCACCGGCAGCGTCGCAGGCGCCAACAACGGCGGCCGCACGGGAGACATCGCGCCGGGCTCGCCTGGCGCCGCCGGGTCGGCCGGCGGGTCGCGCAGCGCCACGGGCGCGCCGCGCGCCGGCTACGGCCCCGACCCGCAGCCGGGCAGCCCCTGGCCGGGGCGCGTCAGCCTGACGTTCGCGCTGGCCGGCATGGGCGCCATCATCGCTGGCGTCGCCGGCAATCGGCGCGCTCAGCGCGCCTGAGAGGGCGAAGTAGTTACGGTCCTGGCAGGGGGGCGATCAGAGAGGAGCCGTGGAAGGAGTCCAGTGCATCCAATGCTGAACGACCTGTCGTTGGGGGAGACGACGATACCCTTGAAGGAGAACGTACCTTGATACGTCGCCCATCTGCGCTGCAACTCCGGCTGCTGGGAGCCGCCGTCATCGTCGCCGCCCTCGCCGCCGCGGCGGTACTGAGCGGCGGCCATCCGCGCCACGCCGCCGCCGACCCCGCCTACGGCGTGGTGAAACTCAACCCCAGTTCCGGCGTCGTGATCGAGGGCTACAAGATCACCATACCGGTCAACGTGACGACGTGCAGCACGCCGCCGCCCACGTACACGCCGACCGCCACCGCCACGGCGACTGCCACCGCCACGCGGACCGCGACAGTCACGCCGATCACCGCCACGGCGACGAGGACGGACACGCCGACCAGCACCGCCACCGCGACGGCGACGGCGACGGGCACGCGCACGCCCACCATCACGCCAACCTTCACCGCGACGCCGACGAAGACCTTTACGCCTTCGCCCACGAACACGCCGTTCCCCGGCACCGCCCTGCCTTCGCCCACGCCAAACCCGCTCACGGTCTGCCGCGTCGGCAGCTACGACGTCAGGATTAACTACGACGCCACGAGGTTCTCGCTGCTCACGGACGGCGGCACCAGCACCGGCGGCAACACGACCACGACCCTCGTCGACACCACTAGGGCATGGAAGACGAACCAGTGGGCCGGCTCCAGCGTCACGCTGGTGTCCGGTGGCGGCTCCGACGGTTCCACCGGCGCCCAGATCCGCAAGATCCTCTCGAATACCGCCAGCACGCTCACCGTGTCGCCCGCCTGGGACGGCTTCCCCGTCTCGCCGCCCGATGCCACCACCGTCTACACGCTCGGCGGCATCACCGACGGCGGCTGGATCGGCAGCACCGGGCGGCAGCTCCAGTGCCCCGTCGGCCCCACCTATGGCCTCGGCTGGGCCGAACTCCACTGCGTCACCCTGGGAAGCGGCGCCGCCGCATCAGGGACCGGCACGCTGGCATCGCTGTCGCTTACGGCGAACGTCCGCGGCCTGGCGCTCTTCACGTTCGCGCTTCCCCCCGCCGACCCCGCCACGCAGGTGCTGACGATCGAGGGAAGCAACATCCCCGTCGACGTGTCCAGCGGCGGCGCCAGGCGCGTCACGCTCTGTCCGGACCCCGCCGGTGGTGCCCTGGCCGACGCGGGTATCGCGACCGACGTCGCCGCGAACTCGCTCGGCAACGGGCTAGCGAGCTTGTCGGCCGCCGTCACGCACACGACCCTGACCGGTACCGGTGTGAACTGGGCCGCGAACCAGTGGGTCGGCTACACGGCGACGGTCGGCAGCGTGACGATGCTCATCACCTCCAACACCGCAACGGTCCTGACCGGGACGGCTGGCTGGCAGGGCGGCCCCGATCCTGTCCCGGGCTTCTACCTTGTGGGGAGATGGACGCCGAACGCGCTCGTCGGGATGTCGGTGCAGATGGGCGGCGCGTTGGCGAAGATCGTCTCCAACTCCCCCACGCATCTCACGATCGATGCGTGGCTGCCCGCCGTACCAGCCCTGGGCGCGTACAAGATCGGCGCCGCCGACGGCAGGGTGAACGTCATCGACATGCTGTCCACAGCGCAGGCGCAGGGGAAGACCTTCCCCGATCCGCTCTACCTGGTGACCAAAGACCCGAACGAGGACGGCAAGATCAACGTGATCGACCTCCAGATCGAGTCCGGGTTGAACAACAAGAAGTGCATCCAGCCGTAGCACGGATGGCGACGCTGGGACGCACGGATGCCCGCGGAGATGTCGCGCGGAGTTGCCCGCGTGAAAGGCCGGAGGCCGCCACCATGGCGCAGGCGAGCGTGACAGGAGCGCGCAGGTGCGCCGTCAAGTTTGCCGGTTACGAGATGGTGCGAAGCACGTTATAGTGGCGGGGATCCCGGCGAGAGCCGGGGTACTCCGCGCATTGAATGATGATGTCGGGATGAGTGCAGGGCCCCGCGCGAGACACCGGAGGTAGACGTGAAGCTGCAGAAGACACAGAGGATTTGGATTGGGGGCCTGACGCTCGCGTTGGTGCTGGCGGTCTCCGTCACGCTGCCGGGCCTGTTCACCACGCGGAGCGCCGGAGCGGTGCTGGCGGTGAGCCCCCAGATGGCGATCGACTGCGACACGGTGACAGCGGGCATTCAGATTAGCTGCGACATCGCGGCGTCGTCGACCGCGCCGATCAACATCGAAATCGTCGCCTCCAATTTGACCGGAACGGCCACGACGCTCGCCGCGTTCGCCTTCGACCTGTTTAACCCGCAGTGCGTGTCCGCTCCCGCCGGTGCGTGCACCACGGCGAACAGCGCCAGCGCCGCCGGCGGTATCGCTCCGAGCGGCGTCCCGCAGCCAGGCTCCGGCCTGACCGTTTCGGACTGGGCTACGGGTTGCGCGTTCACCGGCCAGACTGCCAACACGAGCACCGGCGCCACCGGCACGTCCACGTCGTTCATCGGTTGCTTCACGAGCATCGGTACCCAGACGATCGCCGACGGCGGTTCGCTGGTCGCCGCGAAGGAGACGTTTACCGACAACGTGACCGATGCCACGAGCATCATCCTCACGCTCAGCAACCTCGTGGTCGGCGATGACAACCAGGTCACCACGCTCCAGTGCAACCCGGCGGCTCTTCCGCCGGCCGACCCGACCGGCAACGTCAATGGTCTCTGCTTCCCGGCGACGCTGCACTTCACCGTGCCGCCGACGATCACGCCAACCAGCACGCAGACCCTCACCAACACGCCGGGCCCGACGGCCACCAACACGGCCACGCCCACCATGACGAACACCGCCACGGCGACCGCCACCAGCACGAACACGACCACGCCGACCGTGACGAACACCGCCACCGCGACGGCCACGGCCACGCTCACCTCGGTGCCGACCGCCACCAACACCGCCACCAACACGGCGACGGTCACCAACACGGCTACCGCCACGGCGACAGGGACCAACACGCCCACCGCCACCGCCACCAGTACGTCGACCGCGACCGCGACCGCGACCGCGACGGCGACTCCGTGCGGCGAGGGCGGTTGCCCGACTGCCACCAACACGCCGGTCAGTTCCGGCGGCGGCGGCTCGAAGACGCACACGCCCACACCCGTGGCGACCTCCACCCAGGCGCCCGCCGCCACCGCGACGACGCGCCCGGCCGCGACTGCCACGAAGGTGAGCGCTGTCCTCGGCGGCAACCAGGGCCCGCGCAAGGGCCCGATCGGCCTGCCCGACACCGGCCAGGGCGGCGCCAACGCAACGCAGAGCTACACACTCGCGGTCCTCGTGCTGCTGCTCACCGCCGGCGGCCTCGCGTCCGCCGCGGCGTACCGGCAGCGTCGTCGCTGACCGCTGACCGGCCGGTATCAGCCGAGATAATTGACAGATGAGCAGGGGCCCTGAAAAGGGCCCCTCTCCATCTGTCTAGTAACGCTATTTCGGGCTTGTCTGGTGACATAGGCGGTGTTATTGTCTCGTCACTCGAACGCTCTCGACTTAAGGCATGGAGGATCCCGATGAGGAAATGGCAGGCCATTCCCGTGGCCATTGTCGCGGCATTGCTGGCCGGCGCAGCGCTGTTCACAAGCGCAGCTCCGGTGGTGACGCACGCGGCTGTCGCGCAGCCGAACCTGTCGCTGGTGTGCCAGGTGAGTGCTAGTTGCACGTTCGCCTCTGCCCCTGCCGGCGGCATCGATGTGGACGTGGTGCTGACGAACCAGTCGGGGGCGCCTATCACCGTCGCCGCCTTCGCGTTCGACCTGTACAACTCGGCCGCTGCGTTTCTGACCCCGAGCCTTCCGGTCGGTAACACCGGCTTCCTGTTGGATGCCGGCTGGAGTAGTGCTTGCGCACTCGCACTCGTGCCGGCAGTGGCGGACCTGGGCAACTACACGTCGACGGGCGGTACGGCGTCGCAAATCACCTGCTTCACCAACGGATCAGAGACGGTCGCCGACGGGGCCTCGCCTACGCTCGCCACCGTGCACTTCGCCGTTTCGGGAAACAACTCCGCCAACCTGCGCCTCAATAACGCGACGGTGAGCGACGCCAACCAGGTCCTATTGATCGGGTGCTCGGCCAACGAGATTCCGCCGACGCCGCCCGCTATCTACGCGGCCGGGCCCGGTAGCTGCACAGGTGCGACGGTCTCCGTCGGATCAAGTCAGCCGACGAACACGCCGCAGCCGACCGCGACGCCCACCGCCACGCCGGTGCCAACCGGGACGCCCTGCGTTGCGCATTGTCCGACGCCGACATCGCTCGCCTTCAAGACCATCACGCCGAACGCCGGCACGCAGACCGCCACCGCCCCCACCAAGGTGCCGGCGACGGCCGCGCCCGGCGGCACGACGCCGCCCCCGCCCCCGGCCACGGGTGCTGGCGGCAGTAAGCCCGTCGGCAACACCGGCGGCGCCGCCGCCGGCGGCTCTCGCCCGGTCCACCTGCCTGATGCGGGTGTGGGCGCCAACAACGGCATCGACTGGATGGCCGCGGCGCTGCTGTCGCTGCTCGCCGTAGCGATTGGCGGCGCCACCGGCGTACTCTACTTCGGCGCCGCGCACGTCAGCGCATCGCGCCGGGGGCGGGGCCAGTAGCGGACGCCCGGGGGGCTTGACGATCGTCCGGCGCCCATGCGGCCCGGCAGCACGCTGCAAAGGGGATCGACCTTGAAGGGAATGAACATCATGAAGGCACTGAAGACCGCGACGACGGGTCTTGTCCTGGCGGTGGTGCTGGGCGGCGCCGCGCTCGCCGCATCGTTGCCCTCGCCCCGGCCGGCCGGCGCGACGCCGGTCGCCATGCTCGGCCTCAACTCGGCCAACTGCGTCGCGCTGGGCTCCGCATTCGGCGGCCTCGAGACCACAGATGCCGTCTCCGACTGCCAGAACATCCAGAATCAGGTCTCGGCGGCGCCGGGCGGTCTTTCCCACTTCGTTGGGTGCCTGCGGGGGGATACTTCGTTCGACCCCGTCAGCAACAAAAACGTGCACGAGTGCATTGATTCGTCGGAGATTGGGCGAACTGACTGTTCTACGAGTGAAGTTGCTCGGTGTGGCCGGATTACCCCGAAGGATCTCGCGCCCCTCGATCTGGACAAGAACCAGGTCTACTACGGGCAGGATCTGATCGTCTTTGCGTTCGTCAACGACGACAGCCCCGTCCGCTTCATCACCGACAAGGGCACGCTGCTCGACCGGCACGATAATCAGCACGGTCGCGAGTGGTTCTGCGAGGCCGGCGACGCGGGCCCCACCCCCTCCGGCGACCCGGACTGTGATGGCAGCGCGGCGACCAGGGGCGATGGCGTCGTCGTCGCTCGCGTGCGCATCCTCCAGGGCGATACGCCGGGCACCGGTACGGTGACGGCGATCCAGGAGGGCGTCGGCTACCCGATGACCTTCACCGTCACCGGTCGGCCAAAGACCATCAGCGTCGCGCCGCTCTTCGGCAAGGACACCATCCAGACCGGCGCTACGCCCACGCACGCGCGCCCGCTGAGCACCGATTGCACATTCGCCGCCACCGCCGCCGGCGTGCTGGGCGCGAACAACAATGCCGTGCTGTCCATCCTCGTCGTGCGCGCCAAGGACAACGACGGCGTCGACACCGTCGGCACGCTCCTCGACTGGGATCACCCCTTCGTCCACCAGAACGCGGGCCTCGGCACCCTGGCGAAGGATCCACTGCCGCAGGGCGGCGTTGCGCTCCCGCTGACGCCGACGATCGACACCGGCCCGCTCGGCGTCTCCTTCCCGCAGTTCGTCTGCGGCGGCAAGGAGACCGGCGACCTGGTGCTGCGGGTTTCGTTCAGCCGTTCGCTGGATGGCCTGGCTGTGGCCTGCGCTGCCGCGCCGGCCCCCTGTGGCAACGCCGAGCACGTGAACGTCACCGTCCACGTCGTCGGCCCGACGAAGAACATCGCCCTCAGCGCCGACCCGCCGGTCCTGGACTGCAACGGCTCCGCCACGTCGAAAGTGACGGCGACCCTCACCACCGAGGACGGCAAGCCCGTCGCCAACGGCGTCGATGTCGGCTTCCTGGTCGCGGTGCTCGGCACGGCGAACCCGCTCGTCACCAACTCGGGCGGCGGCACGGCCAGCACAACGGTGACGGCCCTCAGCGCCGCCAACGACGTGTCGAACCCCGGCCCCAAGGGCGTGCCCGTCACGGTCTCCGCGGGCGACGTCATCGTGCAAATCCTGATCCGCTGCTCCGGCGCCCCGGTAGCGCCGGCGGCCGCCGCGGGCGGCGGTGCCGCTCCCGGAGGCGGCGCGGCGCCGGCCGCCAGCAGCCCCGGCCGCATCAGCGGCCCTGACACCGGCACCGGCGGATTCGCCGGCACCGGCGGCCCCCTTAGCTGGTGGCCCGCCCTCGGCCTTGCCGCGGCCGCCTGCGCCCTGCTCGCCGCCCGTGTCGCGCGTAGGTGGTAGGTGGTAGGTTGTAGGTTGTAGGTTGTAGGAACGAGGCCGCGAAAGCGGCCTCTTCCTTTATTTGGAGCCCCGCGTAGGGGCGCCCCTTGGGGCGCCCGCCCCCGGCCGGCGATCCGCCTCGAAGCCGCGCCCATCGGCACGACCGCTCAGGCAGGCAGGGCAAGCCCAGCCCCTACGCGGCAGGCGAGCGCGGAACCCCGGCGTAGGGGCGCCCCTTGGGGCGCCCGCCCCCGGCCGGCGATCCGCCCCGAAACCACGCCACGCCGCCACACCGACGTGCGGGCAGGGCAAGCCCAGCCCCTACGCGGTAGGAGCGCGCCCGCCCCTCCCTACAACCTAGCAGGGTGTTGAAAAACTCGATGACCACGCTATTGTCAGCCGTAACAGCGACTTCTTTGAAGCTGCACCGCGCGGGCTGAAGGCCCGCGCTACGGATAAAGGGCCTTCTTCAACACCCTGCTACAACCTATAACCTACAACCTACAACCTCGTCCCCCTCACACATCGCCCTCGGGCCACGCCCGTCCCAACCCCTAAGGAAACCCCTGCTGAATGAGATAGGGGTTTTCCCGATGAAAAATCCCCCCGAAATGCGGTTAACCTTTTGGGCGCGTCGGGCGTTATACGGCATGGCCCCCGTCAAGGGGCCATCGCAACGAACCTGAACCCCGCAAGGAAGCGGAGTAGTCGCCCCCGCGCATGGAGGAGGAAAGGAGGGCCGGAAGCCAGCCGCACGGAAACCGTCACCCCGGCCGTCGCGTCGCCATAACTCGGCCGAGGACGACGCGGGAAGCCCCGGAGACGGGTCCGCCGGAAGGCAAGAAGCCAACACACACACAAGCAGCATCGGACCGAATACGCGTTGGGCGCGCAAAAGACCGCTCCGCGTACCCCACAGGAGGAACATCTTGAAGACCACTGGATTCGCGGCCATCGCGATCATCGGAGCCATGATTCTGGGCTTCGGTGCGCGCCTGTCCGCCCCCACCGCTCACGCCGACACGACGGCCGTCCGCGCCGTGAAGTGTGTATATCTCGCTTCAGGAATCGACGGCGACCTGACCGACACAACTACAGGCGCCGACGTCGACAAGGCTTGCGGCGTCGCCCCGATGCTGCCCGCGGACATTGTGCTGCTGGCCAACGTCATCGGCGACAATGACGGCGCCCTCACGGCGAGCGACCTGGACGAGTCCGCCGGGTGGACCGGCGGCCAGGACCGCGCTGCCTGCACCACGGCGGGCCTCTACTGCACGCTCGACGTCTTCGTGTTCGTCAACGACGAGAAGCCCGTGAACCTGGACCTCCCGTCCGGCCTGGCCTCGGTGCAGAACGGCTTGCTCGACTTCCTCTGCACCGCGGAGGGCTCGACGCTGACCCTCGACAACGACTGCAGCGACGCCACTCCCAACAACGGCGACGGCGTCGTGGTGTTCAACGTGCTCGGCGCCACCGCCGCCGCCGGCGATGTCAAGAACATCACGGTGACGCAGGAAGCTGTCGACCAGAGCTTCGACATCACCATGACCGGCGAGCCCCACAACGTGGTCCTCACGCTCGCCGAGTCGACGATCCAGACCAACGCTTCGACCGCGGCTCTCGCCGCTTGTATGACCGGCAACGCAGTCGCTGACGCCAGCTCGCTCTCGCAGGCCGAGACGACGGTCGGCATCGCCGTCGTCACAGACGCGGACGGCACGAAGCTGACCGGCATCCCCGTCACGGCCACGTCTGGCACGACCACCGTGGCGGCCGTCGCCACCGGCACCGCGGGTGTCATAACCAGCAACACCGGCGTCTCGCTGGATGCCGGCACAAGCGGCGTCGCCAGCTTCTTCGTCATCTGCGGTGGCAAGTCCACCGGCACGTCGAAGATCAAGGCGTCGATCAACTCGGGCCCGACTCTGGACACCTCCACCGTCGAGCTGACGGTCGTCGGCGCGCCCGACGCCATCGCTCTGACGGCCTCGCCCGCTCAGATCGCTTGCGACGGCACGCAGACCTCGTCGGTCACGGCGAAGGTCACGGACTCCGCCGGCAACAATGTTGCTGACGGCGTCAGCGTCTTCTTCGACGTGCTCGCCCTCGGCACGTCCAACCCGATCAAGGTCAAGACCTCGGGCGGCTCGGCCTCCAGCACGATCACCCCGCTCTCCGGCTCCACCGCCGGCGTGACGGTCATCGTGTCGGCCGGCAACGCGCAGTCCTCCATCCGCGTCGACTGCTCGCTGCCGATTCCGACCGCGGTCCCCGCTGGCCCGACGGCTACCCCCACGGGTGGCACGCGCGGCGTCATCGGACCCGACACCGGTAACGGTGGCTACCTGGGCCAGAACGGCTCGGCCGGCATCCCGACGTGGACGCTGGTTGCGCTCGCTCTGGGCAGCGTCGCCCTCGTCGCTGGTGGCATGGTTACGCGCCGCGCTGGCAAGTAACCGGTAGGGACGCAGCTTCAGCTCCGTCCCATAGGTCCTACACGTGGGGCCCCTCGCAAGAGGGGCCCCACGTCTGTAGTACCGCACAGGCGAAACACAAAGAGTACAAAACAATTAGACCCCTAAGGGCCCCAGCTTCCGCTCTGCCCGCCGCGCCCACCGCGCCTCGTAGGGACAGGTCTTCAGACCTGTCCGCCCCCCGCACCGTCGGCAACCCCCGTAGGGACGCAGCTTTTCGAAGAGTCGCCGTCGAAGACTCGCCGTGGCGAGTGGCGACAGCTCCGTCCCCCTCCGGCCGCAGACGCAGGGGCCGACACAGGATCGCAATACGCAAACGCGGATCTGGCAAGGTATAGTGTGCCCGGGGAAGATCCGGGTCTGCACCGGAGTTCGTAGCCAGATCGGTAGGCCACTGGCGTAGGGACGCAGCTTTTCGAAGAGTCGCCGTGGCGACAGCTCCGTCCCCTCCCGGAACAGGCCGACAACGCCGGCCCACGCGCGACGAGCCGTGACCAGGCCACCCATAGACGCGATATACAACCGGTGGAGCCGCGGCTCCGCCATGGACCTACCAGAAGAGGGCAGGGATGTGAGGATGGGAATGAACCCCGAATACACGCGCGCCAACCGGATCCGCCTCGCCGGCGTCGCCATCGCCGCCGTGGCGGCGACTGCACTGCTCGCTGCCGCCTGCGGTGGCGGCGGCAAGGCGAAGGCCACGCAGTCCGGCACCCCCGCAGCCACGGCAGACACCGCCGCGGTGGCGCCCACGGCCGCCAGCGCCGGCATCAAGACCCCCATCGCCATCAGCCCGGGCGACACGCTCACCCCGGAGGACCTTGCTGCCCGCGGCGCCGGCGAGCCCGGCCGCGGCGACTTCACCGGCGACCGCCTGATCATCCCGAAGATCGGCGTCGATGCCCCGTTCTCCTACAAGGTCGTCGCCAACCCCGGCGGCCAGATGCCAAACCCCGACGGCCCCACCGACGTCGCGTACTACGACTTCTCGCAGTGGCCGCTCAAGGGCGGGCTGCCGGGCAAGGGCGGCAACGTCGTGCTGGCCGGCCACGTCGACTACATCCGCTACGGCCCGGCCGTCTTCTGGCGCCTGCACGAGCTGGAGCCCGGCGACGAGATCACCGTGAGGCTCAAGGATGGCAGCGAGGTCGCCTACAAGGTCGAGTTCAACAAGGTGCTCGCGTCCGGCGATAGCGCCGACTGGGACGGCCTCGTCTCCGCCACCGCCGACGAGTCGATCACGCTGATCACCTGCAGCGGCGAGTTCGAAGCGGGGCATTACAACAACCGGCAGATCATCTGGGGACGCAAAGTGTAGGCATGTCCCCGATTCATGCGCGCCTGGCGTGCAGGCGACAATACCCCGTCGAAACGAGAGCAGCGGAGGAATGGCCCGAATGAGAGCTGATGCACTGAAGACACTATGGCGCGATGCGAACGCGCTGAAGCGTGGACTCATCGTCGGGCTGCCGATCGCTGCCGTCGCGGTGGTGGTCGCCGGCGCCGCATTCGCCATATCCGGCAGCGGCCCCTCTTCGGCGAAGGAAGCAGTCGTGGCGCCGACCGCCGCGCCCACCGATACCGCCATCCCCGCGCCCTCCGCCACGCCGGCCCCCACCGAGACGCCCGCCTCGGCTGGCCTGCAGGCGTCCACCGCGCCGCCGCCGAGCAACGGCGCCGGTGGTGGAGGCGTCCCCGTGCACCGCGCCGATCCGCCGGCCGCGAACCTCTCCGGCCCCGGACCGGCCGAGGGCACCGGCATGTCGATGGTGATCCCGGCGATCGGCGTCAACGCCTCCGTCTACAGCCGCAGCATCGGCGAGAACGGCCAGATGGGTAACCCCAGCGGCGCCTACGACGTCATCTGGTACGACTTCTCCGGCTGGGATGGCCTGGGTGGCGCGCCCGGCGAGCCCGGCGCCAACGCCGTCTTCGCGGGCCACGTCGACTACATCCACATCGGGCCGGCCGTGTTCTGGAGCATCCGCGACCTCGCGCCCGGCGACCGGGTGACCATCAATACGCCGAGCGGCCCCATTACGTACGCCATCCAGTGGAGCCAGTGGGCCGAGCCCGACACGGACTTCACGAGCTTCGTCGCCCGCACGGGGCAGGATAGCATCACGCTGGTGACCTGCATCGGCGGCTTCAGCGCGGGCCACTACAGCAACCGGCTCGTCGTCCGCGGGCAGCGTATCTAACATAACGCGCCCAAAGGCTTCGTGGGCTGGTGGGGTCGTTTGGGGAAGCGGGAGTGCAGAGAGCGCAGCGCTCTCTGCCGTCGAAGACTCGCCGTGGCGAGGGGGTCTGGGGGTGTCCCCCAGAATCTCACCCTTTTCTTCTCTCGCAGGGTACGCGCCAGCGGACACTGCCGTATGCGCGCAGAGCGGTTGTGCGTGAGATGCCAGGTGGGGACTGGCGCTGGGTCGGAAGACGACACTAGGGGATCTCCGGCGGGAGATCAGCAAGTACAACGAGGGCGGTGCGCCCTCGCCGGCGCGCGATACTGCTCGAAAGCCGCAGGCAAGCCGGGCTATACGACATAATGAAGAGATAGGACCTCCAGTGGTGGACGCTTGAACCAGAACCGCCTTTCGATCGCCCTCATCTCCATCGGTACCCTGCTGATCATCGCCGCGATGGTGCTCATGGGCCTGGTCGCCGCCGGCACGATCGGCGGCGGAAGCAACGGCAACAGCAGCCTGGAGACCGTCGTCGGGTTCGGCGAAGTCATCAGCACGCCGACCGCGGGTCCCACGCCGACACCCACGGGCAAGTTCCCGCCGGGCAGCAACGCGCCCGTCACCCGCCTGATCATCGAGAAGGCCGAGATCGATGCCCCCGTCGTGCAGAAGGGCGTAGATGCCGCGGGCGTCATGCAGGCGCCCGACAACGCATTCGACACGGCCTGGTACGACTTCAGCGCGCACCCGGGCTTCGGCGGCAACGCTGTCTTCGCCGGCCACGTCGACTACATCCACGTGGGCAAGGCGGTGTTTTGGAACATCAAGGACCTGGAGCCGGGCGACCTGGTGCAGGTGCGCCTGCAAGATGGCACGCTCTACAAGTACGCCGTTGTCTCCAAGCACCAGTACGACGCCGCCGAGGCGCCGGTCGAGCAGATCGTCGGCCCCACCCCGAACGAGACCGTGACGCTGATCACCTGCGGCGGCACCTTCAACCCCGCCACGCACCAGTACGACAAGCGCCTCGTCATCCGCGCCGAGCGTCTCGTCGCCGACGCCACGCCCCCCGCCGGCCTGCCCCCCGGCACGTAGAGCGCCCCAGCACCGCGTAGGGGCGTCCCTTGGGGCGCCCGCGTTCGGCCGGCTGGGCCAGCCCAGCCTCACGCGTTCCAGCCTCCATCCTCCACCTTCCAGCCTCGGCCCCATCAGCGCACCGCCCTCGCGCGTTTGAGCGGGCGGGCAGGGCAAGCCCAGCCCCTACGGGACTGGGGCCGCACATCACCGCGTAGGGGCGTCCCTTGGGGCGCCCGCCCCGGCCGGCGATGCCGCCTCGATCCCGCGCCACCCTCGCGCGTTCGAGCGGGGCGGGCAGGGCAAGCCCAGCCCCTACGGGACTGGGGCCGCACATCACCGCGTAGGGGCGTCCCTTGGGGCGCCCGCCCCGGCCGGCGATGTCGCCTCGATCCCGCGCCTATCATCGCACGATCGCCCGGGCGGGCAGGGCAAGCCCAGCCCCTACGCGTTCCATCCTCCACCTTCCACCTTCCAGCTTCAGTCGCCCTACACGCCCCTACGCGCCGCCCGCGCGCTATCCTGCGGCATCCACGCCGCCGCACGCAGGAGCCGCAGATGAGCTTCAACATCGCCTTCGTCCTCTTCCCGGATTTCGAGGAGCTGGACTTCGCCGGGCCGTACGAAGTGCTGGCCATGGCCGCAAAGTACGTCGACACCTCGTGGCGCGCCTACAGCGTCGCCGAGACGCCGGCCGTGCGTGCGTTCCACGGCATGACCGTCGTGCCGGACTACACGTTCGAGAACGCACCCGCGCCGGACATGATCTGCGTGCCCGGCGGCTTCGGCACACGTCCGGGCATGGACCACGAGCCGCTGATCTCCTACATCCGCCGCACCGGCGCCGCGGCGCAGTACGTCACCTCGGTCTGCACCGGCGCGCTGCTGCTGCACCGGGCGGGCTTCCTCGCCGGCAAGCGCGCCACGACGCACTGGGGTGCGAAGCAGGAGCTGCGCGATCTGGGTGGCGGCACGGAGGTCGTCGACGCCGGCCGCTGGGTGCACGACGGCAACGTCATCACGGCCGCGGGCGTCTCCGCCGGCATCGATATGGCGCTCTACGTCGTCGGCATGCTCAAGACGCCCGAGGACGCCCGCAAGGTGCAGAACTTCATGGAGTACCACCCCGCCCCGCCGTACGGCGCGTGACGGAAGTTCGTCGCAGACCCGTCGTGGCGAAGGGCGATGCGCCCGGTCGTTCACCGCGCGCCCTACGAAGAGCAGGATCCCCGCGACCGCCCCCTCTGTGCCCTCGGTGTCCTCTGTGGACGTCCCCAGGTGACCTGCGGAGTGGCAGAGAAGTCAGGTACGCCGCCAGGGCCAGGCCACAAGCCCTCCAGCCTCCGACCTCCGACTTCCGACTTCTATTTCCTTCCCCCGAGGGCTCGTGAAATGCTAAACTACCCTCGTCAGATAGCCCTGCGCTGAATCTACGCGCGGCACCCAGGGAGAACATTCGGGCCCCCCAGGCGGCCCACTTCACCATATGACCACTGACTCCGGATTCGGCAACATCCGCCAGAGGGGCATCGAAGACGAGATGCGCTCGTCGTACCTCGATTACGCGATGAGCGTGATCGTGGCGCGTGCGCTCCCGGACGTGCGCGACGGCCTCAAGCCCGTCCAGCGCCGCATCCTCTACGCCATGCACGACATGGGCCTGCGTCCCAACACGGCCTACCGCAAGAGCGCGGCCATCGTCGGTGAGGTGCTGGGAAAGTACCACCCGCACGGCGACAGCCCGGTCTACGAGGCCATGGCGCGCATGGCGCAGGATTTCTCCCTCCGCTACCGCCTCGTCGACGGCCAGGGCAACTTCGGCAGCGTCGACGGCGACCCGCCGGCCGCCATGCGCTACACCGAAGCCCGCATGACCGCGATGACCAGCGAGCTGCTGGCCGATATCGACAGCAACACGGTCGACATGGTCCCCACCTACGATGATTCCCGCGTCGAGCCGTGGGTGCTCCCCGCGCGCATCCCCAACCTGCTGCTCAACGGATCGTCGGGCATCGCCGTCGGCATGGCGACGAACATCCCCCCGCACAACCTGGGCGAGATCTGCGACGCGGTCGCGCTGCTCATCGAAAACAGCGAGGCGACGACGGAAGAGCTGGCGGCCATCGTCAAGGGGCCCGACTTCCCGACCGGCGCCATCATCTACCGCATGCGCCGGGACTCGCAGCTCGATGACGACGGCAAGCGCCACGACGTCATGCGCGACGCCATCAAGGAGGCCTACGCCGACGGCCGCGGCCGCATCATCATGCAGGCCCGCGCGCGCATCGAGGAGATGGCGAAGGGCAACCGCGAGCAGATCATCGTCTCGGAGCTGCCGTACCAGGTGAACAAGGCGACGCTGATCGAGAAGATCGCCGACCTGGTGAAGGACCGCAAGATCGTCGGCATCAGCGACCTGCGCGACGAGTCCGACCGCCACGGCATGCGCATCGTCATCGAGTTGAGCCGCGATGGGCAGGCCGCCAGCGTGCTGAACCAGCTCTACAAGCACACCGCCATGCAGTCGTCCTTCGCCGTGAACATGGTGTCGCTCGACGGCGGCCAGCCCAAGACCATGGGCCTCAAGAAGATGCTCGAGGCCTACATCGCCCACCGGCGCGAGGTCATCCGCCGCCGCACCGAGTTCGAGCTGGAGCGCGCACGCGACCGCGAGCACATCCTCCTCGGCTACCTGATCGCGCTCAAGGACATCGACAAGATCATCGCCACCATCCGCGCCGCCTCTTCCGCCGAGGACGCCAAAGAGAAGCTGATGGCGAAGCCGTGGGAGATGAGCGACCGCCAGGCCCAGGCCGTGCTCGACCTCCAGCTCCGCCGCCTCGCCAAGCTCGAGCGCGACAAGATCGAGGAGGAGTACAAGGAGCTGATCAAGCGGATCAACTACCTGGAGGACCTGCTCGCCAACCCGCGCAAGATCGACCTCCTCATCCGCGACGACATGCTCGCCATCAAGGACGACTTCGGCGACGA
>Ga0315281_10004425_pt1 | contig 20389 bp, 30 predicted proteins | sample YL17G07_0_MG_FD_204540 | JGI IMG/M metagenome (GOLD analysis project Ga0315281, IMG submission 204540) | Sediment microbial communities from Yellowstone Lake, YNP, Wyoming, USA - YL17G07_0 | ecosystem: Environmental > Aquatic > Freshwater > Lake > Sediment | place: USA: Wyoming | collected...
ACGACGACGCGCGGATCGCTGCGGAGTTTCCAGTCGAGGATGCCGTAGCCGATGTCCACGGCATGGAGGCGCAAAGCGCCCTGCTGAAGGAGGCAGTCCGTGAAGCCGCCGCGGTGGCAGCCGAGGTCAGCGCAGATGAGACCGGAAACTGAAAGGCGGAAATGCCGGAGGGCGAACTCCAGCTTCAGCCCTCCTTTGCCCACGTAGCCGCACGATTTCGGCCGATTGACGCGCGCGCGTTTCATGAGTTCTTCTTCACCACAGAGGCACGGAGGACACGGAGAAAAATTTAGAATCTTAGACTCTTAGAACTTCTCTCTCGGTGTTCTCCGTGCCTCCGTGTTGAAGGACGCGGTCAGTCTCGCTTAACGAAGCTGCTTCTGCCGCTGCATTTCGAGCTTGAGACCGAGCCCTCGGATTTCGTTCATCAGCACCTCGAACGATACCGGCGTCGCGGCCTCGAGCACGTTCGTGCCCTTCACCATGGACTCGTAAATCTTGGCTCGGCCCTCGATGTCGTCGCTCTTGACCGTGAGGAGTTCCTGCAGGGTGTAGGCCGCGCCGTATGCTTCCATGGCCCAGACTTCCATCTCGCCGAACCGCTGGCCGCCGGACCGCGCCTTGCCGCCGAGCGGTTGCTGCGTGACGAGCGAGTACGGGCCCGTGGCGCGCGCGTGGACCTTGTCGTCCACGAGGTGGTCGAGCTTCATCATGTAGAGATAGCCGACGGTGACTTTCTGTTCGAACTGCTCGCCGGTTCGGCCGTCGCAGAGCGTGGCCTTGCCGTCTTCGGGCAGGCCGGCCTCGATGAGGGTCTTGCGGATTTCCTCCTCGGAAGCGCCGTTGAACACCGGCGTTTCGGCGCGGAAGCCGAGGAGCTTGGCGGCCCAGCCGAGGTGCGTTTCCAGAATCTGCCCGACGTTCATTCGAGAAGGCACGCCGAGCGGATTGAGGACGACCTCGACGGGCGTGCCGTCCTCGAGGAACGGCATGTCCTCGACCGGCATGATCTTGGCGATGACGCCCTTGTTCCCGTGGCGGCCGGCCATCTTGTCGCCGACGGACAGCGTCCGTTTCGTAGCGATGTAAACCTTGACCATGGAGAGCACGCCGCTCGGCAGCAAATCGTCCGCCTGCGACGGGTCCACGCCGTACAGGTCGCGTTCGTCCTTGAGGCGCTCGATCTTGGCCTTCACGTCGGCGGCCATCTTGAGCAGGCGCTCTTTCGTGCCGGCGTTCGGATAAGCGACCTCAGTCGGGTCGAACTGTTCCTCGAACTGAAGGACTTCGCGGATCGTGGCGTGCGCGCGGAGGCCGAGGTCCTGCCCGGTTTCCCCGTGCTTGATCTTGCCGTCGCCGACCTTGGCGATCTCGGTCATCAGGTCGCGGAACAGAGCGCTCATCTGGCGCTCGATGCGGTCCACCTGCTTCTTCCGCGCGGCGGCCGCCTCCTGCTGGAATTTGGAGGCGACGCCTTTGCGGCTGAACTTCTCTGCGTGGATGATGATGCCCTCGACGCCGGCCGGGGCCTCGAGCGATTCGTTCTTCACGTCTTCGCTGGCTTGGCCAAAGATGGCGATGAGGAGCTTTTCTTCCGGCGTCAGCTCGGTTTTGGACTTCGGCGAGACCTTGCCGACGAGGATGTCGCCGGGCCGCACGTGGGCGCCGACGCGGATGATGCCTTCTTCATCGAGGTTCGCCAGCGCGCGCTGGGGCACGTTGGGAATGTCGCGGGTGAATTCCTCTTTGCCCAGCTTGGTCTCGCGGCATTCGATCTCGAACTCCTGGATGTGGATCGAGGTGAAGCGGTCCGCCTCGACGAGGCGCTCGCTCATAAGGATGGCGTCCTCGAAGTTGTAGCCGTCCCAGGGCATGAACGCGACGAGGGCGTTCTTGCCGAGCGCCAGTTCGCCCTCGGCGGTGCCGGCGCCGTCGGCGATGATCTCGCCCTTCTTGACCTTCTGGCCGGGGCGCACGAACGGTCTCTGGTTGAGGCAGGTCTTTTCGTTCAGCGCGTTGAACTTGCGCATGCGATAGGCGCGCTCGCCCACGGTGATGTGAGCGGCATCCACCTCTTCGATCACACCGCCCTCCTCGGCGCGCACCACCATGCTGGAGCTGCGGACCACTTCCCTCTCCATGCCGGTGATGACCATCGCGCGCTCGGTGCGCAGGAGCGGCACGGCCTGCTTCTGCATGTTCGAGCCCATCAGGGCGCGGTTGGCGTCGTTGTGCTCGAGGAACGGGATGAGGCTGGCGGAGACGCCGACGATCTGGTTCGGCGCCACGTCGGCGTATTCCATGGTTTTCGGGTCGGCTTCCAGAAAGTCGCCGTTGCGCCGGGAGATGGCCTTGGCGTCCACGATCTTGCCGGAGCTGCTGAGGCGCATGTCGGCCGGGCCCATCCAGCGGTCAATCTCCTCGTCGGCGCGGAGTTGCACGATCTCGTCGGTGACAACGCCTCTCTTGACGCGGTGATACGGCGTGACGATGAAGCCGTAATCGTCCACGCCGGCGTAGATGCCCAGCGAGGTGATCAGCCCGATGTTCGCCCCTTCGGGCGTCTCGATCGGGCAGATGCGGCCGTAGTGGCTGATGTGGACGTCGCGCACCTCGAAGCCGGCGCGTTTGCGGTTGAGGCCGCCGGGGCCGAGCGCGCTCAGTTTGCGCTCGTGGGTGAGCTGGTGGAGCGGGTTGGTCTGCTCGACGACCTGCGAGAGTTCGCTGCGACCGAAGAAGAACTCGATGGCGGCGGAGATCGTCTTCGAGTTGACGAGCGCGCGCGGCGTCAACTCCGGTTCGCTAATGCCCATCCGTTCCTGGACGGTGCGGCGCAGCTTGAGGAATCCCTTGCGCAACTCGTCGCCGGCGAGTTCGTCAATCGTGCGCAGGCGGCGGTTGCCCAGGTGGTCAATGTCGTCCACGTGGCCTTCGTTGCGGCGCAGGCCGACGATGTAACGGACGGCGTTGATGATATCGTCCGGGTGCAGCATCATCGCGTCCATCGGGACATTCTGGTTGAACTTGCGGTTCAGTCGGAACCGTCCGACCGGTCCGAGGCGATAGCGATCGGGGTCGAGGAAACGCTCGTGGAAGAGATCCTTGGCGCGCTCGATGCTCGGCGGGTTGCCCGGGCGGAGACGGCCGTAGATGTGCAGCAGCGCCTCCTCGTGCGTGCGCGAGGTCTCTTCGTTGAGGGTGTTGAGGATGAGCGGGTCGTCCATCCGCGCGATGACGCGGATGCGCTTGCGCTCGAGGGCGAGGATGCGCGGGATGATGTCGTCGGTGATCATCTGGCCGGCCGAGACGACGACCTCGCCGGCGCCCTGGTCCACGATCTCCTCGGCGGAGTACCGGTGGCGCAGCTTGGCGCCGCCGCGCGCCGGGATTTCCTCGAACTCCGTCTCGTAGAACTGCCGGATGATGTCCGCGTTGGTCGAGAAGTCCGGCGACAGCGCGCGGATGAAGCAGGTGATCGGAAACCGGCCGCTCTGGTCCACTCGGATGTAGAGCACGTCCTTGCGGCTGACGTCAATCTCGATCCAGCTTCCGCGCTCGGGGATGATGCGGCAGGAGTGCAGCCGCTTCTCGGTCGTGCGGGTGTCTTCCTGGAAGTCCACGCCGGGCGAGCGGTGAAGCTGCGCGACGATGACGCGCTGCGCGCCGTTGACGATGAACTCGCCGCCGCCGATCATGATCGGGACGTCGCCGAGGTACACGTCTTCCTGGATGGCGCCGTTGGGCTTGTTCAGGCGCAGGCGCGCGCGGAGCGGCCGGCCGTACGTCAGGCGCAGACGCCGGCAGTCTTCCTCGGAGTACCGCGCGCGGCCGAGGTCGTAGCAGATGTACTCCAGCGAGAGTGTGCCGTCGTAGCTCTTGATGGGGAACATCTCGCGGAAGAGGGCCTCGAGGCCGACGCTCTTCCGACTCTTCGGCGCGGACGCTTCCTGGAGGAAGCGCCGGTAGGAACGGGTCTGGACTTCCACGAGGTCAGGCACGGCGACCGTTTCCGGCACCCGGGCGAATTGGCGAATCAGCATTCTGAGGGCTCCTCAAAACTTAAAAGCCTGCGACCGGCTATTTCTTCTCCGCCGCCGCTTTCGGCTCGGCCGCTTCGGGAGCGGCCGGCTCGGCCGACGGCAGCAGTTCCATGATCACCTGCGGCGCATTGTCGCCGAGACGATTCTCGCTTGCGGACAGGTGCAGGATCCGCGTGTAGCCGCCCGGACGGTCCTTGAAGCGAGGGGCGATCTTGGTGAAGAGATGGCGGACGACGTACTTGTCGTCCAGGTGCGCCAGCGCGCTGCGGAAGTTGGCCAGCCCGCCCTTCACGGCGAGCGTGATCATCTTCTCGGCCATGCTGCGGCATTCCTTGGCCTTGGCGGGCGTGGTGCGGATGCGCCCGAGCAGGAACAGGTTGTTGACCAGGTTCCTCCGCATGGCCACACGATGGGCGGAAGTGCGTTTGAGATGGCGTCCACGCCTGCGATGTCGCATCAGGTTTCCTCTTTCTTCGGAACTTCGCGCGGGGCGCCCTCGATCTTCATCCCGAGCGTGAGGCCGAGTTCGCCCAGTTTCCGTCTGACCTCTTCGAGCGAAGTCCTGCCGAAATTCCGCGCCAGAAGAAGCCGATCCTCGTCGTACCCGACGAGGTCGCCGACGGTGCGGATTTCTTCGCTTTCCAGGCAGTGCGACGAACGCACGCTGAGTTCGAGCTCGCTGATCGGCAGGGACAGCTTGGCGCTGAGGTCCTCGGCGAGCACCGGCCGGATCGGCGCCAGGCTGCCGGCAGCCTCGGGCTCCTGCAGTTCGGCGCCGAGCTCGAACTGCTGCACGAACGGGTTGAGGTGCTTCCGGAGGATTTTGGCCGCCTCGACGAGCGCGAACTCCGGCGTCAGGGTGCTGTCCGTCCAGATTTCGAGGACGAGCCGGTCATAGTTCGTCCGCTGCCCGACGCGCGTGTCCTCGGTCTTCGGGCGCACGCGAATCACCGGCGAGAAAACCGAATCAATCGGGATGCGCCCGATCTCCAAGCCTTCCTTCTCATTCTCATCGGCGGTCCGATAGCCGCGGCCCTTCTCGGCCGTCATCTCGCACTGGAAATGCACGACCTTGGTGAGCGTGGCCAGGTGCAGGTCCTTGTTGACGATGTCCACGTCGGCGTCGCACATGACGTCGGCGCCGGCGACGTCGCCCTTCTTTTTGACGTCAATGCGCAGGACGGTCGGCTTGTCGCCCTGCATCCGGATGCGAAGCTGCTTGATGTTGAGGATGACGTCGGCGACGTCCTCGAGCATGCCATCCACCGTGCTGAACTCGTGGAGGACGTTCTCGAACTTGACCGTCGTGATGGCCGCTCCTTCGAGCGAAGAGAGCAGGACGCGGCGCAGACTGTTGCCGATGGTGGCGCCGAAGCCGCGCTCGAACGGCTCAATGAGGAACCGCGCATAACGGTCCGTCTTCGTCGCCTCATCGCAGACGACCCTGGTTGGAAGCTCAAAACTTCTCCAGCGAATTCGCATTTGAAGCCCTCCCGATAGAATGGGCGCACAGCCAGTGCACGTGGCCCCTTACCGCGCGCAGATTTCCACGATGAGCTGTGGCTCAAAGCCTTCCGCGAGTTCATCAGCCTTCGGCAGGGCGGTCACTTTGCCTTCCAGCGGCTCGGGCTGCACGTCGAGCCAGGACGGCGCGACTCGGCCTTTCGTTGACTCCTTGATCGCCTTGAACAGGCTGACGACCTTTTCTTTGGGGCGCGGCGTGATGGTGTCGTTGATCTCCACCAGGTAGCTCGCCCGGTCCAGTTTGTGGCCGTTCACGAAGATCAGCCCGTGGGCGATGGACTGGCGCGCATGCCTGCGCGAAAGGGCCAAGCCCATGCGAAAGAGCACGTTGTCCAGCCGGCGTTCGAGCAGCCGGAAGAGGTTCTCGCCGGTGTTGCCGGTCTGGCGCTCCGCCAGGGCGAACAGCCTGCGGAACGGGCGCTCGCGCATGCCGAACGTCCGCTTGCAGCGCTGCTTCTCGCGCATGCGCACGCCGTACTCGGAGATCTTCCCGCGGTGGAACGGATGCTGTCCGGGCGGATAGTCCCGCCGATGGAACGCGCACTTGGGGCTTTCACACCGAGTGCCCTTGAGAAAAAGTTTCGTGCCTTCCCGCCGGCACGCCTCGCACTTCATGGCGATCGTCTGACCTTTGGCCATCCTCTCTCCTCATTCAGAATGCGGATTTCGGAATGCGGATTTCAGATTCTCTGCATTCCGCACTCCCAGGGGCGCAAGCACTCCCGAGCACTCCGCAATCTACACTCATTACACGCGGCGCTTCTTCCGGGGACGGCAACCGTCGTGCGGCAGAGGCGTCACATCTTCGATGCTGCGGACCGCGATGCCCGCGGCCTGGAGGGCCGTGATGGCCGACTCGCGGCCCGATCCCGGTCCTTTCACCTTGACCTCGACCTCGCGCACGCCGAGCTTGCGGGCCTTCTCAGCCACGGTCTCGGCCGCCCGCTGCGCGGCGAACGGCGTGCTCTTGCGCGAGCCCTTGAAGCCGATCGTCCCGGCGCTGTCCCAGCAGAGCACCTCGCCGGCCGGGTCGGTGATCGTGATAATCGTGTTGTTGAAGGTCGCCTTGACGTGGGCGATCGCTTTCGTGATGCTGCGGCGCACCTTGCGTTTTCGACTCTTGGCCACCGGCCGTCTCCTTCTGAACCTGCCTGGCGATTAGCCGTGCACTTCCTTGACGCCCTTCTTCACGGCGACGGTCTTCCTCGGCCCCTTGCGCGTGCGGGCGTTGGTCCGGGTGCGCTGGCCTCGGACCGGCAGGCCGAGACGATGCCGGATCCCGCGATAGCACCGGATGTCGCGAAGGCGCGCGATGTTCTGCTGTTCCTGGCGGCGCAACTGGCCCTCGATGACATAATGGTCCTCGATGCAAGTCGCCAGCCGGCTCAACTCGTCGTCGTTGAGTTCCTTGGCGCGTGTCTCCGGCTTGATGCCGACCGTCTGAAGGATATCCAAGGCGTTCTTAGGGCCGATGCCATAGATATACCTCAGGGCAATGCAGATCTTTTTGTCCGCCGGAATGTCCACGCCTGTGATCCTGGGCATCTTCGCTCTCTCCTTCTCCGCCCTCCGAAGTAGCCTGATGGGCTACGAAGGACGGGCTAACCCTGGCGCTGTTTGTGGCGCGGGTTCTTGCAAATGACCCTGACAACCCGGCGGCGCCGGACGACTTTGCAGCTCTCGCAGATTCTCTTGACCGATGCGCGAACCTTCACAACCGCCTCCTCTCCCGCTCGAAGCGGGACGGGATTGAACCCCTAGCTGCGATAGACGATCCGACCTTTCGAAAGGTCGTAGGGCGAGATCTCCACCGTGACTTTGTCGCCTGGCAGGATCCGGATCCAGTTCATGCGCATCCGTCCCGAGACGTGCGCCATCACCAGATGGCCGTTCTCCAGGACGACCTTGAACACCGCGTTGGGCAAGGCTTCTTTGACCGTTGCCTCCACGCGAATCGGTTCTTCCTTGGGCATTTTATCCGTTCCGTTCGGGCGCCAGCGTCAGCACGTCGCCGCCGCCTTCCGTGATTGCGACTGTATGCTCGAAGTGCGCCGAGAGCGAATGGTCGGCCGTCACGACCGTCCAGCCGTTCTCCAGCCTGCGCACATCGAACCCGCCGGCGTTCACCATCGGCTCGATGGCCAGCACCGTGCCCGCCGGCAGGACGCGGTCGCGCACGGCTCTCGTGACGAAGTTCGGCACCTGCGGCTCTTCGTGCATTTCGCGGCCGATGCCGTGCCCGGTGTAATCGCGCACCACCGAGCAGTTCTGCGATTCGACGTACTTCTGTATCGCTTCCGACAGCGTCGAAAGCCGCATATCCGGCTCCAGTGTCCGAATGCCGTGATCGAGCGCTTCGCGGCAAACCTGCACGAGGCGCATCGCCTCTTCGGAAATTTCACCGACCGGCACCGTGATCGCCGCATCGGCGCAGTAAGCTCCCCGGCGCACGCCGACGTCCACGCTCAGGATGTCGCCCGCCAGCAGCTTGCGCGGGCCGGGAATCCCGTGCACAACCTCCTCGTTGACCGAAGCGCAGATGCTCTTCGGATATCCTCGGTATCCTTTGAAGAGCGGAATCCCGTTCCGCTCGCGAATCAGCGCGTCCGCCTTTTGGTCCAGTTGCTCGGTCGTGACACCCGGCGCGGCCAGAGCCCGGCAGAGCTCGAGGACTTCCGCCACAATCGCACCCGCTTGCCGAATACATTCGATCTCGCGAGGCGACCTGCGGTTGATCACGGCAAAGAACTCCTCGCCGACTCTTCTTCGCCCGCCGAAGCAGCGGCGCTGCGAAGAGCGGGAGCAGCGGCGCTGCGAAGAGCGAGAATCTTGTCCAGCATGGAGGCCACGGAGGCCGCCACTTTTTCCGGCGCCTGGTCCGAGGCGATCCGGCGCAGGAGGCCGCGCCGGTCATATTCCTCCACCAGCGCGCGCGTCTGTTGCGCGTACACCTGCAGCCGCTTGCGGATCGTATCCGGCTTATCGTCCGGCCGCTGCGTCAATGCGCTTCCGCACCGGTCGCAACGTCCGGCCTGCTTCGGCGGCAGGTGCCGCTCATGATAATTCTCGTTGCACTTGCTGCACATCCGACGACCGGAGAGGCGCTCGACGGCAACCTCGTCCGTGACGTCGAAATAAAGCGCCGCGTCGAGCGGCAGCCTGCGCGCGGCCAACAGGGCGTCGAGCGCCTGGGCCTGCGGCAGGGTGCGCGGGAACCCGTCCAGCATAAACCCTTTCCGGCAGTCCGGCTCGGCGACCCGTTCCGCCACAACAGCGGAGGTCACCTCGTCCGGCGCCAGCCGGCCCGACTCGATATATCCCTTCACGGAGCGCCCGAGCGGACTTTCGCGTCCCATGGCCGCCCGGAACAGCTCTCCGGTGGAGATCTGAGGCAGTCCGTAACGCTCCTGGATCCGCCGCGCCTGCGTGCCTTTTCCGGCTCCCGGCGGGCCCAACAGAACTATAATCAAAATCTTCTCCGCGATACTCGGGTAAACCCGTCATAATGGCGCACGAGCAGTTGCGCCTCGACCTTCTTGACGAAGTCCAGCGCGACGCCGACGGCGATCAGGATGCTGGTGCCGCCGAAGAATTCCGTGACGAGATAGTTCAGGCCCATGGATCGCGTCATCATCCCCGGAATGACGGCGATCAACGCCAGCGACGCCGCGCCGGGAAGAGTGATTCGCGTCATGACGCGCTCCAGGTATTCCGCCGTCCGATGACCGGGCCGGATTCCAGGAATGAACGATCCGTGTTCCTGAAGGTTTTTGGCCATGTCCGTCGGGTTGAAGGTGATCGCCGTCCAGAAGTAGCAGAAGAAGAAGATCAGCGCGACGTAAAGGAACGTATGGATGAACGTGAAGCCCCCCGCCATGCCGCCGCCGAGGGCGTCCATCACCGCCTTCGAGACGCCGTACAGAAAGCCGCTTTCCCAATGTCCGCCGGGCCCCGTCGCGTTCACGAGGGCCTGTGCGCCGTACATCGGGAACATCAACAGCGACTGGGCGAAGATGATCGGGATTACGTTCGCCGCGTTGACCTGGATCGGCAGGTAGTGCTTCATGCCGCCGTACACGCGCTGGCCTCGCACCTGCTTGGCCTGCTGAAACGGAATGCGCCTCTGTCCCTGGGTGATGTAAATGATGCAGAACACCACCGCCACGAACAGGACCAGCAGGAAGCCCACGCGGAGAATTCCGACCTGGTCCGGAGCCGGGTTCAGGGTGAACTGGAACTGCTTGTACAACGACCAGATGGCCGAGGGGAAGCGCGACATGATGTTGGCCATGATGATCAGGGAGACGCCGTTGCCGATGCCGTACTCGTCAATCTGCTCGCCGATCCACATGAGCAGCAGCGTGCCGGCGGTCAACAAAAGTCCGGCCAGCAGCAACATCCCGAAGCCGAACGATGCGGGGAAGATGTGCACCCCGGAAACGCTCAGCGCTTTGATCATCATCGGGCCCTGGAAGAAGCACAGCAGGACCGTGGCGTAGCGGGTGTACTGATTGATCTTCTTTCGGCCGGCCTCCCCCTCTTCGCTGATTTTCTTCAGCGAGGGGATGACCTGCACGAGCAACTGGAAAATGATTGAGGCGCTGATGTAGGGCATGACGCCCAGCGCGAAGAGACCGCACTGCTGCAGAGCGCCGCCCGAGAACATGTTCGCGAAGTTCAGCAGCGGCGCCCCGCCGCTCTTTTCCGCATTTTTGAACAGGGCCGCCAGCGCCGCGGTATCCGCGCCCGGGATCGGAATGAAGACGCCGATCCGGCAGACGCACAGAAGGACGGTCGTGATGAGAATCCGGCGCCGCAGCTCGGGAATCCGGAATGCATTGGCCAGAGTGTCCAGCATTACAGTTCCTTTACCTCGCCGCCGGCTTCTTTGATCTTCCGCGCCGCAGTGCCGCTGAAGCGATGCGCGTGCACCTTGAGCGGCACATCGAGCGCGCCGCCGCCCAGGATCTTAAGCCCGGCCTCGAGTTTGCCGATCAGGCCGGCCTTCAACAGCGTCTCCGGCGTCACTTCCGAGCCGGCGGGAAAATCGTTGAGGTCGCCCACGTTGACCGCCGTAAACTCCAGACGGTAATCGGCGTTGCTGAAGCCGCGCTTGGGAAGCCTGCGGAACAGCGGCGTCTGACCGCCTTCGTAGCCGATGTATCCTTTGTTCCCGGAGCGCGACTTCGCGCCCTTGAGGCCGCGGCCGCAGGTCTTGCCGTGGCCGGACCTCATGCCGCGCCCAACGCGTTTCCGCTTGTGATGATGCAGCGAGATTTTCTCGATTTCCTGGAGATTCATTCCAGCGAGACTCCTCTGAGGCGGGCCACGTCCTCCTTCGTGCGAAGCTTACTCAACGCGTCGAAGGTGGCCTTGACGAGGTTAATTGGATTGTTCCTCCCGATCGACTTGCTCAACAGGTTGCGGACGCCGGCGACCTCGACCACAGCGCGCACGCACGCGCCGGCGATGATGCCGGTGCCGGGAACGGCCGGGATCAGGATGATCTTCGAGGCGCCGAAACGCCCCTGGACCGGATGCGGAATCGTTCCGTCAACGACCTTGAAGCGCATCAGGCTCCGATGCGCCGACCGCGTCGCCTTCTCGACGGCGCCGGGGACGTCGTTGGCCTTGCCGAAGCCGTATCCCGCAATCCCATCGCGATTGCCGCTGACAACGATGGCGCTGAAGTGGAACCGCCGTCCGCCTTTCATGACCTTGGCCGTGCGGTTGATCCCTTTCTCGACGACTTTATCCTCGAGGGAGATTTGCCGCATGTCAATGAGTGCCTGTCTTCTCAAGTGTCCCGCCTCCCGGCTCTAGAAAACCAATCCCGCCTCGCGCGCGGCCTCGGCCAGAGCCTTCACGCGGCCGTGATATTTCCGCCCGCGGCGGTCGAAGCATACCTTCTTGATGCCCCTGGACAGGGCGACGGCGGCAATCTGCTTGCCGACGGCTTTCGCCGCCTCGACTTTTCCGGCGGACTTCAGGCCGGCCTTGAGCTCCGGCGTCAGCGAACCGGCCGCCGCGAGCACATGGCCCGTCACGTCGTCAATGACCTGAGCATAAATCTGGGCGAGGCTGCGCTGCACGGCCAGCCGCGGCCTTTCGACCGTCCCGGTGACTCTCTTCCGCACACGCCGCGCCCTGCGCGTCAAGGCGAATCTTTTTCTTGTCGTTCTTTCCATGGTCTGCGGCTACCGCCTTCCGAATGCGGATTGCGGATTGCGGAATTCGCCTTTCGGGCCGGCCGATTCCGCATTCCGCACTCCGCAATCTCAAATCAGTTTTACGCGCCGGTGCCGACGAATGCCTTGCCGGCCTTGCGGCGAATGACTTCGTTCGCGTATTTGATGCCCTTGCCCTGATACGGCTCGGGCGGCTTCGCGCCGCGCACGCGCGCGGCGAACTGCCCGACGTCGTGCTTGTCGCTGCCCGAGATCGCCAGGCGGCCCGGGTTCGTGGCCTGCATGATTTCGACCTTGATTCCCTTCGGGATTTCGAACTTGACGGTATTCGCGAAGCCCACTTCAAGCAGCAGCGCGCCGCCATCGAGTTTGGCGCTGTAACCGATCCCGATAATCTCCATGTCTTTGCGATATCCCTGCGTCACGCCGACCACCATGTTTTTGACGAGACTCCGTTCCAGGCCGTGCAGCATCCGCTGCTGCTTGGTGTCGGAGGCGCGGCCGAGGACCAGGCGGCGGTTCGCCGCGTCGTTCTGGCAGGTGATGCCTTCCGACAACGAACGCTCCAGGCGGCCCAGCGGGCCTTCGATCGTGACCTTGTTGCCCTCCAGCTTGACCTGGACCTTATCCGGCAACGGGACAGGTTGTTTTCCAACTCGTGACATCGCCGCTCACTCCAACTTCAGATCCGCTCACCAAAGGGTGCAGAGGATTTCCCCGCCGACATGCTCCTTGCGACATTCCCGGTCGCTGAGAATCCCGCGCGGCGTCGAGAGCACGGCGATGCCCGTGCCGCGGAGAACCGGCGCGAGTTCGGTCACGTCGCGGTAGACGCGCCGGCCCGGTTTGCTCTCGCGGTGAATCTCGGTGATGACCGGCTCGCCGACAGGGCTGTACTTGAGGTAGACGCGGATCATCTTCCGCCGGCCCTGCTCGACGACCTTGAAGTCCTCGATGTAGCCTTCGCGCTTGAGCACCTCGAGAATCCCGCTCTTCACGGTCGAGGCGGGCGCGTCCACTTGTCGCTGATGCACGCTCACCGCGTTCCGGATGCGCGTCAACAGGTCGGCAATCGGATCCGTCATACTCATCGGCTCTTATCCCTTCCCGCTATGCGGGACTCCAAAGCAACTTGCGATCTCACCAACTCGCTTTGCGTACGCCCGGAATCTGCCCTGCAGAGGCCAGGTTGCGGAAGCAGATCCGGCAGATTTTGAACTTCCGATAGTAGGCGCGCGGCCGGCCGCACAACTCGCAGCGATTGCGATGTTGCACCGCGTACTTGGACGGGTTGATCGTCTTTTCCATCAAGCATTTTCTGGTCATGCGCGTGCCCTATGTTCCGTGGCCGTCGGCTCGCGACGGAAGGGAAAGCCCATCATCCGGAGCAATTCCCTCGACGCCTCGACCGATCCGCCGGTGATCACGATCGTGATGTCCATCCCCTGAACGAACTCGACCTTGTCAATGTTGATCTCGGGAAACACCGACTGCTCCGCGAGCCCGAGCGTGTAGTTGCCCGACTTGTCGAACGAATCGGGCGAGAAGCCGCGGAAGTCGCGGATGCGCGGCATCGCCAGCGAGATCAGGCGGTCGAGGAACTCGTACATCCGCTTCCCGCGCAGCGTAACCTTGCAGCCGATCTCGTTACCCTGCCGCAGCTTGAAGGCAGACACCGACTTGCGCGCCCGGGTGGTCAGCGGCTTCTGGCCGGTGATCGCCGCCATGTCCTTCACGGCGTCTTCGAGCCGCTTCTTGTTCTCGGTAGCCTTGCCGACCCCCATGTTGACCACGACCTTCTCCAGCCGCGGCACAGCCAGGGTGTTGGCATAGCCGAACTTCTTCTTCAGTTCGGGAACGACCTTCTCTTTGTATGCGTCCAGCAATCGCGCCATCTGTGGCGTCCCTCAATCGCGGAAGCGACCCGGCCGGCGGCTCAGCGCGCGCCGCCGCCGATCGTGTCTCCGCATTTCTTGCAAACCCTCAGCACGTCGCGCCGGCGCTTGCCGCGAGAATCCTTCTTCTCGACGATCTGCATGCGGACGCGCGCCGGCCCGTTGCACTTCGCGCAGAACAGCGCCACGTTCGAGACATGGATGGCCGCCTCTTTGGCCACCCGACCGCCTTGCGGATGCTTCTGGCTTCGCCGCACGTGCCGATAGACGTAGTTCACGCCTTCGACGATGACCCGGTCGGACTCCGGAACCGCCTTGAGGACCCGAGCGACCGAGCCGGGCTCCTCTTTGCCGATCGCGCGCCGGTCCAACTGCTTGGCGCCCGTGATGGCCTTGATCAGCACAACCTGGTCGTTCTTTCTGATGCGCATTCTGCCGTTCCTTGTCTCGTCAGACGACTTCGGCCGCGAGGGAGATGATTTTCATGAAGTTCTTCTGGCGCAACTCGCGCGCCACCGCGCCGAAGATGCGTGTGCCTCGCGGATTGCCTTCCGCGTCAATGATGACCGCCGCGTTCCGGTCGAACCGCACGTAAGACCCGTCCGGCCGGCGCACCGGCGAGCAGGTCCGGACAACGACCGCCCGCACGACCGCGCCTTCTTCGATCTCGCCGCCGGGCACGGCCTTCTTGACCGAGCAGACGATCGTGTCGCCGATCGAGGCGTAGCGGCGCCGCGTGCCGCCGAGCACCTTGAAGCAGTACACGATCTTGGCCCCCGTGTTGTCCGCGCAGTCGAGGCGCGTCTGTTCCTGAATCACGGCTGGACCTCGCTTCCCACTCGGGCGCCGTGGCTGACAACGCGGACCAACCGCCAGTGCTTTGTCTTGCTGATCGGCCGAGACTGCATGATCTCAACCGTATCGCCCGCTTTGGCCTGTTCCGTCTCGTCATGCACGCGATAGAGCGTCGCGCGGCGCACATAGCGGTGATACTTCGGGTGTTCCACCAGTTTGACGCTCCGGACGACGATGGTCTTGTTCCGGGGGCCCCGGTCCACCACGCCGGTCTGCGTCGGACGTTGGCGCCGTTCTTCGCTCATGACTTCTTTGACCTTTCCTCAACGACCGGCGACGGGGCGCCGGCGCCCTCGGCCAGTTCGCGTTCGTGCAGCACCGTCAACAGCCGGGCAACGTCCTTCTTGAGCTTGTGCAGTTCCGCCGGGCGCTCGAGCTGTTCGGTCTCGCGCTGGAAGCGCAGGTTGAAGAGCGCCCTCCTCTTTTCCGAGAGCTCGCGGTTGATCTCTTCGTTGGGCAATTCGCGTATTTCCGCAATCTTCACAGTTTCGGCCTCCGCTTCACGAGCCGAACCCGAATCGGCAGCTTGTGCGCGACGCGGTTCAAGGCCTGTCGGGCGACTTCCTCGGGCAGACCGCCGAGCTCGTACAGGATCGTGCCCGGCTTGATGACCGCCGCCCAGTAGACCGGCTCGCCTTTTCCGCTTCCCATGCGCACCTCGGCCGGCTTGCCGGTGATCGGCTTGTGCGGGAACACGCGGATCCAGACCTTTCCCTCGCGGCCCATATAGTGCTGCGCGGCGACGCGTCCAGCCTCAAGCTGCCGGGCCGCCAGCCACGCCGGTTCGAGCGCCTGCAGTCCAAATTCGCCGAACGCCACCGTATTGGCGCGAGTCGCCAAGCCGCGGACGACGCCGCGCTGCGACTTGCGAAATTTAACCCGCTTGGGCATCAGCGGCATGAGCTGTCTCCTTCTGCGGCTCCTCGGCGGCCGGCTCCAGGTGGATCCAGACCTTGACGCCGATCTTGCCCATCACTGTAAGAGCCTCGGCAAAACCGTAATCAATCTTCGCGCGCAGCGTGTGCAGCGGGATCGAGCCGAGGCTGATCATTTCGCGCCGCGACATTTCCGCGCCGCCCAGCCGGCCGGCGACGCGGATGCGCACGCCTTTCACTCCCGCGTCGAGGGTGGTCTCGGCAGCCTTCCGCACCGTCCGCTTGAACGAGGCCCGCTTGCAGAGTTGCTCGGCGATCCCTTCCGCGACGAGTTGCGCGTTCATTTCGGGATGATGAATCTCAACGATATTGATGTCCACCTTCTGGTGCACGATCTCCTCGATGCGCGCGCGCAGCCGGTCCACTTCCGAGCCCTTCCGGCCGATGATCACGCCCGGGCGGCCGCAGAAGAGGGTGACGCGGACTTCTTCGCGCGTCCGCTCGATGTCCACGCGCGCGATCAGCGCGAAGGCGTAGTTGGCTTTGACGAAATCGCGCAGTTTCTTGTCGGCGACGACGAGCGCGCCGAACTCCTTCTTGCGCGCGTACCAGCGAGACCGCCAGTCCTCGATGATCCCCAGCCGGAACGATATCGGGTGAACTTTCTGACCCATGTTTCCTCCAAAACGACCGCGAACTACGGTCGCTTCGCCTCCGCTTCCGCGGGCTTCTGCTCTTCGAGCGCTTCAGGGGCCGACGACACCACCAGGTGAATGTGGCACGTGCGAAAGCGCATGCGGGCAGACATGCCGCGAGGCCGGGCAAACCACCCTTTGCGCATCGGGCCCGGATTCACCCAGGCCTTCGACACCATCAGGTCCTCCGGCTCCGAGTCGAACTTCTCCGACGCGGTCGCGACGGCGGACTTGAGCAATTTGGCGACCATCGCCGAGGTGCGCTTGCGCGTCAGCCGGAGCGTATTGAGCGCCTCGTCCACGCTCGCGCCGCGGACCAAGTCCACCACCAGCCGCGCCTTGCGCGGAGCGACCTTCGCATACCGATAGGAAACTTCGAGTTCCATGTTCTACCCGCCTAACCGCGCGCCGGAGCGGCCGGTGCGGCCGTGGCGCCGGCCTCCGCCTTCGCCCGCCGCCCGCTGTGGCCTCGGAACGTGCGCGTGGCCGCAAATTCGCCGAGCCGATGACCGACCATTTCCTCGGTCACGAACACTTTCACAAACGCCTTGCCCTGATGAACCATGAACGTGTGGTTCACGAATTCCGGGACGATGACACACGCGCGCCGCCAGGTCTTCAACGGCTCGCGGTCTCCCATTTCCTTCTGCCGCATCACTCTCTGGCGCAGCTTCGGGTCTACGTTCGGGCCCTTTTTCGTCGACCGGCTCATGCATCAACTCCCTGGGGCTTCAGCCCGGGCCTACCGGCCCATCGGCCGCCGCCGGACAATGAATCGGTTGGTCGGGTTCCTGCGTTTCCGCGTCTTTCCGCCCTTGGACAGCACGCTGGTCGGGCCAACCTGCGGCCGACCGCCGCCGCCGGTGCGGCCTTCGCCGCCGCCCATCGGGTGGTCAATCGGGTTCATCGAAGAGCCGCGGTTATGCGGCTTGCGGCCCAGCCAGCGCATGCGGCCCGCCTTGCCGAGGCGGATATTCTGATGATCGAGGTTGCCCACCTGCCCGACCGTCGCGCGGCAGTCCAGGTGAATCAGCCGCATCTCGCCCGAGGGCATGACCAGGTGAGCATAATCCCCTTCCTTTGCGGAAATCTGCACAACCGAACCGGCCGAGCGGGCGATCCGCGCGCCGGAGCCGGGCGTGCTCTCGACGGCGTGAACGGGCACGCCCTGCGGTATATTGCGCAGCAGCATCGTGTTGCCGACTTTCGGCTCGACCTCCTTGCCGGAGAGCAGAACCTGGCCGACTTCGAGCTTGTCCGGGCAGAGGATGTATCGCTTCTCGCCATCCCTGTAGTGCAGCAGCGCGATGCGCGCCGAGCGGTTCGGGTCGTATTCGATCGCGGCGACGCGCGCGGGAATGCCATCCTTGTCGCGCCGGAAATCAATCATCCGATAGCGCTGCTTGTGGCCGCCGCTGCGGAACCGGGTGGTCGTGACACCCTGGGCATTCCGGCCGCCGGTCTTTTTCTGCGGAACCGTGAGGCCCTTTTCCGGCTTGACCTTCGTGATTTCCGCGAAGTCGGAGCTGGTGCCCAGCCGCCGGCCCGGCGACGTCGGTCTGAATTTCTTTATTCCCATTGCACAGTCCTCATCCTCGCCCGGGGGCTGGATCAGATGAACTCTATGTTCTCGCCCGGCGCGAGGGTCACAATCGCCCGTTTCCACGGCCGCGCCGCGCTCTTCACATACCGAGACCGGTGCGACTTGCCGTGGCGCGTCATCGTCCGGACCTTGCGCACGTGGACGCTGAAGATCTCCTCGACGGCCTTCTTGACGTCCGACTTGCTGGCGCCCATGTGCACCTCGAACGGATACTGGTTCAGGTGCGTGGCGCCGGACACGCCCTTTTCGGTGATGAGCGGCCGCAGGATGATCTGATAACTATCTCTCTTCATGAGCGGAGCGCCTCGATCACGCGTTGGAATGCCGACCGGGTGAAAATCAGCCGCTTCGGCTGAAGAATATCGTAAGCGTTGACATCGAGGGCGCGACGGACGGTTACGGTGGGAATGTTGCGCGCGGATTTCAGAACGTTCGGGTTATCGCCGTCCACGATGATCAGGCATCGCCCCTCGACGCGCAACGACTTGAGCATCGCGGCGACGGTCTTGGTCTTCGGGGCGTCGAGCGCAATTTCGCTGACGAGCGAGACCTCGCCGTCACGCAGCCGCGCGAGCAGGGCCGAGCGCGTCGCGCCGCGGCGCGCTTCCTTCGGGATATGATAGGAAATGTCGCGCGTCATGGGCGGGAACGCCATGCCGCCGCCGCGCCGATGGGCCACGGTCCGCTGTCCGGCGCGGGCGTTGCCCGTATGCTTCTGGCGATAGATCTTACGGGTCGAGCCGCTGACCTCGCCGCGGGTGAGGTGCCCCTTGGTGCAGACGTGCTGGTTCATCTGGTACATCTGCACCGCCTGTCGGAGCAGTTGCCGCCTCACGCGCCCGCCCAGCGAACTCTCGTCCACTTCCACGGGCTGGAGCGCCTGCCCCTGCATGTCGAACACCGGAACGGAGATCATGATTGCTTCCCCTTGCCGCGCAGGCGCGCGCGCACGATCACGTAGCTGCCGATGGCGCCCGGCACGGCGCCCTTCAGGAGCAGCAGGTTCTTTTCCACATCGACTTTCACGACTTTCAGGTTAGCCGTCGTATGGCGGGCGTTGCCCATGTGGCCGGCCATGCGTGTGCCGCGGCGCGTGTGGCCGGGATCCGTGTTGCTTCCGATCGAGCCCGGGGCGCGGTGATCTTTTGAGGCGCCGTGCGAGGCGGGATGACCGTGGAAACCGTACCGTTTCATGCCGCCCTGGAATCCTTTGCCTATCGTCGTGCCGATCACGTCCACGCGCTCGCCGTCCTTGAAGATGTTCACAGTGATCACCTGGCCCAGTTCGATCTTTTCGGCGCCGACGGGGGCGACTTCGCGAATAAACCGCTTGGGTTCCGTTTTGGCCGCGCGCGCGTGGCCGGACTCCGGCTTCGTCGCGCTCTTGCGCCGGCGATCGTCGAAGCCGAGCTGAATCGCATCGTAACCGTCTGTGCCTTTGCTCTTGACCTGCATCACATGGCAAGGCCCGGCCTGGATGACGGTGACGGGCAACAGCGTGCCGTCGTCCGTGAAGAGCTGCGTCATCCCGACTTTCTTCCCCAACAACCCGGCGACCATGGGTACTGCTCCTGTAACGGTCAGGCCTTGATCCGAATGTCCACTCCGGCGGGCATATCGAGCCGTCCCAACGCGTCAATCGTCTTGGCGGTCGGGTCAATGATGTCAATGATGCGTTTATGGGTCCGGATTTCGAATTGTTCGCGCGACTTCTTGTCGATGTGCGGCGAGCGCAGAACGGTGTAGCGCTCAATCCGCGTCGGGAGCGGGATGGGGCCGCTCACTCGCGCGCCGGTGTCCTTGGCCGCCTCGATAATTTTGGCGGCGGATTTGTCGAGCATCCGGTGGTCGTACGCTTCCATGCGAATTCGAATTCTGTCTTTGCTCATTGCCGGACGTTCCCTGCGCGCGCGCTCTTACATGGCAACATAAATGACATACGCTCCCTGCTTCTCCGCGAGCTCCTGAAGCGGAGTTATTCGGTTTACAGGTATTCTGGACTGCACAAAGATACGCAGTCTAACGTATTTATGACCGAAAGTCAAATCTATTTTTTCCGATTTTTAGACAACCCATCGCTCATAGACTTTCCTCGGCGCGGGCCGGTAATCACTGGGTTCCAACGTGTACGTCCCGCGCCCCTGAGTCAACGACCGCAAGGCCGTGGCATAGCCGAACATCTCGGAAAGCGGCGCCGTCGCCGCGACCACGCGCAAGTCGCCGAGGTCCTGGACGTGCGTGATGCCGGCGCGCCGGCTGTTCAGGTCGGCGATGATGTCGCCCAGGTACTGCGCCGGAGCGACTGCCTCCAACGACATGATCGGTTCGAGGAGCAGCGCGCCGGCTTCCTCCACCGCCTTGCGCATCGCCATGGACGCGGCCGCCTCGAAGGCGACGTCGTCGGAATCGGAAGGATGTTCCTCCGCGTCGAGCAGCGTCACGGCCGCGTTGATCAGCGGGTATCCGGTCACCACGCCGCCGCGCGCGGTCTCGATCACGCCCGCCTCGATCGCGGCGATGAAGCGCCGCTTGATTTTCTGCGGCGGCGCCTCATTGACGAAGGAAACTTTTCCGCGGAGCGCCGCAGGACTGACGCGCAACTTGACGACGGCGAACGTCCCGCGCGTCCCGGTCTGCTGGACGATGCGGCCTTCCGCCTCGCGTTCTGCGGCGACGGTTTCCTTGTAGGCGACGCGCGGCTCGCCCACGTTCGC
>Ga0315281_10004426_pt1 | contig 20386 bp, 13 predicted proteins | sample YL17G07_0_MG_FD_204540 | JGI IMG/M metagenome (GOLD analysis project Ga0315281, IMG submission 204540) | Sediment microbial communities from Yellowstone Lake, YNP, Wyoming, USA - YL17G07_0 | ecosystem: Environmental > Aquatic > Freshwater > Lake > Sediment | place: USA: Wyoming | collected...
GGGGACCTTCTTCTCCCGGTCGGCATTGCCGTAGGCCTCGTGGAACAGGATCCGGGAATCCTTGGCGATGAGCACGACGCCGGAGAACTCGTCCGCCTTGGTCTGGCCTTCAAAAAGGGCCCGGACGGCGGTGACCAGTTCCTTCTCGTCGGCCTTGGGTTCCGGAACGACGATATTCGCCGGGTCCTCGACCAGCTCGATCGTGATGGACACCAGCTTGTGCGGCGGCGTTTTCTCGACGGACGCTTTGAGAACAACATTGTCGCCGTTGCCGGCCTTGGTCAGGGCGAAGGTCTGGAAAGGCTGCTCGGCGACTATTTTTTCGAGCTGCATGGATTTGAGCTGGGCATTGGCTCCACGGAAGCGGGTCAGCCTCTGCTCGATGGGGATCTCTTTGAGGGCGGATGCGGCGAAGTGAGCTTCTAAGAAGGCCCTCATTTGCTCCGGTTCCCCGGAATTGAAGGCTTCGATGTAGGCCTTGAGGTGGACCGTGGCCGGCGGCTCCTGGGATTTTGATTCCTGGGCCATCCCGTTCGGGACCAGGGCGCAGATCATGACGGCGGCCGCCGCCAGGGCGACGATTCGGTTTTTTGAGCTCATGTGCCCTCCTCTGGGCGCAGACATGCACATCTCTGCGCCGAGAAGTATAACACGAGGGCCGAAAAAAACGTTGCCGGTCCCTGTTATCTGGGCCCTCGAGGAGGGGCGAAGAGCGCGCCCGGAGGGATTTGAACCCCCGACCTTTGGATTCGAAGTCCACCGCTCTATCCACTGAGCTACGGGCGCGCGGCAGGCTTTGAGGCCTTCCCATCATATTGGCAGGCAGGGCGGAAATCAAGGAGAGACTCGGGGCGGATTCTGGAAGGATAAGAGACTCCGGATGGAAAAACAGGTTCCACGACACCAAGACCGCCATCATACAGCGGCCGTACATCGTCTCTCCCACCGAGACGGGAGCGACGATCGTCTGGATAATACCGGCACACCGTGTCACGCCAAGGTCGTCTAGGGGCTGAAGGGAATTTTCCCATCCGTCTCGGCGGGCAATCCCGGAAATTTAATGAGCGTAACCCAGGAGAAAAAAACTTGACTAACCGATTATCATCGAGTACAAATTCGAATAATCCTAGCAAGGAGGTCGATATGAAAAGACTTTGTGCAGTAGTCCTCGTCCTTGTCGGAGCGGCTTTCATGATGCCCCAGTTTCTGGCCGCGCAGTTCGGGATCAAGGGCGGGCCGAATCTCTCGAGGTACGCCGTTACCGCGGTGCCCGGTTATGAATGGGACAGCCATAATTTGTTGGGGTTTTCCGTCGGGGCATTCTACGCCCTTAAGGTGACTCCGAAGCTGTTCGTTCAGCCTGAGCTCTTTTACGTGAGCTACGGCGAGAAGGAGTCGGACGTGGGAGAATCGGAGATCTGGTACAAAGAACAGCTTTCCTATGTCCACTTCCCGGTCCTGGCCAAATTCAAGATCGTCGACGGCGATCTTGCCCCCGTCGTCTTCGCCGGGCCCTATCTGAGCTATTTGCTTAAAGGCACCGGGACAGCCTACCTTGATGGGACGCCTCTTCCCAGTTTCGACGTGAAACCCGATCATAAAAAAACCGTTTATGGGATCACCGTAGGCGCCGGACTGGAAAAAAAGATGGGGAAAAACCTCTTGATCCTGGATGTGCGCTACAATCTTGACCTCGTCCGGAACGATATCGCGGACATCTTAGAGCCCTGGAGCTCCAAGACCAGGGTCCTGACGGTGATGGTCGGTATCGGTTTCTAGAGCGCGGCGGGTTCTAAGGCCTTCCCATCTTATGGGGAGGCCGTGCGTAAATCAAGGAAGTTTGATGACGGCGCCGGTCTTGGCGTCGACATGGACTTCCTTGAGCTCGGCCGCGGCCGGCCCCGGCAGGATGTCAAAGCTGAAGATAAGCTTGCCATCCTCGTTTTCGAGCTCCGCCACGAGAACTGTTCCTGGAGCGGCCTTGAGGGCCGTCTGCAGGGCCGCGGCCATCGTCACCTTGGCCGCCTTGGCCATGGACTGCATCTCCTTGATGGACGCTTCCTCGGCGCCTTCGGCTTCCTTGCCCTCGGCCTCTTCGTCCTCCTTTTCCTCTTCCCCCTCTTCCCCGCTCTTCATGACAGCGCCAGTCTTGGCGTCGACGTGGATCTCCGTGATCTCTTCGCTCGTGAGCTTAGGGAGGATGTCGAAGGTGAAGATAAGCGTGTTCTCTTCCTGCTCGAGCTCGCCTGTGAGAGCGGTGCCGGGAGCAGCCTTCAGGGCCTTATCCAGCGCGGCGGCCAGCGTGACCTTGGCCGCGCCGGCCAGGGCCTTAGCGTCCGCCAGGGAACTCCCTTCATTCTTCTCCTTGTCCTGCGCTGTTCCGATCGACGGAGCGAGCAAGCACAAGATAAGGGAGGCACCTAAGATTTTCATAAAGCTTTTCATGACTGAACTCCTTTCTCCTTGGATTTTTATTAGCGTTTCGGGAACGAGATCATCAGGCCGATTTCCGGGGCCCAATCCGTCGCCTTCGAGGTAACTCCGAAGCCGTTATTGATCTTGAAGCGCACGGTGTCGCTCAGCCACCACTGGATCTCGGCGATGAACTCGATCTCATCCTGCGCCCCTTCGAACCCCGCGTAGACGCAGAAAGCCTTCGACAGGCGCTTGTAGTATTCGACGGCGATTTCGCCCAAATCGAAGTGACCGCCCGCCTGCTCGACCGCCGCCCTCATGGTGATCGTGCCCCACCGAAAACCTTTGATGAGTCCGATCCCGGCCTTGGTCTCGAGTTTGGGCGTCCCGATGAGGGGCTTGCTCTTGTGATGGGGGAAAACCACCTCAGCGTAACTGAAGAAGCCGGGCCGCCGCTCGGTCTCCTTGGACCACATCCAGTCGAGCTGGATCTGCGCATCGCCCAGACCCGACTCGGTAATCTTGTCGGGCATCCCCGAAAGGTCGTCGGGAGATTTCTCGAGGGACGCGCGTATCACGGCGACTTCGACCTCGAAGGCGAGTCTGTCCGTCAGCCCGTAGCCAAGAAACATGAGGCCCTCTGTGGCCCGGTACTTGCCGCGGAAATCCTGGTCGAGCGAGAACCCAAACTCATTGGGGCTGTATTCCTGGTTGTTGTCCTTGTAGTACTCGAAGAAGGGGTAGACGATCCACTCCCCTTTCTGGATGTAGGTCCCGAACATCGACATCGGGATCCCCGGCCCCCGGTCCTTCAGGTAAAAAGGCAGCGACTCCTGAGAGATCGCTGCGGGTGGCTGCCACAATCCGACGGCGCAGGCCGTCAACACGGCCAGGGTCACAAATCCTTTTCTCATGATCCGAACCTCCTTATTTTATTTCGTGCTGAAATACCAGACAAACTTGACCATGGCCACGGTCTTGTTCATCCGCCACCCCCGCGGATCCAGGGTGTCGCCGAACTGGTTGAAGACGAAATAAAGGATGGCCCCGGGCTTAGGGATCCAGGTGACGCGGAAGTTGAAGAGGATCTCATCGTCGTCGTTGTTCCATTGCCCGAAAACGGACCCATAGAGCCGGGGGTTGAGAGAAAAATTCAACCGGCCGAGGATTTCGTCGACGGCGAACGGGCCGGCGGGCAGGCGGATATCGGTCCGCTGGTAGCCGGCGCTCGTGCTGAAATGCCGGCCCGGTTTCCAGCCCAAGTCCGCCTCCCATTCGGTGCTCGTCCCGTCGTAGAACCGGCCCCAGTTGACGCCGGCCGAGACGGCCACCGGCCGTCCTTCGAACGTCTCGACCTGGAGTTCGCCGCGGTTCGTCCAGTATCGGCCGGCCGGAATGAGGAAACCGTCCCGGATCTCGAAATCCTCGGTCAGGTTCTCGGCGTTGCGCTGGATGTTGAACTCGAAGGAATCCCCGCTTTTCAGGGACAAACCGAGGGGCCGGAATTCCATGTAGACCGACTGCATCTCATGGGTGATATCATCGAGATAATAGCTGAGCTCGAGGGGCTTGAATTCCATCTGCTTGACCCAGGGCAGGAATTTCGGCCTGGGGCTGATCTTGAATTCCGTCTCGAAAACCTGGTAGCTCATCCGGCTCAGGAAGCCGACTTCGGGATTGAAGCCTATCCCCGCCCGCTCCCAAGAGCCGCTGAATTCGATGAGGTCGTTCGGGAAGCTCACGAAAAGACGGTGGGCGCTGCCGGTCGCGTCTTCGCGGCCGGAGGTGTAGGTCGTGGCGAACGCGCCGCCGAATTGGAAGTTCTTGTCCCCGAATAGGCGGGAGGTCGAGAACAGGGCGTCGACCCCGCCGGTCCCGTTGAAGTGCCCGGCCTGGACGGAGCCGATAGCCAGCATCCCGACCGAGGATTCCTCGCCGAGGTCCTGCTTCAACCGGACGAGCGAGAAGTTCGTCGGGTTGGCGACATCGATCCGGCCGGTCTGCAGGACCATGGCCCCGATCGTCGTGCCGCCCATCTTGCCCAGGAACCGGGCGCCCCCGAGGATCGGCGTTTCACGGCCCTGGGCGATCCCGATCCTCCGGCTATAGAACGGCCTGGCCCGGCCGAGGGAAAAATCGAAAAAGCTCTGCGACTCGAGGAAGAACTGGCGCTTTTCCGGATAGGAAATGGAAAAGCGGGTCAGGTTGACGATCATCTGGTCCGATTCGACCTGGGCAAAGTCGGGGTTGACGGTGAAGTCCATCTTGACCGTCGGGTTGACGAGGTAGCTGAAATCAAGTCCGAGGTCGCGCCGCTTGACGGCCGCCAAGGCCCGCTCTTTCTCGGCTCCGGCGACGGCATAGGGCCGGAATTCGAATATTCCCATCCGGGCGAGGTCGCGCAGGCCTTCGAGGGTGCCGGCCCGGCTGACTTGCTGGATGCTCGAGTCCCGCGACCAGCCTTGCCATCGGACCTGCTCCCGTTTGTGGCGGATATTCCGCTCGAAGTTGATGCCCCAGGTTTGCTCGGACGCGACCCTGAACTTCAGCGTCGAAAAAGGGATCCTGATCTCGGCGAACCAGCCCTGGTCGGTTTTCGTGGCGGCGGCGTACCAGACCCCGTTCCAGTCGGAATTCGTCTTCCTCCCGTTGTCCCCGATCAGGGAATCCGCCTGGGAGGCGTTAGGGTTGACGGCGAAAAAGTAGGCGTTCCTTCTGTCCCTGTAAGTATCGATGACGACCTCGAAATTGTCGTCGGTCCCGTAGTCGAAATCCCATTTCATTTTCTGGGCGACGATCTGGTCCGGCCGGGAATCGAAGCACCAGACGCCGATGTACAGCTCTTTGTCGTTGTAGACCACGGCGACTTCGGTCCTTTCCGTGGCCGGCGCGTTCTCCACGAGCTCGCGCTGGGTGAAATTCGAGATATGCGGAGCTTTGGCCCAAGCTTCCTCATCCAGAACACCGTCGAGCTTGATGGGTGTTTCGACACGAAAGGCTTGGAGCTTGTCGGGGGTGCTGGTCTGGGCGGCAGCCGGAGCGGTCATGGAGGCGAACAGGAGCGCCGCCAGCGCAACGGCCGGCGTGCGGAGAGCGTTCCGAAATGTCATGCAGGTCTCCTCATGGTCATCATAACGCCGCGCATATGAACGGAAGATGAACGTGGGCCGGGGCTCAGGCTTCCGGGAGAACGATGGTAAAAACGCTCCCCGACGGACCGCTCGATGCCGAGATCCGCCCGCCGTGGGCTTCGACGATCTTGCGGGCGATGGACAGGCCCAGTCCGCATCCCCCCGTCCCCGCGGAACGTGAAGGATCAACGCGGTGGAAGCGGTCGAAGACCAGGGGCAGCTGGTCCGCCGGGATGCCGATCCCGGTGTCTCTTACCTCGACGACGAGCCCTTCGGGGGGCCTGCGGACCACGACCGACACGCTCCCATCCCGACGGTTGTAGCGGACGGCGTTGTCGACGAGATTTCCCAGAATGATTCTCATCTGGTCGGGGTCGATATCGGCCCGTAATGCGGCGTCGACGTCATGGCCCAGCCGAAGGTCGTTCTTCCGGGCTTCGGGTCCGGCTTCGGCCAGGACCTCCTCGACGAGCGCGGCGAGCGCGGTCGGCCGCCTCCGCGGACACGCCTTTCCCGCGTCCATACGGGCGAGGATGAGCAGCCGCTCGATCATGGACTGCATGGTGCGGGCGATTTCCAGGTTGTCCTCGTGGGCCTCTCTGAGCTCTTTTCCGGAGCGTTCTTTCCGGAGCAGGACCTCGATGGTGCTGAGGATTCCGGCCACGGGAGTCCGCAGTTCGTGAGAGACGTCGGCCGTGAACTGACGCTCCCTTCGGAAGGCCGTTTCGAGGCGGTCCAGGGCCGCGTTCAACTGACCGATGAGCGGATGGAGCTCCTTGTCGAACGGAGCGGGGTTGAGCCGTTCGTCGAGCCGGGTTTCAGAAACGTTGGCCAGCGCCTCACCGATGCGACGGACCGGCCGGAGGGCCCGCCCGGCCAGGAGGAAGCTGCCGCCGCCGGCGACGAGGAAAGAGGCCATGGCGAGGAGCGCCAGCTGGGACGCCAATTCCTTGAGCTCTTGGTTGTAAGGCCCGAGCGGCGCGGCGCACTGGACCGTGACCAGGATTGTCTGTTTCTCGCCTGGCTCGTTTTCCGTGGCGCCGTCTTGCTCGTCCGTGACGCGGGCGTACAACGTGACGACCCGCCAGCGGCCGTCCTTTCTCATCCCCGCCGTCGCCAAAAGTGGATGTCCTTCCGCCGGAGACTCCGCGGGCCAACCCGGGGGGAATTCGGCAGCCGATCGGGCGATCACCCGGCCCTGCGCGTCGAGGATCCGGTAGGCCGGCGGAAGCTCGCCGCGGATGTCATAATCCTCGGCGGGCGCGAACAGGAGTTGATCCTTATCCAGTTCCACGTGGTCGGCCAGCGCTCGCGCTCCCGCGGACAGCCGACCGTCCATGACGGACAGGAGGGCGCGGCTCTTGGCAAAATAAACGAACAGGCCGAAGCTGAGGATCACCGTCCCGAGGACGAGGAGCGAGCCCAGGATCAATTTCAGCCGAAGAGAGCGCATGTCATTCGCCCTTCAGCTGATAGCCGGCGCCGCGCACGGTGTGGATCAGGGGCGGCAGGCCCGGCCGGTCGATTTTCTTGCGCAGCCGGCTGATAAAGACGTCGATGGTGTTGCTGACCGATTCGTCCTGCCAGTCGTAGAGGTGTTCCCAGATCATGGAGCGGGGAACGACTTCGCCGGCGTGGTGGGCAAGGAATTCGAGCAGGGCGTATTCTTTCGCCGTCAGGGGGATGTCTTTCCCGCACCTCCTGACCCGGCGGGCGAGGGTGTCGATCTCCAGGTCGGCGACGACGAGACGGGGGGCCTTCTTCTGGTACCTGCGGCGGAGCAGGGCCCGGACCCGGGCCAGGAGCTCCTCGAAGCGGAACGGCTTGGTCATGTAGTCGTCGGCCCCCGAATTCAATCCCCGGACCGTCTCATCGACGGCGTCAAGGGCCGTCAGGATGAGGACGTGGGTTTGGATGTTCCCCCTTCTCAAGGCCTGGAGGAGCTTCAGGCCGTCGAGCTTCGGCAGCATCAGGTCCAGGATGACGGCGTCGTACTCGTTGTGCTCGGCCAGGAACAGTCCCTCTTCCCCGTCGGCGGCGGTGTCCACGGTGAAGCCCTCTTCCTGGAGTCCCTTCTTGAGGCTCTTGAGGAGAGCACGGTTGTCTTCGACGATCAGGAGACGCATGGCTTCGATCCCGGACCATTATGCCACAAACCAAGATGAACGGGAGATGAACGGACGCTATTCTAATCAGGCGAATGCGGATCATGACCCTCCGTTGTCTAGTTGACAAATAGGCTTTATAGGATTAGTATCATTTAAAGAGAAAACCCACGGAGGCAAGACATGAAGACCGCAGGGGACATTATCACGGCCAATAATCAAGAAGTCTGGTCGATCCCATCGACAGCCACAGTCTTCGAGGCTCTGAAGCTGATGAGCGACAAGAACATCGGAGCGCTGCCGGTCAGGGACAAAGCAAAAAAAGTGATCGGGATCGTTTCAGAAAGGGATTATGCTCGTAAAGTCGTCCTCATGGGCAAGACGTCGCGCGAGACCCCCGTCGAGGTCATCATGACCCCGGCCTCCCAAATGATCACCATCCAGCCGGGTGCCTCTCTCGAGGACTGCATGGCGTTGATGACCATCCATCACATACGACACCTACCGGTCTTCGCCAGCGAGAGGCTGATCGGGATCATCTCCAGCCGCGACGTGGTCGAGGCCGTCATCGCCGAGAAAAACGAGTGTATCGGCAACCTCAGTGATCATTCCGAAACGCTGTTCATCCAGAACTTCGATGACCATATCGCCGGCGGAAAGGGCTAGGCAGCCGGATTCTCGATCGGTTTTTCTTCAGGACGGCGCCACGCTCGCCGTCGTCGGCGGCGGCCCGGCGGGGGCCTTTTTCGCGATCCTCGCCGCGCGGAAAGCCCGGGCTCTCGGAAAAGCGCTGGACCTCGTCATCATCGAAAAAAACAGCGGCGCCCGGGACTCCTGCCCCGCTCACATCATCGAAGGCTGTAACTACTGCGCCGGAGGCATCTCCCCCAACCTCTTCGATATCTTGAACCAGAACGGCATCCATCTGCCCGAAGAGATCATCGAAGGGAAGGCCGAATCCGTGATCGTCCACGGCGATTGGAAGAGCCTCGAGCTCCCCGTCCCGAAGGGAAGGACCATGCTCTCCGTGTTTCGCGGCACGAGGCCCCAGAATCGTCCCTCCCGGTATGAGAATTTCGACGCGTTCCTGCTCGATCAGGCCGTCAACGAGGGCGCCCGGCTCGTTTGCGGGGAAGCTCGGGACATTTCTTACGGCACGAGCGGCAAGCCGGTGGTTCGCTACGGGGAGCCCTCCCGCCCGGGCGGCGAATCCAAAACGATCGAGGCCGATTTCGTAGCCGTCGCCAGCGGGGTCAACCAAACGCCGGGGATGAACCTCGCCACGGACCCGTTCTTCAGGGCCCTCAAAGGAGCGCTCCCCGGCTTCAGGCCGCCGCAGGTCCGCCGGGCCCTGATCTGCGAGATGCAGGCGGAAGAGGAGGCGCTGAGGCACTTGAAAGGCGAGGTACATTTCGTCCAGTACGGCTCGCGCGACCTCCGGATCGAAATGTCTTCGTTGATACCCAAGGGACGATGGATCACCATCGTCCTGCTCGGCCCCAGCGTCGATGCGGCCCAGGCGTCCGACCGCCTGGCCATCATCGAACGCTTTCTCGAACTCCCCCACATCAAACGCCTGATCCCCAGGGGCGCCAGGCTCAAGCCCGCCTGCCTCTGTTTCCCGAACATGACCGTCAAGCGGGCGCGGGGATTCCTCGGCGACCGTGTCGCTCTTGTCGGAGACATCGTCGTCTCACGATTGTACAAAGACGGCATTTTCTCCGCCTACACGACGGCTGAGGCGCTCAGCGATTGCATTCTCAACGAGGGTATCGGCCGATCCGCCTTGATGAGAGGCTACGCGCCGTTCATCCGGCGGTTTGACAGGGACAATAGGTTCGGCGAGGTCGTTTTCACCCTCAGCCGTCTGACCTTCTCGCGCCCCGTCCTGAGCCGTATCGTCTATCAGGCCGTACTGACCGAACTCAAGTCGAAGGCCCGGAAAAAGCGGCGTCTCGTCAACGTCCTGTGGAAGATCGCCGGCGGAGACGATTCCTACAGCAAGATCCTATGGGCGATGGCCCAGCCCGCCGCGATCTGGACGATTTTTTGGGGAGGGGCGCTCATGACCTTCAGGAACGCCCTTGCCGAACGCCTTTTCGGACTGCGCTGGCAAGGGATCGGCCGCTACCAGACGGGAGTGGCCATGGAGGATTTCGAGGAGAAGCGTCAGTCATTCCTCCGGGCGTTGGAGGTCTCCTCTCTCCAGCGGCCGGAATTCGCGCGGATGTACTCGATCCGCATCAAGGCCGGCCGGGCCCGCGTTCTCCAAGAACTCGGCAGATTCGGCGACGGCGAAAACGGGTTCTTCAGCACCCGCCGCATGGTTGTCCGCCGGGTATCCGGGGCCGCGAATGAACTCGGCAGCACCGTCCTCTATGACGTCTCTCCCCGTTTCTTATCCTTTCGCATGGCTCTGGAGAAAATCGTCGGGACCCGTTTCCTCATGTACCGCGTCTTGGATGGCTTTGCCCGGAAAGGGATCTTCGTCTTCGGCATCGATCCGATCGGCGAGGACGCGTGTTCGCTTTCGATCTACGTCGCCTTCGATTTCCCACGGGGGACAAACGCGTTCCCGCGGTCCTTCTGGCGGCTTTTCAGGCTATTTTTTCCGGGTTTTGTCCACGACGTGATCTGGAATCACTCTCTTTGCCGGCTCAAACATCTCGTCGAAACAACTCCCGAGTAGCCGGCCGGAGACAGGGGCGCCCGTCAGCGGACCCTGACCTCTTTGACTTCGGTGGGCTTGCCCTTGTTCCATTCGGGCGGATTCGCGCCCTGGAGGTGGCGGACGAAGAAGTCGAACATCTTCCGCTCGCCATAGGCGCCGCCCATGCCGTGCCCGGCGCCGGGGATGACCAGGAGGTCGAAAACCTTATCGGCCTTGATCAGGGCATTGACGACCTGCATGGTCGAAGCGGGGTCGACGTTGGCGTCCATCTCGCCGACGATGAGCAGGAGCTGGCCTTTGAGGCGCCCGGCGTTGTCGACGTTCGACGACGCGGCGTATTCGGGGCCGAGGGGCCAGCCCATCCACTGCTCGTTCCACCACATCTTGTCCATGCGGTTGTCGTGGCAGCCGCTCGAGGCGACGCCGACCTTGTAGAAGTCGGGCTGGAAGAGAAGGCCGCCGAGGGCGTTCTGCCCGCCGGCCGAATTCCCATAAATACCCACCCGGGTGACGTCATAGGACGGGTACTTGGCTGCAACGGCTTTGTGCCAGAGGACACGGTCGGGGAACCCGGCGTCGCCCAAGTTCTTCCAGCAGACGTCGTGGAAGGCCTTGGAGCGATTGCTCGTCCCGAGGCCGTCGCACTGGCTGACGATGAAGCCCAGCTCGGCCAGGGCGCGCATGGAACTGTAGGCCCCGAAGGACTTGGGGACGAACGAGCCCTGAGGACCGGCGTAGATGTATTCGATGACCGGGTATTTCTTCTTGGGGTCGAAATTCGAGGGCCGGATGATGACGCCCCAGATATCGGTCCGGCCGTCGCGGGCCTTGGCCACGAAGACCTCGGGCGCCTTCCAGCCGGTCTTGAGAAGCCCGGCGATGTCGCCCTTTTCCACGGTCATGACTGCGGTCTGGTCGGCGACCCGATGGATCTCGACCGTCGGCGGCAGGTCGACCCGTGACCAAGTGTCGACGACATAGGACATGTCGGCCGAGTAGGTGACGGAGTGGTTGCCCTCTCCTTCCGTCAGCCGGACGAGGTCCGTCCCGTCGAGGTTAACCCTGAACGCGTGAATGAAGTACGGATCCTGGCCGGCGATCGTGCCGCTCGCCTGGAAGTAGACCTGGCGTTTCTCCTCGTCGACCTTGTCGACGGAGCGGACGACCCACTCCCCTTTCGTGATCTGATTCTTGACTGTGCCGGTCGTGCCGTCGTAGAGATAGAGATGGTTCCAGCCGTCGCGCTCCGACATCCAGATCGTCTCCCGGCCGTCGTCGACGTCGTAGCGGTATTTTTTCCCGCTGTAGGAGAAAAAGGTCTTGGCCTCTTCGTTCACCACGGCCCGGGCCATGCCTGTCGTCCCGTCGACCTCGACGAGCCGGTAGACCTGGTGGCCGCGCTGATTGTACTCGAAGGTGAAGGCCCGGCTGTCCTTGCGCCAGGCCAGGTCCGTGAGCTCATAGGGGTTCGGGAAGAGGGCGTCGTCGACCTCGATCCGGGCTTTCGTATCGACGAGGAATAGGACGGGCCGTTCGATGTCTAGGGCGTCGCCCGGCTTGGCGTACTCCATGGCGTGATATTTCGGCTGGAGCTGGTCGGCCGGCGACGACTCGACGTACTGGATGACGCGGTGATAGCCCCGGCGCAGGCGGAAAGCGGCAATTTTTTTCGAGTCGCGCGACCAGGACAGGGATTCGTAAGTATAGTAATCGCCCTCCGAGCCGTCGCGGCTGAGGATCGTCTCCTCCTTCTTCTCCTTGTCCCGGAGGCAGACGTTGTAATTCCGGATGAAGGCTTCCCATTTGCCGTCGGGAGAAATCTTGGCTTCTTTGGAGGCGGCCTCGGGGGCGGGGCCCCGTTCCCAACCGCCTAACTCGCCGTCGCGAAAACGGCGCGGTCCGCCGGGTTCTTCAAGCTTCTTGCAGGTGTATGTGGCCAAGTCGCAGGTGTAGCGAACGCCCGCCGTCACGAATTCGACGGACTTCTCGTCCTCGGCAAAGGTAATCGCGTTGAACGGCAGCTTGAGCGCCTCGACCTTCTCGCCCGAAGCCGCGGCCAGGGCGGCCGCCAACTTGGCGTGGTCGAAGGCGATTCTCTTCTCTGTGGAGGCCGCGTCGACGACCCAGAATGCGTTGCCGCCAGCGACCGATTTCCTGTACCAGTAGTGGGACGTCTTGCCGATCCAGCCGCCCCGATCGACCATGTTGAGGGCGAGCGGTTGGAGTTTCGCCCTCAATCCGGCCGCCCTTTCGTAATCGGCCCGGGTTGCCTGGGCCGAAAGGAAAGCGGGCAGGAAAGCGGCGATCAACAAGAACGTGGCGATAATCGTCCGACGGGCGTGTTTCATCTTGCCTCCTATCGGGATAGTTGGGCCAATAATAAATGAGGGTCGCCCTTTTGGCAAGAAGCCGTGAATTGAAAAGGGTGCAGATTGCGAAAAACTGGGCTTGGGTGAGGATGAGATGCGCGGGCGCGAGGTTCAGGCAAAACGCCGGGGCCGGACGGAGTCCAACCCCGGCACTTCTTAGACGAAACTAAAAGGAAAAAACAGGTCCGCTTACTTCTTCTTCGCGGTCCACTCGATCTCGCGATCCATCATGGACATGGTGCCCTTCATGGAATCGCCTTCGACCGTACCCTTGTAGTTGATGACCATCTCGCCCTGCTGGCCCTGACGTACGATCTTCCAAGCGATGGCGTTGCCTTCGAGCGTGCCTTCGCCCGTGATCGGGTCGCCGCCCTGACGGCCGGGCATGGTGACCTTGAGCTTATTGCCTTCCTGGACGATGGTAATGTCTACGGTCGTCATCGCGCCATCGCGGCCCGGCCGGCTCAATTCCCAGGTGCCGGAGACGTCGACGGCCCAGGCCGCTAGGGATAGAACGGCCAGGATGGCGAGTGCGGCGAGTGTGACTTTCTTCATATCGTATTCTCCTCTCTTAAATATAGCCTTCATGGGATTAGACTGCGAAGCGTTCTTTTTCTTCCAAAAAGCCGGGCTCCGGACACAGCCCTATTCCCCCTGGAAAACGGTGGCCAGGACGGTCTGGCCGACGGCCTTCAGGGTGTTGACGTCGATCTTGTCGAGAGTGTCGCCGACGGTATGCCAGCTCGCGGGAAAGCCCTCCCGCCTGTCGTCGTAATGGATGATATCGACCGTCGGGATCCCAGCTATCTTGTTGATATAGAGGTGGTCGTCGATGAGGGAGCCCGCTTCCCGGGCCTGAAAGTATTTGGCGTGCCCGAGCCCGCGGGCCGTTTCCCAGACCTTTTTCATGACCGCCGGGGCGTAGTACATGGACGTCCCCTCCATGGGGAAGACGGCGTCGACCGCTCCGACCATGTCGAGCAGGATCCCGAAACGGGCTTTGTAGCCGGCGCTGTGGGGATTCCGGGCCCAGTATTGGGAGCCCAGGGCCCAGCTGTCCTCGGAGGCGCCGCGCCAGTTTCGGTGCTCGCCGAAATCCTCGAGGTCGAGGAGCAGGATGTCGACGCCGGCCGCGGGCTTCCTGAGCGAGAGTTGGCGGGCCACCTCGAGCAGGACCCCGACGCCGCTCGCCCCGTCGTTGGCCCCCATGACGGGCTTGAAATGATTGGCCGGGTCCGGGTCGTGGTCGGCGAAGGGCCGCGAATCCCAATGAGCGCAGAGGAGGATCCTGTCCTTCGCCTCAGCGTTGAACGAAGCGACGATGTTCTTCCCGTCGAGCACCCTCCCGTCATAGGCCTTGGCCTGGAAGGCTTGCACGACGACGTCGGGCGTCCACTGCTTGAGGGTCTTGACGAGCCAATCGGCGCAGGCGGCGTGGGCCGGGGTGTTGGGCACGCGCGGGCCGAACTCGACCTGCTTCTTGACGAAGCCGTAGGCCGACGCGGCGTCGAACGCGATGCCCGTCACCCCCGCCGATCCCGCCTGGCCGTTGCAGGCATAAAGATAAAGGAGGAGGGCAAGAAAAGGGACGAGCGCAAAAAAACTTCGTTCTCTACGAATCCGCTTATTCATCATAAGCTCGAAACCTCCGAGAAAGGTTAGGGCGACAGCGTGTTCTCGATCGAACGCCAGATCTCCAGAAGCCCGAGTTTATCCGCCCAGGAGACCAAGTACGTCCGGTCGATTTGCGAACCCGAGATCTTGATCATTCCGGCGATATCCCGGAGGTGTTTCTCCGATCCACCCTTTTGATAATACTCCAATTTTTTAAGGATGATATCCTCGGGAGCGGCGAAATTCGCGGTTCGCGTTTCGGATAAATGAAGCTGCCTGGCCCGGCCAAAACGGGAAACGTCGAAAGCATCTTTATGGTGAATGATGACGTCGATTTTCAACCCCGAAGAAGGGTGGATGATATTGAACTGTTGCCGGCGAACAATGGCCTTTTTCATGGATTCGGTCTCAAGATAGAAATCGTCCTCGGGAAAACAGGCTTTCATGGCCTCGACTTGATCCAGTCGGACGTCAGCGACGATGTCGATATCATTGGTGAAACGAGGCTCCCCATAGGCCATGGAGGCCATGGAGCCGGTGATCAAGTAGGGGATATTGAGCTTGTCCAAACAGTCGACGACAAAGAGCAACAATTCATGTTGCTCCATGCGATATCCTCCGGGAGACTTCCCGCTGTAATGTATTTTCGTCCCAATCAGGATGGAGACCGCGCAGGATGGTGACCAGCTGATACCTGGCCGAACGCCACAGGCCGAACGCAATCTCGAGCCTCTCCAAGGGCGATTTTCGCCTAAGGATATCCCCCATGATGTCATCGACGACTTCCATCCGAGAGATATCCATGGCTGTCTTTTCATCTCCCTTATAGGCTACAAGGGGGGGGAAGTCAAGACGGCCGGCGTGACGTTGAACGGGGATAGCGGTTCTTGTATAATCCGCCCTTATCGTTCGTCACTCAAGGAGGTCCCCATGAAACGCAACGTCAAGACGGCACTCCGCGTCTCCGCCCTTCTCCTTCTCGTCATGGCCTTCGCCGGCCCGTTCGCGGCCCAGCAGGCCGGGCCCGGCCCGGAAAGCCAGGCCCTGACCAGACACCTTCGCTGGAGGAACATCGGCCCGGCCAACATGGTCGGCCGCATCTCCGATTTCGAAGCCCTGGACAACGACTTCACCCAGGTTCTCGTGGCCTCGGCCTCGGGCGGCGTTTTCAAATCTATCAACGCCGGGACGACCTGGGAGCCCATCTTCGACAAGTACGGCTCGGCCTCGATCGGCGACGTCGCCTTCTTCCAGAAGGACCCGAACATCATCTGGGTCGGAACGGGCGAAGAATGCGTCCGCAACAGCATCGCCTGGGGCGACGGCATCTACAAGTCGACCGACGGCGGCAAAACCTTCACCCGGATGGGCCTCGAAACGACCCAGACGATCGCCCGCGTCATCACCCACCCCACGGACCCCGACACCGTATACGTCGGCGCCTCGGGCCACCCCTGGGGCTACACCGGCGACCGGGGCCTCTTCAAGACGACCGATGGCGGTAAGTCTTGGACCAAGCTCGCCGGCGGACTGCCGAACGACGGCAAGACCGGCGCCATCGACCTGGTCATGCACCCGACCGACCCCGAGACGCTCTACGTCTCGTTCTGGCAGCGCCTCCGCCAGCCTTGGCGCTTCGACTCCGGCGGCCCGAACGGCGGCATCTTCAAGACGACCGACGGCGGCAAGACCTGGGCCAAGCTCATCCAGGGCCTGCCCGCGGGCGAGCTCGGCCGCATCGGCCTGGCCATTTCCCGCTCTAAGCCCGACGTCCTGATGGCCGTCGTTGAGCACGGCTACCAGCCCCCGCAGACCATCCGCTCGGGGAGCGAGCAAAAGCCCAACCCCGATTACGAGGACATGACCAAGCTCGGCACCGGGATCTACCGGTCCGAGGACGGCGGCGCGACCTGGAAGTACATGAACCGGATGAACAACCGGCCCTTTTACTACAGCCACATCTATATCAACCCGCTCGAGGACAAGTGGGTCTATTTCATGACCGCGAGCTTCAACTTCTCGAACGACGGCGGGAAGACGTGGAGCCAGATCGGCGGGCTCCACCCCGACTTTCACACCATGTGGATCGACCCGACGAACAAGAACCGCTTCTACGTCGGGCAGGACGGCGGTGCCTCCATCACCTACGACCACGGCCAAACTTGGGTCTTCTTCGACAATCTCAGTGTCGCCCAGTTCTATGCCGTCAGCGTCGACATGCGCGACCCTTACTATGTCTATGGGGGGCTCCAAGACAACGGCACCTGGGGCGGCCCGTCGATGAGCCGCGAGGGTCAGATCCTGACCGATTTCTGGTACAACATCGGCGGCGGCGACGGCTTCCACACCCAGAACGACCCGCAGGACTGGCGCACGGTTTACCTCGAAAGCCAGGGCGGCTCCCTCCAGCGGGTCAACGTCGAGACCCGCGAGGCGAAGAGCATCCGGCCGAACCCGATGAACGTCGCCAATTACAAGGACTACTTCCCTCCGGCGCCGCCCGAGAAGAAGGCCCCCGCCGCCAAGGCCGGGGCCAAGGCCGCGGCCAAGCCGGTCGCCAAGCCGGTCGCCAAGCCCGAAGCCAAGGCCGAGCCGGCCTCCCCCGAGGCGGCCATGCAGTCCAGGATGCAGCAGGACCGCGGCCCCTTCCGCTTCAACTGGAGCTCGCCGATCGTCATGTCCCCCCACAACCCGGAGACGATCCTCTTCGGCGGCAACCACCTTTTCAAGTCCACCGACCGGGGCGACCACTGGATGCTCCTCAGCCCCGACCTGACGACGAACGATAAGACGAAGTACGCCCCAGCCAAGCCCACCGGCGGCATGACGCCCGACGTCACCGGCGCCGAGACCCACTGCACCATCATCACCATCTCGGAATCGCCCCGCCTCCCCGGCCTGATCTGGGTCGGGACCGACGACGGCAACGTCCAGGTCACCCGCAACGGCGGCGTCACGTGGGCCAACGTCCGGCCGAACATCAAGGGCGTTCCCCCCGGCATTTGGTGCAGCCGGGTCGAGGCCTCGCGCTTCGACGAGGCGACCTGCTACGTGACCTTCGACGGGCACCGCTCCGACGATTTCCGCCCCTACGTGTTCAAGACGACCGACCTCGGCAAGACCTGGCGAGCGGCAGCCGCCGGCATCCCGGACGGCCAGCCCGTCTACGTCATCCGGGAGGACCCGGTCAACAAGAACCTCCTTTTCCTGGGCACGGAATTCGGGGTCTACTTCAGCCGCGACGCGGCAGCGACCTGGTCCAGCCTGGGCTTCAACCTGCCCACCGTCGCCGTTCACGACCTCCTCATCCACCCCCGCGACAACGACCTCATCGCCGCGACGCACGGCCGGGGTTTCTGGATCCTCGACGACATCACGGCCCTGCGCAAGGCGACCGACGACGTCCTGGGCCAGGACGCCGCCCTCTTCGATCCGGGCAAGGCCGGCACGCGCTGGCTCCGGATCCAGCGGGGCGGCTACGGCCGGGGCGACCTCTTCTTCAAGGGCGAGAACCCGCCCGACGGCGCCCTGCTCAATTTCTACCTCAAGACGAAGCCCGAAGCGCCGGCCACTCTCGAGATCGCCGACTTCGCGGGCGTCCTGAAGACGACCTATATCCTCGATACCGCCGAGGCGGGCATCAACCGCGTCGCCTGGGATCTCCGCTTCGACCCTCCGGCGGCGACCGCCAAGAACCTCGCGGACAACCTCAAGAAGCAGATCGACCCGGCGCTCCTCAGGACCGACCTCAAGGACGATCAGAAGGCCGCGCTGAAAAAGGCCGCGGCGGACCTCGACAAGTTCGGGACGAACTACCGCAAGGTCGCCGAGATCCAGAGGGCGGTCCTCGCCATCATCCGGGGCGGGATGCCCTTCGGGATGGGCGGCGGAGGGCGAGGCGGGATGGGCGGCGGCCAGGTCGCCGAGCCGGGCGTTTACGCCGTCAAGCTGACCGTCAACGGCAAGACGCTCACGACCAAGGTCACCGTCCGTCTCGACCCCATCCAGGCCGCGGTCAAATAGGCGACAACCGCCCCCATTGGGGACCAATGGGGACAGTCCCTTTACTTGAACATCGGGTCGGGGCTGAGCTTCACCGTCTTAGTGGCGATGTCCTTCCCGTCCACGCTCAGGGTCACCTTGTAGGTGCCGTAATCCGCGAAATTGCCCCGGCCGCCGCGCCCACCGCCTCCCCCGCCGGGCCGCATGCCCGCCGCGGGCTGCTGCGCGGGGTCGACGCGCTTGGTCAGGTTCCAGGTCGCTTTCTGGAGACCCTTCTTCGCGTTCCCGCCCAGCTCCTGGACGAGATTGCCCTCGAGGTCCTTGACGACGAGCTTGACCGACTTGGGCTCCGCCTTGAGATAGTAGTAGATCGTCGCCGCGATCTCCGGGTTCCCGACCTTGGCGAATTCGCCGAGGGACTCGCCCCGTCTCTCCAGCCGGTTCCAGCGGATGGCCTCTTCGATGTCGAAGAGGTAGGCGTCCTTGGCCAGGTTCTCAGCCGTGAATTCCTTGATCGGGGCGATGTCGGCGATGTAGATGCCCCGTCCGTAAGTGCCGATGACGAGGTCCCGGTCCCGCTTCTGGACGGCCATGTCTCGGACGATGACGTTCGGCGCTGAGGTCGAGAAAGCCGTCCAGGTCTTGCCCTTGTCGATGGTCACGTGGATGCCGTAGTCGCCGGCGAGGTAGAGGACGTTGGCGTTGTCCGGGTCCTCCTCGACGTCGAAGATCGGGTTCATAAGGCCGCCGGAGATGTCCTCCCAGGTCTTGCCCAGGTCGTGGGTGACGAAAAGCCAGGTCTTATCTTCGTTGTGGGTCCGGTAGCCGCTGAAGCCCACGTAGCAGGTCGCCTCATCAAATCGGGAGGGCACGACGCGCTTGACCCAGCGGTCGAACGGTATGAGGGCCCCCTTGATCCCGGGCTTGGGCTTGCCCGTCTTCATGTCGTAGAAATTGGCCGTGATGTTGGTCCAAGTGACACCGCCGTCGGGCGACATCTGGACGTTCCCGTCGTCCGTCCCGGCCCAGTAGAGGCCGGGCTTCTTGGCCGATTCGGCGAAGGAGTAGATCGTCGCGTATTGGAGGTTGGTCTTCTTCGACTCCTCGAGGCGCGCCTTGTCGGCCCGGGTCAGGTCGGGGCTGATCGTGACGAAGGTATCGCGCTCGCCGCGGCTGAGGGAGCGGTGGACAAACTGGGAGCAGATGTAGACGATGCCTGGGTTATAAGGGGAAAGGACGATCGGGGCGTTCCACTGGTAGCGCTGGGCGGGAATGCCCTTGGCGGCTTCCTCGGGGGTCGTCCGCTTGACCAACTGCGAGATCTCGCCCGTCTTGAGGTTCTGCCGGCTCGAGGCGCCGAACTGGCTCTCGTAATAGATGTAATCGGGGTTCCACCAATCGCGGACGACGTAGTAGGCGTCGCCCGTGGGCAGGTAGTTCCAGTCGGCGGCATAGACGCCGTTCTGGTTGCGGTTCTGCGAGGGGCCGATCCAGGCGCCGTTGTCCTGGGTGCCGCCCATGATGTTGTAAGGCTGTTCGTTGTCCGCCGAAACGTCGTAGAACTGCTGGGCGCTGATCGTCGCCTTCTGGCTCCAGTGCTTGCCGCCGTCCCAGCTCTCACCCGACCCGCCGTCGTTGGCGCTCATGATGTGGTTGGAATTCTGGGGGTCGACCCACAGGCCGCGGTGGTCGACGTGGAGCTTGTAGGCGCCGGCGTCCCAGCCGGTGGCTTTGAACGACTTGCCGCCGTCGGTCGAGACGGTGGCGTTGGTGTCGACGCAGTAGACCGTCTGGTCGTTCTGGGGGTCGATGTAGATGCGGCCGTAGTAGCCGCCCTCGGTCTGGTTGACGAGCCCGCTGCCTCCGGACTGTTTGTACTCGGTCATCTTCTTCCAGGTCTCGCCCTGGTCGTCGGAGCGGTAGACGACGCCGTCCCGCTTGAGGGGCTGCTGGTTGCGGAGGACGCCGGCGTAGAGGACCTCGAGGACGTGGCGGTTGACGATCTGGGCGCGGCCCTTGGCCTCGGTCGAATCCGCCTTCGGGGCCTCCCGCTTCAGGAGCGCTTCGACCTCGCCGATC
>Ga0315281_10004427_pt1 | contig 20378 bp, 16 predicted proteins | sample YL17G07_0_MG_FD_204540 | JGI IMG/M metagenome (GOLD analysis project Ga0315281, IMG submission 204540) | Sediment microbial communities from Yellowstone Lake, YNP, Wyoming, USA - YL17G07_0 | ecosystem: Environmental > Aquatic > Freshwater > Lake > Sediment | place: USA: Wyoming | collected...
ACACGAGGCATGGAACAGCGCGCCCGATGCAGACCTTCGCCGCCTTCATCCTCTCCAGCGGGCGCTGCGGCACCCAATGGTTGGCGCGGCATCTGGGCGATACCTATCCCGATATCGCCGAGATCACGCACGAGCCTCTCTACATGGATTACTTCCCGCGCCGGATGCTGGGGCACCCCACCCCCGAGGCCGGCGGCGATACGGCCAAGGTCTTGGCCCATGCCGACCATGTCGAGGCGCTGTTGCGCTGGGGCAACTACCTCGAATGCGGCTGGCCCAGCTACGCCGCCCTGCCCTACCTCGCCGAGCGGTTCAAAAAACATGTCCGCATCGTGCATTTGACCCGCCATCCGGTGACCTCGGCCTCGTCCATGGTCACGCACGGCTATTACAGCGCGCCGACGGGGCACATGGTGACCGATCGCGCTTTGCCGACGCCCTTCGATGCCGGCGTCGCTTTTCCGGACTATCGCGAGCGCTGGAACGGTTTTACCGCCTTCGAAAAATGCCTCTATTTCTGGACCGAGATGCATCATTTCGCGCTCGCCCTCGAGGCCCGCGCCGGCGTGCCGTGGCTCAGGTTGAGCTACGAGGACATCTTCGGCGGCGACGGCCTCGACCGCCTGCTGGTCTTTCTCGACCTGCCGCGTCGGCGCTCCATCTTCGCGGCGCTCGCCCAGCAAACCGACGGCTACCGCCGCACCAGCGCCGCCGACTGGGATCCCCAGACGGTGGGCCGCCACCCGCGCACCATCGAAACGGCGGCCCGGATCGGCTACGACGCCCTCAAGGTGGACGAAGCCGGCATCCGCCGCCGCTACATGGCCCCCGGCGCCGGCGACCGGCGGCCGTAACGGCCACGGGGCCGTCGAGACCCGGGCCCGACGAGGCGAAGGATCGACCAATTTAGCGCACTGTCATCGTCGAATCCCGACCAGCCCAATAAACGCGAACTGGCGGCGCTGGGGTAGGGGGCCGGGAACCAGGGATTGGGGATCGGAAGAAATAAACAATCCGGGCCATGAACCCCATGCCCAGCAAGAAATGGGGGCGGGGCGCGCTTTCCCCCTCGTCATCGCCGGCCGGTGCGAGCCTGATGCGTAATCGGCGGTGCGCCCGGCACGTTTTCCAGACCCCATCCCGATCGGAACCCTATTCGCGCTCCGCACAAGCCATTGTTCCGATGGTCGGATTTCGGCCGGTAAAAAAATGCGAGGAACAATTCCGGCACTTGGCGGGGGGCCTGACGAGGAATTGGATCGGTGGGCGCGCCGATCCGGCAAGTCCTATTCACCAAAACCTTTTCACAATGTCAAACAGCAGCGGAAACGAGCGCAGATAGAATAGGAATTATCACTCGGTAAGTCAAGACAAATCCGCCATCGGCGTCGCGGTCTGTCGCCGTAATCAATTCAATGCACTGTCACCGAAATGCCGACATGCGCACCGAAATGCGCCTTTTTATCGCGCTGTTTGTCATTGTGAAAACAACGACTTGCGAAGCGCCAAATTCGGCCCGGCGCCAGGGTCCGGTCTCAGCCCGTAACTTGGCGCAAAAACTTTTCCAGGCCCCGGATCGGTGCCGGGTCATCGAACAGGCGCCCGATCCGCGCCGCCATCTCCGCCTTCAGATACGCCCGCTGGCCGGCGTCGCGCCCGAGCTGCACCGCCAGCGCCACGTAGCCCTCGGCGCTGTCGGCCACCGTCTCGGTCAGCTCGAGGCGTTGCAGCAAGGCAGCCGAGTGCCGGGCCCGCATCAGCGCTCCCGGCCAGGTGACGACCGGCAGGCCGCAGGCGATGGCCTCGTGCGTCGTGTTGTTGCCGGACCAGGAAATGCCGTCGAGGAAGACGTCGCAGGCGAGGTTAAGGCGCAAATAGCCTTCTACATCGAGGCGGGGATGGAGGCGGCAGAAGGTCTCGGCCTTGAGCCCTCGGGCCTGAAAGGCACGGGCCAACCGGCGCTCGAACACCGCCCGGCCCTCGCCCGCGCGGGCGATAAAATTGAACCGCGCCGTCGGCAGGTCGGCGGCGATGTCGGCGAAAACATGATCGTGCCGGGGCAGGTATTTCTGCAGGTTCTGCGAGCAAAGAAAGTTTATGCGCCCCGCCTCGCGCTCGGGCGCCGACACCCGCGCCAAATCCTGGCGGATGCGGTCCAGATGGTAGCACGAGGCCGTGTGCGGCAACCGCACCAGGCGTTCGCTGTAGTGATTCTCGCCGTCGGCGGGCTCCATCAGTTCGCTGCTCAAGGCATGGGTCATGGTCGGCAGACCCGAGGTTTCCGGGTGACCGAGCCCGTTTGCCTGCACCGGCGCCAGCCACAATCCGGCCATGGGCTGCAACTCCATGCTCATGCCGTGATCGAGATAGATCAGCACGTCGAGATCGTGCCCGGCAACCATCGGCACGAGGTTGGTCATGGCGGTCTCGTGAACGAAGACGTCCGCCGCTTCCCGCACGGCGCCGGTGAAATCCGGGTCAAACTCGATGCCGGTATAATAGACGTATTTCTCGAACTCGCCGCCAAGGGCCGTGATCCAGGCGCTATGCGTCTTCCAGATCGAATGCCGGCGCAGGAACTCCGAGACGAAGCCGATGCGCGGCCGATCCCGGCGCGGCCTCCGGGGCGGCTCGGCATATTCGGGATAGCGGGCGACGGCGATGCGATGGACCACGCCGCCATAAATACCGGCAAGCTCGCGGTCATTCTGGCCCTGATAGGGCAGGCGAAAATTGCCGGCGGTCTTGAGCGCCCGCAGGGCGGCGTTGAGGCGCTCTTGTGCGCCGAGATCGAGTTTGGTGGCCAACTCGCTCATGCGCCGTTGCCAGTCGCGGCGCCAGGCCGCCATCTCCGCTTCCGTCTCGTAGGCGACGGGCAGTAGGTTGGCCCGCTCGAAGCGGGCCCGCAGGTCGCGCGGGTCGCGTGCCGCCGCGCGCTCGAACAGCGCCGCCGCCGTCGCGGTGTCGCCGAATTCCTTCTCTACCCGAGCCAGCATCAAGACAGCATCGAGATCGTCCGGGGCCAGTGCCATCGCCCGCTCGGCCTCGGTGCGGGCGGCGTCACCGTCGGCCAGTTGGAGCAAGGCCCGGGCGCGGCCGAGCGCGGCCTCGAGCCGGCTTGGCTCGGCGGCCAAGGCCCGACCGAAGGCATCCGCCGCCGGCTGCCATTCCCGCCGGTCGAGATAGACGTGGCCGGCCACCGCCTCGGCCCGGCCTTGGGCGCGCGGATCGCGCGTGGCCGCGCGTGTGGCCAAGTCGAGCGCCTCCGGGTACCAACCGAGCCCGACCAGCGTGCGCGCCAGCTTCAGCATCAGGGCGGCATTGCCGGGATCGAGTTCAAGCGCCCGCCGATAGGCCTGCGCCCCCTCCTCGAAGCGCTCGATGCAGCACAGCGCCGTGCCCAGATCTTCCCTGTCGCGGGCCGCGCGGGGATCGAGCCGGACCGCCTCGGCGAGGGCGCGCACGGCCGCTTCGTACTGACGCCCGGCGGCACGGATGCGGCCGAGATTGCCGTGAAAGGCGCCTTGCCCCGGCTGGCGGCGAATCGCCTCCTCGATCGCCGCCACGGCCTGCCCGCTCTCGCCCAGCGCCTGCAACGCCAGGCCCTTCAAGTGCAGGGCGTCGGACAGGCCGGGCGAGCGCTTCAGCGCCTTGTTGCAGGCCCGCACGGCGTCGGCCGCGCGCCCCTGGCGGAGCGCCTCCATGGCCTGCTGCAAGTGGTTGTCGGGGATCGCTGTCGGCATGGCGTAAGGTCGATGAAAATCCTGTTGCGGCGAGCTATTATAGACAGTCGTCGGCGTTAGCGACTACGGTGTCATGTCCTCCATTCACTCCTCATCTCCATTATGACTGGTCTTTCCGAGGATCTCGGCAAAATCGTCTTCGTCGGCGGGGCTCAGCGCGGCGGCACCACGCTGCTGCAACGTATCCTCTGCTCGACGCCGGCGACGAACCCGCTCATCGCCGAGTGCCGCTATCTCTTCTCGGTCATGCTCCAGTATGACGAGACGTTGCGCCATTTCGACCTGCGCGGCCGGGATTATTTCGGTTCCCCGGAGGCTCTGGCCGAATTCACGCGGGACACCTGCCGGCGATTTCTCCTGGCGACACGCGCCAAGTACCCGCGCGCCGAAACCCTGGTTCTCAAGAGCCCGGAACTCACTCGTTTCTTTCCGGTGTTCGGGCGTTGGTTTCCAACCTTCCGGTTCGTCGTCATCCTGCGCGATCCACGCGACGCCATCGCCTCCATGGTCGCGGTTTCGGAAAAGGCCCGCGACGAGGGCCGGCGCAGCCAAATCGCCGATCTCGGCCGCGACATGGCGCGCTATTGCGGCGCCTTCAACGCGAGCTATGCACCGCTGGCCCAAGACAAGGAAGGCATGGCCGAGCGGTTATTGTTGTTGCGCTACGAGGATCTTGTGCGCGACCCGGGCGCCATCGCGGCGCTGGCGCGGTTCACCGACCTGGCACTTTCACCAGAAGCAGCGGCGTTACCGGCGCGCGCGGACGACCTGCCATCGCTCGATGTTCGCAAGACCTCCAAGTCGTCGGCTGAATTCTACTCGCCGCTGTGGAGCGAGGGCGCGACCGACAGCCGCATCGGCGCCTTCCGCGACCGGCTTACCTCAACCGAAATCGCCGAGATCGAGCGCTTCTGCGCCGATTTTTCGCGCGCCTTCGGCTACTGGTAGCTCGATCGCGGGATCGCCGATGGACGACACGCGCATCGCCACCGAGCTTTGGGTTTCGGCCTATCTGCGCCGCAGCGACATCGAAGGCGACGGCGCCGTGCTGCTGCGGCGCGGCGATACCTCGCGTGGCACGGTGCTGCTGAAGTTGGTCCGACCGGACGGCTGGCGGGTCTTAAGCCAGGCGCGCGACGGGCGCGGCGAGTTGGGCTGGCTCGTCGCCTGCACCGGCACCGAGGCCGAGGCCGATGCTCATATGGCACGCGCCATCTCGCGCGACCCGGATTCGTGGGCCATCGAGATAATCGATCGCCAATCGCGCCATCCGCTCGAAGGCAAGACGATCTGAACCCGACCCCCGCGCCCTAACAGGCTGTTGAAAAAATGCCCGAAAATGCATCTTGCCTCGTCCTTCGACAGGCTCAGGACGAGGTGGAGATGTTGCAAATACTCATCCTCACGCTGAGCCTGTCGAAGCGGGAGGATGAGCGATTCGGTTTTTCAACAGCCTGCTAAATCGCGTCCGCCTGCCAGGTGGCGGGGTCGCCGGCCGCCACGGCCGGCGTGGCGGCGGAGCCGAGAACCCGCTCGCGCGGCAGGTGAACCCTAACCGTGGTGCCGACGCCGGGGCTGCTCTCGATCTCGATCCGGCCGCCATGCAGTTCGATCAGGGACTTCGCCAGCGGCAGGCCCAAACCGGTGCCCTCGTGGCGGCGCGAATAAGTGTCTTCCAGCCGGCGAAAAGGCAGCAGGACGACCGGGATGTCCTGCGCCCTCATGCCGATGCCGGTGTCGGCGACGGCCATGACGAACCCGCCATCCTCGGCCAACCGCGCCGACAGGGCGACGCGCCCGCCGTCGGGCGTGAACTTGACCGCATTCGAGAGCAGATTGATCAGCACCTTCTTCAGCGCCAGTTCGTCGGCGCGCAGCATCGGTAAATCCGGCGCCACGTCCACCGCCAGGCGCAGATGCTTGCCATCCGCCTGGTGGCGAATCAGGCTCATGCATCGATCGAGCAGGGCCTTCGGCTCGACCGTGGAATCGCGCACCTCCAGGCGCCCGGCCTCGATCTTCGACAGATCCAGCACGTCGTTGATGACGTCCAGCAGGTGCCGCCCGGCCGAGCCGATATCGGTCAAATACTCGCGCTGCTTGTCCAACACCGGACCGGCGATGCCATGCAGGATGGCGTCGGCGAAACCGATGACGGCGTTCAAGGGGGTACGCAATTCGTGGCTCATGGTGGCCAGGAAATCGCCCTTGATGCGGCTCGCCGCCTCGGCCTGATCCTTGGCCTGCATCAAGAATTCCTCGGCCTCGGCCTGTTCGGTGATGTCCTGAATCACGCCCATGGCGTAGCGGATGCGGCCCTCCCCATCCAGCGCGTGTTCGCCGATCTCGCGCACGGTCCGCACCTCGCCATTCGGCCGCACGACCCGATAACGCCCGCTATAGTTCTGCCTCCGCCCCTCGTTTACCTCGGCGAACAACCGGGCCGCAAAGGCCCGATCGTCGGCATGAACAAAGCGCTCGATGAATTCGGCGTTGGAAATGGCAAGCTCGACCGGGGTGACGCCGAAGATGGCCGCCGCTTCGTCGGCGTACTCGCAAGTGCCGCCCCCCGACTTGCCGTCCGGTCCCGGCACCCACATCCAATGCCCGAGCGATGCCGCCTGCTGCGCGTAGCGATAACGGGCCTCGCTCAGCCGCAGCTTGTCCTCCATGTCCTTGCGGGCGGAAATGTCGCGCAGGCTGCCGACGAATCGGCGGTGGCCGTCGGCCCCGCGCGCCTCGCCAATGCGCAGCCATAAAGGAAACCTGGTCCCGTCCCTGCGCCGGCCCTCGACATCGCGGCCCTGGTCGATGATGTGCCTGATGCCGGTGGCGAGGTAGCGGACAAGGTAGCCGTCGTGCCGCGAATGGTCCGGCTCGGGCATGAGCATCGAGACGTTGCGCCCGATGACTTCGTTCGGCTCGTAGCCGAACATCTCGCTGGCGGAACGATTGAACGCCTCGACGCGGCCGCGTTCGTCGATGACGACGATCGCATCGGCCACAGAATCGAAAACTTCCCGATCGATGCGCGCGTCTTCGGCCATGATCTCCCTTCCCGCGGCGCTATCCGCCGCGGGCAAGCCATACTATAGGCGCAATTGCATATTGGAAGGCAAGGGATCCGTGCGGCAGTGGTAGCGGAGGAGGGATTCGAACCCCCGACAAACGGATTATGATTCCGCTGCTCTAACCAACTGAGCTACTCCGCCACAGGAAACCGCCGGGCAATCCCTGACGAGGTCGAGGGGTATATGGCGGCGGCGCGCGCCCTGTCAAGCAGTCGAGCCCGGCCCTCAGTCACCCAGCATCGCCGCCAGTTTCATGGCCACGCCGAGGCTGCCGTCCACCTTCAGCTTGCCGGTCATATAGGCGAACGTAGGGTCGAGCCCGCCGGCCACCATCTTTTCCAGGCTGTCGAGGCTCAGTTTCAGGGTCGTGTCGGCGGCGCCGTCGTCGTTGACAACCGTTGCCGGCGAGGCCGTCCCGTCCCACAGAATGACGCCGCCCTCGTTGAGCGCGAACTTGACGCGGTAGCCAAGGCGGGGCGCCACCGCCGCCCGGGTCCGGATCGTGGCGGTCAAACTTTCCAGCGTGGCCATGATCGCTTCCCCATCAGTTGACACATGGTAATGCCGCCTCGATCCAGCCGCCGCCCAGCACCCGCTCGCCGTCATAAAAGACGCAAGCCTGGCCCGGCGCCACGCCATGCTGCGGCTGGTCGAAGATCACCTCGGCGTTGCCGTTTCGGCGGCGAACCAGGGCCGGAACCGGCGGCGTCGTCGAGCGGATTTTGACGGCGACACGCGTCTCGATCGTGGCCGCTTCGTCGCCCAACCAATTGACCTGGCGCAGGGTGGCGCCGGCCTTGGCCAAGACTGCCTTCGGCCCGACGACGACGCGGCGATGCGGCGCCTCGATGCGCACGACATAGAGCGGCTCGCCGCCGGCCAGCGGATCGCTGAAGCCGAGGCCGCGACGCTGGCCGACGGTGAAATTGACGATGCCCTGGTGCCGCGCCAAGACGCGGCCGTCGATATGGACGATGTCGCCCGGCTCGGTCGAGCCCGGGCGCAGGCGCTCCACCACCTCGGCATAGCGGCCCTGGGGAACGAAGCAAATGTCCTGGCTGTCCGGCTTGCTTGCCACCGGCAGGTCGAACTCGGCCGCCAGCCGCCGGGTCTCGTCCTTCGGCAGCGCCCCCAGGGGGAAACGGAGCCAGCTCAATTGTTCCGCCGTGGTCGAGAACAGGAAATAGCTCTGGTCGCGCGTGGCATCGGCGGCACGATGAAGTTGCGGCCCCTGCTCGCCGGCCAGGCGGCGAACGTAGTGCCCGGTCGCCAGCGCCTCGGCGCCCAAGTCCCGCGCCGTCTCCAAGAGGTCGCGAAACTTGATCCGCTCGTTGCAGCGTATGCAGGGAATCGGCGTCTCGCCGGCCCGGTAGCTGTCGGCGAACTCATCCATCACCGCGCGCCGAAACCGCTCCTCGTAGTCGAGCACGTAATGAGGAATGCCGATGCGTTCGGCGACACGGCGCGCGTCGCGGATGTCCTGGCCGGCGCAGCAACTGCCCGGACGGCGCGTCGCCTCACCGTGATCGTAGAGCTGCAAGGTAACGCCGACGACGTCGTAACCGGCGCGCTTCAACAGCGCCGCCGTCACCGAGCTATCGACGCCGCCCGACATGGCGACGACGACACGCGCCCCCGGCTGCACATCCATGGTTTCGATCGACATAAGGAGCAATATAGGCGCGCGCGGCGGGCGCGACCAGGGCCGCCGCTAACCGGCGCCCAGAAGTCGAGCCAAGCGCCGCCAGGGTTCCGGCGCACTCAACAGGCCGACCGTGGCGGAGAAATGCCCCTGATGGCGCAGGTAAAGGTTTTCGGCCGGCACCCGCCAGCGCCGCGCCAGCGCCAGGCCGTCGGCGAACGGGGTCAGGTCGTCGGCCTGGCCCAGCACCATGACGATGTCCTCGGGCCGAGCGACGGGCCCGCCCAGGGGATCCACCAAGGGCCGCCAGCGCGCCAACAGATCGGGCGTCCATCCCGCCGCCGCGACGGCCGACGAAACGCCCAGCGCCCGCGCCAGCGAACTGCCGAGGGCGAGACCGACGACATCGCCGCTGACCGTGACCAGAAAGCCGGCATCGGGGCGCGCCGCCGCCGGCCAAGCATGAGCCCGGCTCAAAACCGACTGTGCCACCAACCCGCCGAGGCTAACGCCACCGACCCCGACCCGCTTCGAGCCCCGGGCACGACACCAGGCAACCAGGATCGCGAATTCGCGCGCGGCGGCGGGCAGGAAGTCGAAGGCCGCCGAGGGCAAGCCGGCAAGCACCGGTTCGCCGCCGTAGGTTCCCGGCAAGCGACGCCGATTATGCCAGGGCAATTCCGGGCGAACGAGGCGGGCCCCCAGACGCGGCAGGTAGATGCTCGAGTCCTCGATGCCGTCGAGGGACTCGATCTCGACCGCCAACCCGTGTCCGTAGATGAGGCTAGGTGGATTGGTGACGCCTTCGGGCTCGAACACATGCGCCCAAACAGTGTCACCCAGGGGCGAGGGAAAGCGCAGCCAATACTGGCGCCCACCCTCGGCCGGCATGGGCGGCGACGCGTCAACCCTGGGCAGCGGGTCGGGCAGGGCATAGGCCGAAGCGGGATCGCGCAAACGCGCACCGTGGCGACGTTCGGTATCCTCGGGCGTGGCGATGTCGAGCCGCACGGCTGGCACGGCCGAGCGCAGGGCCGAGAATCCGAACCGAGATCCCATGAAGGCATGGCTGGTTTGCCGACGATGCATTTCCGCCGCGACACAAGCCGCCGGGTCGCCAGAACCACCGAACAGCTCTGTGTCCCAATCCCCGAGCGCCCGCCGCCAAACTCGTTCCGTTTCGGCAACCCGCGCCAAGGCCCGGCGGGTCGATCTTTCCGAACCGGGTGGCAGGCGCTCGATCGGCAGCGCGGCAACAAAGCGGTCGAGATCTCCGCCCGCCACCGTTGCCGCCGCCCAGGCCCGGGAGATGGGGAAATAGTATCCGGCCAAACCGCGCAGCGCCAAGCGGTCGAACCAGGGCCGGCAGATGAGCCGCGCCGGCGGCGAAGCGAGCAGTCTGAACAGGCGCCCCGGACCGGGCAAGCTCTTGCTGGGCGATCCGGGCACGGGACTGCTCCGGTCTATTTGTCGGGCATCATGTTACGCGTGCCGGCGGGCAACGAGACGGTCAGACCGTCGAGTTCTTCCGTGATCACGATCTGGCAACCAAGGCGCGAGGTCCGCGTCAGGCCGAAGGCCAGATCGAGCATGTCTTCCTCGTCCTCCGTCGGCTCCTTCAGCACGTCGTACCACTCCGGATCGACGATGACATGGCAGGTGGAACAGGCCAGCGATCCCTCGCAGGCCCCTTCCAGGTCGATATCGTTGCGGTGGGCTAGTTCGAGTACCGACAGACCGACCGGCGCCTCTACCTGGACGCGCGTTCCGTCCGTCTTGATAAAAGTAACCTGGGGCATAAAACTCAACTCCATCAGGCCCCTCGCCGCCTTGAGGAGCGGCGGGGCCGGCATCATTTAGCCGCTGGCGCGTCCCGGTGCAACCGCGCGGATAGAAGCGGTCTTGGCGGCGCGGCGATCCAGCAGCGCCCGCCAAGCGGCCAAGAACCGATCCACGTCGTCGGGGCGGCTGTCCCAGCCGAAGCTGACCCGAATGGCCGATCCAGCCGCTTGCGCCGGCACACCCATCGCCGCCAGGACGTGGGAAGTCTGGACCTTGCCCGACGAGCAGGCGGCGCCGGCACTGACCGCCACGCCGGCAAGGTCGAGGGCCATGACCTGAGTCGCGGCGTCGAGGCCGGGGGTCGAGAAACAGGAGGTATTGGGCAGCCGGGGCGCGCCGGCGCCGTGGATCGCCACCCCTGGCAGGTGGGAGACGAGGCGAGCCTCGAGGTCGTCGCGCATGGCGGCCAGCGCCTTGGCCACTGTCGTATCGGCGGCGGCGATTTCAGCGGCGACGCCGAAACCGACGATGGCGGGGACATTCTCCGTGCCCGGGCGCCGGCCGTTCTCTTGGCGGCCGCCGGCGAAAAGCGCCTTCAGCCGCAGGCCCGGCCGCAGCACCAGGGCCCCGCAGCCCATCGGGCCGCCGATCTTGTGCGCCGACAGGCTGAGGCTGTCCGCCCCCAGATCGGGCCGCGAAACGGAAAGCCGCCCCGCCGCCTGAACCGCGTCGCAATGGAGCAGGGCCCCATGTGCGTGAGCGATCTCCACCGCCGCCGCCACCGGTTGAACGACGCCCGTTTCGTTGTTCGCCAGCATGAGGCAGACCAGCGCCGGGCGCGGGTCGCGCGCCAGCAGCGCCTTGAGCGCATCGAGGTCGGCCGTGCCGTCGGAATGGGCGGCGAAGATTTCCACCCCCTCGGCGGCAATGATCGAGTCATGCTCAAGCGCCGACACGAGGCGGCGCGGGCGAGCGAAACCGGCCAGGGCCAGGGCATTGGATTCGGTGGCGCCGGAGGTGAACACGACTTCCCCCGGCAATGCGCCGACCAGCGCCGCGACCCGCGCCCGGGCCTCCTCGACGCAACGGCGCGCCTCGCGCCCGAAGCCATGCACGGATGAGGGATTGCCAACCCGGCCCATGGCCTCGGCCAGCGTCGCGGCGACGGCGGCACGAAGGGGAGTGCTGGCGTTGTAATCGAGATAGATGGACCTGGACATGGATGGCGCGGCCCGGCGAGCGAACCCGCGTCCGATCTAGGAGCCGACGCGGCGACGACTCTCCGCTCCGTCCGCGATCGGCTGCGGCGCCTTCGCCGCTTCGGTCTCGGTTGGCTCTTTCCGCCGAGCCTCGAGTTCCACGATCCGCGCCTGGAGGGCCGCAATCTTTTCCGTCACTTCTTCGAGGCAGCGCGTTACCGGATCCGAGGCCTCGTCGCGCGGCGTGCCATAAGCGACGAATTCGCGGCTGCTACCCCTTGGCGCCACCACGCGGGCCGGAATGCCCACCACCGTCGCGCCAGCCGGAACATCGGCGACGACAACGGCATTGGCGCCCACTCGGGCCCCCTCGCCGACCACGATCGGCCCCAAAACCTGGGCGCCCGAACCGACGATGGCGCCGTTGCCGATGGTGGGATGACGCTTGCGGTTGATCTGCGAGGCGGAATCGACCGAAGGGGCAACGCCGCCCAGGGTCACGCCCTGATAGAGCGTTACATCGTCGCCGATCTCGGAAGTCTCGCCGATGACCAGCCCCGTGCCATGGTCGATAAAGAGGCGTTTACCGATCCGAGCCCCGGGATGGATGTCGATCCCGGTCAGCATGCGGCCCAAATGGGCGACCAGGCGGCCGAGCAGGAACCAGCGCCGGCGCCACAGGCCATGGGCCAGGCGATGGTAAACCAGGGCATGGAAGCCCGGATAAGCCAGCACAACCTCAAGGCGCGAGCGGGCCGCCGGGTCGCGGGCCATCATGGCATCGATTTCGTCTATAAAGGCCTTGAACAACATGGGATTTATCGTGGTATTATGGTTGCGACCCCGCGACGGGGCTTTTCCCCGGAGAGGCCAATCTCCATATAGTATGCCATACTAAATCGGTCAAGTTTAGGCGCGATGGCGCAGGTCAGGAACCTGCGCCAGGCCTCGTGTCGAAGCTGGCCTTTGCTCTGTTGAATGACGGCGACCCAAGGAACGCAGCACCACAAAATGCCCGAGATGATTATCAACGGACCGGAGGGGCGGCTCGAAGGCCGCTACCATTCCGGCGGCGGCGGCACGACACCGCTCGCCCTTATACTGCATCCCCATCCGCAGCATGGCGGAACGATGCACAACAAGGTCGTCTATCACCTTCATCAGGCGTTTGTCCGCCGCGGTTTTTCTGTGCTGCGGTTCAACTTCCGTGGCGTCGGCCGGTCGCAGGGGCGCTTCGATCGCGGCGAGGGCGAGTTGAGCGATGCCGCCTCGGCGCTCGACTGGCTCCAGGCCCACAACCCCAATGCCAGCGCCTGTTGGGTTGCCGGATTCTCGTTCGGCGCCTGGATCGGCATGCAGCTGCTGATGCGCCGGCCGGAAATCGCGCGCTTCGTCACGGTGGCGCCGCCGGCGAATATCTACGATTTCGCCTTTCTTGCTCCCTGCCCTTCCTCGGGACTGGTCGTCCATGGCGACGCCGACACGCTGGTGCCGACGGAGGCGGTGGCGAAGTTGGTGCACAAGCTCTCGCACCAGCGCGACATCACCATCGACCACCACACCATCCGTGGCGCCAACCACTTCTTCCATGATCGCCTCGAACAATTGGAACAGGCGGTCGAAAGCTACATCGCCAACGGCCGCGTCATGCCGAAGGCAAAGACCCGAGCCACGGCCCGCCAGTCGGCCTAGCCGGCGATCCGCTTGGCCCGATAGAGCCGGCCCCCGGTCAGGGGGCGCGGCACGCCGGTCGTCGATGGCAGGCTGAGCGCCAACCCTTGCAACGAACGCACGGCAAGATAGGCGAAGGCCTGAGCCTCGAGGGCGTCGCCGTCCCAGCCCAGTTCCTCGGCCGCCATCACCGGCTGCGCCAAGCGTTCGGCCAGTGCCGCCATCAGCACCGGATTGCGCCGGCCGCCGCCGGTAACGATCCAGCCCCGCACCGGGGCCGGGAAATGGGCGCGGGCGCAGGCCACGCTGGCGGCGGTGAAGGCGACCAAGGTCGCCGCGCCATCCTCGGCGCAGAGGCCACCCAGCGACAGCGCGGCGAAGGCATCGCGGTCGAGCGACTTGGGCGGCGCGGCGCGGAAATAGCGATGTTCCAACAACCGGGCCAGCACGGCCTCGTCCACCCGCCCCCGGCGCGCCAAGGCGCCGCCGCGATCGACGGGCTCGCCGGTATGGCTCAAGGCCCAGTCGTCGAGCAAGGCGTTGCCCGGGCCGGTATCGAAGGCCAGCAATGACTCCTCGATGGTGCCGGCGCCGACCCAAGTGACATTGGCGACGCCGCCGATATTGAGCACCGCCACCGGCCGCTCCATCGCCCCCGTCAGCAGGCCGTGAAACAGCGGCACCAGCGGCGCGCCATGACCGCCGGCGGCGACGTCGGCGCTACGGAAGTCGTTGACCACGTCGATGCCGACGCGCTCGGCCAACAGCGCCCCGTCGCCGATCTGCCAAGTCCGGCCATGCGCCGGGTCGTGCAGGATGGTCTGGCCGTGAAAGCCGACGACGCCGACTTGGCCTGCCGAGAGCGAGGCCGCGCGCAGCAGCGCCTGGACCGCCTCGGCATGGCGCAGCGTCAGTTCGCGCTCGACCCCGGCCACCTCGCCCCGCCCGCCCATGACGGAGGCGAGCCGCGCCCGAAAAGCCGCCTCATAGGGCAGGGTCAAGGCCGCCCCCGCCGCGAAGGCCGCGCGCCCATCGGTGGTGACGAGGGCGGCGTCCACCCCATCGCGCGAGGTGCCGCTCATCAAGCCGATGGCCAACAGGGGTCGATCCGCGCTCATGTCCTGCGGCCTCGGCCGCCTCCCTGCAATTGTCCCCCACGCCGCCTTCGTGTTACATGACCGCGCCGCCTGGGCCAAGGCCCGTGCGCCCGACCGCAACCGAACGCCGCCAACAACGAACCATGAGCGAACAGTCGCAATTCCTGAAACAGGCCGGCGCGCGCGGGTTCATCCACCAGTGCACCGACCTGGCCGCGCTCGATGCCCTGGCCGCGCAGGGGCCGGTCGCCGCCTATATCGGCTTCGACGCCACCGCCGATTCGCTGCATGTCGGCAGCCTGGTTTCCATCATGCTGCTGCGGCTCCTGCAACGCAGCGGACACAAACCCATCGTCCTCATGGGCGGCGGCACGACCAAGGTCGGCGACCCCTCGGGCCGCGACGAGACGCGCCGCCTGCTCACCGACCGGGAAATCGACGCCAACATCGCCGGCATCCGGCGCGTGTTCGATCGTTTCCTGACCTTCGGCGACGGCCCGACCGACGCCATGATGGTCAACAACGACGACTGGCTCGACGGCCTGGCCTACATCCCCTTCCTGCGCGAGTACGGCCGGCATTTCTCGGTCAACCGCATGCTGTCCTTCGACAGCGTCAAGCTGCGCTTGGAGCGCGAGCAGCCGCTGACCTTCCTCGAATTCAATTACATGATCCTGCAAGCCTACGATTTCGTCGAACTGCATCGGCGCCATCGCTGCGTCCTGCAGATGGGCGGCTCCGACCAGTGGGGCAACATCGTCAATGGCGTCGAGTTGGGCCGGCGCATGGAAAACGCCGCGCTGTTGGGCCTGACCACGCCGCTCATCACCTCGGCCGCCGGCGCCAAGATGGGCAAGACCGCCGCCGGCGCGGTTTGGCTCAATGCCGAGCGGCTGTCGCCCTATGACTATTGGCAATACTGGCGCAATACCGAGGACGCCGATGTCGGCCGCTTCCTGCGCCTGTTCACGGAGCTGCCGCTCGACGAGATCGCCCGGCTCGAACGCCTGCCAGGGGCCGGGATCAACGAGGCCAAGATCGCGCTCGCCAACGAGACGACGGCCCTGGCGCATGGCCGCGAGGCGGCCGAAGCGGCGGCGGAAACCGCGCGCCGCACTTTCGTCGAGGGCGGCATCGGCGAGGAGTTGCCGAGCTTCGAGGTTTCGCGGGCCGAGCTTGTCGCCGGCATTCCGATCTTCGAGCTGTTCCGCCGCTGCGGCCTTGCCGCCAGCAACGGCGAGGCAAGGCGCCTCATCAAGGGCGGCGGCGCCCGCCTCAACGACGCCGCCATCGGCGACGAGACGCAGCCGGTGACGCTCGCCGACGTGACGGCGCGGGGTATCGTCAAGCTGTCGGCGGGGCGCAAGCGTCACGCCCTGGTCCGACCGAAGGCGTGAGCCAAACTTAATCGCGCCAATGGCGGGGTTCGAGGCCGGGTCGAAAGGCGATCCCGGCTGGGGCCGGCGAATCGCTCCTCGCAAGGGCTTGGAATGGCGCGAGTATTTTTGCGATTGAAAAAGTTGTGAGGAACAATGCCGGCAACGGCGGTGGCTTTTCCTTGGAGCCATTGCCGGGCCCGCAAGGGGACACGAGCCCCCACGATCCAGGGGCAAGCCGGGCGGGACATTCACAATGTCAAACAGCGGCGGGGTAACAGGGCAGTGTAGGAAAACGGTCGGAGAAAGTCAAGGGGAAAAGACAAATCGAGCTTGACAATCCCTCACCAGCCGATAATATATATTTTATTGGACTGGGGGCTGTTCCCGGTCGGCGGCTGGCCCCGGTGTAAATCGGGGCCTTTCGCTTTTTTACGGGAAAACCTTCAATCCCCGCCCCTTGTCCGCGTCCGCCGGACTACGCCGTAGCTTGGGCTCGATCATGGCTGGCTCCGCCTCTGGTCACCCCACAAATCGCCAGCGACTACGCCCACACAGCCTTCGAGATCGACCACGTCGTACCTCTGGTCACCCCGCAAATCGCCAGCGACTACGCCCAGCCGGCGCTCCACGCAAAGGAGACACCGCCTCTGGTCACCTCACAAATCGCCAGCGACTACGCCCCCTGAACCAGAACGAGGGAGATAGCGAACCCTCTGGTCACCCCACAAATCGCCAGCGACTACGCCGCGTTGAGCGTGGTGAAGATCGGGGTCATCCTCTGGTCACCCCACAAATCGCCAGCGACTACGCCTGGCGAAAGAGCGCGACTGGGACAATTTCTCCTCTGGTCACCCCACAAATCGCCAGCGACTACGCCTCGTGGAATCGCGACCCGTCGACCCGCTGTCCTCTGGTCACCCCACAAATCGCCAGCGACTACGCCAGCTGAACGGCATGGTGGTGAGCCCATTTTCCTCTGGTCACCCCACAAATCGCCAGCGACTACGCCGTCTGCTCAACATCGTCCATGACCTGAAGGCCTCTGGTCACCCCACAAATCGCCAGCGACTACGCCCGGCACTGGCGGCGGCCTCGACATTTTTTACCTCTGGTCACCCCACAAATCGCCAGCGACTACGCCTATCTACCATGCTCATGCGCTATTTGTGCCCTCTGGTCACCCCACAAATCGCCAGCGACTACGCCTCAACGGGGAAGGTCGCGACCGACTTTTAGCCTCTGGTCACCCCACAAATCGCCAGCGACTACGCCTGATAGCGAGCTAACCATCGGGGCCGTCTCTCGTTTTTACCGTTGGCGGGCGCGGGTTTTCGTCCGAAGGACTAACCGCCGGCAGCATGGCCGACGAATTTTTGCCCGCTGGGGTGTTCGATCCAGACCGAGGCTGAACGGCGTTTCCGCCGGGCGGGACTTCGCCATCCTCGTATTGCCCATCCAGATCAGCGCGCCCAAAAGTACCGACATTGCTGTCACAAGCGCGCTCGCCGCGCCTTTCGGCGCGGTTTTTAAGAAACGAAGAAAAATTCTTGTATTCGGGAACCTCGGCGAACTTCATTTTCCGCAGAGCCGGCGACAGGTTGCCTCGCCAGATCATTTTCAGGGCGATGTTCCGGGCGGCGTTGAGATCGGCGTCGTCGCCGAAGTCGCACCGGACGCATTTGAACTCGTGCATCCTGAATCCATCAGCGACGGCGGCCTTGACCCTGTTCTTGGCGTCTATATGTCCGCAGGTCGGACAGGCTTGAGAAGTATAGGCGGGATGGACCTGGCGCGGTTTCGGCAGCCCGCGCGCCGCGAGTTTGTAATGCAGCACCTTCTCCAGTTTCTGATACTGGCTGCGATTGAGGACTCGGTTGAAATTCGATCGGCCGCGTTTGCTACCGCGATGGGCGAGGGGCGCGAGGTTTTCCATGACCACCTGTGCCCCGTGCTTCTCCGCCAGGGCGACGATTCCATTGGCGGCCGTATGGACCGCCTCGTCGGCCGCGTGCCGCTTCGACCGCCCGGTGAAAAACTTGCCCCGTTTTTGCCGGTCGCGCTGGCGGCGTTCCAGAACCCGCTGCACGAAGCGAAGGCCGAGACCGTCCAGGTTGCGCCGTTCGACGATCGTTCCGTTTTCGTCAACGACCGCCAGCGAGGCAAGGTTGTATATCCCCCGGTCAACGCCGAGGAAGGCGCGCGGTTGAACAGCGTCGTGCTTGAACTCGAAGGCGATATGCACATCGTAGCCGCCATCGCGTTTCAGGAGCTTGGCGGAAAGGGGCGAGCCTTGGTCCAGGAACTCCCGCGCCTGGTAATCGCGCCCGAACTCGATGGGAAAGAGGCAGCCGGTCTTGCTGCGAAAGGAAACGACCTCGCCGGTTCGCAGGTTGGTCAGGCCGCGCACGCCGCGACATGAAACCGCCGCCCGTTCGCGCGCCGTCAAGGTGGCGAAACGCGATCTTTCGGGGACAAGATTGAGCCAGACGAAGAAGCGATTCTTGGTTTCATCCCTCAGCAGCAGGAACCCGTCCGACTTCCGGTTGACCGCGAACAGCAGCGGCCGAAGCTGTCCCGCCTTCGATAACCGGGCCAAACGGTCGCGGGCTTCGTTTTCCTCCTCGACCGTTCGGGCGGCCGATACAGATTCAAGGGCCGCGTTCCAGTCCGTTTTGGCTATTTTTAGGGGCTGCACGGTCGGGAAACCGACATTGTCCTGTTTGCCGTGAAGCTCGATGTGACTTTCCAGTTGGCCGATGAGCGTGCCGGGCAGACTCCTTGCCGCCTTGGCGGCGGAGCAGATCGGCAGCGAGGCGATGGTGCCGGAAACCCGCCGGGCAAGTTCCCGCTCGCGGGCGAACTTGCGTTCGCGGGCGCGTTTGGCCGCATCGCCATCCTTAGGGCCGGTCCGCGACCGCTCGGCCAATTCCTCGGCGACCAGTCGCCGCAACAGGACGTCGTTGACTTTCAGCGCCTTGCTGTAGGCCAGATGATTGTGCAGCAGCGCATGATCGAGCATCGCCCGCTTGCGACGCGACGGGTTATGGATACGAAAAACGCCGGTCTTGACGGCGACAATGGGTCTTGGGGTGGTCGTTTGCATGGTCCGGCGGCACCAAGCGATATGATCCAGGGTTAAGAGGATAGTCCGCCGGTGGTCGATTGTCTCGGGCAAAGAATCCCTGCCTTTGCGGCGCGATAGCGCCAGGGCGGGGCGGAAAGCACGGCGCCGGGTTGCCGGGTCAAGTGGCCGGGTCACGCCCGGCCACGGGCTCCGGCAACGACGGGAGAGAGAGGGGGCTATCGGCAGCGAGGCGGGCCTCATGCTTCCTCCCTCGACAAGCTCGGGATGAGGAAGCTTAGCATGAGGCTTCTACAAGCTCGGCATGAGGCCACCCACCCCCATCGCCAGGTGCGGCAATGGATCGGTCCTGGCTATGACTATTGCGGGCGTTTCGCCAGCCAGTCCCGCAATTGCGCCAACTCGGCCTGCTGGGCCTTTACCACCGCCTCGGCCAAGGCCCGCACCTCCGGATCCTTGCCGTACCGCAAGACGATATTGGCCAATTCGATGGCGCCCTCGTGATGGGGAATCATCACGGCCACGAAATCGCGGTCGGGATCGCCGCTGAGTGGCCCCATACCCCAGTGCATGCGCATGAAGGCGAGTTGCATGTCGCGGGCCATCGGGTCGGCGGCCGCGAACCCCATGCCCATGCCGGGCCCCATGCCCATGCCGGAACCCATGCCCATCCCGGGCCCGGCGCCATAGCCGCCCATCATCATACCGCCCATCATTGAGCCCATCGGGGGGGCCATCATCGAGCCCATCGGGCCGGAGCCGTAGCCGCCCATCATCCCCGGTCCGCCGGCGCCGGCCGGCGGCGGGCCGGGCTGACCCCACTGCATGCGCTCCATCTGCTGCTGCATCATCTGCATGTGCAGCTGCATGCCTTCGATCCGCTGCTGCATCTGCTCCTGGGTCATGGCCCCAGCCAAGGCGGGCCCGGCGGCCAGCAACCCGGCTCCCAGGACGAGAAAAGAAAAATATCGGCGTAGTTTCAGAAACATGGGAGCCTCCTTTGCGTTTCGCGCCAAGACACCCGCCGGCGAACAATAGGCAGTCTCGGCCCGCGGCCGGACCCGCGCCTTAACCGACATCAAGCCCGCCGCCCAGTTGCGCCGGGCCGGCGATGTGCCTAAGGTTCCGGCCGGTTTTGCATCCCCCGTCGCGGAGCAGTGTCGCCATGGCCTTCATCGCCGCCCGTCTCGATCGCATCAAGCCGTCGGCCACCATGGTGGTTACGCAAATGGCGCGCGAACTGAAGGCCGCCGGCCGCGACGTCATCGGGCTCGGCGCCGGCGAGCCCGACTTCGACACGCCGGACAACATCAAGGCCGCCGCCGTCGAGGCGATCCGGCGCGGCGACACCAAATACACCAACGTCGATGGCACGCCCGCCCTGAAGCAGGCCATCGTCGCCAAATTCAAGCGCGAGAACGGCCTTAGCTACAGCCCCGAGCAGGTCTCGGTTTCCTCCGGCGGCAAGCAGGTCATCTACAACGCCATGCTGGCAACGCTGAATCCCGGCGACGAGGTCGTCATCCCGGCGCCCTATTGGGTGTCATACCCGGATATCGTGCTGCTGGCCGAAGGCACGCCCGTTATCGTGCCCTGCCCGCAGAACAACAATTTCAAGCTGCGGCCGGAAGACCTGGAAGCCGCCATCACGGCCAAGACCAAGTGGATCATCCTCAACAGCCCGTCGAACCCGACCGGCGCCGCGTACAGCC
>Ga0315281_10004428_pt1 | contig 20377 bp, 15 predicted proteins | sample YL17G07_0_MG_FD_204540 | JGI IMG/M metagenome (GOLD analysis project Ga0315281, IMG submission 204540) | Sediment microbial communities from Yellowstone Lake, YNP, Wyoming, USA - YL17G07_0 | ecosystem: Environmental > Aquatic > Freshwater > Lake > Sediment | place: USA: Wyoming | collected...
GCAACGCCCTTTCGGCCCCGCCGCGCACCGGCCGTACAATCCGGGCGGCGTGCGCCCGTAGCTCAGTGGATAGAGCGGGTGGCTTCGGACCACCAGGTCGCGGGTTCGAATCCTGCCGGGCGCGCCACGACCGCTGCGTTCCTTCGGGCGACGACGCTCGGCTGGTCGGCCGTCATGCCGCCGGCCGAGTGGGCCGGTGACCCGACGCACTGGCCCGATGGTCCGGCTTGACCCCGGCCGCGCCGGGGTCGAAGGTGGCGCCCATGCGACACCGCCCCGTCCGCCTGTTGCCAACGCTGATCCTGGCCCTGATGGTCGGCATGGTCGCCGCGCCACTGCTGATCGGACTCGCTGATCCGCAGAGCGCCGTGTCGGCAAAGACGCCGCGCGCCACGCCGCGGCCCAAACCGACGGCGCGTCCCACGGCGGTTCCGACCCCGACCCCCAAACCGATGCCGACCCCAGGCGCCTGCTCGACGACGCGCCTCTTTCCAAGCACCAACGTTTGGAACAAGGACGTCGCGGGCCTGCCGGTCCGCGGCGACTCGACCACGCTGCTGAACACGATCGGTCTCGACATCGGACTGCATCCCGATTTCGATGCCATCGGTGACGGCATCCCCTACAACATCGTCACTGACTCGACGCCGCGCTACACCGTCGGCTTCTACTACCCCGACGAATCCGATCCCGGCCCCTATCCGATCCCCAGCAACCCCCTGATCGAAGCCGGGTCGGATCGGCACATCCTGCTGTGGAACCAGGCCAGCTGTCATCTGTATGAGATCTACGATGCCAGCTTGACTGGTGGGGTCTGGAGTGCCGGATCCGGAGCGACTTGGGACCTGACCTCGAATGCGCTGCGTCCGGATACCTGGACCAGTGCCGACGCGGCCGGACTGCCGATCCTGCCGGGCTTGGTCCGCTATGACGAGGTCGGTACGGGCGCCATCCTCCATGCCTTGCGGTTCACGGCTCCGGTCACCCGCAGCGCGCATATCTATCCGGCCCGTCATGACGCCGGATCGGGCACCTCGGCGTCCCTGCCGCCGATGGGCTTGCGCGTCCGGCTCAAGGCCTCCTTCAACATCGGCGGTTTCGATCCGAAGGTGCAGGTCCTGCTGACCGCCCTCAAGCGTTACGGCATGATCCTCGCCGACAACGGCTCGCCCTGGTACATCAGTGGCGTTCCCGATGCTCGTTGGAACGATGACGCCTTCCATCTGCTCAACCAGGTCCGCGGTTCGGACTTCGAGGTCGTCGATACCACCGGTTTCGTGAACGGCCCGTAGGCGGACACCGCCACGGCCGCCTGCGGGCGACCCTGCTAGAGTCGGGCCCCGTGTCCGACCCCCGCCAGCCCGGCCCGCTCGATCGAGCCGTCGCGGCCGACCTTCTGGCGCAAGCCGACGCCCTCGTCGCCGGCGGCGACTACGAGATCGCCGAGGGCTTCTACAGCCGTCTCATCGGCGCCGGCGATGCGGAGATCCACGTCGCGGCCCTGCTCGGCCTGGCCGAATGCCGGTATCGGCGCGACGATGAGCCGGGCGCTCGTACGGCCTGGGCCGCCGCGGTGGCAGCGCCCGAGACGGCCCTCAGCTGGTTGGCCTGGAAGCGCCTGGCCGCCGACCACGTCCGTGCCGGGGACCTGCCCAAGGCCCTGGAGGCCTATCGCCAGGCCGAGTCCCGGGCACCGGCAGACGAGCGCACCGAGCTGGCCTCGCGCCTCGGCTGGCTGAGCAAGGAGCTGGGCGATGGGCGCGCTGCATCGCGCGCCTTCGGGCGGGCACGCACGGGTGTCGTTCGTCCTCCCGTGGTGACCTACGCGCTGCTCGCCGTGACCATCGGTATCGGCCTCTCCTCGCTCCTCAACCCCGACAGTGCCGGGCTCTGGTTCACGTTGTTCGGCCTGGACAAGGCGGCCGTGGCCACCGGTGAGGTCTATCGCCTCTTCACGGTCGTCTTCGTCCATGCCGGCCTCATCCACCTTGGCGGCAACATGTACGCGCTGTACCTCGTCGGGCCGATCGTCGAGACCATGTACGGCAGCCTCAGATTCCTGGGCATCTACGTCGTCAGCGCGATCGCCGCTTCAACGGCCAGCTACCTGCTCGTGCCGACCGACGCCGTCGGCGCCAGCGGCGCCATCTTCGGGCTGTTCGGCATCCTCTTCGTTGCCTTGCGGGTCCACCGGCCGCTGCTCGGGCGCGCCGCCGCCAACCTGGCTCGCCAGATCGGCTTTCTGATCCTGTTCAACCTGGCCCTGGGCTTCGGCCTGCTCGGCGTCGGATTCCCGATCGACAACATGGCCCACCTCGGCGGCCTGGCCAGCGGTGCATGGCTGGGCCTGCTGTTCGCGCCCCGCATGGTCACCCTGGCCACGGCCTTCGTGCGGCCGGGCGTCCCCACGCCGGGCAGTGGGGCGCCGACCCCGTTGCTGCGCGCGGCCGGCGTCGTGGTGCTGCTGGCGTTGATCGGCGTCGCCCTGACACTCGGGCCGGCGCGCGCCTGATTCGGTCCGCCGGAGGGTGCCCGACGTCGCTCAGGAAGGGGCGACGGCCAGATCCCGGCGGCGCCCGAAGCGGTCGATGATGCGGTAGAAGTTGCGACGACTGAGGCGACCGCCTTCCGCCTGCGAGATGCTCGCCCAGTCCCGATGCTCGTGGCGCATGGCCGGCAGTGAGACCGCCACTGCCCGGCGCGGAGGCACGCCTTCACCCTCGTCGCGGAGCACGAGACTCCACCAGATGTCGAGGTGACGGTAGAACCGGAAGTGCTCGTCGAGGGGGCCGCGCGCGATGTAGTCGGCCCTGCGGAAGGCGAGGACATCGCCCTCGATGCCGGCCACGTTGCCTGCCGGCGCCTGCTGGAAGCGACGCAGGTCGGCCGATAGGAGGCCCCAGCCGCCGGCCACGGCCACGTCGGGGTCGCGCAATCCGTCGAGCAGTGGCGTGATGATGTCGCCGCTCGGCTCGACGCTGGCATCGACGATGACGACGATCTCGCCGACGGCGCGCCGGATGCCGGCGTTGAGTGCCGCGGCGTGGCCCAGGCGGGCGCTCGTCCAGATCATCTCCGAGCCGGAGCCGGAGCCGGAGCCGGAGACCAGGCCCGCCTCGATGGCGACGAGCGCTTCGGCCTGGGCGGAGGAGGGGTCGTCGGCCACGATGACCACGTGCGTGGCCACCGGAAGGTGCGCCTGCAGGCCGGCCAGCGTGCGGGCCAGGTCGTCGGGCCAGTCGGTGGCTGTCAGCACGACCGTCGCGGGCGTGGTCGGTGGCTCTGCCAGCCGTGAAGGGACCGACGCGCTGGCGCCGTAGCGGACACCGGCGCCGTCGGCGATGTCGGCCGGGCGCGCCGGCGTGAGCTTGAATTCGACGCCTCGATCGACGACCCTCCAGCCGGCCGCCTCGATCTGCGCGCGCAACTGGTCGGCCGTTGCAAAGTCGCGCGCGGCGCGGGCCTCTGATCGCGACCGGGCGAGGGCGACCACCTCAGGGGGAGCCGTTGGGTGCACCGGCGCAGGATAGCGGCCGAGGCGATGCCCCGAGATGACCCCGACCGGATACCCTCTGCGGCATGGATCGCTCCCTCTGGGCGGTGCTGGCCGGCACCTTCACGCTGCGCTTCAGCACGGGGCTGACGGGCGCGCTGCTCGGCTTCTACTTTGGCAAGCTGGCGCCGCCTAATGGCAACTTCGATGCCGTCAAGGTTGGCGTCATGGCCGCCATGTTCTACGTCGCCGAGATGGTGCTGGCGCCGCCCTTCGGGCTGCTCTCCGACCGTATCGGCCACCACCGCGTGATGCAGTTCGGGCCGATCTTCGGCGCGGTGGCGGTGGTGCTCACCGCGGCAGCCACCAGCCTCGAGGCAGCGACGCTGCTCTTCCTCGTGGTCATCGCCCTGACACGGCTGCTGGAGGGCGCCTCGACGGCCGCCAGCGTGCCCTCGATCCTCGGCTACATCGCCCTGGTCAGCGCCGGCGACGAGGCGCTGCGAGGCCGCGCCGCGGCGCGCTTTGAGGGCGCCACGCTGGCCGGGATCGGCGTGGGCTTCATCGTGGCCCCGACGCTGTACAAGATCACGGCCGACGCCAGCGGTCGCCCGGCGGCCGCGTTCCTGCTCAACGCCGCCCTGTATGGCGTGTCGTACCTGATCTACCGCTTCGGTGTGGCCGACCCACGCGGTGAAGCGGAACTGCTGCGCGCCGAGCACCCCGGCTGGCGTCGCTACGCCGACCTCGTACGCAGCACCAACGTGATGCTGCTGGCACCCACCTGGATCGCCATCAACGCCGCCATCGGCCTCTGGTTCAGCCAGTCGCTCTACCAGTTTTCGAGGCGGGACCCCGCCTTTCCCGATCAGCTTCTGCACCGCGGCTTCGACGAGCTGCAGATCACCATAGCCGCCATCGTGATCGCGGCGATCTTCGGCGCGGGCCTGATCTACTGGGGTAATCGATTCAAGGCGATGCGGCGCACGACGATCATCCTCTACGGCGTGCTGGGCGGGGCGGCCATGGTCGTTGCGGGCATCGCCGTCAACCACTCGGCCTCGCTCTCGCTGCCAGTGATCGTGACCGGCGGGTTCGCGGCCGCGATGGCCGGCGGGCTCTTCGTGCTGGCCGGCGCCACGCCGGCGGCCCTGGGCCTGCTGGCCGACGTGACCGAGGCATTCCCCGCCGACCGTGGGGCGATCATGGGGCTCTACAGCGTGTTCCTCGCGGTGGGCCAGATCGGCGGCAGCCTCATCGGTGGATTTGCCGCCACGGCTGGCGGCATCGATGGGCTCTTCGTGGGCACGTTCCTGCTGCTGGTCTTCGCGCTGGTGCCGCTTTCCCGCCTGCGGCGTGCGGAGCACTTCGTGGCCGGTCCGGGCACCGCCGCGACGCTCGACTCGGGTGCGCGGTGATGGCGAAGCGGGTTCGAGAGCTCGAGAAGGAGTACCTCGAGTGGCAATCGGCCACCAACGACGTGCTCCGCCTGATCAGCACGTCCGCCTTCGACCTGGACGCCCTGTTCCGGAGTCTGATCACGACCGCGACGCGTCTCTGCAAGGCCGAGCACGGCCGGATCTACCTGCTCGAGGGCGATCTCTTTCGCTCAGTGGCCTTCGTCGGGCGGAGCAACGACCAGATCAGCGCCTACCCAAACGAACCCGAGCCGCTCGATCGCGGCTCCGCGATCGGTCGTGCCGCCCTGACCAAGGGTCCGGTGATGATCGCCGATGTCCTGGCCGATCCCGAGTACCAGCTCCTCGACCTCCAGCGCGCGGTCGGATTCCGCACGCTGCTGGCCGTCCCGATCCAGCAGGAAGACAGCATCATCGGCGCGATCACGACGGGCCGGAACGAGGTGCGCCCGTTCACCGAGTCCGAGATCCTGCTCGTGACCGCGTTCGCCGGTCAGGCCACCATCGCCATCGAGAACGCCCGTCGGATGCAGACGATCGAGCGCCAGAGGGTCGAACTCAGCCGGTTCCTGTCGCCGCAGGTCGCCGCGCTCGTGTCCACGGTCGCCGGTGAGGAGCTGCTGGCGGGCCACCGTCGCCAGATCAGCGCCGTGTTCTGCGACCTGCGCGGCTTCACCGCCTTCGCCGAGACGGCCGACCCCGAGGAACTCTTCGGCGTGCTGCGGACCTACCACGAGTTGATGGGCGAACTGATCGTCGCGCATGGCGGCACCCTCGAGCACTTCGCGGGCGACGGCATGATGGTCTTCTTCAACGATCCGGTCGAGCAGCCCGATCACGCCCAGCGCGCGGTGCGCATGGCGGTGGCGATGCGGGAGCGCTTCGAAGAGCTCGCTCGAGGCTGGCATCGCTTCGGATACGAGCTGGCCTTCGGCGTCGGCATCGCGGTCGGGTATGCCACCCTGGGACGGATCGGGTTCGAGGGCCGCTACGACTACGGCGCGATCGGCAACGTGGTGATCCTTGCTTCGCGCTTGAGCGGCGAGGCGAAGCCCAGGCAGATCCTGCTGAACCAGCGCGCATACGCCGCGGTCGAGGAGCTCGTCGACGCGGAGCAGATCGGCGAGCTGACCCTGAAGGGCTTCAGTCGGCCGATCCCCGCCACCAACGTGATCGGGCTGCGCGGCACCTAGTCCGTCGGGCCACGAGCACCGAGCTCGGGGAGGTCCGTTCTTCCGGCTGATGGCTGCTCAGCCATCAGCGCCAAATTCCGGTATCGCAGACGTCCGTCGCGCCTAGCCGCGTGATGGTTCAGGGGCCATCATCAACAAGGATCGACGCGGACCTCGGATCCCGGGGCGGACCGCAGGGCAGGTCGGGCTAGAATGTGGCCCATGAGTCAGCTGATCGACCGAACCTCGACCGCGACGGACACCCCCGCGCCGATCACCTACGGCAACTTCATCGGCGGCGCGTGGTGCGAAAGCGTCACCGGCCGCAGCTTCGAGAGCGTCAATCCCGCCGACACACGCGACGTGGTGGGCCGTTTCCAGGCCTCCAGCGCCGCCGATGCCGCCGCCGCCATCCGTGCCGCCGACATGGCCCTGCCGGCCTGGCGCGCGATCCCGGCACCCAAGCGGGGCGAGATCCTGTACCGATTCGGGGCGCTCATGGCCGAGCACAAGGAGCGCCTGTCGCGGGCCATGACGCGCGAGATGGGCAAAGTCCTGGCCGAAGCCCGGGGCGACGTGCAGGAGGGCATCGACATCGCCTTCCTGATGGCCGGCGAGGGCCGGCGCATGTTCGGCGAGACGGTTCCCTCGGAGCTGCCCGACAAGTGGGCCATGAGCATCCGCCAGCCCATCGGCGTGGCCGGCATCATCACGCCCTGGAACTTCCCCATGGCCATCCCCTGCTGGAAGATGATGCCTGCGCTGGTGAGCGGCAACACGGTCGTCCTGAAGCCGGCCAGCGATACGCCCCACTGCGCCGTGCTGCTGGTCGAGCTGATGGACGAGGCCGGCTTCCCGCCGGGCACGGTCAACCTCGTCACCGGCTCGGGCGAGGAGGTCGGCCTGCCCATCGTCGACAGCCCCGACGTGCCCGTCATCAGCTTCACCGGCAACAACGCCACGGGCACCGCCATCGCCATACGTGCGGCCCGGCGCCTGAAGCGTCTTTCCCTCGAACTCGGTGGCAAGAACGGCATCGTCGTGATGCCCGACGCGGACCTCGAACTGGCCACCGAGGGCATCCTCTGGTCGGCTTTCGGCACGACCGGTCAACGCTGCACGGCCAGCAGCCGGGTGATCGTGCACGAAGCGGTGGCCGACGCGCTGGTCGAGCGGGTGACGGCGGGCGCCGAGCGCCTGACCCTGGGGTCCGGCCTGGACGAGGACATCGACGTCGGGCCGCTCATCAATGCCGCCGCCCTGGACAAGTCCGTGCGCTACACGGCCATCGGCCGCACCGAGGGACGACTCTTGACCGGTGGCGCGCCCGCCACCGATCGGGCCGGCTGCGAGCACGGCCACTTCTTCGCGCCGACGGTCTTCGACGGCATCGAGCCGATGGATCGATTGGGCCAGGAAGAGATCTTCGGGCCGATCCTCTCCTTCATCCGGGTGCCCGACTACGCGGCGGCGATGATGGCCGCCAACCAGACCCCCTTCGGGCTCTCCTCGAGCATCTACAGCCGCGACGTGAACCTCGCCTTCCGGGCCATGCGCGATCTCGAAACCGGCATCGTCTATGTCAACGCGGGCACCACCGGCGCCGAGACGCACCTGCCCTTCGGGGGCTGGAAGGGCACCGGCAACGGACACCGCGAGGCGGGCCATGCCGCCCTCGACACGTTCACCGAGTGGAAGTCGATCTACATCGACTACTCCGGGCGCCTGCAGAAGGCGCAGATCGACAATCAACCGGGCTGAGCCCGCGGCGCCGGGTCACGTGGTGCGCGCGGACACCACTCTGTCATCGGGGATGGTTGACGGTGGTACTTTCGTCCTAGAATACCCGCGAGTCTGTTCGCACCGATAGCGCTCGATTCGAGCCCCTTCCCGACCATCTTCCGGCCGGCGTGCGACGGATCTCCGGCGCGGGACTGTCCGCCACCAGCTGGGCGCCGCAATACCCGCACAGTCGGTAGGTTCCCGGGTTCTCCTCACCGCAGTCGGCGCAGATCTGCACGTCGCGAGTCTACGTGCGCCGACGCGGCCCGATCAGCCGACTCTCGAGAGCCAGGCCGTGCCAAGCCCGGCCGGATCGCCTCCGGGCGTGGCGCTGTCGGCGGGTCATGCGCTAGACTCCGCGCTGTTGGTCGGTGCTCCGCCCTTCAGCGTGATCACGACGGGCCGGTAGCTCAACGGTAGAGCAGCAGACTCTTAATCTGCTTGTTGAGAGTTCGAATCTCTCCCGGCTCACCACTCCCCCGGGCATGCGTTCAGCGACGACCATGAGCGCGCATGTGGTCTTCGGTGGATGATTGCGCGGCGCCGGGTCGTCGACGCGGTGCTCAGCCCGTCTCGGTTCCCGGGAGATAGAACATGCAGGTCAGTTTCGAGCATCGACCCGACCCTCGGATCGCAGACCGCAAGACGTCGGGACCCCCCAGGACGGCCGAGGGGCACGTCGGGTTCAACGGCCGCATCGCGCTCGCGCTGACCACGGTGGTTGGCACCATGTGGTGCGCTTACGCATTCGGGCTGCTGGCGCTGACCGTCGTCCCGCAGGCGATCCAGGGCGGCTTGCTCACCACCATCCAATGGGTCAGCCAGACCTTCATCCAGCTGGTCATGCTCTCGGTCATCATGGTCGGCCAGAACATCCTGGGGCGAGCCTCCGACAAGCGTGCCGAGATGACCTACAAGGATGCGGAGGCGATCTTTGCCGAGGCGACCCAGATCCAGGCGCATCTGAAGGCGCAGGACGAGGCCATCAACGTCCTGCTCGACAAGGTCGGGCGGATGGAGGCCGCGCTCGATCACGCCTGATGCGCTCATGCCGCCGCGGGGCGGAGCGTAGGCTGAGGTGATGGATCCGCTCACGCTCGGGCTGCTCGGCCTCGCCGTCCTGCTCTTCGTGAAGGAGGCCGGCGTGCCCATCCCCGTGCCCGGCGATCTCGTCGTCATCGGCGCCGGCATCGCCGCGGGCCGAGGGGACCTGGATCCCCTTTCCACGCTCGTCGTCATCCTCGCCGCAGGCCTCGTCGGGGGCGTGATCCAGTTCCTGCTCGTGCGCGGGGTCGGCCGGCGTCCGCTGCTGGCGGTCCTGGCACGTGTCGGGGTCCCCGCCGCGCGGCTGGAGGCGGTGGCGGGTCGCCTGCGGGACCGTGGTGCGACCGGCGTGGCCATCGCCCGGGCCACCCCCGGCGTGCGCATCGTGGCCATCGCCGCGAGCGGGCTGGCGGCCCTCCCGCTGGCCCGCTTCACGGCCGGACTCGTCGTCGGCAATGGGATCTTCGTGAGCGGTCACTTCGTGCTCGGACTGGTCGTCGGCCCGCCGGCGCTGGCCCTCGCGGCCGGCGCGACGGGGCCCATCGTCGTCGGGCTCGTCGCCGTCGGGATCGCGGGAGCGGTGGGCTGGTGGCTGATCCGCCGGCTGCGCGGGGGCACGAGCCCGGCCGTCGGTGATTGGGCCGATGCCTGCTGCCCGGCCTGTCTTGCTCTCGGCGCGATCGGCCGGGTCGACGCCGGAGGCGCCGTGCCGCTGGGCTAGGCCCGCTCTCCACGCGTCCGCCGCCACGGGAGCGCTTGCCGGGTCGATTACGTCGCGCGGTAGCCGCGTTTACGCGCCGCATGGAGCCTGACGGGAGCGACGGGCATCTCCGATGCCCGCCCTTGACGGAAGGAGCCGCACCATGCGACATCTGTCCAGGTCTTTCAGGTGGTTGGCGTTGCCGGCCGCACTGGCGATCACCCTTGCGGCGACGTCCCTGGTGGCCGCCGCCGAACCGGCATCGACTGCCTCGACCGTGGTGCCACCTGCCGGAAGCCTCGGCGCAGGCGGCGCGGGGTACGCCAGGGTCGCTGGCAGCTTCGTCCTCGTCGGCTCGATGGACGGCGGCTGGATCAAGGTTTCCGGCCTGGCCGGCTCGGATGCGGTGCGCATCACCGGCTGGGCCTCGCGGACGCGTCTCTCCGACGGCTCGCTCCTGTTCCGCGGCGTGCACGGCTCGGTCTACGTCGCCGGGCGCCGCATCGGCGTCACGCTAGGCGGCCCCCACATCCGGTTCCTGGCCACTGGCCACGGCGCGGCTTTTCTGAAGGGCGAGGGGACGTACCGCCTCAACGGTGGCGCGGAGCAGCCCTGGTCCAGTGACGGCGCTCGCTACGCGTTCTGACGTCCTCGATCCGGGGTCGTGAGGCCCAGCCTTTCGGCCGGGCCTTCTTCCTGCTCCGAGCGGCGAGCGCCGGGCCGCGCGAACGCGGGAACGTCGGCGGGCGCCCTCTGCTAGGCTACCGGTGCTCCCCGCTCGCGGTCCCGAGAGGCCGCACATGCCGGTCCCGAGAGGCCGGGAGAGGAACACCACTTGCGCGCCGACACGACCGCCGTACCCCCTGGGGACGGTGGTCGTTTGATGTCCGGTCCCCCCCCGGTCGACGCCGTCGTCGATCCGCGCATCGGCGCCCATGGACCAGCACTCGTCGCGCTCGAGGACGGCACGGTCTTCCCCGGCATCGCCTTCGGCGCGCCGCTGGCCGGCGGCGGCGACCTCGTCGCCAACACGAGCCAGACAGGCTACCAGGAGGTCTGCACCGATCCTTCCTACGCCGGCCAGGTCGTGGTCATGACCTATCCGCTCATCGGCAACTACGGCCGGCGGGTCGGGGATGATCAATCCGAACGCCCCTGGCTCCGCGCCCTCGTGGTGGCGCACGCCACCGCGGCGGTGGTCGGCCGGGCGCAGCAGATCGTCCATCTCCTGCGCACTACCGGCGTGCCGGCCATCGCCGGCGTGGACACGCGGGCGCTGGCGCGCCATCTCCGCGAGACCGGGGCGCAGCGCGTCGTGGTCACCGCGCCGGGCGACATGGACCGCGAGGCGGCCGTGGCCGCGGCGCGGGCCCTCACCAGCTGGGACGCGCAGGACTTCGTGGCCCAGGTGTCGGCGACCGACCCGTACGACGTCGGCAGCGGCGCCGGGCCGCTGGTGGCGATCATCGACTTCGGGCTCAAGGCCAACATCGTGACCGGGTTGCTCCGGCGCGGCGCCCGCGTCCGGGTGCTGCCGCACACCGCAACGGCCGCTGCGGCCCTCGCCCCGGAGATCGCCGGCCTCGTGCTCTCGCCGGGACCCGGCGACCCGGTGCGCCTCGCCGGCCCGGTGGCGCTGGTGCGCGCGGTCATCGCTGATGGGCGCCCGCTGCTCGGCATCTGCCTCGGCCACCAGATCGTCGGGCTGGCCGCCGGTGCCACGACACGACGGCTGCGCTTCGGGCACCACGGTGCCAATCACCCGGTGCGGGATCTCGACTCCGGCCGCGTCCGCATCACCGCGCAGAATCACGAGGTTGAGGTCGTAGGCGAGTCGCTGCCGCCCGCCGGCGGCTTCTTCGTGTCCCAGCGCAATCTCAACGACGGTTCCGTGGAGGGACTGCGCCACCGCGAGCTGCCCATCGAGACCGTGCAATACCACCCCGAGGGCTCGCCCGGGCCGCTCGACGCCCTGGACGTCTTCGACCGCTTCGTGGCGCTCATGCACGAGCGCGGCTCCGTCGCATGAGTGGCACTCATCCCGTGCAGGGAAGACGAGCGTGGCCACCTGGTGGAACGCGGCGTCGCAAGGTACCTGAACGTGGATCCCGCGAGTCGCATGAGTGGCACTCATGCGGAAGGTAGGCAGCGTGCTGATCATCGGGTCCGGGCCGGTGGTCATCGGCCAGGCGGCCGAGTTCGACTACGCCGGCACGCAAGCCTGCCGGGCCTTGCGCGACGAGGGCATCCGCACGATCCTGCTCAACTCGAACCCGGCCACCATCATGACCGACCCGGACGTGGCCGATGTCGTCTACCTCGAGCCGCTCACCGTCGAATCGGTCGAGCGGATCATCGAGCGGGAGCGACCGGACGGCATCCTCGCCGGTTTGGGTGGCCAGACGGCGCTGAACCTGGCCGTGGCGGTGGCCCGCGCGGGCGTCCTGGAGCGGACTGGTGTGCCCCTCCTGGGCACACCACTCGAGGCCATCGAGATGGCCGAGGATCGGGCGAAGTTCCGCGACCTGCTCGACCGCATCGGCCAGCCTTACCCGCCTTCGGAGATCGTCGAGGGCGCGACGGAGATCGAACGCGACGCGGCGACCGAAGCCGCTCTGGCGAAGATCGGCCTGCCGGCGATCGTGCGGCCCGCGTACACCCTCGGTGGTTCCGGCGGCGGCATCGTCGATCGGGAGGACGCCTACCGCGAGCGCGTGCGCGCCGGCCTGCGCGCCAGCCCCATCGGCCAGGTCATCGTCGAGCGCTGCCTCGTCGGCTGGCAGGAGGTCGAGTACGAGGTCATGCGCGACGCGGACGATACCTGCATCGCCGTTTGTTCCATGGAGAACGTCGACCCGCTCGGCGTGCATACCGGCGATTCGATCGTCGTCGCGCCCGTGCAGACCCTGCCCGACCCGGTTCACCAGCGGCTCCGAAGTGCCGCGCTGGCGATCATCCGCGCGCTCGGCGTCGAGGGTGGCTGCAACGTCCAGTTCGCGCTGTCGGCGGACGCCAGCGATTACGCGGTCATCGAGGTCAATCCGCGCGTCAGCCGTTCTTCGGCCTTGGCCAGCAAGGCGACCGGCTACCCGATCGCGCGCGTTGCCGCCCAGATCGCCGTGGGCCGCCGCCTGGCCGAGATCCCCAACGCCGTGACCGGCACGACGGTGGCCGCCTTCGAGCCCGCGCTCGACTACGTGGTGGTCAAGCTGCCGCGCTTCCCCTTCGACAAGTTCCCCGGCGCGGACCGGACCCTGGGATCGCAGATGAAGGCGACCGGCGAGGTCATGGCCATCGACCGAACCTTCGGCGCAGCGCTGAACAAGGCGCTGCGTGGGCTCGAGCAGGCGGGGGCGGGGTTCCTGTCCGAGGATCCGGCCTGGGGACCGATGCTCGAGGACCGGCGACCGGCGGCGCTGCGGAGCTTCCTCGAGGCGTCCGACTCCCGGCTCTGGCGCGTCCTCGCGCTGCTGCGCCGCGGCGTGCCGGACGCGCACCTGCAGCGGCTGACCGGCATCGCTCCCTGGTTCGTGGCGGAGTTGAAGCGGTTGGTCGAACTCGAAGGCGCGCTGCGCGCGGCGGGCGCCGACGTCCGCCTGGGTCGGCCGCTGCCGGACGACCTGCTCGTGGGCGCCAAGCGCGCCGCCTTCGGCGACCGGGAGATCGCCACGCTCACGGGCCTCACCATCGACGCCGTGGAGGCGCAACGAGATGGACTCGGTCTGCACCCCGGCTTCGCGATGGTCGATACCTGCGCCGCCGAATTTGCGGCACAGACGCCCTACTTCTACGCCACCTACGCCGCCGCGGGCTCGCCTCCGGAAGTCCCGCCGGTGCCGCGTCCCGCCGCGCTCGTCATCGGCTCGGGGCCGGTTCGCATCGGCCAGGGCATCGAGTTCGACTACTGCGCCGTGCGCGCCGCCGCCACCCTGCGCTCCATGGGCTGGCAGGCGGTGATGATCAACTCCAACCCCGAAACGGTCTCGACCGACTTCGACGCCAGCGCGCGCCTCTACTTCGAGCCGCTCGATATCGAAAGCGTCCTCGCCGTGGTGCGCGCCGAGACGCCGCCCGGCGACGCGCCGCTGGGCGCGCTCGTCCAGTTCGGGGGCCAGACGCCGCTCAATCTCGCCGCCGCGCTGTCTGCCGGAGGGATCCCTTTGCTCGGTCTGGACGTGGAAACCATCGACCAGGCCGAGGAGCGCGTTCGCTTTGCCGCCCTGCTGGACCGTCTGGGCATCGCGCAGCCGGCGGGGGGCGTGGCCACCTCGATCGAGGACGCGCTCGCGGTCGCGGAACGGATCGGCTATCCCGTCATCGTGCGCCCCAGCTTCGTCATCGGCGGCCTGGCCATCGACTTCGCCTACGGCCCGGAGGATCTGGCCACCCATCTCGCAGCGGCCGCGGTCGTGGCCCCCGATCGCCCCGTGCGCATCGACGCGTACCTCGAGGGACTGGAGGTCGACGTCGATGCCGTCTGCGACGGCGAGGCCGTTTTGGTGGCCGGGCTCATCGAGCACGTCGAGCGGGCGGGCGTCCATTCCGGCGACTCGGTCGGGGTCTTCCCACCGCAGACGCTTGCGGTAGACGATGCCGCACTCATCGTCGAGACCTTCACGCGGGTGGCCCTCGCGCTCGGCGTGCGCGGCCTGGTCAACGCGCAGTTCATCGTGCGCACCGATGGCGTCTATCTCATCGAGGTCAACCCGCGCGCCAGTCGGACGGTGCCCTTCCTGGCCAAGGTGACCGGCGTGCCTCTCGTCGACCTGGCCACGCGCGTGTCCCTGGGCGCGTCCCTGGCCGAGCTGGGTTGGTCGGGCGGGGTCTTGCCAGCGCCCTCGTTCGTGGCCGTCAAGGCGCCGGTCTTCTCGACCGCGAAGCTGCGCGGCGTCGATCCCTCGCTGGGGCCCGGCATGCAGTCCACCGGCGAGGTGATCGGCTTGCACACCGACCCGCGCGTGGCCATGGCCAAGGCACTCCTCGCGGCTGCGCTCCGACCGCCCTTACCGGGTCCCGACGGCGCGCTTGCGCTGCTCTCCATCGCCGACCGCGACAAAGGAGCCCTCGGAGAGCTGGCGAGCGCCCTCGCCGCGGCGGGGTACCGTTTCGCCGCGACGGAGGGCACCGCGGCGCGACTGCGCGCTCTGGGGCACGCGGCGCTCGAGGTGGCGCGCGTGGCCGAGCGCGAGGGCGGCCGGCCGACGATCCTCGAGACGATCCACTCCGGCGAGGTCCGGCTGGTGGTCAACACACCTTCGCCGCTGCCGGGTCCCGTCCGTGACGCTTCCGCCATCCGACAGGCCGCCGTCGCGGAAGGGATCCTCTGCCTGACCGCGATCGAGACCGCGATCGCCGCGGCGCGCTCGCTCGACCCGGCCGTCCGCGAGCGGATCGACGAGATCCGCTCGCTCGGAGAGTGGGTCGTGGCGTCGCCGGTAAGGCAAAGGGACGGGAGCGGGGCCAGCGGGCGACGTTGACCTGGAACATGGCCACCATCGAGGCGACCGGCGGGCCGGGCTCCCGCCCGTCATCAGTCGCCGTCAGGCCCGCGCCGCCACGGCATCGCCCGTGGCACAATCGCACAGCCGTCTGAGGCCATCGCGGCCGCGGTTCTCCCTCGCCATCCGCTCTGGAGCGTGCATGCCCGTCAGCGATCCCGACTTCCCGATCATCCGCTTCACGCAGCGTCGATTGGCCAATGGGCTCCGCGTCATCGTCGCCCCGGACCGTCTGGCCCCGGTGGTGGCCATCAACCTGTGGTATGCCGTCGGCTCGAGGGACGAGCGTCCGGGCAAGACCGGCTTCGCCCATCTCTTCGAACACTTCATGTTCCAGGGCTCGGCGCACGTGGCCAAGGCCGAGCACATGGCCATCGTCCAGGGTTCCGGCGGCGTGTGCAATGCGACGACCTACTTCGATCGCACGAACTACTACGACACGCTGCCCTCCAACCAGCTCGAGGTCGGGCTGTGGCTTGAGGCCGACCGCATGGCCACCCTGCTCGACGCGCTCAACCAGGTGAATCTCGACAATCAGCGCGAGGTGGTCAAGAACGAGAAGCGCCAGAGCTACGACAATCAACCGTACGGCGCGTTCTATGAGCGGCTCATGGCCGCCGTCTTCCCGGACGGGCATCCCTACCAGCACACCCCCATCGGCTCGATGGCCGACCTCGATGCGGCCAGCCTGGACGACGTGCGCGAATTCTTCCGCGCCTACTACGCGCCGGACGGCTGTGTGCTCTCGATCGTCGGCGACGTCGACGAGGAGGAGACGTTCGCGGCGGCCGAGCGCTGGTTCGGGCCGATACCTGCGCGTACTTCGCCGCCTGCGGCGACCATGCCCAAGGTGGCGCCGCACATCGGGCGGGAGGTGCGCGAAACCGTCCCCGACGCCGTGCCTCTGGTGCGCATCCACTTCGGCTTCCGGACGCCGCCCTACGGCAGTGCGGCGTTCGATGCGCTCGAGATCGCGGGGCAGATCCTGGCCGGGGGCAAGGGCAGCCGCCTGTACCGCGACCTGGTGCGTGAGCGGCGCATCGCCCAGGATGTGACCCTCTTCTCGTTGCCGTTGGCGGGCGGCGCCTCGATCTGCGCAGGCTGGGCCACCGTACGGCCGGAGTCGGACCCGGCCGAGGTCGAAGCCGCGTTCCTTGCCGAATTGGAACGCATCGTGCACGAGCCAGTCAGCGACGACGAGCTGGCACGTGCCCGCGCGCTCATCGAAGCCGGTGAGCTGAGCGCGCTGGGACGAGTCGAGGAGGTCGCCGATCGGTTCGGCCAGTTCGCTACCCTCTTCGACCGGCCCGAGCTCATCAACGAACAGTTGCCGCGTTACCTGAACGTCGACGCCCTGGCCATCCAGGCGGTGGCTGCGGACGTCTTCCGGGCGGACAATCGCGCCGTCATCACGTTCGTGCCCGCCGGCGGCGGCGAGGCGGCAGCGTGACCGGGCTCGACATCCTGGCCACGCGTCCGGGGCCGGCGCAGCCGCGCGCGTACCACTTTCCGGCGTTCGTTCGCGCACGACTGGCGAATGGACTCACGGTCATCACCGCGCACCTGCCGGGACGGCCGCTGCTGGCGGCGCACCTCCACCTCGAGGGCGGTGCCGGCGAGGAGCCCTCGGAGATGGCCGGCGTCAGCGCGTTGCTGGCACGTGCCCTGCCGGAGGGGACGGCGCATCACGACGCCGTGGAGCTGGTCGAGGCCGGCGAGCGGCTTGGCGCCGAACTGCACGCGCAGGTCGGTTGGGAGACCCTCGCCGTCGCACTTGACGTCCCGCGCCGCCATTTCGGGCCGGCACTGGCGTTGCTGGCCGAGATGTTCTTGCAACCCAGCTTCCCGGGGCACGAGGTGGACCGCCTGCGCGATGAGCGCATGAACGATCTCCTGCAGGCCGCGGCCGAGCCACGGCGACGGGTCGAGCGCGCCTTTGCCGAAGCGATCTATGCGCCGGGTGTGCCATACGCGCGCCTGCTTGGCGGAGACGAGCTCACGGTGCCCCGCCTCACGCGAGAGGCGCTGGTGGCCCGCCACGCGCGCTTCCTCGACGCCAGCAGCGCGACGCTCATCGTGGCCGGCGATCTGACCGGCGTGCCCGTCGTCGAGCTGGCCGAGGCGCATCTCGGCGAGTGGCCGGGCGTGGTTCGCGTGGGCGCCCCCGCCGTCCGCCCACGGCTGTCCGACGGCCCGGGTAGCCCCCGCATCGTGGTCGTGGATCGCCCCGGCGCACCGCAGTCGGAGCTGCGCATCGGCCACGTCGGCGTGCCCCGCAAGATCCCGGATTTCCATGCCGTGGCCGTGATGAGCGCCATCCTGGGCGGACTCTTCAACTCGCGGCTGCAGCGACTACTGCGCGAGGAGCGCGGATATACCTATGGGATCTCTGCCGGCTTCGACTTCCGTCGCTCGGCCGGGCCGTTCGCGGTGCGCAGCGCGGTGCAGACCGAAGTCTGCGCAGCAGCCGTGATGGACATCCTGGCCGAGCTGCGGCGGATCCGTGAGGCGCCCATCACGGCCGACGAATTGCGGGCCGCACAGGACTTTCTGATCGGCGTCTTCCCGCTGCGCTTCGAGACCGCGGCCCAGGTCGTGGGCGCCATCACCGGCCTGGTCGTCCACGACCTGCCTGATGACGAATTGGACCGCTATCGCCCGGCCGTGGCGGCGCTTGACGCCGGTGCGGTGCTGGCGGCCGCGCTGGAGCACATCCACCCTGACGGACTTTCGATCGTGATGGTCGGCGATGCCGAGCGGGTCGTGCCCGACCTCGAGGCGGCCGGGATGGGTGCCATCGAGGTGGTGCGCGATGGCGTCAGGGAGCCACCGGCCGGGGAGGGCTGACACGCCCGCGGCGCGGTTGCCCGCGCTGGCCTCGCCGGCGTATCGCGTCTTTCTGGCCGGCGCCTTCGTTACCAATGTCGGCGGCTGGATGCAGACGACGGCACTCGGCTGGCTGGTGCTGCGACTCACCGACTCGCCGGCACTGCTCGGCCTCGCGTCGTTCGCCGGTAGCGCGCCCACGCTTCTCCTGGTCCTGTACGCCGGCGTACTCGCCGATCGGGTCGATCGTCGGCGGCTGTTGCTCGGCGCGCAGCTGGTCATCGGTGGCCTCGCTGCACTGCTCGCCTTGCTGGCCACCAGCGGGCACGTCGCCTTCTGGCAGATCGCGCTCATCGCCTTCGCCGCCGGCAGCGCCCAGGCGATGGCGATGCCCACCTTCCAATCGATGCTCCCGGCACTTGTCGGCCGCGAGGCCCTTGGCAATGCCATCGTCCTCAACAGCGCCCAGTTCAATCTCAGTCGGATCGTCGGTCCGGCCATCGCCGGTGTGATCGTGGGCGCCGTGGGGGAGAGCACGAACTTCTGGCTCAACGCCATCGGCACGACGGCCTTCGTCCTTGCGCTCCGATCCATCCGCCTGCCCGCGCAGGAGACGCTGGTGCGGGCCGAGGCGGGGCTCTGGTCGAACCTCCTGGACGGCCTGCGTTACGTCGCCGGCCAGCGCCCGTTGCTGGCGTTGCTCGTCCTTGCTGGAGCCCCGGCGCTCTTCGTGCTGCCGTATCTGACCCTCATGCCGGTCTTCGCACGCGACGTGCTGGGCATCGGAGCGACGGGTCTCGGGCTGCTGACGGCGGCCATCGGTGTTGGGGCGTTGGTAGGCGCGTTGACGATGGCCGTCTCGAGGCCCGCCGGAGCCAACGCAAGAACCATGATCGTGGGCCTGGTATCCATGGCGGTCACGCTCGCCGTCTTCAGCTCGTCCCGAAACGTCGCGCTCTCGTGCCTGTCGCTGGCCGGCCTGGGGGCGTCTCAGGTTGCCTACTACACGACCACCAACACCCTCGTGCAGCTGCTCTCGCCGGCCCGGTTTCGGGGTCGCATCCTCAGTGTGTACGTGCTCATGTCGTTGGGTCTGTTACCGCTCGGCAGCATTGCCGCGGGCATCGCTGCGCAGGCCATCGGCGCTCCCCAGGTGCTGCTCATCGGTGCAGCAGCCACGGTCGTCGCCCTCGCCGCGATCCTCGTGCGGAACCCCGCGCTGTGGCGGCTGAGGATCGATCCGGCGGCGACGCCGGGGCGCTGAAACCTTGCCGGCCGCGCAGGCCTCAAGCGTATGGAGGGGTCGCACCAAGCGCCGCACCCACATCGAGGTCCAGACGACGATGTCCATGGATCGTGCCCGGCTCGTGGGTGGACTCGGACGACAGCAGCTCCGAAAACAGGCTGAATCACTGACCGTACAGGACCATTCGGTCGCTGCGCAAACGGCGTCGGCCTGACACCATCGAGGAGATGGATGATCGCCAGCTTCTCGACACGATCACGTCGGGGGACCGCGACGCCTTCCAGGTGCTTGTCGAACGCGAGCAGACTGCGGTCTTCCGCACGTGCTATCGCGTCCTCGGCCGAGTCGCCGAGGCCGAGGACGCCGCCCAGGAGACCTTCGTGATCGCCTATCGCGCGATCGGCACCTATCGAGGCGAGGGGACCCTCGGTGCCTGGCTCGGCCGCATCGCCACGCGTCAGGCCTTGCGCCGACTGGGCCAGCGACGCGACGGTGTGTCGCTCGATGCGGTCGTTGGTGCGATCGACATCGCCGGGGGGCCCGATCCGCTGGGCGCCGCGGTGGCCGCCGAGCGGGAGCGCATCGTGCGGCTTGCCGTGGCCGCATTGAAGGATCCATACCGCGAAACGGTCGTCCTGCGCTTCTTCGCCGAGCTGTCGCTGAACGAGATCGCGGCTGCGACGGACAGGCCGCTCGGGACGGTCAAGACACATCTGCGCCGCGGTCTTGCGCGGTTGCGTGATCTCCTGCCCCCGGAGGGATCGGTGTGACTCGGCAGCCTTTCGATCCCGCGGAGCTGGGGCCTGACGGCGAGGTCGTGTCCGGTGTAGCCCGCGAACTGGAGATGATGGCGTTCGATGCCTCGCCCTCTGCGCCCGCCGACCTCGTGGCGCGGGTCATGACGGTCGTGGCTCAGGAAGGCGTACGCACTCCGCCCACGGCATTCCTCCATGCCCTCTGGTCGCTCGACCCAGGCGCGGCATGGCGAGGCTGGCTGGCGAGCCTCAGGCTCGTATTCGGGGGCCGGCGAGTGGCCAACGCGCTGCGACTCCAGGCGCTCGCCGTCGTGCTCCTGGCCTCGCTGGCCGTGGGCGTCGGGGGCGCGGCCGCCGGCGCTGGCGCAGCGGCGGTCATCCACGGCATCGTCGACCCTCCGGCGCCCGCGGTGAGGCCGCTTCCCAGCCCTTCGCCCTCGCCC
>Ga0315281_10004430_pt1 | contig 20374 bp, 25 predicted proteins | sample YL17G07_0_MG_FD_204540 | JGI IMG/M metagenome (GOLD analysis project Ga0315281, IMG submission 204540) | Sediment microbial communities from Yellowstone Lake, YNP, Wyoming, USA - YL17G07_0 | ecosystem: Environmental > Aquatic > Freshwater > Lake > Sediment | place: USA: Wyoming | collected...
GGGGATGAGTCTATACGTAAGGGTAAGGTAGTGGGTACTGATATGTATGACAACCCCCTTGTGCAACTCAAGCCCAGGCCCCGGAGTGAGAGGTCGGCAGCAATGCGGGATGCTATGCGCAAGGCCGGGATAGAAGTGCCCGAGGGTACCCCGGAGAGACCAGTGGCACAGAGGGCCAAGACCGGGTTGATATCGGATCATCCCAACGATAAGCTCACATTGCGAAAGGCACACAAGACCATCCCGGATATCAACAGGGAGTTGGAGAAGTCCAGGCAGGTCCGCAGCCCAGCGGGTAGGAGGAAGGCGGAGGAGTTGTTAGCTGAGAGAAGTGCCAGATCAAAGGCGGAAGTGGTTAAAGAGAAGGGCAAAGAAACCCCCCCTACTCCGTCATACGATGCAGTGGCTGAGCAATTAGGGATTATCTTTAACGGTATGCAGGAGAGGCCGGGTGGGAAGGAGCCTATTGCCCTGTTTACAGATACCAAGACAAAAAGCACCTTTGGGGTAGAGCCAGGGAAGACTGTGGCAGAGAGCTTACGTAATAGTCGTAAGGTGAATGGTGTTAAGGAAGGGGCTGTTCCTGAGACCCCGGAGAAACCCCTACCGGCCATAAAGGATACTGCCACCGGTAAGGTATGGGTTGGCACTTCGCACATGGAAGCTCTCTCCAAGGCCGGAGGTGAGGTTAAATCTACCTACAGGGATGGGTGGGCTGCGCCGAATGGTGCAGAGTTTGTAGAGAAGATTTCCCTGCCAACCAGGGGCGCAGGTGGGAGAGCCTATAGTGCTGAGGAACAGGCTTACATGAAGGCTGAAAGGGAGAGGACCAACGCCAAAGTAGCAGCATTGCGAAGGGGTACCCCGGAGCGTATCCCGACTGCCAAAGAACCTGCACCCGACCTCTTAAAAGAAATTAACAAGCTGGCTCGTAAGATTAAGCGAGAGACCCAACCGGTGGAGGAGACCCTCAAGGAAGCTACGAAGGCCGGGAAGGTAAACATTGAGACAGACACAGACCTTATGTTTCAGGCCTTTGGGACTGAGGAGAGAGCACCCCTTCCTACGCCCAAGGCTCGCCCCATTAAGGAGACTCTTAAGGATGCTGGTACAGTCCTGGGAGCAAGTATCAAAGGTGAGAGAGGATCGGTTAGTGGTAAACCCCTGACAGATGTTGAGGTGGTTGCTGCCCTCAAGCGGCTTAAGGAAGATTATGCCCGGTACAGTGAGTTGGCTGAATCCGAGATGAAGGATATGGCCGAGTACCTTAAGGAGAATGGTTTTAATCCGGTGCAGATCAAGAGTCTGGAGGCTGCTGCGGCCACCCCAGTGGCTAATGACCCTACCCCTCCCAAGGTGGTCCTTCCTACCAATATAGAATCCATGACCAGGGACATGAAAGCACCCATTGCAGAGAGGGGAGTACCTCAGACCCCGTATAAGTATAAGCCGCCCAAGGTAGAGATCACCACAGCCCCTACCAAGCCCACCGAACCCTTTGCCAGGAAAACCGCAGAGACCGGAGTGGAGACTCAGTTACGCTATATGGAAGAGCATAACCGCATTGTACCTGATTATGAGAAGGGCAGTGGGGTGATGCCCAAGAGGCAGGAGCCAATCATACCAGGGACCGCTCCCGAGGCCAGTAGAGATATCCGAAAGTCCGCTACCTACCTCTCACCTTCCAAAACCTTTGGTAGGGTGTTCGGGATCATGAGTCACCCTGTGGTGGATGGCTTTGAGTCCCTGATGTCCTATGTCCACAATACCAAGAATATGGAGAAGTGGACCAAGGATGTCCTGGCCCCGATCAAGGATAGCTCCAAGGATGTGATGGCTGAGATACAAAAGGTGGTGGACAAGCACCAAGACACTATTGATCTGGCCAATAAACTGGCGGATGATAGGAAGTTCCTGGTCAAAGAGTTACGCAATGTAGACAAGACCAGTGAGAGGTATCAAGGTGCGATACAGAAGATAGCCGCAGTAGACAAACAGATCAAGGTCTTGGCCCCCAAGATACAAGAAATGTATGGAGACCACACCCTGACCAATGAGGCCCTGGCCCGGCAGTTCTCAGACGTAAGGGTCTACCTCCATGCGGCTGATGAGTTGCCCAGGGGGATACTCCTGGATGCTGTGGAACTTAAAGCCTCGCAGCAGTTGCGAGGGTACATGGAGAGCACCAAAGGTGACTTGCTCAAGGGTGGTGCCCCGGTACTCAAGGGCCAGGCATACATGCCCAGGGTATGGAGTGCCTTAATGGGAGATGAAGGGTTACGCAACATCGCTCAGCAGAAAGCCGGGCTGCCCGCAGTCCTCAAGTTCATGTCACGTACAGATAATCCCAACTCCTGGTTTCCCTCTGCCCATGGGGCTATGAAATCCTACGTCCCTACTGTAGAGTACAAGGTGGCGTTTCAACCCTTCGTCAACAGGTGGAATAGATTTGCCAGCACCACACAACGTGCGGTCCTGGGTGAATATATGCAGAGATGGATACAGGAGAATGTCAACCGCAGGATACCCAATAACATGGAGCGTATCCTTAATGGGGCTGTGGCCTTAGAGTACACCCGATTGATTGGCCTATCCCTGTCGGTAGGGTTCAAGCACGTTTTGAAGCTGGTGAATACCATGTCCACCTTTGGGGCAGGCACAACGGCTAAGGCCACAGTACAGTATGGCAAAGTACCGGTCCAAGCCCTGGCTGATAAGCTGGGAGTCAAGGGGGCACATAATGAGTTGCGTGTGGTTCGGTCTTATGTCAACATGGAGCAGATGGTACGTCAGTTGGATGAGAATCCTATGTTGGGTAAGATCAGTGCCAAGACCAAGGCCTTCCTGGGAAACCCTGTAACTGCGGTGGAGATGATGGACAATGGTATCTCTGTCCTGGCAGGTATTGCCAAGGGTACAGGTAGGGGTATGTCACCGGAGACGATTCACCGTGCTATCTGGTCCACAATCTTCGACTGCAACTTCCGATCAGGGTTTGACCAACCCTTATGGCAGAAGAGTACCATCAACCGTATGTGGTCTATGTTCCAGATGACCCCGTTCAAGCTGGCTGAGTTCAAACTCAAGGTCATACGCAATATGACTGAGGATGTGGCGAGTATGGCCAAGGGCCAGGGTGGGGTGAAGGATACCTTTGGGACCCATTATAGTACCATCTTCATGCGCTACATGATGGCGGTAGGGGCAGCAGAAGCAATTGCTCGATCCCAGGGTACTTCTATCGTTGAGTTGTTCCTCCATGTGCCCTTTGTCTCTGATGTCTTTCACGGGACCAAACAGTCCCCTTACTTCCAACTTGGTAAGATACAGGCTGCGGAATCCCCAGTAGTGCAAATGATTGGCCGCCTTCATGCCAAAGGTCTGACCCCGGAGGGTGTCACCTCTGCCGTTGCGGGTCAGATGACGGAGTTTGGTCCTATAACCAAGGTACGGAAAGCTATTAATGACAAGTACCCCAAGACCTATGAGGGTCCAAACCAGTATCTCCTGGGCCTTAAGAAGCTGGAACATAATAAACCCACCCATACCTTACGAGAAGTGAACAGGAACCTACACACTCTTAAGAAGACTGTTTGGGGAAGGTAAGGTATGTCTGATACACCAATCACACCGGATATCAATGTTCCCAGGGGATTTAATACCACCAAGATGAGGTCGGTAGTTCCCCCTGGTATGGGGGAGTTGAATTATATCCAGATGCTCCTGGCAGGGCTGATAGACCAGAGTCTATATACCACCTCATCCCCTACCTTTGCGGCCCTGACCTTATCAGGTCTTACTGCATCCACCCTGGTGGGGACCACGGCTGCCAAGCAGTTGCAGAGCGTCAACCCCGGAACCAGCTTGAGTCTATCCGGGACCAATCTTAATACTATTCAAGGGATAAGGACAGCGGATAGCCCTACCTTTACCGGTCTTACCCTGGGAAGTATGGCCGGGATACTAAAAGCGGCCGCTGGGGTTGTGGCCGCTGCCACTATCGGGAACAGTCTGAGTTATTCAGCCCCTACCCTGGACGCCATCCAGGGAATACGTACTGTGGATACCCCATCCTTTGCCGGACTCAAGCTGACCACCAGCCCATCGGTGGGCAAGATATGGAAGTGTAGCAACGTGGATGGTAGTGGGGGGTGGGATACGGTAGGTGGCATGGTGTACCCCGGTGCGGGTCTTCCTGTTTCAACCGGCGCTGCCTGGGATACATCTGTGGCCAATGATGTCTCTAACGCTCGAAAGTTTCTACGGGAGTTATCCGTAGCCGGTGTGTTCCAGACTCCAGTATGGGACACCCTCCTGGCTGCCGACATCCCGGATATCTCCGCAACGTATGTGCCTAAATCCCTTTATGATGCTCAGACCATCCTGGCGGCGACTACGGACAATACTCCTGCGGCCCTGACTGTAGGCGAGCAAACACTGGTGGGGAGGATCACCAGCGGTAATATCGCAGCCCTCTCCGTTAGTCAGGTCAAAACCCTGTTGGCCATTGCCCAGGCGGATGTAACCGGACTGCACACTGCCGATTCCCCTACCTTTGCCGGGGCCACCTTTACGGGGTTAGCGGTTAATCGCCCAGTACAAACAGGTGATACTAAGTTTCTTGATACCCCTACCTGGGCAGACTTTAAAGGCAACCTTGCTATTGCCCAAGCTGATGTCTCTGGTCTACATACCGCCGACTCTCCCACCTTTGCCGGGGCCACTATTGGTTCTCTGGCCGGGATAGTCAAGGCTGCTGCCGGAGTATTGAGTGCCCAGGCCCTGGGTGCCGCCGACCTCAAGTTATTTATGAATACTGCCGGCAATGGTATCGAGTGGGCCAATGGGATGAAATTGATATCATTTACCAGAGATATATCTATAGCCGCAGGTACACAGGCGGTAACAGGTGTGGGATTTAAGGGTTCTCATGCTTTCTTTCTTTCTATGATAAATGGCGGTCTTTATATGTGCCAAGGATTTGATAATGGAGTAGTTCCATATCATATACTTGCTAACGCATGGACTACTTGGCATATAGATTCAACCTATAGCGTACTTGGAGTAGGAGCGGATTTAGCTAATTATCTGGTAGGAAGAATAACTTCCTGGGATAGTGATGGATTCACTATCACCTGGGGCAAGGTAGGGACTCCGGCAGGAACCTGCACTGTTTATGTATTTGTATTTAGATAGGAGGGGACTATGCGAGTTTGTTACGAAAAGGTAACCAAGAGAATCATTGAGATGCAGTCAGGAGGAGATACTGAAGACCATTTGCAGACCTTGATTGACAATGCAGTCCGGGCCGGTTGGGACCCATCTGCCATCACCTGTGTCTATATGGACGATGCTCAATATGCCGCCGCACAAGCAGCCGACCCAGTGCAATCTGCGGCCAAGGCAGCACAAGCGGCAAATACCCTGGCCCGGCAGACCGATATGGCCATCATCCTGCCATCCTGGGCACAGGTGGCAGCCGCAGTGGATAGATTATCGAACCTGACAGATGCCAAGGTGTTTATCAAAAAACTGACCAGGGTGGTCTACTGGCTGGTTAAGAACTCACAAACCTAAAGGAGGGGTGACAATGATAGATGAAATGGAAGTGTTGCGGCTGAAATTGATTAACACCCAGCTTCAAGCCCAATCTTTGGAACGGGACGTGATTGTTTTGAATTATGCCCGGCTGTTACAGGAGGCTCAGGGCCTCCAGCAAGAGATAAGTAAAATAGAGGAGGAGGTGAGGAGAGATGAAGAAACAAGGATTGAAAAAGAGTTTGATGGTCTTACTGGCAGCGCTGATCCTAACGCTCAGTAGTGTTGCCTTTGCTGGCCAGGATGTTAAGTTCCTCTGGGACCCGTACACGGCAGACCCCATTGTTGGGTTCAAGTTGTACATGGCCAGTACCCCCAACGTATCTGTGGTCCCAGCTAACCTGGTGGCCACCATACCTGGGCAGGCAGTTGTGAATTACACCCAGGTGAATACTCCGGTTGGGATGCACTATTGGGTACTCACAGCCTACAACGCCACACTGGAGAGCGATAAGAGCAATGAGGTCAATTATACCGTCAAGCTCAAACCGCCTTCCGGGCTTAGCAGTACAGTTGTTTTATCCTTTACTGGGACCACTACGATTATGGTCTCTAATATTAAAAAGTGAATTGTGGTGAGGTTGAAATGAGTAATGATCTGACTATCTATAACCAGTATGCCCCGGTCATGGATACCGGTGATGCCCTGCTCTATATCGGCAATGCCATTATCAGCCATGTTATTCAATGGTGGGTGAAGTCCTTCCTGCTCCCCAAGGAGGAGAAAGATAAGTCCATCTTCAACCACGGTAATCTGGTACTGCGTTTGGCGGCCTATGAAGGTAAGACGGATCGCAGGTGGGTGTTGGATGCCAGGGCCAGTGGGGTCTATCCAGTCCTGTTGTCCCGCTATCTGGAGGAGTACGATGGTCATTGTTACTGGTATCCTCTAAAGGATCAGTACGGTCCCCAGCGGGTAGATATCGGTTGCACAGCCCTGGAATTGGCTGGTAAGAAGTATGACTTCGAGGGCTTGGTGAAGAACACCATAGGTAGGGTGAGCGCCAATGCCCGGAAAGTCTTTTGCACCGAGTCCATATTTATATCTTATCGAGACGGGGGGCATATTGTCACCGGGGACAAGGCCCCACGTCCCGATCAACTGCCGTCCCTGGGAGTTTTCAAAGAACCCATTAAATTATTTTAGGAAGGTGAAACATGAAAAGAAAGATTTTTACTTGCTTGACTCTGGCCCTGTTCCTCCTGGTGGGGTGCGCCCCCTCCATAATCATCAGGCCGGATAAGACAATCGAGATCAAGGGCTATCACTCTGTTGTTCAAAAGGATGGTGGAATCAGTCTTACTGCCAAGCCTATTATTTCAGTTGGGTTTCTGGATAGTGCCGTCAAACTGGCAGGGACCCTGGTGCAGGAAGTCATTAAAGTAAACCCAACGCCGACTCCGGCACCCAGTCCTGTCGTCCCACCTGCGCCTGTGCCATCACCTACCCCAGTTCCACCTACACCTGTTCCTACACCCGCCCCTGGGCCAGTGGTGACAACTACCCTTACTTTATTTGATCTACCACAGACAGCTATAGCCATGAATGTGGCAGGGTTTCCGGGCAGGGAGGGGGTGGTGTTATATGCCCTTGGCCAAATGGCTAACGGCTGGCCGATCCCTGGACAATCAGCCGAATTAATAGCCATTGATGCTTACTATAATCAAATCCAGGCTTGGTATGATGCCCAGGTGACGGCTGTGGAGAGCAGGTTGAAAGCCGATCCTGGGTTGACTGTAACTATCATTGGTAATGATGCCAAAGATCGCTTTGGTTGCCGGATAGGACCTCCCACAGCGGCAAGATTACAGGGGTTTGGCAGTAGGATACAGACCGGTATTATCATTCCTGAGAGTTCCTATTAAGGGGGGAGATTTAAAGTGACTACGTTTCATGAAGGACTTCTGATTGCGTTTGCTACTATTGTTCTGACACTCTTTGCCAGGTGGATATGGGACCGCTGGTTATCAGAAGCCAGTCGAGTAACCCTGAAATCATGTGAAATGGCTCGTAAGTTATGCCAACAACAGTTATTGGATAAGATATGTTCCCAAGGGGAAAGACTTGACGATGGGGATTTGACTTTTAAATCTACACGACATTATCAGAGGGCTGTGATCCTCACTCTTTTACAGCTATGTAATAAAATGGGGGTTGACTGTGACAGTATTACCAAGGTCATGGTTGACCAGGATATACTCCAATGAGCGAGTTATTTGAAAAGAGAGTCCTCTTCTCCCGGCTGATACCCCGGCTCCTGGACCGGATGGTGGAGGCGGGATATACCCCTTTGATAGGGAAGGATGGGTTGAAGCACAAGGTAGGATCACTCCACTTTGAGGGCCTGGCTATGGATGTGGACCTGTTCAGGGGTGGGGTGTACTTGGAGAAGACAGAAGACCACCTACAGTTCGGGGAGTGGTGGGAATCACTGCACCCGGACTGCCGATGGGGTGGGAGGTTTGAGGATGGTAACCACTACAGCATCACCTACCAGGAAAAGAAATAACCCACCTACCTATTCTAATACCGACCACCCACACAGGGTAGCCTTGGGAAAGGTTGCAGTTTTAAATTTGCCATCCGACATAGCGGTATACCGAAATACCAATACCGTCTCATTATCACACACCATCTCCACATCACGAAAGGTATAGGTCCTTCCAGTAGGGGTGAAGATACATAGTATACTGTACCTCATAATCATCACCTCCTTTCTATCTTTAACCATTGCTTGAGCATAATATTCTAAACCCATGTTGGGTACAATCTTTAAACTCCCATGGAGCTTCCACCCCTGGGACATGGCTTCCTCAATTGCTGCTTCCATGATAGCCATATTTGACCCTTTTATAACTCTGTATCCCATCTCCACTGCTCCTCACCTCCTTTCAAATAATCTATCCAACCGTGCCAATATCTCTTTAACCCTTACCCTCTGGTTCTGGAAATGCACACACCTCCGGGGAATACACTTCACCTTTGCCTCCTTCCCCCCTATCTGCCTCTGATGATACCGGCAACGGCCACCCGTACCGTAGACACTCACACCAGCCCCTTCTGTACACCAAGCCATTCAGGTACTGTGAACGACTCCAGCTCCATTATCTTTTCATCCAGCTCATCCCCCACGTACCCGGCCAGCTCCTCAATGAGCGACAAGGGTATCCATACATCGTGTGTGCCGTCCGTTACCAGGATGGCTGTATTCGTTCTCATCTTGAATGTCCATCCAGTCACCTCTACCATTTTCTTATGCCCCATCACCCCACCTCCTTTCTCGTCTATAAGTATCATCCACATTTTGTGTACTGCTGCCCCCAAAGGGATACTACCACCACCATCACCACCATCCGTGATTAACCACCCTACTCCATCAAGCAAGGGACCACCACCTCTTGTCCGGTCGGATACTTTACCCCTTCTGCCATCAGTATTACCTTTTCTCCACTCTACCATGGCGGTAGCCCTCTAAAAGTATAGGGAACAGGTCCTCATCCTTAATACCATCCAAGGCCATTACCTCATATTGATCCTTGTTCCATATCAGTGGCTTTTTATAATATACCTCTGTCCTAAAGTGGATGCTAACCGGCTCTCTGTCCAGAAGCGTATCGTTTGGTACATCTCTCAGCCAGCCTGGGGGATCAAGAACTCTGCTTCTTATTTCCCATCTACTCTTCTCTACCTCCCACCACTGGCCATCCCTCTGTCCTTCTATAAACAGCAACACTTGTTTATCCATCATCTCTCCTCCTTTCCAACTATACCTTTGACATCTTACCCCACACCGGGCCCATCTTAGGGTCCACTGGAGTCGGTACTACCAGCTTCACAGCTGTCTCCATTGTACCTTGTATCACTCCTGTTAGCCACTCCACCTCCTTCTCTTTGATCTCTGCTAATAAATCATCGTGAGTTTGTAGAAGCATCCTCACTGTGTCCTTGGGCAGCTTGAGCAGCACCTCATACCACAGCTTCCTCATCGCTGTCTTGATAACACCTTGAGCACCGGACTGGACGGGCTGGTTAATCGCATACCGCAGACCCTCTTCCACTATCTTCTTACTGGAGCTGTAGACCTCCGGGATAAGTCGCCTGCGCCCCCACATATCTACCATATACCCCAAGCGGCGAGCCTGGGCACGGTCCTCATCCATCTGAGCAGCAATACCCGGGTAGGAGGCAAGCCAGGAGGTAATGAGTGCCTCACAGCTCTCCACGGTCCAGCCCATGGCTCCCCCTACCTCCATCTGGTCTACCAGCCCCTGGGGGCTGATACCATACAGAATACCAAACCCAATCCTCTTAGCCGGGTAGCGGTGCTTCATACTATCCAGGGCCTCGATGGGTAGGTGAAACATCCTACTGGCGGTCTCACTGTGAATGTCCAGGCCCTTGCGAAAGATGTTGAGCATGGCTTCATCCATTGCCCTGCACGCCTCTACCCTCATCTCGATCTGTGAATAATCCAGGCTCACCAGGACATAGCCCTCACTGGCCTCGAATACATTGCGAAGCAGCAGGCCCTCTGGAGTACGGACGGGCATGGCCATAAGGTTGGGGTTCTCAGTAGCAAGACGCCCAGTTATGGTACGGGTGATCTTGATGGTCGTGTGCACCTTACCGTCTGGCCCCACATACTTGGGTATGGTATCCACAAACACAGACTTGAGGGTGGCATACTTCTTCCACTCCAGGGCCTCACACACCACCGGGTAGTCAGCTCTCAGTGGCTCCAGTACCTTGACTCCGGTGCTCTGCTTACCACTCTTGCCTACCTTACGCTTACCAGGGATATCCTGCTGCACCAGCATTGCCGCCATCTGGTCGCTACTCCTGGGGTTCACCTTGTAGCCCAGGAGCTTCTCCAACTCCCTCTCATGGTGCTCCATCCTCCTCTCATAGAAGTCTCCCACTTCCCCCAGGGTCTTGAGGTTTACCGTAATCCCATTGTGCATCATGGAGAGGACCATGGGGATTACCCCCATGTCCATATCCAGTACCCCTTGGAGACCTTCGCCCTGGATGCGGTGCTTAAGGATGGGGTAAATGCGCCGGGTAGCGTCAGCATCACGGCAGGCATAGATCAGAGCAATACTCTCCTCCACATCCCGGAGGTCGGCATCGGGCATAGGGCCAAGCTCCTTCTCCACAATCTCGGTACCCTCCATGTCGTACCACCGTTTGTGGAGGTCAAGTGGCTCCATAGCATGGTCCCTGAGCGCCCGTGCCACCTTCCTCCCTATGTTCTGTGGCTTCTTGACATGGGGACTGCCATCTTCCTTGAACTCCAATATATGCTCAGGGTTGGGCCATTGCAGGGCCTCCACAGTCTCCAGATAAGCCTTAGCCTTGGAGTCCCCCCTACTCCCTATCACTGAGCGATAACTCTTCATCTCCATACCGGCCAGGCGGTAGGCAAGGGGCTTGAGACCCAGGGGCAGGTCTCCCAGGAGGTAGGCCATGACCATGGTGTCAACCACATGGGGAGGGTGGATATCCACTTGGTGGAGTACCTCCAGATCGAACATAGCATTGTGAAGAATGATAAGGAGGTCCGGGTTCTCCAATATCAACTTGGTCCACTTCATCTGTTCCTTATCCTCACACTTCTCCAACTGGGCAAAGTGCTCCTTACCGCATAGCTGGATGTATAGGGGCTTGCTGTCCCAGGTAGTCTCCGTATCCACTGCAATGGAGGCATAGTTCTCCCACTCCCGTGACCATACCCCAAACTCCTTTGCGGTCTGGTACCGAGTCATACCCTCGTCCTTACTCCATACCTCATTTCCATTCAACCACAACCCCAGCCGCTTGAACCCCTCACTTATCATGGGGAGCATCCGGGTGTTGTGCAGGCCAAGGGCGGGGTGGTGGAGAGGAAATATCCAAGTGTCTCCCTCAATAGATTGCGGTATCCCCCATACCATATCGAGACTGAGGGGGCGTAACCGCCGTAGAGCTATAGCCCCCAGGGTAACTATCACCTCCGGGTTTACCATCTCCAACTCCTGCTCCAGATAGTGACTGCACCTCTTCATCACCTCCGGTTGTGGGTCCTCGTTCTCCGGGGGGTTGCACTTCACCACATTGGTAATCCATACCTCCTCTCGGGAGATGTGAATACCGTGGAGCCACCGGTCCAACTCCTTACCCGCTGGGCCAGTGAAGGGGTGGTGAGAGCGGAACGCCTCATCCACTCCCGGTGCCTCACCGATGAACATCAAACGTGCCTCGGGATTACCCTTGCCCTCAACATACCCCCTCCGATAGTATGGACATGGGGCACAAATTGCCGTATCTTGCTTCATAATCCTCCTCACTCTCCTTTCCGATCTCAAAATGGGGTTATTTCCACCTGTGAAACCCGCAAATCTGACCTCCTGGCTGCCTTCAAGAGCAATTTGCTACCTCTGGGGGGTACAATCTACCAGCCCCGGCCCCCAGGGGGTGCCTATCGCCCGTCCTGGAGGCTCCTGCGAGGCCCCTAATGCATCACCGGACAGGTACTCCTTGCTGCTCCTTCCACTTCTCCACACTTCTCACAATCCCCATTACACCCACCCAACTGGGCTATACGCCGGGCAGCGTCTATTATTAGTGCTCCCAGGTGTTTTGGTGGGCCTATCATAGCATTGATGGCCTTCTCCCCATCTGTTATACCCAGGACCAATGACAGTCCCAATACCCTACAGATCGACTGCAACACCTCCACTACCCCTTTAATTTCCTCTATCCTATCCATTACCCCCTCCTCCATTGTAAGATGTTCACTACCTTGCGAGCGGTCTCCTTGCCTATACCCTCAACCTTGCACCACTCCCTCTCATCAGCAAGCACCATATCTATCAGGCAGGCAAAGTGCTTCTCTACCGCCTTACTCCTCTTCCACCCTATCCCCGGCAGACAGGCTGCCATGTACTGCAACACACTGGGCTTGCGGAACATCAGGGTGTCCACGGGCGGGTACTGAATAGCAATGTGCGATTGGTGCTCACTCCAGTCCTTCCCGGTCCACCAGGAGTGGAGTGCCTGTATCTCCTGGACCGTGGCCCGTTTGTCTTCTGTATACCTCAACCTCACCCCCGCCATGTTCTCCAGGGTGGTGAGGAATTTTCGTATAGCCTCTGCCATAAAGCGGGTAGTACCATTGGCCACATCCTCCCAGGAGGGCCTCCCTGTCTTCCAGTATACCTTGGTCTGGAGTACCCCTGTCCTGGGGTCTCCCCTCCACCTACCCTCCACCACCAGGTACACCACCTGATACTCCTGTACCAGACCAGGCACCTGGTGGCCGACCAGCCTACCGGCTGATAGCTCTCCAGCTATCTCCCTTATCCCCTTTCTCTCTATACCAATATTTAAAGGAAGCCCTCCTGGCCCGTTTCCTACAAAACAAAAATCACCAAACTGTAATGTTGTCAGCCGGGCTATTCCTTTCGGGAATAAATGGAATAACTCTTTTGAACCTACCCTACTGTCTACGGATATCATCCAAGCCCCCTTTCTATTAGATGCCTTTACCTCAACAGAGTGAAGACTTTTATACTTTGTTATGGCTTTTTTGTTAATTGCTCTTACCCTATCAGGATTTTTAGCAGCCCACCTCTTGTTTGCTTCCAATCTTGCAGGTGTTAGACTCATTCCTCCTCCTCCTCCTCCTCCTCCTCCTCGTCCTCTTCCTCTCTTTCCACCTCCCGCTTGATATCCTCTGCATCCCACCTCGCCTCCTGCTCCCTCTCCTCCTGATATCTCATGCAGTCACAGGCTACCCCGTCATCCGGGGCAAAGCGCACATGGCACACGGGACAGTGTGCGGTCACACTAAAGTCACTCATATCTCTTTCTCCTTTCTACAACAGGGACGGCCAGTGTTTCGTATGACCCTCACACACCGGTCATCCCATAGCTCTATCATTGCAAAGTCCTTGACATTGGTGATGGGGCAGGAGCCTATACCATACCGGTCAAGCCATGCCTGTACTGGAGCAACCTGTTCTGGTACCCCGCACCGGGTCGTGAATATTCTTACCTCCTGTCCTGCCTCCAACCACTTCTTGACCCTGGTGAGCATCGCCGGTATAGGTGGCCCGATATAATCTGCACTCACCCACCCATCATAATGCGCCAGGGTCCCGTCCAAATCCACTCCTATCCAACCCATTGCGCTCCTCCCGTTTACTGGTTTTTGAAAAACGTGGGGCGTCTGACCCCTACCCCATGACCGCCATCTTAAGGAACTCCCAATTACACATCTCACCCTCCAGGTCCAACCCGGCCACGGCAGGATTCTGGCGGCAGTCAAGCACGGTGAGGTGAAAGGGACCATCCATCCCATCCCGCCAGGCAAGTAGATTTATCTGGACTAAATAAGCCGTATCTTTGAAGCCCGCAGGCTCATCATTCCCCGTCTTGACATCCTTCACATACTCATCCCGCATCTTCTTAATCAACACCAGGTTCTTGTCACTCATGAAAGCCAGGCGGAGCAACTCTCGGAACTCAGCATTAACTGGGCCATACTTGTACCCGGCATCCTTGGGCAGGGCCAGGGTCCCCAACCGTGCAAATCTTATGAGGTCAAACGCCTCACTCTCCGTGTCCAGACCGATGGTCTTGATCTCCTTCTGCCCCAGGAAGTAGAGATAGTCGTGGCGAAACTTCTCCCACACCGGCAAGGCAATGGCTGCTGTGCTGGCCCCTGTCTCAGTCCGGTATTGATAGTCATTGGTGTAAATCTCTTTGATCCTGCAAAACTTCTCTATGACCCCTTCCAGACCCACATCCAGGTTGAAGTGAGCAATACCCGGCGGAGCTGTGAGTAGGAAGTTTGTCTTGCCCTGCTTCTGCCTCCCACTTATGGTGATGGTCATTCTATCCGGGATGACCAAGTCCTTGCTATTGACCCAACCTTCCGGTAATTTCATTGCCATTATCTCACCTCCCTCTCTTTGTCACCTTCGGCCCTATCGGCTCCAGGTCTGATTTATACAGATTGATATAGGTTTGGTGCTTGGCCATTTGCATTTCCAGTTTGATAATCCTACCCTGTTGCTTCCACACCACAGGGATTACCACCACCATAGCTGCTATAGCTGTCCAAAGAAACACCGTAATGGACAGTACCAATATTACCTCTCGGTTGATATTCATATAACCCTCCTTTATTCTGTACCGGGGCGGGAGATCAAGGCCTCTACTTATCCCCCACACCCCACTTTAATCGGTAGTACCCGAACCCCGGCACTGTTACCTACATAGTGATAATCCCCTCCGTGATACTCCACGGACCACTGGCCATGAACTCCTCATCATAGGCCATCTTGACGATCTCGGTCTTGGAGGGATTGGCACTCACGACCGCAAAGGCCTTAGCTGCCAACTGCTGCTTGGTCAGGCCCTCCGGATTCTCACTCAACACCTGCATAAACGCCCCCAGGGCCATATCACTGATCTCGGAAGTATCACCAGCCGGGGCTTTGGCCTTCGCTGCTGCCGGAGCCTTACCCGTCACCTTGGCCGGTGCCTTGGCCTTGGCCTTAGCTCCAGGGAGTTCCAACACCTTGGTAACGATGAGGATCATATCCTCATACACCTTACCATCCGCACGGGGTGCCTTGACCAACCCTGCCCTCTTGGGTGCCGCCACTCTCTCAAAGTGAGCTTTGGTGCCCACCAGGGCACTGGCCTTATCCTCCAGGCGATTCTCCGGGAACCCTCCTGAGACCATGGAGGATAGAAACAACCCAAAGTTACTTCCAGAGTTGAGCTTGCCCGATCCTTCCAGGCTCTCACCATCCTCGCTGGGGGTCCCACCTTTCCCAGTGCTTAGCAACTGCTCATACTCCTCCCCGGCAGCGTCCGCAACCGTCAATTCAAAGACCGGAACCTCAGAAACGGCCTTTCCCCCAAAGTTGCTCATAATGAACCTGGCCCCTGTGATCGTAGCGTCCATATCACCCCAAAGCCCTCCTCCTACCGACATTTCACTTGGTTTTAAGCTAATACTCATGGTGTAAGTTCCTCTCTTTCTTGGTTAATTGTTAATTTCGATACCCTACCCAAGTAGTTCTACCCCTCCCATTTCACCCCCTCTCTGTAAGTACCTATGATTATTATACTATACGGTGCGTTTAATAATATCAATAACTTAAGGCTCTTTTTGCCACCCTACCTAAGCAGCTCCACCTATTTTGTAACTATGTGGTTTTGCTGCCAATCACCCCTATTTTTCCTTTGTGACGGGTTTTTTACTCCTATATCTTTCCTATATAATTTGACTTACTATTAAAGTTGTTTGGAAGTAAAACTATACACAAGGTACACTTAGTTAAAGGTATTAATAACTTAATGTATACACAGGGTATACATCATACCCTACATTTAGTATTTATATCAACAACTTGTTATTAACACATGGTGAGGTGCCTATTTTTAAGAGCAAAGTGGTAGACACTCCCCTCTCTGGTCCTCTTCCTACTTACCACTCTGGTAAGGTTACGGCCAAAGGCGGTAATGTTCACAGGACTCAGGCCACGGTCCTGCGCCCATACCCTATACCTACGGTAGATATCAATAGCCCGGGTCCATACCTCACCATTGATATCCACCGCCTCATCCCCCAGGAAGGATTGCAGGTAGTCCTCTTCCTCTTCATACTCCTTGGTACTCTGACGTATCACAGGTGGGGTTAGCAATCCGTACTCCTGCCACTCCAGGCATCCCCGGATAGCCCAGGCAAGTATACCCTGGTCCTCGATCTGTGTGAAGCGGCGCATAAGGTCCAAGTCCCGCTTCCTTTCGTCAGGTTTGGTAGGGTTTTCCACAAAGGACAGGGTGAAGGGCACCAGGTGGAGACGTTGGAACAGGGCGTAGTCGTTGGCATCCACCTGGGGTTTGTGATTAGTGAGTAGAAACATGGTGTGGGTAGGGTGAAAGGTTATCTCATCCTTACCGTATAGGGGCCGGGCCGTGATGGTATCCCCACCGCAGAGCCACTTGACCAGGGAGGTGGAGAGCTTTCGCCCCTCATCGGTCTCGTTGGCCCACACCAACCTCTTACCCTGGAGATTCATGAGGTCCGGGCTGGCAGAGGCGCTGTTCCGGGTATAGGTCTGCTCCATTAAGAGGGATGAGGACACCGGGGTGGCAAAGCTCCCCAACACCTTACCCAACACCTCCAGCATCGTACCCTTGCCATTACGTCCTCGTCCGTATAGGACCGGGAATATACCCTCACTCGATGTACCACTCAAAGCATACCCCACCAACCTCCTTAGATAACCTGCCATAGCCTTATTCCCATTCATGATCTGGAGCAGAAATTCCTCCCACCGGGGACAGGTGACTTGCAGACCCCGGAAGGTGGTGGGGCAGCAGGCTCGCAGATAATCCTCCTGCTTCCCACTTACCATCTTACCGGTCCTGAGATTCACTACCCCGTTCTCACAAGGAAGGAGCCAGGGGGTGCTATCCCACCGTATCCCCCCCTCGCGGGATAGTTTTGAGGCTGCGAGCTTCAACACACTCACTCTGCGGCTGTAGGTGTTAAGGCTGTTGATCCTCTTCTTCAATTCTCTCCGTATATCCTCCTGCCATTTATCGGAGGTGTTCAGTAACTCCTTCCTATAGACTTTGGCTACCTCATCCACCGCACTCACCACCCCCTCACCACTGTCCTCCTTCCAATAGTGATCGCCCCACTTGTACCAGGTGCGGGTAGAACGGTCATAGCAGTATTCGGCTATAAACAACTCCACAAACAGGTTTGCGTCCCCTACTTCGTTCATCTCCAGGTGTTTGGTAATTTGTGGGTCCATAGGCATACCTCCTACATCTTCAGGGTCACACTGATCTGGCGGCCCTCGGTAACGGTCACACCGGGTATCTTGCGTATTCCTCCTTCAATAGTAGCCCGGATTATCTGCTCCAACCCCTCCCGGCCCCTTTTGGTCTCCACAGCCCGGCGCAAATACTCCACAGGGACCTTGGTACTGTACCCATCCTCAAGTTCAAAGTTCCATACCGGGGTGGCAGAGGTCCGTCCACTGTCGTTCTCTATCCTGGTCTCAGGGGCGAGGGCCACAGCACCATCAACATCCTTGAGCGCCTCAGCAAGCTCCTTCATGTCTGTGTCCTTCTTCATCATGTAGTCCCCAATAGCCACCTTGTACATCTTCTCGGCTTTCTCCAGGGGAGGGATCACCAGTTTGAAGAAGGCCTCGATAGGAGCAATGAGCTGGTCCTTAATGGGCCGCATCACAAGCTCCTTATCAGCCTTGGCCCGACTCAACATCTCCTTAACCCTCACTAAGCGGTTATTAACCACCACCTCACCTTTATCATTCTTGATCTTCACCTTGGTGGCGGTCTCAAGCAATTCCGCACTCTCCTGCACCACAGGGTCATCCTCCCGTGGAATCATAAACCTAAAGGCCATTGTTGCCGTAGTGAGCTTTGCTTCCTCTGCACTTACTGTTTGTTTTGCCATATACTCTCCCTACCTTTCTATTAGAATTGAGATTAACTGCACCAGGAACATTAACCCCACCACCACCGGTATCAACCGGGTCACAACCCGGAGGACCCTCATACCTCACCTACACTTTCCAACCACCGGTATGCAGCCAGAAGGGTCAGGAAGCCTTGGAAGTCACCGGGGTCATCGTGTGCCTTGAACCTCACCTTGCCGGTCTTGCGGCTCACACCTACCAACCCTCTCCGGCCTATAGACCTGTTGGTCATCTCTGTATAAGCCTGGGCATAGGCCGCTGTCTGTGCCCGGTCAATGTTGCGTATGGTCCCGGTCTTGATATCCCCCACACTGGGAAGAGTATCACCCTTCAGGACCCACACCCGGTCCAACTTCCCTGCATACCCATAGGCAAGGCTATACACTACCTTCTCCACCTCAACGATCTCCTGGACACTCCTATCCCGCCACACAATATAGTTACTTAATTGCGTGTACATCTCTGCTGGTGGGGTACCGATAATCTCCAACCCCCCACCTGTCATGTCCATGATAGCGGTGAAGTCGTGAATAGCCTGGCCGTACAGGGCGGCATCATTAGTCACTTGGTTGGCTTGCTCATTCCCCACCCTGCCTCGCCACTGTTGGAGGTATGGGTGGCCTATAATCCCTTTGACAGTCGTGACAGAGGGTAGGAGCCTCCCTTGGACAGGGTAATACCTCGGCTCCTCCCGCTCTTCTTGTCCGATCTCAAACCACCCCTCATCGGGGGCTGTGAGAACCATCATAGGTGGCCTACTTCCGGGGGGTCTTGGGGGTGGTTTTACCAGGGGACGGGGTAGTTGCCCTGGTTTTGCCCTTGCCTGCCGCCTGTGCCCTTCCAGGGGCCTTCTTCACAGCCTCTGTGGGTGGTTTTGCAATAGCTTGATAGGTTTTTTTGGCTGCTTTGGCCATCTCGGCCCGGCGAGCTACCACTTTGGCATGGGCACGGGCATTGTGGGCCGTATTCTTGGCCCGGCGAGAGCAGGGCTTGCACAGGGTGACCGGGTGGGATTCAATTCCTGCATTGCGAGGATCAAGATACCTCGGTTGCCCACAGGTACTACAGATAATCTTGTTGGGATATAGGTTGATATCAATCTTCTCCGGGGTGCCGTTCCAGTTGAGCTGCCTCCTCCACACCGGCTCCTTGGGACCCACCTTGGTAACCTTGCCCGTCTTCTTGCTCATGGAGGTCTTGAGCGGCACAGTGACCTTACCACTCTTGGCCTTGTTGCCCTTGGCCTTGGGGTCCACGGGCCTACCTACATAAGCCAGCTTGGTAGGGGGCTGTTCAGGTACTTTGCCTGTCTTGGCCTTCTCTTTAGCCACAGCCGTCCGGGGCCGGGCCACCTTGGGTGCTATTTTCTTCGTTGCCATACTCTTCTCCTTCTCTTTGGCTTTGTGTGTATCCCCCACCACCTTCTTCTTAGCTGGGGATACGGTTGGGATTAGTGACATGGTTTTGGGTTTAGCCGGGGGTGGGGTCTCCATTGGGACCTGTGTCTTGGGGGTAGGGGGTGATGCTACCGGTGCTACCGGTGCTACTCCCTTCCCCGCCTCCAGGTCCAACTCATTAAACTTTACCCTCATGATCTGGTCATCCACTATGGCCCACTTCTCTCTCACATCAGGAAAGGTTATGGTGAAGGTAGGTATTGCATTAATCAAGGCACTCCTTACCACTGCCCGTCCAAAGTCGGTCTCAATAACCCCTTTGGACAATCCCCCTTCCACCAGGGACTTCACAATATCCTGTGTTAGAAACACATTATCCATAGTTCCTCCTCCTTTCACTCGATAGAATCAAGACCCGTAAGGGCCTCCTCCAAATTGTTAACTACATCCTCCAGGGCATTGATTGCCTCTTCTGCTGCATAAGCCTTATCACCACCCTCCATATTCTCCGGCATATTATCCCGGTACTCCTGTTCCTCCTCCAGGGCAGTGTCTAACATTCCCTTGGCCTCTTCCAACATATTCACGACCCTCTCCAAATTCTTGCGCCTCTTTTTGTTCATACTCTCTCACCTCCTTTGTTTGATCCATCCTATACCTATTACACCCCTTGTCAACCCACATAATGTAGTGGTTTTGGTACTGTCCACCACTACATCTTGTGGTCTATCACCTCTCTCCCTCCTACGGGACAGACTTGCCCTGCCCCCCGGCACCAAAGGTTTAGTTGCACCTTATCCAATACTCCTCACCGTCAAAGTCCACAGAGGTATAGTCCTGCTTTAGCTCCTCTGCTGCTGCGT
>Ga0315281_10004431_pt1 | contig 20372 bp, 18 predicted proteins | sample YL17G07_0_MG_FD_204540 | JGI IMG/M metagenome (GOLD analysis project Ga0315281, IMG submission 204540) | Sediment microbial communities from Yellowstone Lake, YNP, Wyoming, USA - YL17G07_0 | ecosystem: Environmental > Aquatic > Freshwater > Lake > Sediment | place: USA: Wyoming | collected...
ACCCTTCAAGATCGGATTGCCACAGGCTCGATCTTCGTTTCCGCCTTGAACCAGCCGAACCTTACGTCAAATTAACGCCTCCGATGCTCGAAAAAGTTCTATATTTGTCTCGCACTCTCCGCCATTGCACCGAGCGTCGATAGCGGGCCGCTGACGCCACCTCCTCCTCGTTCGCTCCTTCGCTGTGGCGCCGCCACAGCTACGTCGCGACCTCGTCGGTCGGCGGCGCCATCGACCCGCTCTCGACGCTCGCAGGGACATCGAGGCGGAAGAACGTTCTATATTTGTCTCGCACTCTCCGCCATTCTCTTGATTCCCGCGTACCTTGATTTGCCGCAGACATTTACAGGGTTCCAGAGAAATCTTCCTCGTCACGTCAAGCGGCCGTCCTTCTCCAGCTCGTCGCGTTCCGGTTGTTGAGCGCGAAAATGCGGTACCTGAAAAAGGCGCACGTCGAGAATCACGGAGTCCATTCCGACGTTCCGAAAAACGTTTCTAAATCGATCACGGTGGATTGAACGAACGCTTCCTTCGAGAGTCGGGCGAGAAGGCGCATCCTCGACTCCGGTGAAATCGATCCACGGTCTTCTCGGGAACCGCTTTCTCCCCCTCGGGTGCGTTCTCATCGCAGTTGCATTGACTCTACCCGCCCTCGACTCAGGCCTCGTCGGCGACGATTACTTCCATCGGATGGTTCTCCTGGACCCCGGCGAGTGGGGAGCCCGGATGAGCCCGACGTCTGATCTTTTCTCCTTCGTGCCGGACGGCCAGCGCCAGGTGATGACCGATCTCGGAATCCTTCCGTGGTGGAGCGATCCGAATCTGCGCACCGCGTTCGCTCGTCCCCTGACGGCCCTGAGCCATCAAGTCGACTCTGCGCTCTGGCCTGACAACTTCCGGTCACAGCACGTTCACAGCCTCGTCTGGTTCGGATTGAGCGTCGGGCTGGTCGCACTGCTCTTCCGGAGCGTTCACGGCCGGGCGGCGTCGGCGGGTCTGGCCGGACTCTTCTTCGCAGTCGAGGATTCCCATGCGCTGCCGGCCGGATGGCTGGCGAACCGGAATGCGCTCATCTGCCTCGTGGGCGGGACGGTGGTCATCCTTTCCCATCTCGCCTGGCGGAAGACCGGCAGATCCTCGTATCTGGTGGCAGCCCTGGCCACACTCGCTGTGGCGCTCGGCGCGGGGGAAGCGACCCTCGGCGCGCTCGCCTGCATCGCGGCCTGGCAACTCACCTCGGAAGAAAAGCCTTGGCCCCTTCGGCTGACTCCGCTCCTGCCGTACGGCGTCGTGGTCGTTGTCTGGCGCCTTCTCTATGGCTGGGGGAAATACGGAACGCAGAATTCAGCGCTTTACATCGACCCCGGCCGCCAACCGCTCGACTTCCTGATCGCGATGCCGGAGCGATGGCTCCTCCTGGTCACGGCACAGTGGTTCCAGGCTCCGGTCGATGCCTATGTCTTTCTCTCCCGGACGCAACAATGGGGAGCGGCCGCGCTGGCCGCGCTGCTCGTAGCGGGGCTCGTCCTCTTGCTTCGGGATCTGGCGCGCCGGGAGCGACTGGCCCGATTCTGGTTGTTAGGCATGGGCCTTTCGATCGTGCCGGTCTGCGCCTCGTTCCCGATGGAAAGACTCTTGACCTTCGCCGGCATCGGAGCCTTTGGCGCCCTGACACTTCTACTCGAGGACCTCGGCGTCTGGCTCTGGCAACGACCGCCCGGCCAGACAGCTCAATGGCGTCGGCGCGCGGCGATGCTCCTCCTCGTACTCCACCTCCCGGTGGCGGCCATCCTCCTGATCGGGCGTACCGCGATCATCGAGGGGTATGGCGATTTTTTTCGCAAGGCGAGCAGCAGAGCCCCCGTGGTTCAGAAGTGACCCATCAGACGTTTGTGTTCGTCAACGGCAACGATTTCCCGGTGGTCTTCACTTGGGTCATCCGAATGGTGGCGAGCCCGGCCTCTGCACCGCGCCGGGCGGCGCTGCTCTCATCGGTTCTCACTCGGAGCGAGGTGAATCGCGAAGACTCGCACACGCTGGTCGTGACCTCGGAGGGAGGCTTCCTGGCCCATCAGCTCGATCGCTTGTTGGCAAGCTCCACCCGGTCATTCGCGGTCAGTGAACTGATCGAACGTCCCGACTATGCGGCCGAAGTTCGCCGTATCACTGAGGCTGGCCGCCCCGATCAGGTAGCCTTTCGCTTTCGCCGCGAGCTCGAAGATCCCAGCTATCGGTGGCTTTTCTGGAAGGACGGCTGGATCGTCGAATTCCCTCTGCCCCGAGTCGGTGAATCGGCCATTGTCGCGGGTCCACTCTTCAGGCGGAAACGCCCCCACTGACTTCGTCCGAACCGAAGCGTGACCTTCGGTATCATGATGAAGTGAACGATCGCTCACCGCTTTCCGATCTGCCGACTCAGGCAAAAACCGCGAACGACGAGCCGACGGCGGTGCTTCGTTCGGACGAACGGGATGCGCCGCTCGTGTTCACTCCCGGATCGGTGATCGCCCAGCGTTATCGAATTGTTTCTCTCCTCGGCAAAGGAGGAATGGGTGAGGTTTACCGCGCCGACGATCTTCGTCTCGGCCAGCAGGTCGCGCTCAAGTTCCTTCCGAGGGAGCTCGCCGGGGATCCGGAGCTCCAGGAGCGTTTCCTGGGCGAGGTCCGGATCGGGCGTCAGGTCACTCATCCCAACGTCTGCCGGCTTTACGACCTCGTCGAGGTCGGGGGGAACCAGTTCATTGCCATGGAGTATGTCGATGGCGAGGATCTCTCCTCGCTCCTCACGCGGATCGGCCGGCTCGCCCCTGACAAGGCTCTCGCCGTGGCTCGCGACCTCTGCGCCGGTCTCGCCGCCGCTCACGAAGCGGGAGTCGTCCATCGGGATCTCAAGCCGGCCAACGTGATGCTCGATGGGCGAGGCCGCGCGCGAATCACCGATTTCGGGCTCGCTCTCGTCGAGACGAAGGGAGAGCGAGGAGTCGTCGCGGGAACTCCCGCCTACATGGCCCCCGAGCAACTGGCCGGAGGGGAAGTGACCTCGAGGAGCGACATCTACGCCCTCGGGCTCGTCCTCTACGAGATTTTTACGGGGAAGCGGGTATACGCCGGCCGCTCGTATCCCGAGATCGTCGAAGAACGCCGCACGAAAAAGTCGCTCGACATCTCGAGTGTCGTGCGCGAGATTGATCCTCGGATCGAGCGGTTGATCCTTGCCTGCCTCGAGGACGATCCCGCTCTTCGCCCCGCCTCGGCAAAGGCGATCCTCGCGGCTCTTCCCGGTGGAGACCCACTCGAGGCGGCTCTGGCCCTCGGAGAAACGCCGTCGCCGGCAGTTGTTGCCGCTGCGGGCGAGAAGGGCGATCTTTCGCGCCGCGCCGCCTGGTGCCTCGTCGGGTTCGTCGTCGCCGGCCTCGCGGGGGTGGCGCTCCTCTCGCCTCGCGCCACGCTTCGCGGCCGGATGAAACTTCCGAAGAGCCCCGAGGTTCTTCTCGATCGCGCAAAGGAGATCGTTGCGGCCGCCGGAATCTCGCCGGCGCAGGTCGTGGATTCCGCCTTTTTTGTTTTCCGGGACGATGATTTTCTCGATTTCGCTGCGAAGCGGGCGATCTCGTACGAATCAGCCGTTCGATTCAGATATCGAACCAGCCCCCGAGTGTTCGCCACTCTCGATTTCTGGCACCGAATCGTCGGCGACGACGACCCGCCCCTCGGAGTCTCGGGAATGACAAGCCTGACGCTCGATACGAGCGGCCGGCTCGAGAGGCTGGTGGTCGTTCCACCCGAGCGGGAGACTCCGCCCGAGGCTGGATCGCCGATCGATTGGTCTCCATTTCTTCGCCTCGCCGGACTCGAACCGAGCGCCCTTGCCTTTTCCGATTCGATCTGGGCGGCTCCGGTCGACTCCGATCGTAAGCTCGCCTGGACAACCGAGCGAGAGGGGCTTCCGTTACGAGTCGAAGCCGCCTCGTATCACGGACGGCCGGTCTTCTTCTCGGTCATCCCTCCCTGGCAACGACCCCACCGGATGGAAGAATTTCACGCCAGGGGAAGCAAGGCCGTCGCTCTCGTGACGACCGTCGTTCTGCTCGTGACAATCCCACTCGGGATGCTTTTCCTCGCGTGGCGAAACCTTCGAGCCGGGCGAAGCGACCGCCGCGGGGCTACGAAGCTCGCCGCGTTCGTGATGGTCACGTTTCTGGTTTTCCTGCTCTTCTGGGTCCACCATCCTGGTTCGTTTCTCGAAGAATGGCGGATGCTTTCGCAAATTGTGGCAAACGCTTTCTTCGTCGCCGCGATGACCTGGATCACCTATGTCGCGTTCGAGCCGACGGCGCGCCGGCGATGGCCCCACGCCCTCATCTCCTGGAGCCGGCTTCTCGAGGGGAAACTCGTGAATCCAATGATCGGCCGGGACATCCTCATCGGCGCAGCGGGCGGGCTGTTCGTACTCGCCGCCTGGGGCGCGGCGGCGACAGCGCCTGATTGGCTCGGAATCGGCCGCTCGGAGCCGCTCATCACTCCATACTCGACACTCGTCAGTCCACGCGCCGTCGTCGCCCTTTTTTTTCTCGACCTCGCCGAGGCGGTCGGCCGAAGCGCCGCGGTGCTGGGACTTCTCGTCCTGCTCCGCGTCGTGATTCGGAAGGAATGGATTCTCGGGACCATCGTCGGAGCGGCCGTCGCGGCCGGCGAGCTGGAGACGATCCGCGGGCCTCTCGCCTTCCAGGTGGCGTATGCGATTCTGGCTGGAACGGTCGTCGTCTTCCTGATTTTCCGATTCGGTCTGCTCGCGCTCTCGTCCGCCGCGTTCGTCATTCTTTTGTTGCGCACGATGCCGCTGACTCTCGATCCGGAGGCCTGGTATTTCGGCCGATCGTCCATGATCCTGGCATTCGTCGCCCTATTCGCTTTCGCTGCTTTTTACCTCTCGCTCGGCGGCAAAGCGTGGGTCGCGGGATCACTTGTCGAAGAGTGACCGGGTTGAACGATGGATGGCGCGGTGGTGGCGGGCTCGCGAAAACGAGAGAAGCGGAGTCGAGCCGGGTATTGAGAGTTGGCAAGGAGAGGGCAGACCATCAAGATTCAGCGTGCAACTCCACGCACCCGCTATGGGCGCTCCACGAAGAGCTCACGAGTCATCTCGCAGAAACCCGGATCGTCCGGGACCGGAAGCGGTCGGCTCCGCCCGCCCCTCTCTCTCGAACGCCGTTTGGTTCGCGCTGGAAGTACTCGCCGAAAAGAAAGTTCTATGTTTGTCCCGCACTCTCCGCCAACGTCACGGCCCCGCGATAGCGGGCCGCTGACGCCACTGTCCCGCTCTCACGGGACCCAGCGACAACAAAGCGAAAAGTGAGTTCTGCATATTCGTTTCGTACTCCTCGATTTGTGAGGAGTGTCGAAACACTCACAGGGGAGGCGCAAACTTCTTCGACTCAAGCCCTCATCTTCTTCTTCCGCACCAATCTGACTGCGAGCGTCGAGAGTGGGTCGATGGCGCCGCCGACCGACGAGGTCGCGACGTAGCTGTGGCAGCGCCACAGCGGAGGAGCGAACGAGAAGGAGGTGGCGTCAGCGGCCCGCTATCGACGCTCGGTGCAATGGCGGAGAGAGGGGGATTCGAACCCCCGGTAAGCTTTCGCCTACACACGCTTTCCAAGCGTGCTCCTTAAGCCACTCGGACATCTCTCCGCATTCAAAAAAGTTCGGCCGAGTCCGCCCGGTTGCGGATGGGGCGGTCTGTTGCGCGCGCCGGCCCCTTGAAAAAGGAGTGGGCGCGACGGAAGGCTAGGCAACCGGAGGTGGGCTGTCAAGCAAAACGGAAGTCCGGCGAGAAAGCGGATCCTCGAAAGGGCTGCCATTTCATGAGGCGCCATCACGGGCAGGCGTCCGGTTTGCTAGACTCCGGTTGGTAATCGGAGCCGAGCCTCGACTCTTTCTTCTGCTTGAATCGAACGAATTCGCCGGATCGAGGAACTGACGTGATCCCACCGCCGCTGATCGGCATCACTGCCGGCAACGATCCGAACAACGAGCTCTATTACATCCTGCGATGGGACTACGTCCGAAGCGTCGAGGCGGCGGGAGGGCTTCCGGTGATCCTCGCGCCGGGCGGCGCGGCGCAGCATCCGGGGCTTCTCGAACGGCTTCACGGAATCATCCTCTCCGGAGGGCTCGACATCGACCCCTCGCGGTATGGCGAAGATCGTCACCCGACCGTCACCCGCACGAGTCTGGAGCGGGACGAGTTCGAGAGCACACTTCTCAAAGAGGCGCTCGAAAGAGGGCTTCCGGTGCTGGCGATTTGCCGCGGAATGCAGATGCTCAACGTGGTTCTCGGCGGCACGCTCATTCAGGATATTCCGAGTCAGGTCGGAACCGCGATCTGTCACAACGACCCCGAAAAACCGAGGAACACGATCGCTCACGAAGTGGCGATTGCGCCCGGCAGCCGGCTTCATCAAATTCTTCCGCTCGGGCGAATCGAAGTGAATAGTTTTCATCATCAGGCACCGAAGCAGCTCGGGAAAGGGCTTGTGCCGGTGGCGTTTTCCGACGACGGCGTCATCGAGGCGGTCGAGTTGGCCGGATCGCAGTTCGTGCTCGGAGTTCAGTGGCACCCGGAGGCTTTCTGGGCTCATGGGGCGCCTTTCGCTCCGATCTTCGAAGCGCTGGTCGGCGAGGTTCGAAAGGCGGAATCGAAGCTGGACGATACGATTCCGATTCTTCGGCCATGAGAGTCTGCGAATCATGAGCTTTCGTCGCGGATTCGAGCTGGCTCGATTCGGCTTGCGTCACCTCGGAAAAATGAGGCGGGGGCGAAAAGCCGTCATGACGCATCTCGCGACTCCCTCGGCGTCGAATCTTCCGATGCCGACTTTCGTCCAGCTTCGGCTGACGAATCTTTGCAATCTCCGCTGCAAAATGTGCGGGCAGTGGGGGGACACCGGAATTTTTCGCGAGGACGGGACGAACGCATCGTCGGGCGACGGCGAGATGGAAAAACTCCGAATCAAGGAGCTGATTGGACTGAAGAGGCAGTTGACGCTCGCCGATTACCGGAAGCTTCTCGACGAAATCGCGCCTTCGGATCCGATCATCAGCTTGTTCGGCGGAGAGCCGCTCCTTTATCCCGACCTGATTCCTCTCGTCCAGGACATCAAGAAACGCGGCCTGACTCTGACGATCATCACGAACGCCGGGCGGCTCGAACAGTCCGCCCGCGATCTCGTCGAGGCCGGGATCGACTGCATTTCGGTTTCCGTGGATGGCCCGCCGGGGCTCCACAACGAGATTCGCGGAGCTTCCGACAGTTTCGAACGGCTGGCGGCGGGAGTGCGGGCGGTCGACCACTGGAGAAAAAAACTCCGCCGATCGGTTCCGATGCAGATTGCGATTCTTCCGGTCACCGAGCTCAACATCGACCAGATCGAGCCCGCCCTCGCCGAGCTCGGGAAGCTGCCGCTCGATACGGTCAACGTCGGGCTTCGCTGGTTCGTTCCGCCCGAAACCGGCGCCGAGTACGAGAAGGTGATGAAGGAAACTTTCGGGGTCTCCGGCGATTCGTGGAAGGGCTTCGATTTTCGCTGGCCCGGCGGAGCGGAAGGAACGAAAACGAAATCGATGACCGATCTCGTGAAGCTTCTTCGGGGCATCAAGCGCCGGCGATTCATCGACGGCGCGCTCGGAAAACCCTGGACGAGCTTCGTTCCGGACGTCGAGCCGGAAGACGTCCCGGCCTACCTGTCCGATTTTCAGCAGACCTTCGGGCACAACCTGTGTCCGGTGGCCTGGTACTTCGCACAGGTGGAGCCGGATGGTGAAGTCTGTTTTTGCGGCGATTTTCCCGACTACTTCATCGGAAACGTCCGGCAGAGCTCGTTCCGCGATATCTGGACCGGGGGGAAAGCTGCGAAGTTTCGCGAGAAGCTTGCGAAGGAGCCTCTCCCGATCTGCAACCGCTGCTGCGGGAATTTCGTTTACGGCAAATGGCAACGGCCGGGGACGAACTGATCCGAAACGGCAGGATGACTCTGTGATCGTGGTGAGGGAGTCTCTGCCGTCCGCCGCAACGGCACGCTCCCGGCCCAACGGCGCGCGGCTGCTTTCCGTATCGGAAAGGCAGAGGGTCTTCCGAGCGGCCCCCCGATCTGAAGTACCCTGAACGACGATGGATGTACCCGATAACAGTGAGTGGAAGGTTCCGGATGCGAACGAGCGGGAACGAAGCCGCCAGCTCGTGAGCCTCGTCGTGCTCGTCGCGATCGTTGCCCTGGCCGCGGGAGGCTTGTTCTGGGGCGTTCGCAGCTTTTCTGCCGTCCGCCAGGCGCCCGGCCAGGGGAGCCGGAAGGATTCCGGGGTGTCCTCGCGTTCGTCGACGGGGGATCGAAATGAAGGAGCTGATTCCGGCGTGAATCCGGAGGGCGGGCCTGCACCCAGTGCCGCGCCCTGGCGAAACGGTGTCGGCCCCGGCGGAGCCAGGCCCCCGACGTCTGACGCCGAATCTGCCAGCGCGAATGGAAATCCATATTCGACGGCGGAAGGGCAAACGGAAAATCCTCCCCGGAGGATGAACGGGGCTGGCGCTGCTTCGCAAAGCCCTCATGCACAGCGCGGCGAAGTCTTGCCCCTGTCCCCATCGGGATCCGACCTGAATTCTTCGGCCGCCTCTTCCCGGCCGGGCGCCTCGAGCCCCGGTGCGAAAGCGGGGACTCCGGCCAATCCGAGCGGCGGCGGCAATCGTGCTGCGAGCCTGGCCCCACCGGACTCACCCACCGCTCCGCCTGCGGACGATCCCAGAAAGAACGATCCTCCCGATCCGATGTCGGACACGTCTCCGCCCACGATTGTTTCGCTTCAGTTTTCCCCGCCCAGAATTCACGACGGTGAAGATGCGGCGATCGCCATCCAGATGTTCGACGATTTATCGGGGGTCAAATATGTCTCGGGCACGGTGATGAGCCCCAACGGCAAAGCCATGGTCGGTTTTTCGGCCCAGAAAAACGGAGATTCGGACCAGTGGATCGGCCAGGTCAAGGTGCCCAGGGACGCGGAGGCGGGCAACTGGTACGTGTCGACGATGCAACTGAGCGACAAAGCGAACAACGCGACATCCGTGGGCTATTCGGGGGCGACGGCGCCGGCCGGATGGACCCTCGTCGTTGAATCTTCCCATTCCGATTCGACCCCCCCCGTGCTCAAGGCGGCCTGGGTCGACCCGCCGGGAGTTCAGGAAAAAGAGAAAGTTCTCGTTTACGTTCAGGCTGACGACGACATCTCGGGAGTCGCATCGGTTTCCGGCTCGTTCCAGAGTCCGTCGAAAAAGGCGATCGTCAGCTTCGGCGGACAGTTGAGCGCCGATCTCAATGCGTGGGTCGGAACCATCGTGATTCCGGCCGGCGCCGATTGCGGAGACTGGACGATCCTGAATCTTCAGCTCACCGACAAAGCGCGGAATATCGCGTCACTTGGCAGCTCGAATCCGCTTCTTTCGAGGGTCATTTTCACGGTCTCGGCCACCGGCAAGTGCGATTCGATTCCTCCGGTGCTCGAGTCGGTCGGCCTCAGTCCGCAAGTCGTTTCGAACGAAGTCCAGTCGGACATTCTGGTGACGGCGGTGGTGACCGACGATCGGACCGGAGTGGCGAGTGTGAGCGGGCGTGCGGAAGGGCCAAAGCCGAGCGGTTCGGGGACGCAGACGCCGAAGATTTATTTCGGATGCGCGAAATCGGGAACGGATTCGTCGGCTCCCTGGGTCGGCAAGATCACGGTGCCGAAATTTTCGGCGAAGGGGACATGGAGGATCACTTCTCTTCAGGTCCAGGATGCAGCGCTCAATTCGCGAACCTACTCGGCTGGCGACCCGGTGCTGGGGGCGGCGATCTTCGAGGTTCAATAGCGCCTGATCGATTCCCGAAAAGAATCTTCGCAGCCGCGTTTCTTCGTTTCCTCCCCCGGGGCCAGGCTGGTACTCTTTGCCCGAGGAGCCCCGCTCATGTATCCGACCGTTCCGTTCATCGACGATGACATTCGCCGCGCAGCCACGCTTCCTGGGGAGTTCTACACGAGCCCCGTTTGGTTCGAGCAGGTGAAGGAGCGGATCTTAGCGCGGAGCTGGCAGTTCGTCGCTGACACCGACCGCGTGAAGGTTCCCGGCGAATGCGCGCCAGCGACGATTCTCGAGGGATGTCTCGACGAGTCGATTCTCTTTACGCGCGATTCAGGTGACGCACTTCACTGTGTGTCGAACGTTTGCACTCATCGCGGAACGCTCGTGTGCGGCGCGCCGGGAATCGCGACGGGTCTTCGATGCCGTTATCACGGGCGGCGATTTGATCTGGGCGGAAAGTTTCTCTCGATGCCGGAGTTCGAGGGGGCCGTGAATTTTCCGGCGACCCGTGACGATCTCTCCAGCATTCCTTTTGCGCAATGGGGAAAGTTCCTGTTCGCCTCGATCGATCCGGCGTTTTCGTTCGGCGAGCTGACGGCCGAAATGGACGCTCGTCTGGGCTGGCTTCCTCTCGCCGACGCGGCGCTCGATCCCGCGCGCTCCCGCGATTATCTCGTTCGCGCCAACTGGGCGCTTTACTGCGACAACTATCTCGAGGGCTTTCACATCCCATTCGTGCATCCCGCTCTGGCGGGCGCCCTCGATTACGGGAGTTACCGCACGGAGCTCTGGGGAAATTCGAACCTTCAGCTCGGCGTCGCGAGCGGAGGAGAGGCGACGTTCGACCTGCCGAGCTCGTCGCCGGATTACGGGCAGTCGATCGCGGCTTACTACGTTTGGCTTTTTCCCAACACGATGCTGAACTTCTATCCGTGGGGAATCTCGGTCAACGTCGTTCGCCCTCTGGCCGTCGACCGAACGCGCGTGTCGTTTCTCTGCTACGTCTGGGATCCCGCAAAGCTCGACCAGGGGGCCGGCGCCGGCCTCGACCGGGTCGAGCGGGAAGACGAGGAAGTCGTCGAAAGCGTTCAGCGGGGACTTCGCTCGCGAGCTTACGGGCGGGGGCGCTATTCGCCGAAGCGTGAGACAGGCGTTCACCATTTTCATCGGCTTCTGACCAAATTTCTCGATTCGGTTGCGTAGCGGCGGCCGAGCGAACATGTGATCCGCCGATGACGCCAAACCCTCCCGCCCTCGAGCGCCGCCTCGGCGCCTGGGACGGTACCCTCATCACCATCGGCTCGATCGTCGGAACGGGGATTTTTCTGACGACGGGGGACATCGCCCGCGTCCTGCCGAGCTCTTCGCTCCTCCTTCTCGTCTGGCTCGTCGGAGGCCTCCTCACTCTGGCGGGCGCTCTCACCTATGCGGAGCTCGGAGCGATGTTTCCCAGAGCCGGAGGTATCTATCATTTCCTGAAAGAGGCCTACGGGCCGCTCTGGGGCTTTCTCTACGGCTGGACGTCGTTCTGGGTCATCATGTCGGGAGGGATCGCCGCCATCGCGGCGGGTTTCGGGGAATCGCTCGGCAGCTTCCTGCCCGTGTTCGAAAACAGCCGTGTGTTTTGGAGCGTCTCGGTCGGACACATCGCCTGGAGCGTTCACGGCGGGCAGATCGCCGCGGCTCTCGCGATCCTGATCCTGACGGCGATCAATCATTTTGGTCTGGGGCCCGGAGCCGTCGTCCAGAACGTTTTGACGATCGTCAAGACTCTCGCCCTGGCGGCCTTCGTGGTGTTCGGTTGTTTCGCCGTCACGAGATCCGGAACGGCGCTTTTCTCCGATCCCTCACCGCTTCCAGCAGGAAAGGCTCTCCTGGCTGCTTTTGGCGTCGGAATGATCGCGGCGCTCTGGACCTACGACGGCTGGTACGGGCTCACCTTTTCCGCCGGAGAGATGCGGCGCCCGGGGCGCGACCTCCCGATCGCGATCATCGGCGGCACCGCTGCGGTCGTGGCTCTTTACGTCCTGATCAACGTCGTCTACTTGCGGGCGTTGCCGATGGGGACGCTGGCAAAAACGACTCGGGTCGGCGAGGAAGCCGCCAGCGCGCTCTTCGGAACATTCGGTGGAAATCTCGTGTCGTTCGCGATTCTCGTCACGATTTTCGGATGCCTCGCCTCCACCCTTCTGTACAGCTCGCGAATTTATCTTCCGATGGCGGAGGACGGAGTTTTTTTTCAGGCCGCGGCGAGAATTCACCCGCGATTTCACACGCCGGTCGGCAGTTTGTGGCTGCAGAGCCTCTGGGCCATCGCGTTGACGCTGTCGGGAACCTTCGAGCAGCTCTACACGTTCGTCGTTTTCGCCGGGATTCTTTTTCACGTGGCGGCCGCGCTCGCCCTTTTCGTCTTGCGCCGGCAGCGTCCCGGCGCCGAGCGACCTTATCGAGTCTGGGGCTATCCCGTCGTTCCTCTCCTTTTTCTCGCGGCTTGCCTGGTTCTTCTCGCAAACACTCTTCAGGAGAAACCGCGAGAATCGCTCGCGGGGCTCGGTCTCGTTGCGCTCGGCGTGCCGGCCTACGCCCTTTGGCGCCGGAAACCGGCAAGCCCGGCGTGAGACCGGGTGCGCTTCCCCGCTCGTTTTATCTCCGGCCGACGGAGGAGGTTGCGCGCGATCTTCTGGGCAAGACCCTCGTTCGCGAGATCCGCGGGCGGATCGCGGCCGTCCGGATCGTCGAGGTCGAAGCCTACCTCGGCGTGAACGACCCGGCCTGTCACACGTTTCGCGGACGCCGGACCCCGCGCGTCGAGCCGATGTGGGGGATCGGTGGATTGGCTTACGTCTACTTCACGTATGGAATGCACCACTGCGTGAACGTCGTGACGAGAAGTGAAGGGGAACCGGAAGCGGTTCTGATTCGTGCCGGGCAGCCGGTCGCCGGGGTCGAATCGATGAAGCGCCGGCGCCCTTCGAAAACGAAGACCGAGCGCCTCGCCAGCGGCCCCGCCTGTCTGTGCACGGCGCTGGATATCGACCGGCGCCATTCCGGTCTCGACCTCGTGGCCGGGAAATCGCTGTGGATCGGGGAAGGTGAGCGGGTGGCCGGGGAGGTTGCCGTCGGAGCCGGACGAATCGGAGTGGATTACGCGGGTGAGGCCGCCTCCTGGCCTCTCCGATTCCTGTTTCTGGGGCATCCCTCGGTGTCGGTTCCTCCGAATTTCGAAGGGAAGATTCGACCGATCCGGAAAAAGAAATCGATTTCTGCCTGAACTGCCCGCTGCCAAAAACGTTCAAATTCACCCTCTTTACTTTCCCGCCGAACGCTCGTCTACAATGCGCCTTTCTCGCGCCCGCCCATCGTGGGAGAGGGCGGCGAATGATCACCAATCCAACCTCGAGGAATAGAAAATGCGAACTCAAATTCCGATCCGTTCCCTTGTCGCCACGGCGATGATTCTCGGGAGCCTCGCTGCGATGGCCGTCCCGTCTCCCGAAGACGCGGCTGCGGGCACGAAGCCGGCTCCGGGCACGGCCAGCAAGAAGCCGAGTCCGGCTTCGACCGGAGCTCCGGCCGACAAGAAACCGGCTGCCGCTTCGACCGCAGCCTCAGCCCCCGCCGTCCCGGCCAAGAGCTATCCCGGTCTCGAAACGGATGACCAGAAGACGCTTTACGCTCTGGGAATCGTCATCAGCCAGAACCTGGCGCAATTTGCTTTGACTCCCGCCGAGCTCGAGACGGTCAAGATGGGTCTGACGGACGGAATGTTCGCAAAGGAAATGAAAGTCGAGCTCCCGGTTTACGGACCGAAGATTCAGACGTTCGTCGAAGGGCGTTCGAGCCGGAACGCTGCGGCCGAAAAGAAAGCTGGAGAAGAGTACCTGGCAAAGATGGCGAAGGAACCGGGAGCGAAGGGGACGTCTTCCGGAATCATCATGTTCGAGATTAAGCCGGGTACCGGCGCCAGCCCCGGAAAGACCGATAAGGTGAAAGTGAATTACACGGGAACGCTCATCGACGGAACCGTTTTCGACAGCTCGGCCAAGAAAGGCGAGCCGGCGGAATTCGGTCTCGATCAGGTCGTTCCGTGCTGGACCGAATCGCTTCAGCTCATGAAAGTCGGCGGCAAGTCGAAATTCATCTGCCCTTCCTCGGTCGCCTGGGGCGACCATGGCTCGCCGCCGAAGATCAAGGGTGGGGCGGTCGTGATCTTCGAATTGGAGCTGCTCGATATCGTCAAGTAGGGAGTCCGGAAAACGAGAGGCCCGGCCTCTGCGGGTTTTCTTCCGGAATCGGAATCTCACGAGCGGCCGGGGAGGCCGCCCTGGATCACGAGCCAGCGCATCACGAGATCGAAAAGGGGCATCTATGAGGCCCCTTTCAATTTTCGGGCCGATCCCGGGTCACACGATCTTGATGGTCTTCGGGTCGAACGCCGGTTTGGGCGGTTTCGGATCGAGCGCCTGGAGCGTCTTCCGAATCGTTTTTGCGACGATCCATCGGGCGAAAGGCTTCGAGTCGGCCGGAACGACACGCCAGGCGGCCCATTTCGTGTTGCAGCGATCGAGGGCGTTTTCGTACGCGTCCTGATAGCTCATCCAGAGTTTTCGTTCGCCGAGATCTCCCGGATTGAACTTCCACAGATGGTCGGGGTCGGCGAGCCGCTCTTCGAGCCGGTGTTTTTGCTCCTCCTTCGAGATGTGGAGAAAAAACTTCAGAATCGTCACGCCGTTCTGCGAGAGATGTTTTTCGAAAGCGTTGATCTGGTCGTAGCGTTTCTCGATGACATCCTTTGAAGCCAGCTCGTGGACTCGAACGACGAGAACGTCCTCGTAGTGGGACCGGTTGAAGATGCCGATCGTTCCTCCGCCGGGAACGGCGCGATGGATTCGCCAGAGAAAATCGTGACGCCGCTCTTCTTCGGTCGGAACCTTGAAGGCCGTGACCGTGACACCGGCCGGATTGAGGCCGGCGAAGACGTGGCGGATGATCCCGTCCTTGCCCGACGTGTCCATCCCCTGCAGGACGACGAGCAGTGCACGCTTTCCTTCGGCCGCGAGCCGGGCCTGCAGGCGAAACGTCCGCGCGGTCTCGGCGGTCAGAAGCCGCTCGAGCGTGACCGCCGCGGAGTCGTCCCCCTTCGCCGGCCGAGTCGGAATTCGATCGAGGTGAAACTTTTTTCCCGGGGATACGGACGGCGCGAATTTCGAAATCTTCATGACTCGTTCTCCTCAGGCCCGCTTCGGGCGAGTTGGAAAGAGAAAGGTGGAGGCCAGCGAAAAGGCCGCACCCGCCAGACGGGCGGCCCAGGAGGCGCCGCCTCCGACGATCTGTCCGGCCGAGCGGTGATTCGCATCGGGATCGCCGGCCAGGAAAGAGATCGTGAGCAGGTAGACGGCGGTGAGCAGGGCGGCGCCGGTCGCGTCGTGCCCGCGCCAGGCGAGTGCGCGAGCGGTGGCCAGCACGAGCAGCAGGATTGTGGTGCGCGCGAGCGCTGCAGGCGAGTCGGCCGATTCGCCTCCCCAGGCCCAACGGGAAAGCGGCAGAAAAAGAAACACGATGGCGGCGATTTCGCCGATCCGGCGCCCGCCCAGCGCGCGGTTCAGGACGGCCGGAATTCTTCGAAAGAGCGAGCGCCCGCCAACGGCGCCGAGAAGGAGAAGGATCGGGGCGATGAACGCCGCCCGCCGGCGTTCATCGAGCTCGAATTTGAGCGGACCGTAGGTGAAGTGATGAAGTCGAAAAAGGTAGCCGATGCCGATCGGTGCGAGAAGGAGAAGGATGGCAGCGATGGAGCGTACCGAGGGAAAGACGGACGATGCCGGGCCGGTTCTGATTCCGCGGTTACCCGAGAGGTGAGCTCGCCTCCGCGAGACCATTTCGGCGGCAGTGGCGCCGGCAAACAAAGGCAGCGGCGCCCAGGAGGCGCTTCCCGCGATCAGGCTGCCGGCACTGCCTGCGGCGAGCAGCAGGGATTCGATCGAACGAAAGCGTGGCATCATCGGTGAGACAGAATATCAATCCGCCGGAGAACCGGCCCCAAAATCGGTGATCGCATGCACGTCGAGCTCGTCAAAAGTTTTCGATTCGAAGCCGCTCATCTCCTGCCCAACGTTCCGGAGGGGCACAAGTGCCGGCGGCTGCACGGACATTCCTACGTGGTCGATCTCGCTGTTCAGGGAGAGGTGGAGGAAAAGAGCGGCTGGCTGGTCGATTTCGCCGAAATCAGTTCGGTGGGGAAACCTGTCTTCGACGTTCTCGATCATTTCTATCTGAACGACATCGCCGGGCTCGAAAATCCGACCGCCGAAGTGATCGCCAGGTGGATCTGGGATCGCCTGAAACCGAAGTTGCCGATTCTCGAGTCGATCACGATTCGCGAGACGTGTACGTCGGCGTGCGTTTACCGGGGGAAGTGAGCTCTCATTTGGCGATGGCGGTTGCGGCGAAGATCTCCTCATAAATCGCACCGAGGCCCCGCGCGATGATCGGATCGGCGAAGGTTTCCAGCACGCTTTTTCTGGCCGCGTCGGACATCTTCTGCCGCCGTCCGGGTTCCCGGGCGATCTGGGCGAGCGCTTCGGCAGCGGCGACGATGTCCTGCGGCGGCGTGACATATCCGTTGATTCCGTGGCGGATGATTTCTTCCGAGCCGGCAACGCCGAGGCTCACGACCGGGAGGCCGGAGGCGAGCGATTCGAGGATCATTCGGTGCCCGCGATCGCTTCCAGGCGCCGGAAAGATCGCGGCGTCGGCGAGGTGGTAGAGCTCAGGGAGATCTTCCTCGCGATAACCGGCAAAGACGACCCGGTCGCCGATTCCGCGCTCTGCGGCGCGCTTGCGAGTGGCTTCGAGGGCGGGCCCTTTTCCGACGAGGAGGAGCGCGACGTCGATGCCGAGGCCGGCAAGGGTGGAGGTGACGTCGATGGCGAGATCCTGCCCGCGACCTCGTTCGACTTTCCCGACGTGAATCACGACGAAAGAGGCGGGAGGCAACGAGAGGGAAGCGGCAAGGTCCGTCCGGCGCGGGCGCAGAGAAAATCTCGACGGGTCGACCGATTCGTGGACGACCTGCCGGGGAATCCCCGGCGGGAGGTTGGGAAGAAGCGCCCGCTCGACCGAGGAGGTCACGGCGAGAAAGCGGGTGGCGCGACGGAAGGCCCACCGGTGGAGCAGATCGCGGCGGGCGTGCGATTCGTGGTGAAACGTGCGGACGAGCGGAATGTCGCGGCGCCGACGGAGCGCGACCGCTGCATAGAGATGATCGGTGTTCATGTGGCAATGGACGAGAGCGCATCCTCGATCGAAAACCTCGCGGAGCCGGGCGATGTCGTCGGTGACGTGCCACAGCGCCCGCGGCTTGGTGAGAAGCGGAACCGCCCAGGGGATTCCTTCGAGCCGCTTCTCGAGGTTGTTCCCACCCAGGTATCCGAGCCTCGCGTCCCATCCGTCGCGCCGGAGGGCGACGACCGAGTCGAGAGCCGGCGCCGCCGCTCCCGACCAGCGGCTCGCCGCAACGAGATGGAGAATGAATCCGGATCCTGGCGAAGGCATCGACGGGGATGATAACGGGAGAGGCGGCCCCGCGGGGGGAGTGAATTTTTTCTTCTTGAATCGATGTCCCGGGTGGACGTTGAATAGAGGGATGAGTCAACGTTATCGGGCGGCCCTGGTGGCCAGCGCGGCGGCACTTCCGCTTCTGGCCGTGACGCTCGCGCTGATGCACTCGGCGGGGACGCCCATCACTCCGCTCCTCCTCGCGATATCCGTCGCGATCTGGCTGGCGATCGTCGTCCTGCTCTTCGTTCCGGAGATGCTTCGCGGCCGCCGGGCCGAAGACGATTGGGTGCAGCTCCTCGAGGGGCTGTATGTCCCGCCGTTCCCCGCCGGACCCCCTCGAGATTTTCAGGCGGCCGTCGCCGACGAGACCGGAGAATTCGACAAGACGGCAGCGGCCTATCCCGAGCACCACGTGAGCGTCACCCTCGAAGGAACCCGGAATCTCGTCGAGTCGCTCGCGCGCGGGGCGCTCGAGAGTTGGTCGCGCCACCATCCGCCCGCCGGAGCAAATTCGCTTTTCGATCTTCTCGCCGCCATGGATGCGCGCCTTCTCGCCGCCCGGGAGAGTGAGGCGAGGAGTGTGACGAAAGCCGAGACGCTGATCGGATCGGCGGGCGCCGTGCTGGGGAGGAGCCTGGTCGAATCCGCCGGGGGAGCCTGGCTCTACCGGTGGGGAAGCAAATCGAAACAGGTGGGGTATTGGGCGACGTCGGTCGAGATTCCCGGAGCTTCGGGAAAAGTTGAAATCAATCCTTTTCTCGAAGCGCGGCGGCGTTTGTCCGGAGAGAGGACGGTTTCGCTCGCGGATGCCTCGGGGCATCGAACCGCGCCGGCGCCTTAGCGCCGCGTGCTAGACTGGATTCGGAGGACGATTCGATCATGCCCGTCGACGCCGAACTTCTCGAGATTCTGGCCTGCCCCGAGTGCAAAACCCCTGTCAAGACGGAACCGATCACCGGAGATCTGGCCCGGACGATCGCCGACCGGTATCGCGACAAATTCAAGGACGAGGAGCCGGTCGTCGTCGATGGGCTCAGGTGCGAGAAGTGCCGCCGCCTGTTTCCGATCGTCTCGGAAATTCCGGTGATGCTGCTCGACGAAGCCATCGCGCCCGACGCCGGGCGTTGACGGCTCGCGGATTCTCGGCGCCAGTCGATCTTCGATGAGCTCCGGTTCGAGCGCCTCTTCCGGACCCCTCCCTTTCGCTCTCTCCGAATTCGAAACCCCCCTCTCCCGTTCGCTTTTCGTGCTGTTCGCGGGCGGGGTGATTTTCTGTTGCCGCCTCGCTCTTGCCAACACGCTTCTGGGTTTCTGTCTGGTCGGAACGGTTTGGGAGCTCCACCGCAGAGGAGGCGTCGTTCTGCGGCGCTCTCCTCTCGACGTTCCTCTCCTGGCATATGTCGCTGGAAGCTTTCTTTCCGCCGTCGCGTCGGTGGAACCTGCCGTCAGCTTCGTCGCGCTCAAGGCTTTTTTCAGCTTTCTTCTGGTTCCGCTCACGATGGCGCGGGTGCGCAGCCGGGGGGCGGGGAACGCGATTCTGGACGGATTCGCGGTGGTGGGCGCTGTCCTCGCGCTCGCCGGAGTCGTCCAGTTCGCCAACGGAATGAACGATCTCGAGCACCGAATCCGCGGTCCGCTTCACCATTACATGACCTACGCGGGCTTTCTTCTTCTTCTCGATCTGGTGACCCTCGCCCGAATCGGATTCGGGCCCGGAAGCCGGCGGGCGAGAGGGGCGATCGGTCTGGGGATCGTCGCCGGAGCCGGGCTGATCGCGCTGTCGGTTGCCCCCGAAATCGGTCGCAATACCTCCCTCGGCCTCCGTGCCCTCGCTCTGATTCTCGTGGGGCTCGTCGGGCTCGGTGCGCGACGGACACCGGAACTTCGGAGGAGTTTTCTCCTGGCGGTTTCGGCTGCCGCGATGACTTCTGCGATCGCTCTTTCTTATACGCGAAATGCCTGGATCGGATTGGTGGTGGGCTCCGCCGTGATCCTCTTCGCGGCCACTCCCCGGGCTCTGCTCGTCTTCATTCCGGCCGTGATGGCCGCGCTGTTTTTTCTTCCTCAGCCGGTCATCCGGCGAATGGCCGGGACGTTCTCGATTCGAGAGACGTCGAACTATGATCGCCTCTGCATGATCGAAGCGGGGATTTCCATGATCGAAGATCGGCCGCTCTTCGGTCTGGGTCTCGATGCGGTCAAGATCCGTTATCCGTTGTACCGGCGCCCGGACGCACCGCGCTTTCGAGTTCCGCACCTTCACAACAACATCATTCAGATCGGAGCGGAGCGGGGGTTGTTCACGCTCGGAGCGTATCTGGCTCTCCTGGCGACGTTTTTCGTGAAGGCCGGCGGCGCGATTCGCCGCGCAACTTCCCGGGACGACAAGAAGCATCTCGTGGCTCCTCTCGCCGCAATTGCAGGAATCACCGTTGCCGGCTTGTTCGAGTCGAACTTTGGAGACACCGAGGTCCTGCTCGCGACGTTGTTCCTTCTCGCCCTCCCGTTCGCCGATGGCAGCGCTGCGGCCGGTGTCACCACCCCCGCGCCCCCAGGGTCGAAGCCGGAGCCCTTCGGCGCCTCCCCTGCGGTGACATCGTGAACCGCAAAGAGCCTTTGCCGCCGTCGTCTTCGTCCGGTGCATTTTCCGTCACCGAGCTGGTCACGGCAGCCAACGAGCTTCTCGCAGGAGTTTTCTCCGACGTCCTGGTGGAGGGTGAGCTGGGTTCCGTTCGTTATTACGGATCCGGTCACTGCTATTTCGTTCTGAAAGATTCGGGAGCGGCGATCAACGGTGTGATGTGGTCGGGAACTTTGAAGCGAATCAAGTTCCGTCCTGAAGAAGGGCTCAAGGTCATCGTGCGCGGATCGCTGGGCGTCTACGTTTCGCGGGGGCAGTTCCAGATTCAGGCGGTCGGAATGG
>Ga0315281_10004432_pt1 | contig 20371 bp, 15 predicted proteins | sample YL17G07_0_MG_FD_204540 | JGI IMG/M metagenome (GOLD analysis project Ga0315281, IMG submission 204540) | Sediment microbial communities from Yellowstone Lake, YNP, Wyoming, USA - YL17G07_0 | ecosystem: Environmental > Aquatic > Freshwater > Lake > Sediment | place: USA: Wyoming | collected...
AGCGCAGGTATGGGCGATCCTCGGGGAGCGGCTCCGCGCCGAGCTGGAGACGCCGGCCCGTCGCGCGGAGCTCGAGGCGATGCTTCGGGCGGTTGCCGCCCACGAGCTGGACCCCTTCGGGGCAGCCGACCGATTGCTCGCGAGCCTCCGCCGATGATCGCCACGCGCCTGGATGCGGGGCAGACGAACGCCCGACTGGCCGGCGCCTACACCGGACGCTGGTAGGCTGTCGCCATGCCAATCGAGCGCGTCTTCGTTGCCGGGGCGGGCCTCATGGGTCACGGGATCGGACAGGTCCATGCGGCCATCGGCAAGGGGGTCACCCTCTATGAGCCCGACCTCGCCCGCGCGCAGGCCGGGCGCCACCGGATCGCCGGCAACCTCGACCGGGCGGTCGCGAAGGGCAAGTTGGACGTGGCCACCCGGGACGCGATCCTGGCGCGCGTGACGGCCACATCGGATATCAACGCCGTCCGCGATGCCGACCTCGTGGTCGAGGCGGTCTTCGAGGACGTCGCGATCAAGCAGGCCCTCTGGCGCCAGCTCGATGCCCTGGCTTCCGCCGCGGCGATCTTCGCCTCGAACACGAGCTCCATCTCCATCGACGCGCTCGCATCGGCGGTCTCGCCGGCGCGCCGCGAACGGTTCGTGGGGATGCATTTCTTCAGCCCGGTGCCGGTGATGCCGCTCGTGGAGTTGATCCGCGGCGCCGCGACGACGGACCTGACCGAGGCCGTGATCCGCGAGCTCACCGAAGCCCTCGGCAAGAAGCTGATCGTCTCGGCGGACCGGCCCGGCTTCATCGTCAATCGGATCCTCATGCCACTGCTCACGGAGGCGATGCGGACGCTCGAGGAGGGGACCGGGACGGCCGACGATATCGACACCGGTGCGAAGGTCGGTCTCAACCACCCGATGGGCCCGCTCGAGCTGGCTGACTTCGTCGGTCTCGATGTGACGCTCAGCGTCATGCGGGTGCTCCACGAGGGCCTGGGCGGCGAGCAGTTCCGGCCGCCCAAGGTGCTCGAGGACCTGGTCGCCGCCGGCCACCTCGGCCAGAAGACCGGCCGCGGGTTCCATACCTACCCGCGGGGCTGAAGGCGTGGCCGCGACCGTGGAGCCAGTCGGTGCTGGCGGCGCGAACGGCGCTGGCGGCCTGACGGCCGAGGAGCGTCTCCTCCGCGATACAGCGCGCGACTTTGCGGTACGCGAGGTCGCTCCCGGCGCCGCCGAGCGCGACGAGGCCGAGCGCTTCGATCGCTCGATCTTCACCCGGATGGGGGAGCTGGGGCTGACCGCCGCGCCCCTCCCCGAGGCCGTGGGCGGGGCCGGTTTCTCGTACCTCGGCTGGGCGCTGGTCATGGAGGAGCTGGGTGCCGCCGACATGGCGTCGGCAGTGACGCTCTCCGTCCACATCCTCAGCCAGTATCCGGTCGTGACGTTCGGGACGCCGACGCAGCACGCCGACTGGCTGACGTCCATGGTGACCGGTGAAGCCCTCGGGGCGTTCTGCCTGACGGAGCCGCACGCGGGCTCCGATGCCGCCGCCCTCCGGACGCTCGCGGTCCGACTCTCCGCGGCCGGGGAGGAGCTCGCCGCCGACGCGCCCGCCGAGGCCGTCGCCGCCTACCGGCTCCACGGGACCAAGATCTGGATCTCCAACGCGCCCGATGCCGACCGCTACCTCGTCTTCGCGACGATTGACCCTGCTCTCGGGCCCAAGGGGATCACCGCGTTCCTGGTGGAGAAGGGGACCCCCGGGTTCAGTTTCGGCGCCCATGAGAAGAAGATGGGGATCCGGGCCTGCCCGACCGCTGAACTCGTCTTCGACGGGGCCGTCATTCCGGCGACCCGCCGGCTCGGCGCCGAGGGACAGGGTTACCGGATCGCGCTGTCGGCGCTCGCGGAAGGCCGGATCTCGATCGCCGCCGCCTGCGTGGGGATCGCCCGGTCGGCACTCGAGCAGGCGGCGGCCTACCTGCACCAGCGGACGGCCTTCGGCGCGCCGCTCGCCGAGCTCCAGGGGCTCCGGTTCACCCTGGCCGAGATGGCCCGTGAGGTGGCCGCGGCCCGCGCGCTCACCCACGAGGCGGCACGGGCGAAGGATCGCGGAGAGCCGATCGGGGAGGCGTCGTCGCTCGCCAAGTGGACCGCCTCGGACGCGGCGATGAAGGTGGCCACCGACGCGGTGCAGCTCTTCGGCGGCTCGGGCTACTCCCGCGAGACCGGCATCGAACGGCTGATGCGCGATGCCAAGGGCGCCCAGATCTACGAGGGCACCAACCAGATCCACCGGCTGATCGTGGCCGACGCGGTCCTCGGGCGCGCCGGGGGCTGAACGGCGGTCGACCCGGCGCGGTGACAGTCCGGTGCCGGCAACCGATGCGGCACCCCGGGGCAGGTTGACCGGAGGGGGCCCGCGATCGACGGGCTGACCGGCCCGTCAAGGACGGCCAGTTGGACCGTCCACGGGTCTCGGCGCTCGTCTAATGTGCGCGGTGAGGAGACACGGTCCGTCATCTCCGTGTCACGTCCAGACGGAGTCCCAGGCCCAATGCATTCCACCCCGACCCCCGCGTCCTCCGCCCCGACCCAGGTCGAAGAAGCAGCGAGCGCGGCGCGCTCCGAGACCCTGGCGTCGCCGTCGACCTTGCCGAGCCTCAGCCGGCGCGGATTCCTGCGTGGTGCCGCGGTTGCCGGCGGTGGCCTCATGGCGGCGGGCATCGCCGCGTGCGCGCCGGCCGTCAAGGCTCCCGCCTGGACGTACGGCCCGACGCTGGCCGCAGGTTCCGCGGCTCCGGCCTCCACGCCGGCCGGCACGGCTCCCCTCGCGACTCCCGCCACCACCGCGGCGGCCTCGGCTGCGCCTTCCCCCGCGGCGTCCGGGATCCCGACCGGCTGGAGCCAGCACGATGTCGCCGCCCGAAACGTGGTGCGTCGCTACATCGGGAACCTCGCCCCGGCGCTCAAGGGCATCTACGGCGACGCGGCGTTCGCGAAGCTCGCGGACATCCTTGGCGCCGCCGACAACTACCCTGAGCTCGGCGCGAAGCCGGCATTCGTCCAGGTCCCGAATCTCTTCCTGACCGACGCGCTCCAGCCCTTCACGCCCACCCTCGATGGCGACGTCAAGGTCTTCAACCTGACGATCGACAAGATCGACCAGAAGATCGACGAGCTGCGCCCGCCCGTCCCGGCCCTCGGCTACAACAAGCAGTGGCCCGGCCCGACGATCCGCGTCAAGCAGGGCGACAAGGTCCGCGCGATCTTCACGAACAACATGGACGAGACGACGGGCGTCCATTTCCACGGGGTCGAGTTCGACGACTTCTTCCAGGACGGGATCCCGTTCGTGACCCAGAAGCCGATCGTTCCGGGCGAGACCTACACGTACGAGTTCACGGCCAAGAACGCCGGCTCACTGATGTACCACTCGCACCACAACGCGACGGACCAGGTGGGCCGGGGCCTGCTGGGTGCCTTCATCGTTGAGCCGGCAGCCAACCCGGTCGCCTTTGACCGCGACTACATCTGGATCTCGAACGACTCGCTCGGCGGGTTCACCATCAACGGCCACGGCTTTCCCGCCACCGTGCCGGTCCTCGCCGCGGTCGGCGAGACGGTGCGCATCCGGTTCATGAACGAGGGCGTGATGATGCATCCGTGGCACAGCCACGGCTACGTCATGAAGGTCATCGAGCGTGACGGCCGGCCGCTCGGGAGTGCCGCGTTCGAGTGCGACACCCTCGGCGTCAACCCGGGTGAGCGCTACGACGTCCTGATCAAGGTCGACCGCCCGGGCGTCTGGGCGTTCCACTGCCATATCCTGCCCCACGTTGAGGGCTCGGACGGCATGTTCGGCATGGTCAACACGATGATCGTTGTCCCCCAGAAGGCCCATGTCGATGCCATCGTCAAGGCGCTCCTTGCCTAGGTCGGTGAGCCGGGCGGTCGCCCTCCTGGCGGCCGTCGTCATTGTCGCCACCGTCGCCGCATGCGGCGCTGGAGGTGCGACCCCGCGTGCCACCCTGGCAGTCTCCGACGCCTGGATCCGACTGCCCGTCGGCGCTGACCAGTCGCAGACCGCCGCCTACATCACGATCGCCAACACCGGTCCGGATGCTGACGCGCTGGTCGGCGTCTCGTGCGCCCTCGGCGGGATGGCGGCGATGCACCAGACCTCGACCTCGTCGGGGATGGGCGGGATGACCGGCATGGAGATGATGGATCGCCTCGAGATCCCGGGTGGTGGTTCGCTGCACATGGCGCCAGGTGGCTACCACATCATGCTCACCGGCCTGACCGCGCCGCTCGCTCTTGGTCAGAAGGTCAAGTTCACGCTCACCTTCGAGCATGCGGGGGCGATGACGGTCGAGGCCGAGGTCCGCGGCGGCTGAGATGGCAGGACGGACCCAGCCCCCAGGTCCGCCGAGCGCCGAGCAGTCCCTCCTCGATGGACCGTTCCGGCTGGTCGTCGCGATGGCGGCCGTGATGGTCATCGCCGTGGTCGGCCGGGCGCTGCTGGATGCTGGCCGGTCGGCCGGCTCCGGTACCGGGACCGTCAGTCCGTCGGCGAGTCCGGTCGACCTCGCCTCGTTCCTCCTCCAGCCGGCCGGTCCCGCACCGGAGCTCGCCCTGACCGACCAGGACGGGGCGCCGTTCCGGCTCTCGTCGCAGGCCGGGCGCCCGATGCTGGTCTTCTTCGGCTACACGCACTGCCCCGACGTCTGCCCGGCGACGGTCGGGATCATGAGCCAGGTGCTCGCCAGCTACGGCCACGACCTCGGCGCCGTCTTCGTGACGGTGGACCCGGAGCGGGATACCGTCCCGTGGTTGAAGGAGTACGTCCGCTACCTGCCGAAGGGCTTCACCGCCGTCACCGGTACGGCGGCCGAGGTCCGAACCGCCGCCGACGCATGGGGCGTCCGGTATGCCCGGGTCGACGAGCCGACACCTGGTGCCTATTCGATGACCCACACGGCCACCGTCTTCCTCGTGAGCGCCGACGGCCGGCTCAGCGGCCGCTTCCCGTTTGGCACCAGCCCGGAGGCGATGCTCGCATTCCTGCGCACGGAGCTTCCCACGGCGAGTGCCGGGGCGGCCTCCTCCGCGGGCGCGGCCCCCTCCGCGGCCCCCTCCGCTCCTCCTGCCTCGCCTGCGGCGGGCCCGACCCTGAGTGCGGCGCCGGTTGACGACATGGCCGTCGACGTCGTCTCGTCGTCGGTCTGGGCGGGCGGCTCGACCCCGGTGATCCTGGCGCTCTTCACGGCGGAGGGCCGGATCGCCGACCTCGCCGCGAGCGTCAGCGTCCAGCTGACCACGACCGACGGCAGCCCGCAGGGCGCGCCCGTCACCGCGACGGCGGTGAGGCCGGAGGGTGTTGCCGAGGTCTCGTACGTCGCGTTCCTGGACATCCCGACGTCGGGCTGGTGGAACGTCGTGGTCTCGGCGGGGAGCGGCGGTACGACCTGGGCGGGCTTCCATTCGGTCTCCGCGCTCGACCCGGGCGGCACCGCGGCCCTGGGCGGCCCCGCGCCGGCGGTCCGGACGCCCACCCTGGCCGACGTCGGCGGGCGTCCCCTCGCGGTCACGACGGATCCGATCCCGGACCTCCGGATGTACACGACCTCGACGGGCGACGCCCTCGCAGCGGGGCAGCCCTTCGTCCTCGTCGTGGACTCGGTCCGCTTCCGCGTGACGCCCGTCTGCGGCAAGGCCGTCGTGCTCGCCAAGTACCTCCTCGACCGGTGGACGGGGATGACGTTCATCCACCTCGAGCCGTACAAGTACGACGTCGTGACCGATACCGCGGTTCTGGAGGGGAGCCTCGGGGCCCCGACGATCGTTCCGGCAGCCGAGGCGTGGGGTGTCGCGGCCGAGCCCTGGGGCGCCGGCTCGATGCCGTGGATCTTCATCGTGGACGGCCATGGGATCGTCCGGGCCAAGTACCAGGGGATCGTCGGCAGCGCCGACGTGGACGTGCTCCTGACATATCTCGCCGCCCGCGGCTGACGCCGCGGGCCGGTGTAGCATCGCCGGCATGAGCCAGACCGCACCCTCGGGCCCGAACGGCCACGTCTACATCGTCAGCGCGGCGCGGACCCCGATCGGGAAGTTCGGCGGGGCGCTTTCGACCGTCCCTGCCGTGGAGCTGGGTGGCGTGGCGATCCGTGCCGCGGTCGCGCGGGCCGGGCTGCCGGACGGAACGCCGATCGACGAGGTCCTGATGGGCCAGGTGCTCCAGGCCGGGACCGGGCAGGCGCCGGCCCGCCAGGCGGCGCTCCGCGCCGGACTCGCCGAGACGACCTCGGCCACCACGATCAACCGGGTCTGCGGATCCGGCCTCAAGGCGATCATGCTCGCGGCCGCGGAGATCCGGGCCGGCGATGCCGAGGTCGCGGTGGCCGGCGGCATGGAGAGCATGAACCTCGCGCCGTACCTCGTGCCGGGAGCGCGCTTCGGCCTCCGGCTCGGCGACGCGGCGCTCGTGGACGCCGCGGTCCGGGACGGCCTCTGGTGCGCGTTCGAGGACTGCCACATGGGGACGCACGCCGAGCGCGTCGCGATCCGCGAGCATGTCAGCCGCGAGGACCAGGACGGGTTCGCGCTCGAGAGCCACCGGCGCGCGCTCGCGGCCATGGACGCGGGCCGGTTCGCCAACGAGATGGCCCCGGTGACGATCCGCGACGCGAAGGGCCGCGAAACGGTGATTGATTCGGACGAAGGTCCGCGCCGCGACTCCACGGCCGAGGCGCTGGCCCGCTTGAAGCCCGCCTTCGCCCTCCCGACCGGCGAGGACCGCGGCAACGCCGAGGTCGGCACCGTCACCGCGGGCAACGCCCCCGGCATCACCGACGGCGCCGCTGCAACAGTGGTCGCCAGCGAGCGCGCGGTGGAGCGCCTCGGGCTCAAGCCGATCGCCCGGATCGTCGGCTACGCGCAGGCCGAGGTCGCCCCGAGGTGGCTCTTCCTCGCCCCGATCGAGGGCGTCCGCAGGCTCCTCGAGAAGACGGCGATGACGATCGGCGACTTTGATCTCATCGAGATCAACGAGGCCTTCGCCGCGCAGGTCCTCGCCGACGGCCGCCAGCTCGGTTTCGATTGGGCGAAGGTCAACGTGAACGGCGGTGCGATCGCCCTCGGCCACCCGATTGGGGCCTCCGGGGCACGGATCGTCGCGACGCTCCTCCATGAGCTCCACCGGCGCGGTGGCCGCTACGGCCTCGCGACCCTCTGCCTCGGTGGCGGTGGCTCGGTCGCCATGGCCTTCGAACGCGTCTGAGCCGTCGGGACGAGATGGGCCCGGCGCTCTCGCCACAACCCCTGCGCTTCGCCGTCTTCGGGGCCGGCGCCATCGGGGCCTACTACGGCGCGCGGCTGGCCGAGGGTGGGGCCGACGTCAGCCTGATCGCGCGCGGGGCCCATCTCGACGCGCTTCGTGAGCATGGCCTGACAATCGTGACGGCGGAGCGAACCTCGGAGCATCGTCTTTTCGCGACCGACGACCCGGCGGAGATCGGCCCGGTCGATGTCGTGCTCTTCTGCGTGAAGTCATACGACACGGACGTCACTGCCGCTCGCCTCGGGCCGCTCCTCCGCGACGGCACCGCCGTCGTCTCGCTCCAGAACGGCGTGGACAACGAGGAGCGGATCGCCGCCGCGGTCGGCTGGGAGCATGTCCTCGGCGGGTCGGCGTACATCCTCGCCGGTATCCGGGAGCCGGGCGTGATCGCCGCCGGCGGCCCGCGCCGGATCGTCTTCGGGGAGTGGGCGGGTGGCGAGCCCTCCGTCCGCGTTCGGGCGATCCTCGAGGCCTGCGAGCGCGGCGGGATCGGCGCCGCGGCCGCGCCCGATATTCGGGTGGCGAAGTGGGAGAAGTTCACGCTCCTGGCCGCCTTCTCCGCGATGACGGCAACGGTCCGGCTGGGCCTGGGCGAGATCCGTGACGCGCCCGCCGCCAAGGCGATGCTGCACGCGCTGATGACGGAGGTCTGGGCCGTCGGCCGGGCCGACGGGGTGAACCTGGCGGACGATCTGGTCGAGCGCCAGTTCGGCCTGCTCACCGCCCAGGTGCCCGAGGCCACGGCCTCGCTCTACCGCGATCTCATCACCGGCCACCGGATGGAGCTGGAGGCCCTCCAGGGTACGGTGATCCGGCTGGGACGTCGCCATGGCGTCCTGACGCCCTGGATGGACGCCGCGTATGCGATCCTCCAGCCGTGGGCACAGCGGAACGCCCTTCCGTCCGCCGACCGCGCCCCGATCCCCGATTGACCGACGGTCCGCTCTCCGAGACCGCGACTCGTGACCGCCGCCCATGACCGCAAGGAGCCAGCTTCGATGACCGAGACCCCTGCCCCCATCCCGACGTTCCGTCTGTTCATCGCCGGCGAATGGGTCGAGGGCGTCTCCGGCGAGACCTTCGAGAGCGCCAATCCGGCCGATCACCGCGACGTCATCGGACGGTTCCAGATCGGCACCGCCGCCGATGCGGCGATGGCGATCCGTGCCGCGAGCATGGCCTTCCTGGCCTGGCGTGCGACCCCGGCACCCAAGCGCGGCGAGATCCTCTACCGCTTCGGCGAGCTCATGGCACAGCACAAGGAGCGGCTTGCGCGGGCAATGACCCGCGAGATGGGCAAGGTCATCGCCGAGGCCCGTGGCGACGTCCAGGAGGGGATCGACATCGCCTACCTGATGGCCGGCGAGGGGCGCCGGATGTTCGGGGATACCGTGCCCTCGGAGTTGCCCGACAAGTGGGCGATGAGCATCCGCCAGCCGATCGGGGTGGCCGGGATCATCACGCCCTGGAACTTCCCGATGGCCATCCCGTGCTGGAAGATGATGCCGGCGCTCGTGACCGGCAACACCGTCGTCTTCAAGCCGGCCAGTGACACGCCCCACTGCGCCACGCTCCTCGTGGAACTGATGGCCGAGGCCGGATTCCCGCCCGGGACGGTCAACCTCGTGACCGGTTCCGGTGGCGCGGTTGGCGAGGCGATCGTGGAGTCACCGGATGTGCCGGTGATCTCCTTCACCGGCAGCTCGGCGACCGGCAAGCGGATCGCGGAGCGCGCCGGGCGCCGGCTCAAGCGGGTCTCCCTGGAGCTCGGCGGCAAGAACGGTGTCGTCGTGCTCCGGGACGCCGACCTCGACCTGGCAACGGACGGCATCCTGTGGTCCGCGTTCGGAACCACCGGCCAGCGCTGCACGGCCTGCTCGCGGGTGATCGTGGAACGGGCGGTCCTCGAACCGCTCCTGGGGCGATTGGAGGCGCGGGCGAAGACCCTCCGCCTCGGGTACGGCCTGGACGATGGCGTGGATGTGGGGCCGCTCATCAACGCCGCCGCAGTCGAGAAGGTCGCGAGCTATGTCGAGATCGGACGCGGGGAAGGGGAGTTGATCCTGGGCGGGGCGCCGGCGACCGACGGAAACCTCGCCCACGGCAACTTCTTCGCCCCGACCATCTTCAGCGGCGTCAGGCCGATGGACCGGATCGGCCAGGAGGAGATCTTCGGGCCCGTGCTCTCGGTCATTCCCGTGGACGACCTCGACGCCGCGGTGACGGCGCTGAACGGGACTCGCTACGGCCTGTCGGCCTCGATCTTCACCCGGGACGTGAACACCGCGTTCCGGGCGATGCGCGATTTCGAGGCGGGGATTGTCTACGTCAACGCCGGTACGACCGGCGCCGAGACCCACCTGCCGTTCGGCGGCTGGAAGGAGACCGGCAACGGCCACCGCGAGGCCGGTCACGTCGCCCTCGACACGTACACCGAGTGGAAGTCGATCTACGTCGATTTCTCGGGCCGTCTCCAGCGCGCCCAGATTGACAACCAGCCCGACTGAGCCTCTCGCGGAAGGCCTCGCCCAGGCCTCACTCGGTGGCCAGCGGATGCCCGATCGACTCCTTCCAGGTGCCCTCGTTGACGAACCGCAGGAACGCCTCGTCGATCGGGCCGAGTCGCTTGTCGCGCGCATGGACAAGGCTCCATTCACGACGGAGCGGAAAGTCGTCCACGGGTAACTCCACGAGGTGACCGATCTCGAGTTCGAGCGCGGTCGCGTAGCGCGACAGGATGGAGACCCCGAGGTCCTGGGCAACCGCACGCTTGATGGCGCCGTTGCTCGCCAGCTCCATCACCGGCCGCATGGACAGCCCGGCCGCCCGCAGCGCTTCCTCGGCGGTCTCCCGGGTTCCCGATCCGGGCTCACGCACGATGAACGGCTCGGCAGCGAACTCCGCGAGCGTCACCCGCGACCGACCGGCCAGCCGATGCCGGGGCGATGCGATCGCGATCAGCTCGTTGGCGAGGAACGGATAGGCAATCAGCGGGATCGAGGGGTTCTCCCAGCGGCGTCCGCTGACCACGAAGTCGAACTCGTTGGCTACCAACCGGTCGTAGAGCCCCTGCCGATTGTCGACGCCAAGGCGGACCTCGACCGACGGGTACGCGTGCCGAAAGGCTCCGAGCAGGTCGGGCAGCACGTAGATGCCGACGGTCGTGTCGCCGGCGACGCGGAGCGTCCCGCGCCGCAGGCCGCGCAGCTCGTCGAGCGCAGCCCCCGCGGCCGCGAACTCCGCGAGGATCCGCTTCGCATGCCCATGGAGGAGCTCGCCGGCCGCCGTCAGGCGGACGTCCCGGCCGACGACCTCGATCACGGGGACGCCGACAGCCGCCGACAGGGCCTTCAGCTGGTGCGAGACCGCCGGCTGGCTGAGACCGAGGGCATCGGCGGCGCGCGTGAAGCCGCCGTGCTCGATGACCGCCGTGAGCAGCCGGATCTGATGGACGGAGACCAGTTGTTCGAGGTCCTGCGCCAGCTCCCGACCGGGACCCGGGTGGGGAAGAGTCATTCGACAATCATATGGACATGATCAATAACATGCATTGGACTTCATTACTCCGCTTGGGTACGCTGCGCCGCCACGGTCAGTCCCGGAACGGACGCCCGGACCACGGCAGGAGGAGTCAGATGGCGGGTTCATCCTTCGAGAACCATGCGCCGCTCGAGGTGGGCGACCGCTTTCGCGCCGGGGTGCTCGAGTACGCCCGGATGGGGTACTGGGAGCCCGACTACGAGCCGAAGGAGACGGACGTCATTGCCCTCTTCCGGATCACCCCGCAGGATGGCGTCCCGCCGATCGAGGCCGCCGCAGCCGTCGCCGGCGAGTCGTCGACGGCCACCTGGACCGTCGTCTGGACGGATCGCCTCACGGCCGCCGAGGCCTACCGCGCGAAGGCCTATCGCGTCGAGCCAGTACCCAACAGCCCCGACCAGTACTTCGCCTGGATCGCCTATGACCTCGACCTCTTCGAGCCCGGGTCGATCGCGAACCTCACCGCCTCGATCATCGGCAACGTCTTCGGGTTCAAGGCACTGCGCGCCCTGCGGCTCGAGGACATGCGCCTCCCGACGGCCTACGTGCGGACCTTCCCCGGGCCGCCCACCGGGATCGTCGTGGAGCGCGAACGGCTGGACAAGTACGGCCGTCCGCTCCTCGGCGCGACGATCAAGCCGAAGCTGGGCCTCAGTGGCCGGAACTACGGCCGGGTCGTCTACGAGGCGCTGGCCGGCGGTCTCGACTTCACGAAGGACGACGAGAACATCAACTCACAGCCGTTCATGCACTGGCGCGACCGCTTCCTCTACTGCATGGAGGCGGTCAACCGGGCCGGTGCCGCCAGCGGTGAGGTCAAGGGTCACTACCTCAACGTCACCGCGGCCACGATGGAGGACATGTACGAGCGAGCGGAGTTCGCGAAGGAGCTCGGCTCGATTGTCGTGATGATCGATCTCGTCATCGGCTACACGGCGATCCAGTCGATGTCGGCCTGGGCGCGCCGGAACGACATGCTCCTCCACCTTCACCGGGCCGGCGCCTCCACGTACACGCGCCAGAAGGCGCACGGGATCTCGTTTCGCGTGATCGCCAAGTGGATGCGCCTGGCCGGCGTCGACCACCTCCATGCCGGCACGGTCGTCGGGAAGCTCGAGGGCGATCCGAACACTGTCCAGGGCTTCTACGACATCCTGCGCGAGCCGCACAACGCGGTCGACCTGCAGCGCGGCATCTTCTTCGAGCAGGACTGGGCGGGCCTCCGGCGGGTCATGCCGGTGGCATCGGGCGGCATCCACGCGGGCCAGATGCACCAGCTCCTGACCTACCTCGGTGACGACGTCGTCTTCCAGTTCGGGGGCGGCACCATCGGTCATCCGATGGGAATCCAGGCCGGAGCGACGGCCAACCGCGTCGCCCTGGAGGCGATGGTCCTGGCCCGCAACGAGGGCCGCGACATCTGGCACGAGGGGCCGCAGATCCTGGCCGACGCGGCCCGCGACTGCCGGCCACTGCGCGCCGCGCTCGACACGTGGGGCGAGGTGACCTTCGACTACACGAGCACCGACACGCCTGACTTCGTTCCGACACCAACACCCGCCTGAGACGGAGACGACGATCATGCGCCTCACCCAGGGGACGTTCTCGTTCCTCCCCGACCTGACCGACGAACAGATCCGCGCCCAGGTGGAGTACTGCTTGCAGAAGGGCTGGGCCGTCTCGCTCGAGCACACCGACGACCCGCATCCGCGCAACACGTACTGGGAGATGTATGGACCGCCGATCTTCGACCTGCGCGACGCTGCCGGCGTGATCGACGACCTCCACGGCGCCCGCGCGACCTTTTCGGAGCGCTACATTCGGCTCAACGCGTTTGACGCGACCCGGGGCGTCGAGAGCCTCCGCCTGTCGTTCATCGTCAATCGTCCCTCGCGCGAGCCCGGGTTCCGGCTGGAGCGCCAGGAGGCCGCCGGTCGCACGATTCGCTACACGGTGCGGGCCTACGCGACCGATCGGCCGGAAGGCGAGCGGTACCCGTGACCACCGCCATGGGTAGACCGGACGAGATGCAGCCCGACCTCGGCGCCGTGCTCACTGCCGCGCCGGTCGAGGACCTGCTCGCGACGCTGGAGGCCGAGCTTGTCGGCCTCGCGCCGGTGAAGACCAGGATCCGCGAGATCGCCAGCCTGCTCCTGGTCGAGCGGTTGCGTCGCGAGGTCGGTCTCTCGTCGGGGCCGCCGTCCCTCCACATGAGCTTCACCGGCAACCCGGGAACCGGCAAGACGACGGTCGCCCTGCGAATGGCGGCGATACTCCACCGGCTGGGATATGTTCGGAAAGGCCATCTCGTGGCCGTCACCCGCGACGATCTCGTCGGTCAGTTCGTCGGCCATACCGCGCCCAGGACCAAGGAGATCGTCAAGCGGGCGATGGGCGGCGTCTTGTTCATCGACGAGGCCTACGCTCTCTCCCGACCCGAGAACGAGCGGGACTACGGTCAGGAGGCGGTCGAGATCCTGCTGACGGCCATGGAGGAGCATCGCGACGACCTCGTGGTGATCCTGGCGGGCTACTCGGACCGGATGGACCAGTTCTTCCGGATGAACCCCGGGATGCGATCGCGGATCGCCCACCATCTCGAGTTCCCGGACTACTCGCCCGATGAGCTCGGGGCGATCGCCCGGCTGATGCTCACCGCCATGCAATACCGCCTGTCGACGGATGGCGAGGCGGCCCTCGCGGCCTACATCGTGCGACGGCGAGCCCAGCCCGACTTTGCGAATGCCCGCTCGATCCGCAACGCCCTCGACCGGGCCCGGCTCCGCCAGGCGAACCGGCTGGTGACCCGGGGTGACGGCGCGCCGCTCTCACGGGACGCGCTGATGACCATTGAGGGGGTCGACCTGCGGGCGAGCCGGGTCTTCGATTCGCCCGCCCTGGATCCAGCTTCCCCAAGGCAGGGTGAGGAGGCGTTGCGATGACCGGCCCCGCAGCGCTCGAGGAGGCGTCCTCGGGTTCGACGTTCGCCCTGGACACCACGCTGACGGAGTTCCTCATCGCCGAGCAGCGCCGGTTCCCGGAGGCGACGGGTGAGTTCACCGCGCTGGTGAACGACCTGCGCCTCGCCTGCAAGCGGATCGCCAATGTCGTCGGCAAGGGTTCGCTCGGTGGCCTCGCCGGGAAGGCCGGCACCGTCAACGTCCAGGGCGAGGAGCAGGCCAAGCTCGACCTCATCGCCAATGAGACCTTCATCCGGACCCACGAGCGCGGCGGCACCCTCGCCGCGATGGTGTCCGAGGAGATGGAGGACGTCTGGCGGATCCCTGGTGACCAGCCGCGCGGACGTTACCTGCTCGCCTTCGACCCGCTCGACGGATCGTCCAACATCGACGTCAACGTCTCAGTCGGGTCCATCTTCTCCGTGCTCGTCGACCCGGATCCCGGGAGCGAGGTCGGCCCGGGGGCATTCCTGCAGCCGGGGAGGCAGCAGGTCTGTGCCGGGTACGCGATCTACGGCCCCACCACGATGCTGGTCCTGTCCTTCGGGCGGGGCGTTCACGGGTTTACGCTGGACCGGGAGATCGGCGAGTTCATCCTGACCCATCCCGACATGCGGATCCCGGCGGAGACCAGCGAGTTCGCAATCAACGCCTCCAACTCGCGGTTCTGGGAGCCCGCGGTGACCCGCTACGTGGATGAGTGCCTGGCCGGGAGCAGCGGCCCGCGGGGCCGCGACTTCAACATGCGCTGGGTGGCCTCGCTCGTCGCGGAGGCCCATCGGATCCTTCTTCGGGGCGGCGTCTTCCTCTATCCGCGGGACGACCGCGCCAGCGCGCGGCGCGGCAAGCTGCGCCTCCTCTACGAGGCGAACCCGATCGGTTTCCTGATCGAACAGGCGGGCGGGCGGGCGACGAACGGTGAGCGAGCCATCCTCGAGGTCACGCCCGACGCCCTCCACCAGCGGACCGGTTTCGTCTTCGGGTCGCGTGCCGAGGTCGAACGCATCGAGGCCTATCACCGCGACCACAATGCCCGGCCGTTCGATGCGCCGTTGTTCCGGGCGCGCGGCCTGTTCCGCGACGCCGCGGTGTAGGAGATCGCCATGTCCAAGAAGCACCCAATCATCGCCGTGACCGGCTCGTCAGGGGCCGGAACGTCTTCCGTGGCCGGGATCTTCCAGCAGATCTTCCGACGCGAGGGCCTCGACGCCGCCTTCGTCGAAGGTGACGCGTTCCATCGCTTCGATCGGGCCGAGATGGCGGAACGCCTGGCCATCGAAACAGAGGCCGGCAACCACGCCTTCAGTCACTTCGGGCCGGAGGCCAACCTGTTCCCGGAGCTCGAGGAGCTGTTCCGATCCTATGCGGAGACGGGCAGCGGACGCGCCCGCAAGTACCTGCACGATGCCGCTGAGGCGGCACCGTACGGCCAGCCGCCCGGGACGTTCACCGGGTGGGAGGATCTTGGCGCCGGGACCGACCTCCTCTTCTACGAAGGTCTCCATGGTGGCATCGCGACCAACGAGGTCAATGTCGCGCAGTACCCGGACCTGCTCATCGGGGTGGTGCCCGTCATCAACCTCGAATGGATCCAGAAGATCCATCGCGACAAGTCGACCCGCGGATACTCGACCGAGGCCGTCACCGACACGATCCTGCGACGGATGCCGGACTACGTCCACTACATCACGCCGCAGTTCACCCGGACCCACATCAATTTCCAGCGCGTCCCGGTGGTGGACACCTCGAACCCGTTCATCGCCCGGTTCATCCCGACCCTGGACGAGAGCTTCGTCGTCATTCGCTTCCGGGATCCGAAGGAGATCGACTTCCCGTACCTGCTCTCGATGCTGCACGACTCGTTCATGAGCCGGCGGAACACCCTCGTCTGCCCGGGCGGCAAGATGGACCTGGCGATGCAACTGATCTTCACGCCGATGATCTGGCGACTCGTGGACCAGCGTCGGGCCGTCCTCGGTCGGAAGTAGAGAGCGCGCACCCCAAGATCCCGCCGTGGCTCCTGACGGCCAGGGCGGCACCTCGTGAAGACTTGGGGTACGGTGGCCGCCGCCCGTGGCCCCACCAGGGTGCGACCGCCGCGTTCCCGGCGATTGCGCTATCCTCGCGGCTCGTGGGCCCGTAGCTCAATGGCAGAGCAAGTGACTCTTAATCACTTTGTTGAAGGTTCAAGTCCTTCCGGGCTCACCACCTGAACCTCCTCTTCGACCCCCGGCCTGGCCCGGGGGTCGTTCGATTCCCGGGCCAGCGGCGCCGCCACCGCCCCGACCTTGGCCGCGGCTCGCGGGTTCTCCGGCCGACGGTGATCCCGTGCTAGTCTTCGCTCACCCTTGAAGGCCGGTCCCGTGAGGCCGGTGAACCGGTCCCGTGAGGCCGGGAAGGAGGCTCGATGGCTGCGCCCAGCCCCATCGGCGGCGGTCTTCGCCGCGCCCCGCGCCAAGGCGCCAGCCCCGATTCCCTCGATCCCGTCCCGGGCTCGCGCATGCCGGCGTGATTCAGCCCCCCGCGCCTCGTCCGAGCGCGGTCGTCGATCCCCGGATCGGCGATCTCGGCCCGGCATTGCTGGCTCTCGAGGATGGGACCGTCTTTCCCGGCGTCGCCTTCGGGGCGCCGGTCGCGGCGGGCGGCGACCTCGTCGTCAACACGAGCCAGACCGGCTACCAGGAGGTCTGCACCGACCCCTCGTATGCCGGCCAGGTCGTGGTGATGACCTACCCGCTCATCGGGAACTACGGGCGCCTCCTGGCCGATGACCAGTCGGTCCGGCCGTGGCTCCGCGGGCTGGTCGTCGCCAACGCGACCGCGGCGGTCCTTGACGATGCCCGGCAGCTCGCTGCCCTGCTCCGTGGGGCCGGTATCCCCGCGATCGCGGGTGTCGACACGCGCGCCCTCGCCCGGCACCTCCGCTCGGTCGGCAGTCTCCGCGGAATCATCATCGAGCCGGGGAACCTCGACCGTGCGAAGGCCGTCGAGGCGGCCGCCGCTATCCGGCGCTGGGAGGATCAGGACTTCGTCGGCCAGGTCTCGCCGGCTGACGTGACCGAGCACGGGGACGCGAACACGGGGGGGCCGCTCGTCGCGATCGTCGACTTCGGGCTCAAGGCGAACATCGTCCGCAGCCTGGTCCGGCGTGGGCTCCGCGTCCGCGTGCTGCCGCACACGAGCCTGGTCGCGGATGTCCTCGCCCGCGACGTTGCGGGCATCGTCCTCTCGCCCGGTCCCGGCGATCCGGCGCGCCTGGAGGGACCGACCGCCCTGGCACGCGCGATCATCGCCGACGGTCGCCCGCTGCTCGGGATCTGCCTCGGCCACCAGATCGTGGGCCGCGCGGCCGGCGCCGAGACGCGCCGCCTCCGGTTCGGCCATCACGGGGCGAACCATCCCGTCCGCGACGTGGACTCCGGGCTGGTCCAGGTGACCGCCCAGAACCACGAGGTCGCCGTCGTCGCGGACTCGCTTCCCACGGCGGGCGGCTTCCACGTGAGCCAGGTCAACCTCAACGACGGGTCGGTGGAGGGCCTTCGACATCGAGAGCTGCCGATCGAGACGGTCCAGTACCACCCCGAGGGCGCCCCGGGCCCGCTGGACGCGCTCGCCGTCTTCGACCGGTTCGCGGACGCGGCTCGCCGGCAGGCTGGCGCGTGACCGCCCGGCGCCCGAGCTCGACGGCCGCGGCCATGCCGAGACGGGCGACTCCGCGCCCGATATTCCGAGAAGGATTATCCGGGCGCGCGCGTCTCCGCCAGTCCGGCGTCGGAGGCATCGTCCTGGCCGTCCCATGCACAGAAGGCATGTTCAGCGTGGGAAACCGGACCCGGAGCGTGCCGAAGGCGTCGTTTCCGGCGCCCGAGCGAGAGCGGGGCGCGGTCTTGCGGCCTGATAATCCTTCTTGGCATACCGGGAAGCCCGGGACTTCGACGCCGCAAATCCCGATGCCAGGCGGAGGCCGGAGACCGCCCCGGCGATCCCCCCGACCGCCGCGCGCGCGGCCGGGGAGCCAACGCGGGCCTCGAACCTCGGGCAGCGCACGATGAACGCCAAGCGGTCGGCAACCCCGGCAACCCCGGCTCCGCTATCCCTGCCACAACGGGCAACCTCCCCGGCGCCGGCGGACCACCCGAAACCCAGGTCCGTCCTGATCATCGGGTCGGGGCCCGTGGTCATCGGCCAGGCCGCCGAATTCGACTATGCCGGGACGCAGGCCTGCCGCGCTCTCCGCGCCGAGGGCGTCCGGACCGTCCTGGTCAACTCCAACCCGGCCACGATCATGACCGACCCGGATGTTGCCGACGCGGTCTACCTGGAGCCGTTGACGGTCGAGGCGATCGAGGCCGTGATCGCGGCGGAACGCCCAGAGGGTCTTCTCGCCGGCCTCGGCGGCCAGACCGGGTTGAACCTGGCGATGGACCTCGCGAAGGCCGGAATCCTCGAGAAGTACGGGGTCCGGCTCCTCGGGACGCCGTTGCGGGCCATCGAGATGGCCGAGGATCGTGAAGCCTTCCGGGACCTCCTCGATCGGATCGACCAGCCATACGCCCCGTCGTACATCGTGGGCGGCGAGACACCCGAGGCGCGGGACGACTCGGCGGATACGGCGCTGGCCACCATCGGCTTGCCGGCGATCGTCCGACCGGCATTCACCCTCGGCGGCACCGGCGGGGGGATCGTCGAGACTGAGGCCGCCTACCGCGAGCGCGTGCGGAGCGGTCTGCGCGCCAGCCCGATCGGCCAGGTGATGGTCGAGAAGTGCCTCGTCGGCTGGCAGGAGATCGAGTACGAGGTGATGCGGGACGCTGACGACACCTGCATCGCCGTCTGCTCGATGGAGAACGTCGACCCGCTCGGCGTCCACACCGGTGACTCGATCGTCGTCGCGCCGGTTCAGACCCTGACCGACCAGGTCCACCAGCGCCTCCGGACGGCCGCGCTGGCGATCATCCGGGCCCTCGGCGTGGAGGGCGGCTGCAACGTCCAGTTCGCCCTCTCGCCGGACTCGACCGAGTACGCGGTCATCGAGGTCAACCCGCGGGTCTCGCGATCGTCGGCGCTCGCCAGCAAGGCGACCGGCTACCCGATCGCCCGCGTGGCGGCCCAGATCGCGGTTGGACGGCGGCTCGCCGAGATCCCGAACATCGTCACCGGGACGACCGTCGCCGCCTTCGAGCCGGCCCTCGACTACGTCGTGGTGAAGCTGCCGCGCTTCCCGTTCGACAAGTTCCCGACCGCCGACCGGACCCTCGGCAGCCAGATGAAAGCGACCGGCGAGGTGATGGCGATCGATCGAACCTTCGGGAGCGCGCTGAACAAGGCGCTTCGCGGCCTGGAGCAGGCCGGTGCGGGCCCGCTGGCCGAGGACCCGGCATGGGCCGGGACGGTCCGCTACCTGGCCGTGGCGCTCGGGGCGAGCTCGGCTGACGGGGTCGAGGGAGACGAGACGGACGACGCCGCGACGATCCGCTGGGTGGACGAGCGGGGCGAGGCCTGCGAATCCACGCGCCACGCCCAGCGGACGGCGGCGCCGATTGTTCTGCGCCAGTTTCTCGGCCCGTCCGACGACCGCCTCTGGCGAGTGCTCGCCCTGCTGCGGCGCGGCGTAGCGCAGGAGACGATTGCCATCGCCACGGGAATCAACCCGTGGTTCCTCGCCGAGCTCGGCCGGAACGTCGCCCTGGAGGCGGAGGTCGGGGCCGCCGGCACGCGCCTTGCGAATGCCACGGATGCCGAGGCCGCGACGCTCCTCGCCACCGTCAAGCGCGCCGGGTTCGGCGACCGTGAGCTGGCGGGGCTCGCCGGGACGACCGCCGGAGCCGTCCGTGCGGCGCGCCTCGCCAACGGGATCCTGCCGGGCTACGCGATGGTCGATACCTGTGCCGCCGAGTTCGCCGCGGAGACGCCCTACTTCTACTCGACCTACGCCGCCTCCGGCTCCGCGCCCGAGGCGCCGCCGGTCTTGCGCCCGGCCGCGCTCGTAATCGGCAGCGGGCCCGTCCGGATCGGGCAGGGGATCGAGTTCGACTACTGCGCCGTTCAGGCCGCCGCGACGCTCCAGGCCGCCGGCTGGTCGGCCGTCATGATCAACTCGAACCCCGAGACCGTCTCCACGGACTTCGACGCTTCGACCCGCCTCTACTTCGAGCCGCTCGACGCCGAGAGCGTCCAGAGCGTGATCGACGCGGAGACCGGCCCGGGCGAGGGGCTCCTCCCGGCGTTCGTCGCCTTCGGCGGCCAGACGCCGCTGAACCTGGCGGCGCCCCTTGCGGCTGCCGGCGTCCCGCTCATCGGCTCCGACCTCGAGGCGATCGACCAGGCCGAGGAGCGGACCCGCTTCTCGGCGCTCCTGGACCGGCTAGGGATCCCGCAGCCCGAGGGCGGGATGGCCCACTCGGTCGAGGAGGCGCTCACGCTCGCCGAGCGGATCGGGTACCCGGTGATCGTGCGGCCGAGCTTCGTCATCGGCGGCCTTGCCATCGACTTCTGCTACTCGCCCGAGGACCTCGCCCGGCAGCTGGCC
>Ga0315281_10004433_pt1 | contig 20371 bp, 22 predicted proteins | sample YL17G07_0_MG_FD_204540 | JGI IMG/M metagenome (GOLD analysis project Ga0315281, IMG submission 204540) | Sediment microbial communities from Yellowstone Lake, YNP, Wyoming, USA - YL17G07_0 | ecosystem: Environmental > Aquatic > Freshwater > Lake > Sediment | place: USA: Wyoming | collected...
GGCGATCCCGCCGATCATGCGCGCCAGTTGGATGGGCGTGGTGGTCATGGCCCCCTGGCCGATGGCCACGGATATTGTTTCCCCCAAATACCATTTGCGGTGGTAAACGCGCTCGGTCCATTCCTCGGAGGGCACCAGGCCGGGCTCTTCGCTGGGCAGGTCCACTCCCGTGCGCTTTCCCAGACCCAGTTTGCTGGCGTAGTAGGAAATCTTGTCGATCCCCAGGCGCATGCCCACGTTATAGAAAAAAACGTCGCAGGACTGCACGATGGCCTTGTGAAAATCCACCAGCCCGTGCCCGCCCTTTCCGTACACGTGGCATTTGAACATTCTTCCGTAGAAGGTGCCGTAGCCGGGGCAGTACGTGGTGAAGCTGCCGGGAATGGCTTTCGATTCCAGCATGGCCGTGGCCATGGCAATTTTGAAGACCGAACCCGGCGCCAGTTGCGCCTGAATCGCGCGGTTCAGCAGCGGGTGATCGGGATTTTCATTGAGCGCCTGCCAGATTTCCTTAGGCACGCGCGTCGCAAAATCGTTGGGGTCGGGCGCCGGATGGCTGACCATCGCCAGAACCTCTCCGGTGCTCGGGTCCAGAGCCACGATGGAGCCTTTGCGGTCCTGCAAAGCCTGCTCGGCGGCCAGCTGCAAATCGTAATCGATGGTCAGCGCGATATCCTTGCCCGGAACGGGGTCCTGCTGCGACAGCCGGGAGACTTCCTTGCCCAGATTGTTGACGATCACGCGCCGCTGTCCGTCCGTGCCCATCAGCCGTTCGTTGTACTGCCGCTCCAGCCCGGTCTTGCCCACCACGTCGCCCGCGCGCAGCTTGTTATCGCTCTGCTCGATCTGCTTTTCGCTGACTTCGCCGACGTACCCGCTGGCGTGGGCCATGAAGCCGCCCGGCTGATACCTCCGCCGGTACATCATGAGCAATTCCAGCACCGGAATTTCCTGGCGGTGCGCTTCGATATACGCGATGTCCGCTTTCGTGGCGTCCGGCTTGATCACGATGGGCTGGAAGCGCGAGAGGTTCCTCGATGAATTCATCTGCTCGCGCAGGTCCTCGAGCGTTACGTTCAGCCCGCGCGCGATTTGCGGCAGCGCCTTCGCCACCGCCGCCGGGTCGTCGCGCAGCAGCAGCACGCTAAAGGACGGATAATTGTCCACCAGCACTCGCCCGTCGCGGTCCAGCATGCGCCCGCGCGGCGCGATGATGGCGATATTGCGCTCCCGATTGCGCTCGGCCATCACAATATATTTGTCGGAGTCGATGATTTGCAGCTTCCAGAACCCCAGCAGCAGCAGCCCAATCATGACCGCGCTGATGTAGGAGACGGCCGAGAGCCGTCCTTGAGGAAGCCGGTTTTCGTTGCGGAACCAGTACGACACTCGTTTAAACCCCGCGCGGCTGCCCCGGTCCTGCCGGGGGAGCGCTGCGCCCTCCGCGCTTCGGAGGCCCGTTCGCGCCACTGCTCGTTTCGCCGCTCCGCGCCACTGCCGCTTTCGGGCGCTCGCTGCGCGCAAAAGAAAGCTTTTTCAAACGTAACATCTGTGTTGGTGCGGCGCAAGCGGCCTGCGCGGTCAGGTTCTTTCCCGGCAGGGGCGGCAAGCGCGCGCCGCCGTCTCGTGATATCTTTAGAAATTCACTGAACCGCGATGACCAACGCCTTCAACACTCCACTCCGTCTGGCTCTCATCGGCATGTCCGGCGCCGGCAAATCCTTCTGGACACGCAATCTCGCCGCCCAGGGCAGCCCCGCGGTCTGCTGCGACGACCTCATCGAGCAGCGCCTCCAACCGCTGCTGGCCGCCGGCGGCCACCAGGGCATCGGCGGCGTGGCCGCCTGGATGAGCTGGCCGGACAGCCCGCACTACGCCGAACGCGAAGCGCAATACCTTCAGGAAGAAATCGCCGTGCTCGGCGAAGTCCTCGACGATTTGTCCCGCGACGCGCAAAAGACGCTCGTGCTGGACACCACCGGCAGCGTCATCCATGCCGGCAATCATCTCCTTCTGCGCCTGCGCCGCCAGATGACCGTGGTCTACCTCGCCGCTTCCGAACAGGAGCGTCAGTTGCTCATCGAGCGTTACCTCGCCGACCCCAAGCCGGTCCTCTGGCGCGGCGCCTTCCAGCCGCGCCCCGGCGAAACTCCGCGCGACACCGTGGCCCGCTGCTACCCCGCGCTGATCGCCGCGCGCCGCCAAAGCTACGAAGCCCTGGCCCACTGCACGATTCCCCTGGCGGAACTGCGCGAACCGTCGCTCACCGCCGCCGACTTTCTCGAAAAAATTCAACGCGCCCTCGCGGGAGACTCCCCGGCTCGATGAGATACAAACGATGAGATACAAAAGCACCGCCGGAAAAGCCCCGCTCACTTCGCTGCGCGGCGCCGTCCTGCGCGGCCTCGCTCCCGATGGCGGCCTCTATATGCCCGTCGAAATCGCCCGCCATTCCCCCGAAGAACTCGATGAGTTCCGCAAGCTGCCTTTCACCGAAGTCTGCTTCCGCGTCGTCAAACCCTTCGCCGGACCGGCCGTGCCGGAAGAAGCGCTGTGGCAAATCGTCAGCGAAACCATCAATTTTCCGGTCAAACTCGTCTCGCTCTCGCCGGGCCTGCACATCCTCGAACTTTTTCACGGCCCCACGCTGGCCTTCAAGGATTTCGGCGCCCGCTTCCTCGCCCGCCTCATGGGCTATTTTGTTCGCGAAGAGACCCGCCCGCTCACCGTCGTCGTGGCCACCTCCGGCGATACCGGCAGTGCCGTGGCCCACGGCTTCCTCGGCGTGCCCGGCATTCGCGTCATCATCCTCTATCCTTCCGGGCGCATCAGCGTGGCCCAGGAAAAACAGTTCACCACCCTCGGCGAAAACGTCACCGCTCTCGAAGTCTCCGGCTCCTTCGACGATTGCCAGCGCCTGGCCAAGCAGGCCTTTTCCGACGACGAACTGAACCAGCGCCTCAACCTCACCTCCGCCAATTCCATCAACATCGGCCGCCTGCTCCCGCAAATTTTCTATCACGTGGCCGCCTACCGCCTGCTCCCGCAGACCACCACGCCGCTGGTCATCTCCGTGCCCAGCGGAAATTTCGGCAATCTCACCGCGGGACTTTTCTCGAAACGCATCGGCATGCCCGTGGCCCGCTTCATCGCCGCCACCAACGCCAACGACGTCGTGCCTGAATATCTCCGCGGCGGCGGTTTTCATCCGCGCACCTCCGTCCCCACGCTTTCGAACGCCATGGACGTCGGCAATCCCAATAATTTTCCGCGCCTGCTGGACCTCTGCCGCGGCCGCCTCGATCTCGTGCAGCGCGAAATCTGGGGCCACGGCGCCACCGACGAAGAAACCCTGGCCATGATGAAATCCCTGCACGAACGCTTCGGCTATATCTCCGACCCGCACACCGCCGTCGGCGTCCTCGGCTGGGAAGCTTACCGCCGCGCCTTTCCCGAACCCGCCCAGGGCCTCGTTCTCGCCACCGCCCATCCCGCCAAATTCGCCGAAGTCGTCACCCGCGCCATCGGCTCCGCTCCGCAACTCCCCGCTCGCCTGGCCGCCTGCCTCGAACGTCCCAAACTCTCCCTGCCCATCTCCTCAAACTACGACGACTTCAAACAGTTCCTCCTGAACAGCTAGAACAGCCGAATCTTCCGCCAGCGGATGTAGAGGCCGGGCTTCAGCCCGGCTCTTTCTTTGCAATGGAAATAGAAAAAGGAAACAACAAAGGCGGGAACAACCAACAACTCCTGCAAACGAACTACGCGCTTCTCCGCAAACGGTCCATCAAAAAAAACAACCCCACGGCCACCGCGCCATTCACTCCCGCGGCGATGGCAAACTGCACGCTGAACCACGCCTCCGGCTGCGCCAGCAGCGCCCGCTTCACCAGCACGATGGTTCCCTGGTGCAGCCCGAAAAAAAACACCGTCAGCGCAAACCGGCTCACCGGATGCTCCGTGTCAATGCGCCCGCCGATCGACGACGCTAGAAATCCCACCAGCGTCTTGGCGATGCCATAGAGCCCGATGGGCGTCTTGCTCAGGCTGTCCTGCAGCAGCCCCATCGTGGTGCCCAGCAGCAGCCCGGTCGAGGGGTTGCGCCGGCTCAGCCCGAAATACAGCGTTACCAGCAGCGGCAGATCCAGAATCGCCGCCGCGGGGACATATACCGGCAGCAGCGCCTGCACCACCAGCGCGGTTATGCCCGAGAAGACCACCGCGCCCGAATGAAAATGGTGCACCTCGATGTGCGTCTCGCCCCGCAGCCGGATGCTGCTGTAGTTCTCCGTCATGGCTTCTCCACTTTCGCGGGCTTGGCGGTCTTTTTGGGCGGAGCCGCCGGAGCCGCTGCCGCGGGCGCGGGAATTTCTTTCTTGATGTCCAGCGATGAGAGCGAGAGCAGCACGATGACTTCTTCCAGGTGGTTCAGCCGCGCCGCGGGCTGGATGCTGATCTGCAGGAAGGGAGTCCCCGGCTGCACTTCCGCCACCGTGCCCACTGGAAAATCCTTGGGAAAGATGCGGTCCATTCCGCTGGTGACGATATGCTCGCCCGCTTGGACCTTTTCATCCTCGGCGATGTACTTCAGCGCCAGCCGCGCGCCGCCCGTGCCGCTCGCCGGGCTCAGCAGCCGCGTTTCCGCCACCATCGCCCCCACGCCGCTTTCCTTGTCTGTAATCAGCAGCACCTGGGAAACGTGCGGGTAAGCCGCGAGCACTTTTCCGGCCACCCCGTCGGGCGTGATCACGCCCATGTCCGCGCGCACCCCGTCTTTTTCTCCGCGATCGATAAATACCGTCTGGCTCGAGGAATCCGCGCTGGTGCTGATCACCCGCGCGGGCAGCAGCGGAACCTCGCTGCGCTCCTGCCGGAAATTCACCAGTTTGCCCAGGCGCTCGGCCTCTTCCGCGCGGCCGCGCAGAAAATTAATCTGCAGCTTGAGGTTGTCGCGCTCCCGCCGCAGCTCTTCGTTTTCCCGCGCCGCCTGCCGCAGCGCAAAATAGTTCTTCCACGTGCCCCGCACATGGTCCATGCCCCAGCCGCCGGCCCGCTCGAAGGGCGCCAGCGCCGTGATCGCCCACACGCGGATCAGCCGCCCGTGCCGTTCGCGGATCTGCGCGGCCAGCAGCAGGATCTGCGCCGCGACCACTACCGCGAGCAGAACCAGGGACCGGTGACGGGATGGAATGGCGGCCATAGTTGATTGTGTGTCGAAAAACGAAACTCGAAAAACGAAACTCGCGGCGCCGGTTTTGCGGCCGGCGCGTCCCGCCGCTTCTCCGGGCTAATCGATGCAGACTTGCCGCAGCAGCCGGAAATCGCTGAGCATTTTCCCCGTGCCCAGCACCACCGAGGCCAGCGGATCGTCGGCGATGGATACCGGCAGCCCGGTCTCCTCGCGGATGCGCTTGTCCAGGTTCTTCAGCAGCGCCCCGCCGCCCGTCAGCACGATCCCGCGGTCGCTGATATCCGCGGAAAGTTCCGGCGGCGTGCGCTCCAGCGCCACGCGAATCGCGTTCAGAATCGTGGCCACGCATTCGCTCAGGGCCTCGCGGATTTCGCTGTCGTCGATGGTCACCGTGCGCGGCACCCCTTCGATCAGGTTGCGCCCCTTCACTTCCATGGTCAGCGGCTTTTCCAGCGGATAAGCCGAGCCGATCTCCATCTTGATCTGTTCCGCGGTGCGCTCTCCGACCAGCATGTTGTACTTGCGCTTCAGGTATTGCATCACCGCTTCGTCCATTTCGTTGCCGGCCACCCGCACCGAGCGCGAATACACGATCCCGCTCATGGAAATCACCGCGATGTCCGTCGTGCCTCCGCCGATGTCCACCACCATGTTGCCCGAGGGCTCTTCAATCGGCAGTCCCGCTCCAATGGCCGCGGCCATGGCCTGCTCCACCAGGAAGACTTCGCTGGCCCGCGCCCGGTAGGCCGAGTCCTGCACCGCCCGCTTTTCCACCGGCGTGATTTCGCTGGGCACTCCGATCACGATGCGCGGATGCACCAGCACCCGCCGGTTGTGCGCCTTCTGAATAAAATAAGTGAGCATCTTCTCGGTGACCTTGAAGTCCGCGATCACTCCGTCCTTCATCGGCTTGATGGCCACCACGTTGCCGGGCGTCCGCCCCAGCATCTCCTTGGCTTCCCGGCCCACCGCCACCACCTCGCCAGTGGTCCTGTTGATGGCCACGATGGACGGTTCGTTCACCACGATGCCCTTGCCGCTCGCATACACCAGCGTGTTGGCCGTGCCCAGGTCGATGGCCAGGTCCGAAGAAAACAGGCTGAAGATCGACCTCAAATTGTATCCGCTTATGTTCATGCTCCCCCTGCTCCCCGCGGAGGACAAAGCCTCCGCCGCCCGCTCCGGCTTCGCGGGCATCTGACCGGCGCGATCGAAATTGCGTCTCGGCCTTTACTTCGGTATGACGATGGGCACCCGCTGAATGGCCGTGCCCCCCCGGCGATTCTGCCCCGTAATCACAATCGTCTGCTGCCCGGGCTGCAATTGCCCCGTGAAATGCTGAAACTTTCCATCCGGCCCGATATTGGAAACGGGCTGTCCGTTGATGATCAGCGACGCCCCCGGCTCCGTCCGCCCGATGATCTCCACCATGCGCCCGTGCAATTGCGTTCCCTCGATCTCCAGCACCATGTCCTGCGTCTTGCCCTGGGCCACCAGCGTGAATTTGTAGGGATCGCTGGGATCGCTGACGCGCTTCTTCGCGTCCATCGCCGTCACGTTCCAGAAATATTCCCCGGCATCCAGCCCGCTGACCTCGGCGCTCGTTCCCGTGACTCTCTTCTCCGCCACCGGGTTGGCGAACATCGAAGTCGCGCTCACCCGCAGCGTGTACAGCGTGGCGTCCGGCACGCCCTTCCATTCGAAATGCACCGTGGCTTCCTTGGGGTCGTTCACGATCAGGCTTTGCAGGGTGAGCGGAAGGGTGAGTTCCGGCGGCGCCAGCACGTTCGATTTCTGCATGGGCCCGCCCGAGGCGAAGGTGATCTTCTCGTAGGGCAGCAGTTCCACGTGCTCGCTGCCTCGCGTGATTTCCGCCGTGCCGGACTTCAAGATCACTTCATGCTCGTTCTTGGTGGGATCGTTTCTCGCCGTCACGCTCGAATTCGAATGCACCTGCGTCGTCGTGTCTTCGATGGATACCTTGGCCTGCAAGTTGCTCGCCGCTCCGCCGCCCGTGGTCAGGTCCACTTGCCCCAGGTTGATGCGGATGGCCGAAGTGGTCTCCCGCGCCTGGCTCATGTTGTTTTCTTCCACGGTGATGAAGGAACCCGATTTTATCGTGTACGTCGTTCCGTCGGCGAAAGCGATGCGCGCCGCGCCGTCCGAAGACGTTTTGATCTGGTCGCCCTTGTCCAGCGCCGTGCGGTAGTCCGCTTCCACCCACTGCGTCGAATTCACCTTCTTGATCTGCACCGCGCCGTCCAGGTTCACGAACTTGGCCTGCGTCTGCGAGGTCACCGGCGTGTCCGTGCCGTCTCCTCCGCCGACTTTTTCCGTAATCTTGTCGATGAGCTGCCCGTAGAATCCCGGCGTAATGACGTAGGAAATCGCCAGCCCGATCACCAGCAGCAGCGCTACATAAGTGATAACCGTTTTGTAGGTTACCGCGTGCCACTGCACTTCGACCGAACGAATCTTCGGGTGGTTCGGGTCGTGCGGCGTCTGCGTCATAGCGGTCCCTGGCCCAGTCCTTGTGCCAATTCTGAAATTTAGCACAGCGTTTTCTGCGCGTCCAACCGCCTATTCTCCGCGTGGTCAATCAGGCAATAGCGCCGCGGCGTACGGAATCCCCCTTTCGCCCCTTCCCCCCTCCCTCCTTCCCCGGGGGCCGCTCCTGGTGATTCCGGTTGTTCCCTTGCCTCTCCTCTCTTATAATCGGTAGTTCGTTCAGGCTTACGGGAGACTCTGCTGATGGCTGGTATTCTGGATAATAAAAAGTTCGGCGTTCGTGTTCTGATTGGCGTCTTTGTCGGCATGATTGCCGTCAGCATGCTTCTCTATCTTGTTCCCCAGGGGACCGATTCGGGCGTGGCCTCCACCGGAGCCTTGGCCCGCATCGGCGACCAGACCATCTCCGTCGAGGACGTACGCGCGCAGCTCAATCAAATCTCCTCGCGCACGCAGAACCAGATCCCTCCGCAGCTCGAGGCCCTCTACGCCCAGCAGCTCCTCAAGCAGATGGTCTTTCAGAAGGAACTGGAACTCGAAGCGCGCCGCCTGGGCATCCGCGTCAGCGACGACGAGCGCGCCGAACGCATCCGCCTCATTATTCCCACCGCCTATAGTGGCGGCGCCTTTGTCGGCAATGACCGTTACGCCGCGGAAGTCCAGCAGCGTTACGGCATGGGCATTAACGAATTCGAAGAGGAAGTCCGCAAGGAGCTCCTCGTTGAAAAATTCCGCCGCCTGGTCACCGACGGCGTCATTCCCAGCCAGACCGAACTGCTCGACGAATTCCGCTACCGCAACGAGAAAATCCAGCTGGCCTACGCTTCCATCAATCCCGCCGATCTGGAATCCAAAATCGTTCCCGACGAATCCGCCCTCAAGTCCGAATTCGAAAAGAACAAGGCCCGCTACCAGGTTCCCGAGCGCCGCGTTCTCCGCTATGCCCTCGCCGACCTCCAGCAGATTCGCCAGAGCGTCCAGGTCAGCGATGACGAACTGAAATCCCTCTACCAGTCCCGCATCCAGCTCTATCAAGTTCCCAATCGCGTCCACGCCCAGCACATCCTCCTGCGCACCGTTGGCAAGACCGACGCCGAAGTCGCCGAAATCCGCAAAAAGGCCGAGGACGTTCTCAAAGAGGCCCGCGGCAAATCCAAATTCGAAGACCTCGCCAAGAAATATTCCGAAGACACCTCCAAGGACAAAGGCGGGGATCTCGGCTGGATCGAGCAGGGCCAGACCGTCCCGGAATTCGAAAAGGCCGCCTTCGGCCTCCCCAAGGGCGCCATCTCCGACATCGTCCGCACCCAGTTCGGCTTCCACATTATCCGCTCCGTGGACAAGGAAACCGCGCACACCAAACCCTTCGACGAAGTCAAAGACTCCCTCCGCGCTCCGGTTCTCCTCGGCAAGGCCGATCAAAAGGCCGCCGACCAAGCCGATCAGATCGCCGCCGCCATCCGCAAATCCAATAAAGGTTCCATCGACGACCTGGCCCGCGAGTTCCACCTCACCGCCGCCGATTCCCGCCCCATCGCCGCCATGGAGCCCACTCTCGAATTCGGCAACTCCCCGGAAATTCAGGAAGCCATCTTCCGCCTGCGCCAGGGGGAATTGAACCTGCCCATCCGCACCGACCGCGGCTATGTGGTTCTTTCCGTTAAGGATATCCGCCCCGCGCACCAGGGCTCCCTCGACGAAGTCCGCGACCGCCTCGTCCAGGATCTCAAGCGCTCCCTCTCCGCCTCCGCCGCCCGTTCCAAAGCCGACGATCTCGTTCGCCGCCTCAAGTCCGGCGAAAAATTCGAATCCGCCTGCAAAGCCCTCGGCCTCACCTCCAAATCCAGCGACCCCTTCTCCCGCAAGGACTCCCTCCCCGATGTCGCCAGCGGCCGCCAGCTTTCTCCGGCCTTTTCCCTCAAAACCGGCGACACCGGCGCCCCTCTCGCGCTCGGCGCCAACTGGCTCGTCTATCAGCTCAAAGCCAAAACCGAACCCAATCCCGACGATTTCATGAAGCAGCGCGTGGAATTGGTCGACGCCGTCCTCAAAATCAAGCGCGATCTCTCCTTCGAAGCCTTCCAATCCTCCCTCGAAGAGCGCCTGAAGAAAGAGGGCAAGGTCAAGATCATGTCCGAGCGGCTCAAGGAATTCGGCCGCTCATAACATCGCAACTTGCTGAAAAATAAGCCGTTATTCAATTTTAACGGCCCTCTTGCCATTCTCCGTCCCGACGGCTACCCTATTACGGTCCCTTGGATTCCGCTGTTTGCAGGCTCATGCCCGCAGGCTGGACCTCAACCCCGGTCTCCCATCACTCCCCAGGCTTGATTTTGGCAATGAGGAGACGCTTTATGTGGAAATCCAGGAGAAGCTCCGGGTCACGCGCGGCCAGTTCGAACAAGGCCCTGTGGAAAACCCGCCCGGCGCGCAGTTCTTCGGTGAACCATCGTCCCATGGCTGCTCGCAACGAATACCGCTGCAACATCGAACGCAACCAGGCCGGCAAGTATTGTGTGCGCATTCAGGTTCGCTACCCCCGCCATGCCTGGACCCTCTCCACCTTTTTCCTGGCCTCCTCCTTTGACCGCTCCATGAAGAAAATCGAAGAGGCTTTCGATTTCCTCCAGCGCTACGAGGAAAAACTCTGGTTCTGGGGCGTGGACCGCGCCGCGGACATGGGCTTTGCCGCCGAATTCCTCCGCGAAGCCGGCCTCACGCTGGACCTGCGCTCCGATTTCCCCCGCAAGTGCGCCGTCCTTAATATCGCTCCGGGACGCCCCGTGCCCGCCTTCCTTCTCGGCCCCGTTCGCCGCGATCTCGCCGCGTCCGTCGAGGAAATCCCCCGCAGCATGGCCGCCGGCCGCTGATTTTTCCCCGCGCAACTTTCTCGCGCTCCATTGCTTGACTTCCCCGCCTTCCCCCGCCAGAATTTTCTCCGCCCTGCGGGGAATCGCCGTCCGGCTAATCCAGCCACGGAACGCCGTCTCGCGCAGATCCGCACTTTCGAAAAGGAGAGAAAAACATGAAGAAACTATCCGGACGCGTCCTTATTGCGGCGCTCGTGCTGCTCCTGGGCCTGAATCTGGCCCTGGCGCAGACCGCCAAGAAAGACGCCGCCCCCGCCGCCGGCAAGAAAGCCGAACAAGTCGCCCCCAAAGCCGACTTGCTGGACCTCAACACCGCCACCATCGAGCAGTTGAAAGCGCTCCCCGGCATCGGCGACGCCTACTCCCAGAAGATCGTCGACGGCCGCCCCTACCGCGCCAAGAACGACCTGGTGCGCAAGAAGGTCGTTCCCGCCGCCACCTACGCCAAAATCAAGGATCTGGTCATCGCCAAGCAGGCTCCCGCCGCGGCGAGCGACAAGAAAACCGACGCCACCCCGAAAAAGTCCACCAGGAAGAAAAAGAGTTAGAAGTTGCGCTGCGTGGAAAGTGAAATGCGGAAAGTAGAAAGCGGAAAAAATCCGGGGAAGCCTTCTCAGCTTCCCCGGAAAATCACTTCGCCCTGCCCGATCATCTGATCGTTCAGCCACAGCCGGTATTTGAACGATCCGCTCTTGACCCCCGGCCGCGGCGGGCCGCTCAGCAGGCGCATGCCCATGGGCGCCTGAAACACGTTCGAGGAAAACGGGCAGCGGTTCGCGTCGAACTCCACGCGCAGCGTTCCCGCATCGGAAATCCACGAAATCTGATCGCCCGCATCCAGCACCACCACCTGGGGAATCAGTCCCACCAGTACCGGTCGCTCCGCCATTGCTGTACTCACCTTTCGCCGGGCCGACCCGCCGCCCGCGCGCATTCGAAAATCCCGCGCCACTCGTGACGATAGCACATCCGCGCCCCGCATTCACGTTGCGCCAACGACACACCGCCTTCGCCGCTCCTTGACCCGCTCCGCACCCCCGCGTAAACTGGTTTTGCGTATTCGTGGCGCCGTCACCGGCAGGTTTCGCGCCCGCGAAAACCGCAATTCATCGCTCGTCCCGCACTCTTTCGCAATCTCCCGGGGACGCAAAGGAAATCGCCGGTGGCATCCAAAGCTCTCTCCATCCCTCTCCCGAATGGCTCGCGCATTTCGCTGGTCTACACCTTGCCTTTTTTGCTGGTGCATCTTGCCGCCTTCGGCGTCTTCTTCACCCGCTTTCACTGGTGGTATCCCGTCGTCTGCCTGGCCCTCTATTACGCCCGCATGTTTTTCGTCACCGCCGGCTACCACCGCTATTTCTCCCATCGCACCTTCAAGACCAGCCGCGTCTTCCAGTTCATCATGGCGTTTCTGGCCATGTCCTCGAGCCAAAAGGGCGTGCTCTGGTGGGCCGCTCATCACCGCCATCATCACCGCTTCTCGGACACCGAAGAAGACCTGCACTCGCCCACGCGCTCCGGCTTCTTCTGGTCCCACGTCGGCTGGTTCATTTCCGACAAGTACAACGAAACCCGCTTCGACTACATCGGCGACTTCGCCAAATATCCCGAGTTGCGCTGGCTCAACAAGTATCACGTCGTCCCGCCCGTGGTCCTCGCCGTGACCCTCTTCCTCATCGGCGGCGCCCCGCTGCTTCTCTGGGGCTTCTGCCTCAGCACCGTCCTGCTCTGGCACGGCACCTTCACCATCAATTCGCTCTCTCACGTCTTCGGCTGGCGCCGCTACGCCACCACCGACACCAGCCGCAACAACCCCCTCCTCGCCCTGGTCACCCTCGGCGAAGGCTGGCACAACAATCATCACCACTACATGGCCTCCACCCGCCAGGGCTTCTTCTGGTGGGAACTGGACATCACCTATTACGTCCTCAAAGCCATGTCCTGGTTGCACATCGTCTGGGACCTCCGCCCCGTCCCCACCCATCTCCTCGAACCTGATAGCGCCCCGGCCTGATCCGCTTTTTCCCCGCGGGGGGTGCCGCATCCCTTCACGCCTTTCGTGAAGGGTGCGGGTTTTCTCTTCCTCTCTTCTCCTGTCCTTCCTCCCTCCTATGTAGGCGCGGCCCTTCAGGGCCGCTGTTTCTTTCTCCGCTGTAGCGCCACCCTTCAGAGTGGCATCTTGCCTTTTTCCGATCGCCTCAACCATCACGCAGCCTGCCCCTCTTGCGTAATGCGATCGTCCGAATCGCGCTTCGGACCGGGCAAATCCCAAATGATGACGGGGCCAGTGGAATTCTGCTCGGTTTCAGAATCGGGCTCGTATTCGATGGCCGGCAGCGTGCGCAGGAGGAGGTTGCTGATATAGGCGAGGCTGTACCTTGCCTTTCCGTAGGGGCACGGCATGCCGTGCCCCTACCCAGCCCCGGCAGCAGCCGGGAACGGCGGCGCGGCGAGGGGAGATTTTGTTTTCGGCAAGGTTGCGGTAAAGCTCGCTGAAGGAGTGATGGATGCCGGCGGCGGTCTGAAATCCTTCGGCCGCGCCGCAATTCCATCTGGCCTTCCCCGTTCGAAGGGGTATAATCCGCCTATGAAACAGATCACGCTGCCCATCATCGTGGAATCGGACGAGGACGGATATTTCGTTTCCTGCCCGGCCCTGCAGGGCTGTTACAGCCAGGGCGACACCTACGAAGCCGCCGTGGCCAACATCAAGGATGCCATCCGCCTGCACCTGGAAGATCGCCTGGCCAGCGGCGAAGAGGTTCCCGAACACGTCTCGGTAAGCCTCTCGACCGTCGAAGTCGCCGTCTGATGACCAAGCTTCCTCGCCTAACGGCTCGTGAGATCATTGCCGTACTGGAAAAGGCGGGATTTTCCCTTGCCCGGCAAAGCGGCAGCCACATGATTTATAAGAATCCCGCCGGCAAGCGTGCCACAGTCCCTTTTCACGCCGCCAAAACTCTTCACCCCAAAATCCTCAAGAGTATTCTCCGTGACGCGGATATGACCCCCGAAACTTTGCAAAAACTCCTCTGAATTGAATTTGGCCCAAGGTACGGGCATCGCTTCCTCCACGCCGCCGGCGCTCAAGCACCCCATCGCCAAACCGTCCCCGCCGCAACATGAGCGCTCCGCTCTTTTCCTTCGCTTATGTAGCGCCGGGTTTTAACCCGGCATCTTGCTTTTTCCTATTTCCCATCTTCACGTTTTTGCTGGAATTGCAAACCCAGAACCACCAACCCCGTTCCAATCACCGTCGCGATCAGCCAGTATCGCGCCAGCTCCGATCGGATCATGAGTGCCGCAAATGCCACCAAAATTAAGACAGTAAGTTTTCCCTGCGCCATGGAAACGCCGTGCCGTGGCTTGGCCCACCACTTGCGCTTGTTTTTCGCGAGGAACGGCCGGGTCCTCCGGTACAGCAACTCCAGGCAAAGTAGAATCAGGGTGCAAGCGAAGAGAACAACTGCCCATCCGAATCTTTCCAATACAGCTTTGGAAAGAACCAGCAGCATCAGGCCGATAATCGTGTATCCGTGCTGGTGTCTTTCCCATAATGCGCGCAAGAATTCTTTCCTGTGCTCTTTGCTGCAGCCCCGGCATCTCCCCAAGACCAGGCTGCCCCCCCCTTCCTCCACCGCGATCGCCGCTACCCTTCGCCGTTCTCCGCTGGATGTCTGTAATCCTCCCCCTGACCCCTCGGGCAGGTGACAGCTAAGGCTATCTAACGCATCTTTACAACCCTACCACTTTCAATCAATTCTAAAATGAAACCCGGAGCATAACTTCGCCGCAATGAGAACTCCTCGCCAACTACTCCCCCGGTTGCTCACCACAGCGGCGCTCGCCGCCCTGCTCGCCTATCTTGTCCCTGTCTTCATTAATCGGCCAGAGTACACCGCTGTCGTCTCTAACTACATTAAAAATCCGTCGCTCGACAACGCAGCAGTCTTGGCACGGGAGCAATTTAGCAATAGACGCATCGCTCACATCACACACGTGTTTGTGGGAGGTGTTCTGTTCGTATTGATGAACGCTGGCTGGTTCTTATTTGCCCGGCGACACGCGCGCCGCGACGAGCCGCTCTCGGGTGTCCAAATATGACCGTTCAAGAGGCCATTACAGCAGCGGAACATCTTCTTCCCGGACGCCCCGCCCCGAAAGGCAAAGAAGATGCTCGCTGGCAGGCCATCATCGAAATTGGCAACTTTGTCCGGCATGAACCCGAGGCCATCTGGCCGTTCGTCCTGCGATGGGGTTCACACAAGGACGAAGACCTCAGAACGGCTATCGCAACCTGCTTGCTCGAACACTTACTGGAGCATCATTTCGATCTTCTCTTCCCCCGAGTTGGAACGGCTGCCCGCTCAAACGCCTGTTTTGCGAAGATGCTGCCCCTGTGCGGAAAGTTTGGTCAGGCGCAAGACACGGACCGTGCGGCGCGCATGGATAATCTGTGCTCCACGATCCGCAAGCGCTCCCTCTGACTCCGCTCTGCACCAGATCTGTGCGGGGACAGCACTCACTCGCACGGAGAAAGTCTGGACCGAATCTCCCTGCTTCGGGTACGATGCCCCTGAATATGTCAATTACTAGAAAATGGAAGCTCGCAATCGTTGCCATTTGCGCTGTCTTCGTAGCTGCGACAGGCAACGAGTTGGCACACTGGCTGGGCTGGATAAAACCGCTCGGTCAATCTCCGCCGATCGAGTTTCCGATCCAATCCCTTCCGAAAGTGGAGGCTCGGGAATTCTTGGAAGGCGATTTCAGGATCATCACCGATGTAAGAAACCTGCCTGGCCCTGTCCTTCAAGCCTATACCGAAGTTGGCGGCACCCGATTGCTGATGGCAAATCCAGGAAAAAAGTTCCAGGTAACGGACGTAGTTTCTGATTCAAGCCTGCCATTTAAGCGTCTAATTTTCGCAGGAGTCTTGGACGATAAATGTTTCGTCCACTATGAGCATGGCGGAAGGGGTTTTGCGGATATGCTTTCCCTCTTTAGCATAACTTCTGCGGGCCGCCTGAAGCCGGCATGGCAAGGCTACTGTAACGAACCATCGTCAGATATCTTGAACCTGCGTGCTCATGTTGCTGACGGCAGTTGCCGTGAATCTGGACGCTGAAGTGGTAAGCGATCTTATCTAGTTCCACGCCCCGCGTACCGCAACGCCTGCGAAATATCCTCCCGTTCTAGATAGGGATACTCCGCCAGAATCTCTTCCACGCTCCGCCCCGCGCCAATCTGCCCCACAATCATCCCCACCGTCACGCGCATCCCCCGAATGCAGACCTTTCCTCCCATGACCCCGGCCTCCTGGGTGATCCGGTCAAATGTCGTCATGCTCACCTCCCGCCAAACCTAATCTCCGCCTCAAAATTTCATTCCTCATAAGCTTTTCTGGAAATTCAGTTCGATCTCAGCCCCCACATCTTCTTCTCTCTATGACCTCTGCACCTCTTGCGTTAACCTCTTTCTTTTTTCTTTTTCTTCCCGCCCCCCCCACCGACCCGCCATCCTGCGCAAGTACCACCAAAATCCTTTCGAAACTAGTACCACTGAGTACTGATACTTGACTTATTACTTTCCCCATGCTACCATACCCCGTGACACTCGCACTCCACCAACCCGCTCCCCTCCTTACCTCGCTACTTCGTTACCTCCTTACCTCTTTTACCGCCTTTCTTTTCAATCACTTGCAAACTCTTTTCCCCCACGGGCACCCATTAACCTCCTCATTTTCATCGCTTTCCGGACTCTTTCCCATCCCACGGCCGGGGTACACCCCCTGCTCATCCAATCGAGGCTCAAAATGAGAAAACCGAACTCTACCCATTCCCCCTGCTGCCACGTTACCCGCACTGGTCGCCGCTGCCGCCTCTCCGTCCAGGACGCCCGATCTGGCCTCTGTTTCCGCCATTCCTCCCTCCAGCAAAACCGCCTCGCCAGCGGCGCCGCCGACCTCTCCGCCGCATTCTCCGGCCTCCTCTCCGACTTCAAGTCCGCCTCTCAGATCAATGACTTCCTCTCCCGCCTCCTCGTCCTCCTCGTCGAAGGCCGCATCTCCCCGCGCCATGCCGGCGTCATGGCCTATATCAATAGCCTCCAACTTCGCACCCTCCCCGCCATCGACAGGGAACTCAACCCCGAATCCTACGGTGAACCTCCTGCTCCCCAAATCATCCTCGATCTCCCCCGTCCAAACCGCGAAGATGAAAGCCAGGCCGCATGACTCCCTCCACCCATCGCGCCGCCGCCCCCCCGGGAACGCCATTCTCCCGAATGGCGCCGCTCTCCCCCGCCCAGCCCTCACAGGCGGCCAATTTGTCGGTTGCGCCCCCTGTTCTAATGCGCGAAAATCGTTCTTCCCGCCAAGCCCCGCTTTCCCAGGGGCCCCAGGCAGGCACTCAGCGAGGCAGACCGTGACCCAACCGACCAAGGAAATGAATCCCCCCACACGCTTGATGATGACGCCCGGACCGTCCTCGGTGGACGCGCGGGTCTACCGCGCGCTGGCCGCGCCCATCGTCGGCCATCTGGACCCCTGGTTCAAGGGCATGATGGACGACGTGCAGGTGCTGCTGAAGCAGGTTTTCCAGACGGAAAATCGCACCACGTTTCCGCTGTCCGCCACCGGCTCGGGCGGCATCGAGGCCTCCGTCCTGAATCTGCTCGAAGAAGGCGATGAGGCGCTCATCTGCGTCAACGGAGTTTTCTCCGAGCGCATGGCGCTGACCGCCGAGCGCACGCCGGCGAAGGTCACGCGCGTGGAAGCTCCTTACGGGCAGGCGGTGCGGCCCGAAGATGTGTTGCGCGCGGGGAAGGGCAAAAAAATCAAGATGATCGGCCTGGCGCACGGGGAAACCTCCACCGGCGTGATGGCCGACATTGACGCCTACCGCGTTGTCGCCGATGACCTCGGCGCGATGCTGGTGGTGGACGCCGTGGCCACTCTCGCCGGCGCGCCGCTGCATGTGGACCGGCAGCGCATTGATATCTGCTTCAGCGGAACGCAGAAGGCCATTAGCGCGCCGCCGGGCATGGCGCCCATCACCGTCAGCCCGCGCGCCGAAGAGGCCATCCGCACCCGCAAGACGAAAGTGCAGAGCTGGTATTTCGATCTCAACTCCGCGATGAACTATTGGGGCCATGAACGCCTCTATCACCACACCCCGCCCATCTCTTTGATCTACGCGCTGCATGAGGCGCTGCGCATTGTGGTCGAAGAAGGGATTGAGGCGCGCTGGGAGCGGCATCGGCAGAATCAACTGGCGCTGATTGCCGGCGTCGAAGCCATGGGCATGGGCCTGCTGGTGAAAAATACCGCCGAGCGGCTGCCGACCGTTACCGCGGTGATGATTCCCGAGGGCCTGGATGACGTCAAAGTTCGCAACCAACTGCTCGATGAGTTTAATATAGAGATTGCCGGCGGCTTTGGGCCCATCAAGGGCAAGATCTGGCGCGTGGGCCTGATGGGCCACGTCAGCCAAAAAGCCAACGTGCTGCTGTTTTTGGGCGCGTTCGAGAAGGTTTTGCTGGATAACGGCTACCGCGCGCCGGCGGGCGCCGGAGTGGCCGCGGCGGTTCAGCACTATTCGCAAGCGGAAAAAGCGGTCGCGGTCAGCCGCTAGGTTTTTCAATCGAGAAAGGGAACCAAACCGTGGCATCCAAGCCTCTGCTGGCCAATGTGGGACCGATGAATCAGTTCATCGGAGCGTTTGAAGTGACTTCCAAGCTGACCGGGCGCGTCTTTCAGTGCCGCTTCTCGCACCTCTGGAACGGCATCGCCACGCGCCACAGCGACACGCTGGACACCAAATTTTTCGTGGACGGCGCGGGCGTGATCGTGGGCATGGCCCACCCCGGCTTCGTGGAGTTTCGCGCGCAGCGCGGCCGCGATCTCTCCGACCGCGAAGCCAGCTACGTGGCCGCGGAATTTCTCCGCGAGCGACTGGAAGAGGAAGACGAGCGGCCGCTCTATGACGTTTCCCGCGAGGATGTGCTGCGGCTGATTGGAACGCTCGGGCTGCGCTAAGTTTTCGGCGCGTCGTGCTCGGTGCGGAATTCATCCAGGTGCGGATGCTGCAAGCCGTCGCGCCGGATCAGGTGCATCACTAGGAACATCAGCAGCGCGCCGGCGATCATCACGCCGACGGCCACGCGCAAGCCCAGCACCAGGTCGCGATAGTCGTCGAGTTTGCCCACGGTGTAGGGCCCCAGAATTCCGCCGAACATCTGCGTCGCGAACATGTACACGCCGATGGACGTGGCATGCGCCCGCCGCGGCATCATGTCGTGAATCACGGCGGTGACCGGGCCGTGGTACCAGGACATGAAAAATCCCGCCGCGAAAAACGCGATGAGCACGCTGCGTTTTTCCTCCGTGGCGATGGCCCACCACACAAACGGAGCGGCCAGCAAAAATCCGCAAGCCACTGTCAAAATTCTGCCGAAGGCAAAGCGCTTGTGCAGGAAATCGGCGAGCGCGCCGCCGCTGAGCACGCCGCCCAGCGCGGAAACCAGCAGCACCGGGCCGAGGGAGAGGCCCGCTTCCTTCAAACTGAAATCCTTGTAGCGCACGACGAAATCCGTTCCCCAGGTGATGAAAGCGACGCTGGCGAAGGTTACTAGAATGCCGCTCATTACCATTACCAAAAACGCGGGAACGCGCAGCAGGCGCAGGATGGGAACGACTTCGGAGCGCGGGCCGCGCGGGGGTTCCTCGAGATGCAGGACGGCGAAGGAAAGCAGCAGGCCGGGAATTCCGATGACGTAGAAAACGGCGCGCCAGCCGAGCCATTGGCCGACGTAGCCGCCGAGGGCCTGGCCGACGGTGCCGCCGGCGAGCATGCCGACGGCGAAGAGGGATTGGGCGCGGGCGCGGGACTCATTCGAAAACGCGCCGGAGATCATGGACTGCGCGGCGGGAGCGTAGGCGGCTTCGCCGACGCCGACGAGGCCGCGGGCGAAGAGCAGCATGGCGAAAGTGTGCACGTGGCCGGTGGCGATGGTGGCGATGCTCCAGAGAATGACGCCGCCGGCGATGATGCGCGAGCGGTCGAAGCGGTCGGCGAAGAAACCGAAGGGGATGCTGCCGGCGGCGAGGACGAATTCGAGAACGCCCTGCATGTAGCTGATTTGCGTGCTGGTGAGGTTGAAGGCGTCGCGGAGGAGGGGGACGAGCGGGGGGATGGCCTGGCGGTCGGCGAAATTGACGAAATTGATGAGGGTCAATACGGCGAGCATTCGAAACTGATAGCCGGTGAGGGCGCGGAGAGTGGAGCGCATAGGATTTGGCGGGCGCCGGGCCGATGAGTCTGGATTAAACGGCGCGGATGGATTATATAACGCTTATGAGAAACCCTGCCTCTTTACAACCGAGCATGACGGACCGATTGGCTACTGTGCTGTCGTACAGCGTATTGCTGCTGTTCGGGTATTTGGTGTTTCGAATTGCGGAGCCGTTTCTGGCGCCGCTGGCGTGGTCGGCGATATTGGTGATTTTCTTTTATCCGCTGCACGAGCGGCTGGCGCGGAAATGGAAGCCGACGTGGGCGGCGGTGGCGAGCACGCTGGTGGTGGCGGTGTTTTTGATTGGGCCGGCGCTGTTGGTGCTGGGGTTGACGGCGCGGGAAGGGATTGCGGCCACGGCGGCGGTGCATGATGCGCTGCTGGACCCGCAGGGGAAGCTTCCGGCGGGGCTGCTGGAGCGGGGGCGGCAGATGCTGCCGGCGAGCCTGCAGGGGATTGATTTTTCGGGGGCGCTGCGGCGGGCGGTGGAGGCGGCGGCGGGGTTTCTGGC